>JAESGN010000146.1_pt1 | contig 167111 bp, 139 predicted proteins | sample 9269731 | NCBI WGS metagenome assembly JAESGN01 (sample SAMN15720683, study PRJNA650826) | algae metagenome | isolation source: Mojavia pulchra JT2-VF2 and co-occurring heterotrophs from desert soil | place: USA: Cadiz Valley, Joshua Tree National Park, CA | collected 1998-06-08
CTAGTTTTCTTCTTTTGGGGCAATAATGGCTCAATGATTTCCCATTCTTTATCACTTAAGCTGCTGGAGTACGGCATTTATTTCTAATCTTAGCTCGTTATCAAAGATCCCAAATGGGTTCTATAGGGTAAATACTAAAACCTTAACAGCTTCGCTTGAATGTCACTACACATGGGTAGCAAGGAAGCAGAGAAGAATAATTTATAGCTTTAAATGAGAGAATTAGTATTATAACCAGCCAGGATTGGTAAACCCCCTTTTGAAGTTGTTCATGTAGGTGCGATTTCTAATCGCTAGGCTTAAAAAGGGGTAAGAAAGTGAATTTAGGATTATTTTGCGTAATTTTTTCGGATTAACCGTTATTTGGTATACGCTCAATCTCAGCATATCCACTAAAAATTAACTTTTTGCCCTCAGTTTCTAAACGATTCAGCCGCATTTTTACCCCATCCAAATCAAAGCGATCCAAATCGACCATATTATCCAAAATTTCCACCAGTGCTAGGCTCAAAGCTTGTGAGATTTCGCGTTGCGCTTCTGGTACAGAGTCGAGTTCAATTTGCGGGTTTTGGAAGGAAACACGTCGCCGCCTTTCAACAGCTATGGTTAAGATCATACTCAGCGGTACGAGTTCACCATTGTCTAAATCTGCTTTTGCCAGAAGCCGCAGGCGATTTCCCGCCAATATTTCTACCTGAACCTCCGTAAAGGAGACTGGTTTACCGCCAGACAAAGCTGTTAAGCTAGGCACAGACAGGTTAACCAAACGCTTTCTTACCAATTCGGCATTAAAAGCTTTGTTAATGCCTGCTTCTGATAGAATTACTTGGGCGATCGCTTGGGTAGGTTGCTTGAGAGTCAATTTGCCACTTAAGACCGAGCTGAAGTCAATGGCAACGGCGTCCGTTTCAAATGACATTTCCTCTACAGCAAAATCTTTACGGATGACTAAGCCACGGCCACTCATTTTGAAGCTATCAACGCTGCCTTGCAAAAGTTTGCTGGAGGGGTAGCAGCGCACAAAGACTTCTACTGACTCGCTTTGCGTAAACATGTGGCGAATCGTTTGGCTAGCGACTGTATTGAGCATTCGCTCTCCCCAATCTGTGCCTTTAGGATTTGTTAAACCAGTAAGTCCGCCGAACATTAGGTTTTGGGTCTCTAGAAGTTCTTTGTACTTTTGTAACAAAATGTGAACAATACAGCAAGCGATCCCGTGATTAATTGTGTTGATAGGTTGAAGTGGATTAGCTAATAATAGCGATTTATAGCGAGACTTAGTGTCTCATATATCACTTTACCTCTACATATGAGAAGACTGGAAATAGATTATTAGGTAAATCTTTCAGTATTTCTTATGACACAGATAAATATTTTGGAACTCGCTAAACAAGGCGATGTAAATGCGATTCATACTTTGATGAGCCAGTGGTTAAACTCACCCAGTATTACGCCAAAAGTTAGCCTCAAACAAGATTGCTTACAGATAGCGCTGGAATCAGCCGAAGTTCCAGAACAATCGTTAGTCCCAATAATTCGTGATGGCTTGATTGATTTAGGTATTGAATGTACCAAAAAAGTTAAAATATATGGGCGAGAGACGGGTGAAGATTTTCCAGATTGGCAGCAAGAGTTTGAGCTAGCAGCACAGCCAAATTCACCTTTGTCAACGTCTCAAGTTGAATCCACCACTACTATTGCCAACACAAGCGCAGATAGTCAATTATCTATACAACAACCATATTTTTTCGAGTCGTTGTTTGGAGCAGTAGCGGGAACAGCAGGTGCAGTCGGTAGTGCAACTGTTCAAGTTGGGCAAGCTGTTGCAGGAACTGCTATGGAAATTGGTGGTGCGGCTGTTAGTGGTACTGTCCAAACTGGACAAGCTGTCGCAGAAGTTGCTATGGGAATTGGTGGCGCGGCTTTACAAGCAACACAAACCGCAGGGCAAGTACTAACAATTGTTGGTAATAATCCCCCCTTACAATTAGCAATCAAATCTTTAAATCAAGACTGGTTGAATCCCTTGATTCAACAAGTTGATGTTGTTAAGGCTGAGGTGGCTGTGAGAAAGTTACAGCAGGAGTATCCAAACGCAAAACCCGCTGAGATTGCCCATCATCTCATGTTGGAAAAAGCTGTTTTAGCCGGAGGAAGCGGGCTTGTTAGTAGCCTTGCCCCAGGGCAAGCAGCCGCAATGTTTGTAGTTGATTGGGCTGCTACATCTGCATTATCGGTGGAGTTAGTTTATCAAATTGCTGCCGCTTATGGAATGAATTTAAAAAGTTCAGAGCGTAAAGCAGAAGCTGTGGCAATTTTTGGGTTAGGCGTAGGTGGAAAAACAGCAGTCAAAGCAGGTTTGGGTTTGCTGCGAAATATGCCAGTGGCAGGGGCCGTCATTGGTGCTAGTTCAAATGCAGTAATGATTTATGCATTAGGTTATGCTGCTTGTCAATTTTATGAAGCAAAGCAAAATCCATTAACGTTAGAGGCAACATTAGTAGATGCTCAGTTAGAGAGCGAAAAATATCTCGAAGCTGCTATTTCCCAAGAAAAGATTATGGATCAGATTTTGGTTCACGTTGTGTTAGCAGGTAATCCAAATAAATCTTGGGAAAAAATTTTGCCAGAATTACAAGCTGCCAACCTTAGTCCTTCGTCAATCGATGCGATCGCTTGTAATATTAAATCACCACAGTCTTTAGAAAAGCTACTTGAGCAAATTAATAGCGATTTTGCTGTACCCTTAATGATTCAATGCCGTAAGATTGCTCATTTAGATGGGGTAATCACGCCAGCAGAAGCTCAAGTTATAGAAACTATCAAAAAAAAGTTAAACCGTAATTTAGTGGCAGTTAAATAACTTAATACTTAATTATGTAGGCTGGGGGCAGCTTATCTTCATATATCGCACCCAGTCCACAAAACGCCTCACGCCTCACCTCTACCTCGTCAACAGCCTCCTACGTAGTACATCCAAAGCACTACAGGCACTTACATGGCGAATAAAAGACCGATTCCGTGTTGCACCAAACCGATGTTCAAAATTGCTTACTTCACCATTTGGCCCCGCTAAACCGATGTAAACCAAACCCACCGGCTTACTTTCCGTTCCTCCTGTTGGGCCTGCAATACCAGTGACGCTGATCCCCCAAGTTGTCGAGAGGCGAGTTTTGACTCCAACTGCCATTTGCTCTGCAACAATACCACTTACTGCCCCAAATTTAGCTAAATCTTCTGGATTAACTCCTAATAGCCCTACTTTTACGGAGTTGTCATAAGAAATTACCCCACCCCAAAAGTAATCAGAACTACCAGAAATCTCGGTCAACATTTGCCCTAGTCCACCACCAGTACAAGATTCTGCTACAGATAGAGTTTCACCTGATGCTCGTAATAATTGGCCAACTACGGAAGCTAAGGTATCATCGTTGACGCCGTAATAATCTAATCCAGCAATTTCTTTAATTTGTTTCTCAATCGGTGAAATTAAATCTTGGGCTGCTGCTTCGGAAGTGGCTTTAGCGGAAACTCGTAGCCTGACTTCCCCTTTGCCTGCATAAGGCGCAACTGTAGGATTGGGCAAATTAAAATAGGGAGTAACTTTTTCTGCCAAAGCAGATTCACCAATTCCCCAAAACTTTAAACTCCGGCTGTAAATAATTTCTTTGCCCCAGCCTTGGGTTTTGAGATAAGGTACTGCTGTTTCTTCCCACATTCGGTACATTTCTGATGGCACACCAGGAAAAGTGAAAATCGTTACGTCTGGACGGGGTTGCCAAATGATACCAGGTGCTGTTCCTGTGGGGTTAGGTAAAATTTCTGCCCCTTGAGGAATTAAGGCTTGCTTGCGGTTGCTAGCAGTCATCACTCGACCGCGTTGGGCAAATTTCTCAGCCATATCCTCAATGATCTCGGCACGTTCTACCAAGGGAACACCAAAAAAATCAGCGATGGTTTCGCAGGTGAGGTCATCAGGTGTGGGGCCAAGACCACCAGTGAAAATGAGAATTTGCGCCCGTGAAATAGCAATTTCTATAACTCGCTTGAGTCGTTCTGGATTGTCTCCAACTACGGTTTGATAGTAATGAGGAATACCTAGTTGCGCCAATTGTTGGGCTATAAATTGGGCATTGCTGTTGAGGATATCTCCCAACAGCATTTCCGTACCAACACAAATAATTTCTGCACTCATCGAATTTTAGATTTTAGATTTAGATTTTAGATTTTAGATTGAATCCAAAATCCAAAATCCGAAATCTTTAAGATTGTCGAGAGAGTTTCCAAACTCTCCAGCTAGCGTAACTTAGCAATGAAGTTGCAGCGCAGGCATAAATAATACCACTAGGTATGCCAGCAACAGCCAATGCTAAACTTCCAGCCCACAGAGTTAAAGAATAAATAAACAAAACTGCCAATCGATGGGATAAACCAGCCTTGAGTAGTCGATGGTGCAGATGGCTTTTATCCGCAGTAAAAGGTGACTTCCCACGGCGCAACCGCGCTAAAATCACTGCCGACATATCTACAATTGGCACAGCAAGAATCAGGTAAGGCAGTAAAACAGCGGTGAAAGCAGGGATTTTTACTAGGCCGATTACACCCACCGCTGCTAAGGTAAATCCCATAAAATAAGCTCCGCCATCTCCCATAAAAATTTGGGCAGGGTTGAAATTATAGCGGAGAAATCCCAGTGCTGCACCAGCTAGGGCTGCGGCAATCAGGGCTGCTGCTGGTTGGTGCATGAACAGCGACACAACTAGCATAACTACGGCTGCTATTCCAGATACCCCAGCAGCTAATCCGTCTAAACCGTCAATCCAGTTGATAGCATTGACCATCCCTACCAGCCAAATGACTGTAATGGGTAAACTTAGCCAGTCAAGATTGACAATCCCAATTGTGGGAATAGTAATAAAGTCTATACTTACGCCTGCTTTCCAGGCACCTGCTGCCACAATAATTTGCATCAGCAGGCGTTTTAAGGGAGACAGATTGAGCAGATCATCTGCTAAACCAATCAGAAAAAAGCCAAGACCGCCTAAAGTGACTCCCCAAATTTGCCATTCTTTTTCCGGCGGTAGAGTTCCAAACCCACCCAACCACCAGACAATTAGTAGAGAAGTTACAGTCCCTGCGAAGATAGAAACTCCCCCCAGGCGTACCATCGGGCGTTGATGGACTTTTCGCCCGCCAGGTTGATCTACACGTCCACTTTTTATACCAATGTTTCTGACATCAGGCGTAGTCCAGAGAACAACTACGGCAGCGACAAGGAAGGAAATCAGATGATAAATCTGAGGAGGCATCTGTATCTTCAATAATTATTTTGTAAAACAAAAATTTGCCGTGGGTTTTTCTACCTACTATTTACTACATTTCAGCCATTGATCAGCATAGGAACTGGGGATTAGGGACTGGGGACTAGATACTAATGACCAATGACCCTTGAGCAATCCCCTATCTCCGATACTCAAATTTCCTATGCTAGGGCTGGTACGGGAATCTCTAGATGAGAGTATAGAGGGAAGCGATCGCACAATGCTGCTACCCGTCGCCGACAATCAGCGGCAACTTCTTTGGAATCTGGAGATAGCAGGCGATCGGCAATAATGTTACCTATCTCGGTAAATTCTGCCTCTGTTAGTCCCCTGGTTGTCATTGCCGGAGAACCTAACCTCAGACCACTAGTTACAAATGGCGATTGAGAATCAAAGGGAACTGTATTTTTGTTAGCTGTAATATTTACACCACTCACTAACTGATCTGCTTGCTTACCTGTCATGCCAATAGAACGTAGATCTACTAGCATTAAATGGTTATCCGTGCCATCTGATACCAGCTTCAAACCCCGGTTTTGGAGTTGATTTGCCAAAGCACGAGCATTATCAATAACTTGGGCAGAATAAGCTTGAAAATCGGGCTTGAGAGCTTCTCCGAAAGCTACTGCTTTAGCAGCAATCACGTGTTCTAAAGGCCCGCCTTGATTCCCAGGAAAAACTGATTTATCTAGCTTTTTACCAAGTTCCGCGTCGCGGGTCAAAATTAAACCACCCCGTGGCCCACGTAGAGTTTTATGGGTAGTAGTTGTCACGACATCACAATAAGGAATTGGGTCGGGATGAAGACCACTAGCAACTAAACCAGCAATATGGGCAATATCTGCCAGCAAGTAAGCACCGATTTCATCAGCGATACTGCGAAACTTTTCAAAGTCAATTATCCGAGGATAAGCTGAATAGCCACAAATTAGTAGCTTGGGACGCTCTTTCAGAGCCAAATCCCGAATTTGGTCATAGTCGAGTTGTTCTGTTTGCTGGCTAACGCCGTAGTGACTAACTTTAAACCACTTACCAGAGACATTCACTGGCGAACCGTGGGTTAGATGTCCGCCATGAGACAAATCCATCCCCATAATTTTATCTCCTGGTTCCAACAGTGCCAAAAACACTGCAAAATTCGCTTGAGCGCCAGAATGGGGTTGTACGTTTGCATGAGCAGCACCAAACAGTTGTTTAGCACGATTAATCGCTAACTGCTCAACTTTATCGATAAACTCACAACCGCCATAGTAGCGTTTACCAGGTAGCCCTTCGGCGTATTTATTTGTTAGTACTGAACCTTGAGCCGCTAGTACAGCAGCGGAGGTAAAGTTTTCACTAGCAATCAACTCTAAGTGATCGCGTTGACGCTGTAGTTCTTGATTAATTACCTCTGCGATCGCAGGATCAGATGAAGCAAGAAAGTCTGAGTTAGTTCTAGTCACTTCCGTTATCCTTATCAAAGATTGGTACAACAGTTAATTTTGCTTGGGTGTCACACCTAAGTCACAGTCCACAGTCAAGAGTACATATTTCAAAGTCAATAGTTCAATGGCTTTTGACGATTGATGTTTATTTGTGCCGACTTATCTATTATTAGACGCAAGTCACATACTGCACAAAAGCTCAGAATAAAAGGTTTTTGAATTTAAATTTTGAATTTGAATGCCGCGAACTTGTATATGTATTACTTTTTACTAAAAAAACTACTCTCTAATATACACAACATACAATAAATTTAAAGTCTACTTGGCAATATTTTTTAAGTTGTTGTTACCCATATTTTTGCCAAAGAGAGCGTGAGAGGTTACTTTTAGGCGTCCTTTGTCATCCCAAACCACAATCCACTTTTCCAAATTCTCAACTGAGCAAAGCTGGAGCATCTGGTAGTTCTGCTGCTTGGGCGTCTAAAAAGCTGATCCTTCCAAAGTTAAATGTGGGTAATACTGAGGATTTACAGGAGGGATGGGATGCTAATCATTTTAATGGACGATCAAATCCTTGCCCCTGGGCAAGTTTGCCAATCTTGTTTATTAGCTGATAAGAGTGGCCAACCTCGTTGGAGTCAAGGTCAACTGCGTTGCGGTCAACAAGTACGCAAACTCACAGAAAAGCAGGCAGAGCAGTATGAGTGTATGATGGGTTTCCGCATCGCCAATATAGAATAATTGGATCTGCGAGTAAGACCTAGTAACTGCGTTATCCTAGGCTCAAGTAACTGTTGAAATTTAGCCACAGGAGAATGCACGATGTCTTGGCGCGGGTCTACAACGGTTTCCGACCGGATTTTTGCTTGCTTACCTTATTTACTACCTCTGATTGATGGACTTGTATTCGGTTATGTGTCCTTGTTGAGACAATTTCCGGCGCTGCAAGTGTTGCTTTTACCCCTTCAGCCTTTCATCCTCATTTACGGGAGCTTAGGACAATTTGGTCAATTGATTGTTTTCTTTGCCTTGTTTTTTTTGATAGTAAGAAATGAAAAAATCAGTCATTTCATACGGTTCAATACCATGCAGGCAATTCTTTTAGACATCATTGTATTTCTAGGTAGCATAATTTTGCGAATTGTGGCACTTCCTGGTTTAGATTTTGCAGTTCAAACAGTAGCAAGTACCATCTTTATAGGCATAGTGGCAGCAATTGCCTATTCAGTTGCTCAGTCTTTGATGGGACGTTACGCAGAAATTCCAGCAATTTCTGACGCTGTTTATATGCAAGTACGGTAGTAGTTACCGAGGTATCACTGAGTTTTCTAGGCGGCCAATACCTTCAATTTCTACACGGATGCGATCGCCTAGGTTCAAAGGGCCTACACCCTCCGGTGTGCCTGTTAAAATTACATCTCCTGGTAGTAGGGTCATCACTTTACTAATATAGGACACCAAAAAATCAGGAGAAAATACCATCTGATCAATACAACTAGATTGAACTGGATTAGCATCGTCATTCAAAAAAGTCTGTAATCTGGCTCCTGGATTTAATTCTCTAACAATCCAAGGGCCCAAAGGACAGAATGTATCAAAACCTTTCGCTCGCGTCCATTGACTATCCTTTTTTTGTAAATCCCGTGCGGTCACATCGTTAGCGATGGTATAACCCCAAATTTTGGTTTGGGCTTCCTCTGGTGTACAGTCAACGGTGCGATCGCCAATTATTAACGCCAATTCTCCTTCGTAGTCTACCCGCTGCGATAGATGAGGATACTTAATTTCTGTTTCAGAAGCGATAATTGATGTAGGTGGCTTTAGAAAAATTAGTGGTTCACTAGGCACTGGAGTTCCCATTTCCGCTGCATGTTCTGCATAATTTTTGCCCACTGCCACAATTTTTGAGGGAGCACAAGGAGCCAGAATTTGGTAATTATCTGGTTCCAATGTTAAATCGGTAGGTTGCCCTTGTAACCAGGGTGGAGCATCTAGCACTTGGACGTTCAGGGATAATTGTAGTAACCCATAATAAATCTGTCCTTCTTGATTTTGAACTCGCACATAGCGCTGCGCCATAACCTTGATTAATATCCTTTTGGATGCAATGACAATAAGTCCAAAGGTCAACTTCTTCTCTAGCCCCCAAGCAACTTTCCACCAAATTAGCGCTCGGTCTGCTGAACTTCAGAAGTCCGTAGACGCGTCTGCGAAATACCACAGAGTCGGTCAACTTCCTCCCTAGATCTGGAGGTTAGCTTCTTGTTAGAGATCCGAATTTTGGCGGAATTGGCTAAAGATTCAAATTGAAAACTGGTAAGATTATAGTTCCTTGTTGCTTCAGATGTTGATTGGTGCTGGTACTACTATGTTTATACCTGTATAAATTAACATCAGCAGCCAAATTGTCCAAAAGGAGACTAAAAACCATGTCGATAGTTTACGAAACAATGTACATCCTGCGTCCTGATCTAGGGGACGAACAGATAGAACAAGCAATCACGAAATATCAGAACTTGCTCAGGGAACAAGGCGCAGAAAATATCGAAATTCAAAATCGCGGTAAGCGTCGTCTGGCTTATGAAATTAAAAAGCAACGGGATGGCATCTACATCCAGTTCAACTATACTGGGCCTGGAACTGTCATTGCTCCTTTGGAAAGAGCCATGCGTTTGAGCGAAGAAGTGATTCGCTATCTGACTATTAAACAGGAAGTCCACGAGGAAACAGCTGAACCAGTAGCTGTAACCGCCTAAGAAAGTGATAAGTGCTGAGTTGCGACTCAGCGCTTACGTAATTGACTAAGTTAAATTAAAACTCAAAAAAAATATGCCTTTTTTATTGCTGATTTAGTAGGGAATGCTAAATTAACAAATACTTACTCAAAGTACTATGAGCAAAGTTATACATATAAATAAAGTGGACGCGATTCAGAATGGGAGCTGTAAACCACTGTGAGCCAATCTGATATATCCAATACATCCAACATCCAAGCTCTCTCTACGGAAGTATCGCAGCTGCGTCAAGAGTTGCAACTTCGCGATCAATTAGTGCAACAGCTATCTCAAGAACTTTTCCGACTGGTGAAGGGCAATACTAATTTTATGCCCCAGCGATCAGAGTCTGAGCAAGATCTGATTCAATTGCAAGCTTTGCGAGAGCAACTACAAGCTGTTGAGCAGCAAGTAACGTTTTATCAAGAACAAATTACGACTCGTGACACCGAGATTTATCAATTGCGGCAGTCTGTGCAAGAATTAGCCGACCGCAGCCGAATGTTGGAGCAAGTAGTACAGGAGTTACCTCAAATTTACCGTCGTAAGTTCGAGGAGCGCATGACTCCAGTCAGAGAAAAAGTAGCAATGCTGCAACGAGAAAACCGACAACTACAGGCAGAATTGCAAAGTGTCAGTTACCGTTTAGCACTCAAAACTCGTAATGCCAGTCACAGTGGCATTGATTTACCAAATTTTCCTCGCCCAGCATCTGAACAAAATAATATTTCTGCTGTACCAAATACATAAAATTGCCAGTGTAATGGCAGCTAGTCGGCAAGTAATTACTAACTCTCCGACTATTATTTTGTGGTCTCGGATGATAGAATAACTAGTTGGAAAATATATTATTGTCTTTAATTCCGTAGGATTAATGCAGCTAAGTCATGAGATTTTATCCCCAAGCTCAACAGCAGTTATCACGATGATTTTTCCTAGTTAACTTTATCAATATTAAAATCTTGGGTACTTTCATTTCACTAGTGAGTAGCTGATATATCAGCCTACCAAAACATTCTGGGATGAGATCAGCACTTAGCAATAAGATTATCAGCGGCCAGCCATCGGTAATAGACTTTTTTGGCTGCCACGTGAAATTTACTGAGATCGACTTTGCCATTTCCCAAAACACTTAATTTAGCTAGTCTTGGTGTTCAATAGTTAGGTTGATTTAACTATTAAGTGACCGACCAGCTACAAAACCGTTGTTTTTTTTACCTCACCAAACTTTTTTTTGGGGATATAAAGCTGAGTCTGCTGGCACTACTGTATTATCGTTGACGATGGTGAGGGTATCCTACCGGGGAAATTATTAAAAATTGCTAATACTGCTTGATCTCACCATAGCTTTGTTGGTGAAACTAAAATTTAAACTGCTACTAGCAGTCTGTTATCGTTAGCGATCGCAAGGATGTCTTCATAGGTAGGAAAAATTTCAAATACTGAATCGAGTTGAGTGAGTTCCAAAACCAGTCTGACAGGGGCTTGCACGTTGCAAAGAACCAAGCGGCAACCACTCTGGCGCGCTGCTTTGAGTCCTTTTACCAGTGAAACCAACCCAGAACTATCCATAAAATCTACATCTGCCAAATCAATAACCCAAAGTTGATGCGGCTGAGGCACTACTTTAGCCATCTCATCACTTAAAGCTATGCCACCCTGCAAGTCGATACTTCCTTGGGGTTTGAACAAAACTTGTTGAACTTTTTGTTTCAGAGTCATGGATTTAACTGTATGAATTGAAACACTATAACAAAAAACAAAAAATTGACACCAATACTGGTGCGCTTTACAACAGCCAATTTCTGTTTTACTCCGACATTGGGAGTTTTACAGCTGTGAAGTTGAGGCAAGTTTTTTCAGTATTCATGCCGTATAATTTTTCTTAACTTCCCCTAATATAGGCATAAGCACCCAAGAATTTCAGTAGCTTATGTACTTTTTACAAGATTTTTATATTTTTGAGAACTTTGATAAATAGTTTATAAATAATCTATACTAAAGTTCAGTATACCTACTGTTGTGGTAATAACTGATAAATAAAAAATAGTCAATAATTAATATTTAATCGTTAGTATAGACTAAAAGCTATGGTCTCCGTTGAGTGGCTTGATTGACACCCCACCCATAAAGGAGCAAAAATTATAGTACAAGTAAAAATTTGTAAAGACGGCGGTGCGGGATGTCTTTTGAGTTCCTTTCACTAGAAAACATCCAGGAATTCGCCCACCATTATGGTTATTGGGCAATTTTTTTGGGAATTTTGCTAGAAAATTTGGGCATTCCTCTTCCAGGGGAAACTGTGACCTTAGTAGGTGGGTTTTTAGCCGGTAGTCATGAACTTAATTACTGGCTAGTACTCGCTGACGCCGTTGCAGGTGCAGTGCTTGGTGGCACTTGTGGTTATTGGATTGGTAAACTTGGAGGTTGGAGTTTTTTGCTGCAAATTGGCAAATTATTCCGAATTTCTGAAGAGCGACTGCTGAATATTAAAGAACAATTTAGTCAAAATGCTACTAAAGCTGTATTTTTTGGCCGCTTTTTCGCGTTGCTACGAATTTTTGCTGCGCCACTAGCTGGTATAGCCGAGATGCCATTCGGAAAGTTCTTTGTATATAACTTGGCAGGGGCAAGTGCTTGGGCTAGTGTAATGGTGACATTAGCTTTCTTCGCTGGAAGAGTTATCTCCCTAGAACAATTAGTTTCTTGGGTTAGCCATTTTGCGATCGCGGCCTTATTAATCTTGGTTGCCTTAATTGCTGTGCCTTTGTGGTTGGAGTCCCGCCAAGTGAAGCGTGCAACAGGAGAGTAAGGCAATTTAGATTTTTAGATTTTGGATTAATGTCCGATCCAAAATCTAAAAATCTGAAACTAACTATTTTCTAGTTTGCTGTGCCCAAATGCGAGTTGGTAGGCCCCAAACGTAGATAAAGCCTTCAGCCGCCTTGTGATCAAATTGGTCTTCCGCGCCGTAAGTTGCCAAGTCAGGGCTATAAAGAGAATTGTCACTCCAACGCCCAACTAAACTGGCATTACCTTTGAAAAGTTTCACCCGCACAACGCCAGACACTCGCTCTTGTGTATTTTGAATAAAGGCATCCAGTGCCGCTTTCAGTGGGCTGTACCAGAGACCGTTGTAGACTAATTGAGTGTAAGTCTCTTCAATGCCACGTTTGTAGTGGCTGACATCTGCTGTTAAAGTTAAGCTTTCTAAATCCCGGTGTGCCTGAATTAGCACTATCATTGCAGGTGATTCGTAGATTTCCCGCGATTTAATACCTACCAAGCGGTTTTCTATCATATCAATCCGCCCGATACCGTGATTTCCTGCGACCTGATTAAGTTGTTCAATCAGTTCAACTGGGTTTTTTGCTGTACCATTGAGGGTTGTAGGAATACCTTTGTGGAAACCAATTTCAATGTACTCTGGCTGATCAGGAGTATCTGCGATCGCCTTGGTCATCTCATAAATTTCTTCTAGTGGTTCCACTGCTGGATCTTCTAACACCCCAGCTTCGATGCTACGACCGAGTAAATTCTTATCAATGCTGTAAGGAGAAGATTTTTTCACTGGTGTTGGGATACCGAAGCGTTCACCGTAGGCGATGGTTTCCTCACGACTCATCCCCCATTCCCTTGCTGGTGCGAGTATCTTGAGTTTGGGATTTAGCGCTGCACAAGAAATATCAAAGCGGACTTGATCATTACCTTTGCCAGTACAACCATGAGCGATCGCATCAGCACCATATTTTTCGGCTGTTTCTACTAATATCTTGGCAATTAATGGCCGGGCAAGAGCAGTTCCTAAGGGATAACGATTTTCATATAAGGCGTTGGCTTGAATCGCCGCAAAAGCGTAATCTTTGACAAAGCTGTCTTTGACATCCGCTACAAGAGATTCGCTTGCACCCGATTTTAAAGCTTTTTCTCGAACTGGTTCTAATTCATCTCCTTGGCCTAAATCTGCTGCTAGCGTAATCACCTCTTCCACACCCCACTCATGCTTAAGATAGGGGATGCAAACTGAGGTATCCACTCCGCCAGAATATGCCAGGACAACCTTTTTGGCGCGACCCATTAGTTTCTCCAGATAGGAAAACAAACAATGAGTCATTATTATATCTAACTAATACACGTATATTTTATTTAGGATTAAAGTAGCATCGAACCCTTATATAACTAGCCATATAGAATATTTTTCTGATGATTATCATCAGCGTTTATTGAGTATTTGTTAAATTTTGCCAACACAGTGATCGTTTATAGATAAAACTGTTTAATTTAGCTTTTCAAATAACAATTTACAAGAAGATCCATTATCACCTTTGATTAATACTGAGTAGTTGATGCCACTTTTTTTGTAGTAGCTGCTAGAAGATTACCTTGTTTCAGCCTCTAAACAAATTTACCAAGAGAATTTTTGCGGCGAATGCCAATTACAGACGGACGAGGAACACCTGTAGGTTGACCTTGACCACCATCCGCCTGGGAAATATTGCTAGGCCAACTACTACCACGCGGTACAGTGCGAGTTTGATTGAATGTATTACCATTCAAATCCAAGATTTCTATACTGCGGCTTAGGATTGTACCATCGTTAATCGGACAATCTTCACCGGGATGCTGTACCGAAATAATCAGCGTATCACCCACAAAAGTCGGCCCAGTCATTTCACAGCGTACTGGCCCGTAGGCAAATGGTATTACCTGTCCGGCGTTAGCACCACTGGTAGGGATGAAAAACAGCCAATTATTACCAAAAACTCCTGTAAAATCGGAAACGTTACCGCTAGCTGTGTGATTGATAGTAGTTTGCTTGCCAGCAGCACCAGTCTTGAAACCGTTGTGAGTGCCAGTAGACATATCTGTCACACCCCAGACATTTGCCCTATCGTCGAACACTAAATTATCTACATTTGCAAAACCAGCACCAGCCACTGATCCTGCTTCCCCACCTTGAGCTAATCTTTGCCAACGGAAGGTTAAACCTGTACCATCAGCACTATCTTCAATAATTTTGTATAATCCCCCTGATTGCTGGGTAGCGTTAGCAGCTTTGCTTAACTTGGCAACTTGGAAAATTCGTGAATCAGGATAACCATCACTTCCTGGCGCACCATCGGTATAGGCAATAAAAACTTGTTTAGTGCGGGGATGCACTTCTATATCTTCTGGACGTGCTGTAGGAGTTCCCCCAACCAAATTTGCTGCTAAAAAGGCATCACAAAGAACAGCACCTTGGGTAGTGTAAAAGTCAGATAATTTTTTATTTTGATAAGCAGGTAGTACTGTTGCTTCGTTAGTGCGATCGCATTTTAATATCCCACCATCTTCAGTTTGTCCAGCAACGCCATTACGCTTTGGCAAAGGTAAAAGACCTTCTTTTTGAGCCTTTCCCAAAGCTGCAAATTCTACTGAAGAAAGCACGGTTGGCGCAATTGGATTAGTACTAGTAGTTAATAGTAAAGGTATCCATTTACCTGTGCCATCTGGGTTATAACGAGCTACATATAAAGTACCTTTTTCCCACAATCGACTATTACTTTTACTCGTTGGCGAGGAAACTTTACCTGCGCTGACAAATTTCCAAGTGTGTCCCCCACGTCTGTCATCACCCATATAAGCGACTAACTTTTTCCCTGCTTCAACTCGCATGGCAACATTTTCATGATGATAACGGCCCAGCCAAGTGTGTTTGCGAGGACGAAAATTCGGAACTGCGGGGTCAATTTCTACAATCCAGCCGTATTTTTCTCCAACTAAACCAAAAGTTTTGCCAGTGCTGTCATTTGTATAACCAACTTGAGTACCATCACTCTTAACTGCTTCTGTAACGCCAACCGAATTTTGAAAGTTTTCTTCAGCAGATAAAACAGTACCCCAAGGTGTTGTACCGCCAGAACAATTGTAGGCAGTACCAATGATTTTATTATCTAAACCATCACTGCTGAGGTTAAAAACCTGGGTTGCAGCTGGGCCTGTAGCGATTAAATAGTTTTGATCGCCTTTCTGGTAACTGAGATTTCCCCAAGAAGTAACACTTTGATAGCCATCAGTTCTTTGGCTATTTATTCCTAAACCTGAAAGACCATGAATGCGGCGATTTTTAGCATCTTTAACAACACCAAAACGCTTGTTGGTTTTATTGCGGGAAATACGAATGATTGATCCGCCGAGATTATATAAAAATTCACCTTCAGCTTGACGATCTCTAGTAGAGGGTAAAGCCCATCCAATTACTGGTTCAAAGGCAGTGGGTAGGCTTTGTAAATCAGCAGAATCTTCTGATACTAAAGAAGAAATAGGAAAACTTACATACTCGTGATTTACCCACAAATAGCCTTCATCTTTATTCTTATTCAAGGCAATAAAAGCAGTGTAATCGCAGTTGTAGCCGACATATTCATCCTGATTAGGAAACACGCGATCGCCCCAACTAACAATTACATAACGTTCGTATTCTGGCGGTACTACGACATCATCAATTACGTTGTAACTAGTTAAATTTACACCCGCAGATGCATTCAAAACTTGCCCTTGACCTGTTCTAGTTGGTAAATAATTTTTGTACTGTCGATAAATTTGCAGAGGATGAGGTAAACGCACTGGTGTAAAGTTGAGTGGTGCGATTTTTGCTGCTGCAATGCTAGAAACATTGCTAAATTTTTTAGTTCCTAATACAGCAGCGCTTGCAGCCGTCACACTACCAGCAAAAAACATTAAAATTTGTCTTCGGCTTAATTTTGACATCAAAGTTTCCTTGTAACAAAAAAATAATTGTTAGAAAATCTATATATAAAATTTTCTAGGTGTTTAAAACAAATAAGTTTAATTCATTTCGTTGGCATAGATGCATAATTTTTATTAAAAATAATAATCAAAAATTAACAAAAGATTATCTTTTGTTTAAATAAACTTAATTACGGCATTAAATATCGATCAAGGTTCAATAATAAACATTTACATAAACGAATAGAAATTGATTTTTTTTACACACATATAAAACGGCAGTATCTACCCTAGACTGCTCAATTTCAATATTTATTAGTTAAATAATGATTATTAAATAAAAATGCGACTAATTAATTCAGATATAAATTAATTAGAAATTATATTTATTTGATATACACTGCCTATTTTTCTAATAATTTATGGCATAGCTAAAAGGCTTTTTTGAATATAGAAAGGTTTGCCTTAAAAAGGTTTTTTTTATTTTGCCTAGCGGGACTAGCCAATTTGGTGTTATTTTTAGATTTGCGGTTTTCGTGGTCAAAGTTAAAGACAGGAACAGTGTCAGCGTCACATCTGTCCTATCCTGGAGATGTGTAATAGTGTTGTGGGTGAGACTGTGTTTTTCAGCGTTGTTATACCGACTTACAATCGCCAGCCAATTTTAGAGAAGTGCCTGCGAGCCTTAGAAGCACAGGAGTTGGCACATAAAACTCCTGTTACTGGTTACGAAATCGTTTTAGTCGATGATGGTTCTACCGATGGCACATTGGCATGGTTGAAGGAACGCAAAGACGAGTTTCCTCATGTGCGATGGTTTGAGCAAGATCACGCTGGGCCTGCTGCGGCCCGCAATTTAGGTGTAGAACAGGCACAGGGTGACACAATAATTTTTATTGATAGTGATTTAGTAGTGCTGTCAAATTTTCTGCAAGCTCATGCTGATGCACTAGTACAGGGACAAAAGAAATTAGGGAGCGATCGCTTTTTTACTTATGGCGCAGTTATTAATACTTGTAATTTCGATCATCCAACTGCTGAACCCTATAAAGTAACAGATTTTTCCGCAGCTTTTTTTGCTACAGGTAATGTAGCAATTCCTAAACATTGGCTAGACAAAGCTGGACTTTTTGACACCAGTTTTCAACTCTATGGCTGGGAAGATTTAGAACTAGGCGTGAGACTTAAAAAACTGGGTTTGCAACTTATTAAGTGTCCAGCAGCAGTTGGTTATCATTGGCATCCAGCATTTAAATTAGACCAAATTAGCAACTTAATTGACAAAGAAATTCAACGCGGACGCATGGGAGTTTTATTTTATCAAAAGCACCCTACTTGGGAAGTGCGAATGATGATTCAAATGACTTGGTTGCATCGTTTACTGTGGGGTATTCTTTCGTTCAATGGCGCACTTAATGAACGAACAATGGCACCATTTTTGCAATGGCTTATTAATGCAGGTAAGCCTCAGTTAGCTTTAGAAATTGCCCGAATTTTTCTAAATTGGTATAACGTACAAGGAGTTTATGCAGCTTACGGTGAACTTAAGCATCAACAAAATTAAGACTACTTGTAAAAATTATAAATGCGCCTTTAGAAGAGAAAGCTTACGCTCAAACTTTTTTTCTATCTGCTTATGCCTGTTGAACAGCGTATTTTTTATGATATGCTGGGAGGGTTGTCTAATCTCACACATCCGGGAATTCGGGTGTTTCCAATTTAGGAAATACGCCTGGATGGAGGTTTAACCCGAATCGGAGTTAAAAATATATGCCAGTCGTTTCATTGGCTCAGATGATGGAGTCAGGGGTTCACTTTGGGCATCAAACCCGGCGTTGGAACCCAAAGATGTCTCCTTACATTTATACTTCCCGCAATGGTGTACATATCATCGACTTGGTGCAAACTGCTCAGTTGATGGAAGATGCTTATAGCTATATGCGTACACAAGCCGAGCAGGGGAAAAAATTCCTGTTTGTGGGTACTAAACGGCAAGCAGCAGGAATCATTGCTCAAGAAGCCAGTCGTTGCGGTTCCCATTACATTAACCAACGTTGGTTGGGTGGAATGCTGACCAACTGGACAACTATCAAAACTAGGGTAGATCGCCTCAAAGATTTGGAACGCCGGGAAGAAAGCGGCGCGCTGGACTTGTTGCCGAAAAAAGAAGCCTCAATGTTACGCCGGGAAATGGCAAAGCTTCAGAAATATTTGGGCGGCATCAAAACCATGCGGAAAGTGCCCGATGTGGTAGTAATTGTCGATCAACGGCGGGAGTATAACGCAGTTCAAGAATGCCAAAAACTGGCAATTCCGATTGTATCGATGTTGGATACAAACTGTGACCCGGATGTAGTAGACATTCCCATCCCAGCAAATGACGACGCCATCAGGTCAATTAAGCTGATTGTCGGAAAATTGGCAGACGCTATTTATGAAGGTCGCCATGGTCAGCTGGATACGGAAGAAGATTATGAAGATTACGAGGGTGCTGAGGACGATTACGACTATGAAGAAACTGAGCTGACTGGCTCATATGCTTCTGACGACGAAGAAGAATAGGTTAAAGCATGAAGGGTAAAGGCTGAAATTTGATACTTTATCCTTTACTCTTCATCCTTTTCATCGTCCTGAGTAAGATAGAAATACTCAACACCCGTAAGCGATTACAACTCAAGGTCAAGTAGGAATTGAGGCAACATGGCGGAAATATCTGCAAAACTCGTCCAAGAGCTACGCCAAAAAACTGGTGCTGGCATGATGGACTGCAAAAAAGCGCTGAAAGAAACTGATGGCGACATCGAAAAAGCCATAGATTGGCTGCGACAAAAAGGCATCACTTCTGCGGGTAAAAAAAGCGATCGCATTGCAGCAGAAGGTTTAGTGGACACCTACATTCAACCCGGATCTAGGGTGGGTGTACTTATAGAAGTCAACTGCCAAACCGATTTTGTTGCCCGTAACGATGCTTTTAAAGCTCTAGTTAAGAAGTTGGCAAAGCAAGCAGCAACAGCTGATAGTGTTGAGTCTTTATTGGCTCAACCCTATATTGATAATGAAAGCCTCACTGTAGATGAATCCATCAAGCAACTGATTGCTCAACTTGGTGAAAATATCCAACTGCGTCGTTTCATCAATTTTGCACTGCCAGAAGGCACACAAGGTATAGTAGACAGCTACATACATACTGGTGGTCGCGTTGGTGTGTTGGTTGAGCTGAATTCCGAAACTGAATCAGCATCTGCTAATGAAGAATTCCAAGCCTTGGCACGGAACACCGCCATGCAAGTAGCAGCTTGCCCGAATGTCGAGTATGTAAGTGTAGACGAAATCCCCACCGAAGTTGCCGAAAGAGAAAAAGAAGTGGAAATGGGGCGGGATGATTTAGCGAACAAGCCACAGAACATCAAAGAAAAGATTGTTCAGGGACGGATTGAAAAACGCCTGAAAGAATTGACTTTGTTGGATCAGCCTTTCATTCGAGATCAGAGTATTTCAGTGGAAGACCTGGTGAAGCAAGTCAAAGCTAAAGTAGGCGAAGATATCAAAGTCAATCGCTTTGTCCGCTTTGTACTAGGCGAAGGCATTGAGAAGCAAGAAAGTAATTTTGCTGAGGAAGTTGCTGCACAAATGGGTGGCAAGTAATTCAGTTATTTAGTCATTAGTCATTGATCATTAGTTTTGAGTTCTAATGACTAATGGCTTTTTCTAAGACAGGTCAAGCAAACTACGCTGACCTGTATTTTATTAGTACAAAGCATACTAGACGTATAGCAAAGTGCTGAGTGCTGAGTATAAACCCAGTTACTACCCTGTGGGAAGCCGCTTTGCGTCTACATTTCTCCTTGCATCAAAACTGTCCTAGCTTATGTGACTACGGCTATAATAAATTGCCTTTAGTCAAGACTTACAGCTTAAAATTAATCGAAAATTTAAAATCCTTTGGATGTTTATTTTAAAATAAATACGTACATTTGTACCATAATTAGGTTTAGATGGGCAACAAAGAGAAAATATGGCTAGAGCAATTGAGCGAATTGAGCGGGATATTGCACTATTAAAAGAAGCAATCAGTGCGATCGCGGTAGAACTCCAGAGCGCTTATGCTACTTATTTAAGCACCTTAGGGCAAGCCATTCGCCAGCAATTAATTCTGGCAACTTACCACCTATGTACCCAAGGGTATGCCGAAAATTTCTTAAGTTTGTCATTAAATCAGCGGCAACAATTGCAACAAGCCATCCGCAACTTAGGTCAAGAAGCAGTTGAACAGTTGCTCACTTCTACCAGGAATGAAGGAGAAGAGGTAGATGAGGAAGATGAGGGAGATGAGGAAGATGAGGAAGATGAGGTAGCTGAGGTAGCTGAGGGAGATGAGGTAGCTCAAGAGGATGAACCCAATCCCCAATCCAAAAACCATCTTGAAGAGTTGAAGTTGATCACGGAGGAAAACCTACCGATGCTCAAAGAAGCGCTAGCACTTCGTTATGGAAATTTTGCGCCAACTATAAAATTAACCGATACTTCTAACCCGATAGAACTGGCAACATGGCAACAGAACTTGGAGAAGGTGATCCAACATACACTGAAAAAAGTTTCCCATGATGCCAATGGTGTGTTACAAAAAGCTGGTATTTTGCCGAAAAAATTACCAGAACCGATTTTAGAAGTGGCTGCGGCTGCATCAGAAGCATCAGCCGAAGTTATTCCTGGGCCACCAAACTTATTAAACTTGGTAATTGAAATTGAAAATGAGCGAGATGCACAGGAATCCAGCCTAACCAGAATCATGGCTATTAACCTACGGCTTGGGGAAATTGAATTTGCTGACGCTAAACTCTCGTCTGAACGCAAACATATTCGCAGTATCTTGCTTCAATTAAATAAACTAGGGCAGGAGTATCAAAAAAAGCAGCGCGAACGTTCAATTGCCGAAGCTGAAGCAGCATGGCGCGCTATTTGGGTTGATGATTAGCTATTAGTCCTTTGTTATTTGTCATTTGTCCTTTGTTCTTTGTGAATAATCAATGCCCAATGCCCCATGCCCCATAACGGCAGTTGCTACCCTGCGGGAAGCCGCTTTGCGTCTACAAGCCGGGGAACCCTTTCGGCAGTCGCTCATGGGGGAAACCCCCTGCGTACCCGTCGCTGCCTCACCAACGCACTGCCTCCCCAATGTCCAATGCCTAATGCCCAATGACCAATGACTAATGACAAACCAGATTGGATAAGATTGCAAAAAGCCTTGGCGGTAGAGGCAGAACACGGTTTTGCAGACTTGATGGGTAGACAATATCGCTTCAGTGAATTTCTCAGCCTGACTCTGGGTAAATTCCCAACAGCTTTGCCCTTCAATGAACGCCGTCGCTGGCAAGAACTAGCGGTGCAATTTGCTAAGTATCCTAATCTGGAACTAGAACATAGACAGCACTTAGTAGCAGAAACACGTAGATATCTGTATCAATTACAGCAAGAGCAAGAAGAGCAGGAGGAGCCGAGGAGCAAGGGAGTAGAGGAGCAAGTCAGAAATTATCAATCCAAAATTCAAAACCCTAAATCCCCAATTGTGGCAGAGGTAAGCCGAAGACTTGCCCCCAAAATTGACCAAAAACTGAGCGATTTACCAGAAATAGGTATCAGAAAAGCCGACAACTTGGCACGTCTTGGTTTGTACACTGTGCGCGACCTACTTTTTTACTATCCCCGCGATCACATTGACTATGCACGTCAGGTAAATATTCGTGAGCTGCAAGCGGGTGAGACAGTGACAATAGTGGCAACAGTGAAGCGTTGCAACTGTTTTAATAGCCCCAAAAATCAGAAATTATCAATTTTAGAATTGATACTGAAAGACAACACAGGTCAAATCAAAATTAGTCGCTTTTCTGCTGGTACGCGCTTTACCAGTCGTGCTTGGCAGGAAAGTTTAAAACGCCGCTACCCGGTAGGTAGTGTGATTGCGGCCTGTGGGTTGGTGAAAGAAAGTAAATACGGCTTGACGCTGGATAACCCCGAATTAGAAGTGTTAGCGCATCCAGGAGATGCGATTGATTCGTTGACGATTGGTCGTGTAGTGCCAATTTATGGACTAACCGAGGGTGTGGTGGCAAATACAGTGCGACAGGCGGTAATAGCGGCTTTGCCAGCTGCGGCGCACCTGAAAGATCCGTTACCTAATGGTTTGCGGGAAAAGTACGGTTTGATGACTTTGAAAGATGCGATCGCCAATATCCATTTTCCTTCTGATAGCGCCACCTTGCAAGTTGCCCGTCGTCGCCTAGTCTTTGACGAATTTTTCTACTTACAACTAAGTTTACTGCAACGACAGTACCAAGCAAGGCAAATCCAAACGAGCGCTATCTTGGCTCCCAAAGGTCAGCTAATAGAAAAATTCTATGAAATACTGCCGTTTCAACTCACTGGCGCACAGCAACGAGTGATCAACGATATCCTCAACGACTTGCAAAAACCATCACCAATGAATCGTTTAGTGCAAGGAGATGTGGGTTCTGGTAAAACTGTAGTTGCTGTGGTTGCTATCCTAGCCGCAATTCAATCTGGCTACCAAGCGGCGTTGATGGCTCCGACCGAAGTTTTGGCAGAACAGCATTATCGCAAATTAGTTAGTTGGTTTAACTTGCTGCATTTACCAGTGGAATTACTAACAGGTTCCACCAAAACTGTCAAACGGCGACAAATCCATTCTCACTTAGAAACAGGTGAATTACCGTTATTAGTCGGAACTCATGCCTTAATTCAAGACCCAGTAAATTTTCGCCAACTGGGGTTAGCAGTAATTGATGAACAGCACCGCTTTGGGGTGCAGCAACGGGCGCGTTTACAACAAAAAGGCGAACAACCTCATGTATTAACTATGACAGCTACTCCCATTCCCCGGACACTAGCATTGACGATACATGGGGATATGAATGTTAGCCAGATTGATGAGTTACCACCAGGACGGCAAAAAATTCAGACAACGATGCTAACTGGTCAACAACGCACCCATGCTTACGACTTGATACGTCGGGAAATTGCCCAAGGAAGGCAAGTTTACGTTGTTTTGCCTTTGGTAGAGGAATCAGAAAAGCTGGATTTGCGATCGGCTGTGGAAGAGCATCAAAAGCTACAGGAAAGCATTTTTCCAGAGTTTCAAGTCGGGTTGCTACATGGTCGCATGAATTCAGCCGAAAAGGATGAAGCGATTACAAAATTCCGCGATAACAAAACCCAAATTTTGGTTTCTACCACCGTTGTTGAGGTGGGCGTTGACGTACCTAATGCTACAGTTATGCTCATTGAAAATGCGGAACGGTTTGGTTTATCACAACTACACCAACTGCGGGGGCGTGTCGGTCGGGGCGCGGCTCAGTCTTACTGTTTGTTGATGAGTAGTTCTAGAAGCCCTGATGCTCAACAACGGCTGAAGGTATTAGAACAGTCCCAAGATGGGTTTTTTATTTCTGAAATGGATATGCGTTTTCGCGGCCCTGGGGAAGTGTTGGGAACTCGACAATCTGGTGTGCCAGATTTTACGCTTGCAAGTTTAGTCGAAGATGAAGAAGTTTTACTGTTAGCGCGACAAGCCGCAGAGAAAATAATAGAAATGGACGCAACCTTAGAGCGTTGGTATTTGATGAAAGAAGAGTTGAAGTATCGGTATGAGAAGTTAATGGGTGGGGCAATTTTGACTTGATTTTCGGCGTTGCTGAGTGAAAGTATGAATTATTATCACGCAGAGACGCAGAGAGAAGTTGCGGTGCGGTGAGTTCAGCACTGCGGGAGGGTTTCCCTCCGCAGGTGACTGGCGAACCCGAAGGGGGGTTCCCCCCGTTGAGCAAACTTCGGTGGGCGCAGAGAGTAAGAGTTTGAGAGATGAAACTTTTGACATTAATACCTCAATTCACTAACGCCTAATTTTTTATCCATTAACTCAATTGACGGCGAAATTGGTTGATGCTGATGGATAGCAGTAATATAGCAAAGAAAAGAAGTGCGATCGCATTAACCCAAAGTACCTCTAATCCTACTCCTTTAAGCAATATTCCCCGAACAATTTCTATGTAATGGCGTAGCGGATTCAGCAGCGTCAAATATTTAAACGCTAAGGGCATACTTTCAATAGGAGAAATAGCACCGGATAGTTGAATTAAGGGCAAATTGATAAAAAATGATGTCAGGACTACTTGTTGCTGAGTACGACAAAGTGTGGCCAGCATAATTCCAATGCCAATTCCTACAAATAAATAAAGTCCTGACAATCCTAAAAATAGAATTATATTTCCTCGAAAAGGTACGCTAAAAACTAATCTTGCCAAACTCAAAGCTAAGATCACATCGCCCATTAATAGAACAAACAAAGGCACAATTTTTGCTAGTAAAATTTCCCAAGCTTCTGCTGGAGTCATTAATAGTTGTTCCAAAGTTCCTGTGTCTTTTTCTCTCACAACTGTAACTGAAGAAACTAGGGAACTAATTAAAGTTAAAACTAAGCCTAAAACTCCTGGCACAAAAAACCAACTACTTGCCAACCCAGGATTATAAAGAAAAGTTGTTTGTGTGCTAATTAATGCTGGCGCTTGATTAGAAGAAAGCCGATAACTAAATTGACTTACCATTTGATTGAGATAACCTTGGGCAATACCAGCAGTATTAGCATCTACTGCATCAACTAAAACTTGAATCTCCGCCGATTTTCCTTCCGATAGTTTACGTTTAAAATCAGGTGGAATTACTAACCCTGCTGTAATTTTTCCCTGGCGTACTTGTTCACCTAAATCTTTGGTGTTGAACATATATTTCTCTGCAACAAAGGTTTTGTTTGCAGTTAAGGCTGAAACTAGCTCTCGGCTTTCGTAAGTATTGGCGTAATCGACAACTCCTAATTTGAGATAATGCACATCTGGGTTAAGGGCAAAACCATAGAGCAACATTTGAATTGTCGGAGGAATAATCAACAATACTATTGTTTCCTTACTCCTCAGTATTTGGCGGAATTCTTTAATAACTAAACTCCAAAATCGACTATTAAATAAATTTTTAATTAATTTCATATTTAGTATAGTCAATTACAAATGACTAATTTGACAATTGCATTCGTTTTAATACTCGGCGTGAAGCATTAAATAGTAATAATCCCAAGATAATTAGCATGAGCATTGATAACCAAATTCCTGCCCATCCTGTGCCACGTACATAGGCATCACGAGTGATTTCTATATAGTAACGTGCAGGAACAATATAAGAGAATAACGAAAGAGGGAAAGGAATATTACTAATAGGGTAAATAAAACCAGATAGCAACAAAGCTGTTAAAAAGCCTAGCAGTGCGACAGCCTGAACAGCAGAATTCTGATTAGCTGCACGAACTCCTATTAATAAACCAAACATAATACTATCTATCAAAAAAACTAGCGTGCCAAGCAACAATGGTGTTGGCTCGTTTACTAAAGTCAATTGCCAAATTAGCGAACTCATAATCATTATTAATATGGCTTCGATAATTCCAATTATCAAGTAAGCTAATCCTTTACCTAAAAGTAATTCTTCAGCACTCAAGCTAGAAGCATAGACTTGTAATATTGTGCCCTTTTCTTTTTCTCGTACCATAGCAACTGCTGTTAATAAAGATGGATAAATCCACAAAATAACAGCGTAAACTCCTGGCACTATATACAAAGATTCTTTTCTGCCTGGATTAAACCAAAGGCGGATATGGGCAATTACTTGCTCGGATGAAGATTGTAAACCTGAATCTTTCAAAAAAAATTTTGTTGTTGCCTGAATACTATTTTTGATAATCCGGGCATTATTGACATCAGTTCCATCTACTAAAACTTGTACGTTGCTAGTTAGCCCTGATTTAATTCGACTACTAAAATCTGGCGGAATGACCACAGCAGCTTTAGCAAATCCTTGATCAATAATCCCTTGAGGATTTTGGCTGGCAAATTTTGAATTTGGGATTGGATCAAATTGATTAGTAGCAAATAAACGCTCAGTGTAGGCACGACTGAGAGGGCTAATGTCAAAATCTTGCACAAATAAAGGAATATTTTTGGATTCTAGGCGAATCACAAAACCGAAGATAATTAAGGTCATGAATGGCAGGATAAATGCCAACGCTAAGGTTAGGCGATCGCGCTGGAATTGTGCTAACTCTTTTTGACATTGAGATAAAATTCTTTTCATTTCTTCGTGTCCCTTTGTCTCCCTACTCCCCGCCTTCCTCGGTGCGTTGCACAATGCCGATAAAGGCATCTTCGAGAGAAAAAGGGATTGGTCGGAGTGAATGAATATTTATATCCTTGGTTTGTAAAATTGAACTGATGCGAGGAATTTCTAAGTCGGGATGGTCGAGAACTAGGTGTAAGCGATCGCCAAAAATCGACACCCGCCAAGCTGCTAACTCAGTTTTAAGTAAATTAGAAGCATCTTGAGTGTTATCAGTAACTATTTCCAATAGTTGGCCGGGTTGCGAAGCTTTAATTTCGCTAGGCGACCCCTGAATTACTACTTCACCCGCCACCATAAATCCCATGCGGTTGCATTGTTCCGCTTCTTCTAAATAATGAGTTGTCACCAAGATTGCTGTTCCTGATCTAGCAAACTCATTAATTAACCGCCAGAACTGACGACGTGCTAATGGATCTACTCCTGATGTCGGTTCATCCAAAAATAAAATTTTTGGCTCATGCATGACTGAAGCGCCAAAAGCTACTCGTTGCTTCCATCCTCCAGGTAGTTGGCCAGTGAGCATATTTTCTCTGCCAACTAAGCCACAAGTTTCTAATACCCAGTCAATTTTGGTGCGGCGTAACCGAGTTGGCACACCATAAACCCCACAGTAAAATTCTAGATTCTGGACAATCGTTAAGTCGTCGTAGAGGGTGAATTTTTGGCTCATGTAACCAATGCGTTGTCGTAAGGCACTACTACGCAGATTTTGAGTTTGTCCAGCCAAGGAAATTTTCCCGGATGTTGGTTCTAGTAAACCGCAGAGAATTTTAATTGTAGTCGTCTTGCCTGCACCATTCGCTCCTAGTAAACCATAAATTTCACCGTAGCGAACTTCTAAATCTACATCTTTAACCGCCTGAAAATCGCCAAACACCTTTCTCAAGTTGTTAGCACCAATGGCTATAGAGGGTTTGGGTATTTCCCTATCTCTAGTCTCAAGTCCTAAGTCCCTAATGCCTCTTTTTGCACGAGGAAAAGGAATAAATTCTGGATCGTTGCCAGAAGCACGCAGACGGCTAACAAAAACATTTTCTAGAGTTATATCCGCAGTTTGAATGTTGTCTAATGGTAATTTCTGTTGAGCAAAAATTGTTTGAACTGCCGTTTTACCCGTTACCGCATCTTTCACCAACACATCTAACCTATCTCCAAAGGTTTGCACATCAACAATTGATGTTTCTTGATTGTCTATCGCCTTGTGCAAGAAGCGTTCGGCTGCTTCAATGTGATTAGTTCTAACTTCTAAACGTTGTAAACCCAGACTTTCGCGCAACTGAGAAAGAGTGCCAATTTGCTGAATCTGTCCCTCATACATTAAAGCAATGCGATCGCACCGTTCAGCTTCATCTAGGTAAGGCGTGGCTACAACTACTGTGACTCCCTCGGCTGCAATAGCAGCGAGGATATCCCAAAATTCGCGGCGGGATACAGGGTCAACACCTGTCGTTGGTTCATCCAACAACAGAATTTCGGGTTGGGAAATCAAAGCACAGCACAAAGCTAATTTCTGCTTCATGCCACCGGAGAGACGACCAGCCAAGCGATCGCCAAATTTATCCAAACTCATTAAGCGCAAGTATTTATGACGACGCTGGCGAAAAAGATGATCGGGAACTTCACGCAAGCCTGCACTGTAGCGCAGATTTTCATCAATACTCAAGTCGAGATAAAGTGAGAACTGCTGTGTCAGATAACCGATGACTAGACGAGCATCGCGGGGTGGTTTGCCTAAAATTTGGATATTGCCAGTTGATGCTTCCATCACCCCACTTAGAATGTGGAATGTCGTCGTTTTTCCTGCACCATCAGGGCCAATTAATCCAAAAATTTCACCTTGCTTAACGGCAAAATCTATACTTTTAACGGCGACTAATTTGCCGTAACGTTTGCATAAACCCTCTACCTGAATTACGACATTAGTCATAGGTCATTGGGGATTGATATTGCTCATTAGTCAAAATTCAATTGTTCTTCTGCTTGTTTGCTTACTTCCTCCTCTGTAATATTAATCTCTGCATCTGCTGGCATTCCTGGTTTAGCTAATCCAGCAGGGTTATCAATAGTGATTTTGACACCAAAAACTTGTTTAACTCTGTCTTGCTGAAAATAAATATTTTCAGGAGTAAAGGAAGCTTGGGTATCAATGGCGGCAACTTTGGCACTTAGAGGTTTTTTGGGTGCTGAATCTAAAAATATATTAGCTGCTTGACCGACGCGAACTTTACCAATATCGCCTTGAGGAATAAAAGCACGTAGATAAACGCTATTGGGATCAATTACTGTTAGTAGGGTTTTACCAGTAGTAACAACTGCTCCGGGTTCTACACTCCGGCTGACGACTACACCTGTAATCGGGCTAATAACATTGAGGTCGGCTATTTTGGCTTTTATTTCCTGTTGGGAGGCTTTGGCATTTGCCACATCAGCTTGAGCCGCAGCTAATTTCAAGCGTGTCTGTGCCAATTGTGTGCGTAAACCTGCTAGTTGTGTACTGCGGATCGAGGGATTTAGCCCTACGCTTTGGGCTTGTGTCAACTGACCTTGGGACGAATTGACTAATTTACGAAAAGAATCCACTGCGGCTTGACGCGATCGCAGATTGGCTAGTGCAGTTTCAAAGCTTGTTTGGGCTTGGTCAAATTGTTGCTTGGTTACAGCTCCTTGGGCTACTAATTTAGCGTAGCGATCGCGATTCATTTGTGCCAGTTTCAACTCAGATTTGGCTTGTTGCACTTGGGCAATAGCTTGATTTAGCTGGGCTTGGCTAGAAGCAACTGATGACTCAGCCTGGAAAATTCGACCTTTAGCATCTCCTTGAGCCTGTTGCAAAGTCAGATGATTCTCTAGAATTTGATTTTCTAAAAGATTAATTTGTAACCGTGCCTGTTCTTCTTGCTTTTGGGCAGCATCTACACGAGCAGATGCACCCTTAAGTTGAGCTTGAATTTCTGCGTCATCCAGTTTGACAATTACTTGGCCTTTGCCAACTTGATCTCCTTCCCGCACCGCTACAGACTCAATTCTGCCCGCAACTTTAGCTCCTATATCAGTTTCATAACCTTCAATGCGACCGCTCACCCGCAGCGTATTAGCGTCTGAGCGTGATGAAATAAAATACGAAGTTGAAATGCCAATTCCTGTTAGTAATAACCCTAAAGGTATCAACCAACGAGCGGAGAATTTACGTTTATCCTTATTTATTACAGCAGTCTCAAAAGGTTCTTGGGATGGCGAGAGTGGCTGAACCATATTTTTTTTGTTTTAGAAGTTACATCAACCCGGAAAGGAAAGTATTGTTTTATTTACTCAGCAGGTTATGGGAAAGCATCATCCGGTTATATATCGTATTCTCGTATATGTGCTTAAGTATCTTTACTATTTGCAACACAACCTGAAAAATGGGGATTGGGCATTAGGCTAGAGATACAGCGTTTTTCTAGGTGAATGAAGTACACAGGTAGGGGAGCCACTCCGTTGGGCGGCTTTGCCGACTTGAAGGATGTGGCGTTGCACGGCAGTGCCGTGCCCCTACGATCGGCGATAATCTGTACCTTACTAAGGTGCAATCTGCTGTATTTTTATTCGTAACGACACAAGTTGTTGTCATAACGACACAAGTTGCTGTCATAACGACACAAGTTGCTGTCCTAACGACACAAGTTGTTGTCCTAACGACACAAGTTATTGTCATAACGACAATACGATGTCTGACAACAAACCCCTACCCTTACGGGAAGCCGCTCCGCGTCTACGTATCTACGCATCTACCATCCAGAACTTACGCACTCAGATCCTTCAACCCCCTTGGAAAAGGGGCTATTAAAAAGTTTTTCCTCCTTCAAAAAGGGGTTAGAGAGGATCAGAGTTTTAAGTTTTAGTACGTAAGCCCTAACTTCATTACTCAGCACTTTACTGATAACTGTTGGTGCTTAAATTAAGTAAACTCTATGCTTTCCACAAATTCTAAAATCTTCTCTTTGATGCCTTCGGATTCTTCTTCCACAGAAGCAGGGCTTTCGCCTTCAAAGAAGCTACGCTGATTACTGACTATATATAGAAAGTCAGCATTGATAAAGGTTAGTAACCCTCGGTACGCATCTAATCTGATAGCATTGCCATTAGTTTCTTGCTTAGAAATGGTTGAACCCTTGGGCATATCGACTAATACATAGTAAGCTCCAGATAGGGTGTCTTCCAGATATTCAGCGTACTTTATCTGAGCATTTGGTACATTGGCTAAAATCGCCTGCGGTACATATTTTTCTACTAAAATCGATTGGAGATATGCTTCTTGCCCTGTAGCTTCTATTTCTTCAAATTGTTCTGGGGGGATCGGATAATAATCGATTCTGAGTAAAGTACCAAAGTCATCAGAAAAACCGACTACCCCTTCTTGGCTTTGAACCCTACCTCCTTGCTCAGGGTCTACGGGAATCGGAACTGTAAAATTTCCTAAAGGCGATTCATACTCTTGTTCGCCGAAGTCTTGGACTAATACTGTTTCATATTCTTCATCGTCGTCTGCGAACTCTCCATTTTCTGCTTCTTCAAAAGCAGCAATAACTTCCTGAACAATTTCTTCTGCTTCCTCATCCTGCAAATCTAAGGCTTGCTGTAGCTTTTTAAGGTAAGACTGTTTGTTTTTGGGGATAACCAGTTCTTCGTCTAAAAGTACGATCACCCCGGCAGCATAAGCATCCAGTAGTAAGTCATCTGAGAGGGCTTGACTGGCAGTATTAAACAGAGGGCCGAGTCCTGAGTCTTCAGCTATGCCTAGAAGTCTATCAACCATTTCTGCGATTTCGTCTTCTGAGTATTCCTCAAAGACCTCAAAATCCCAAAGCATGGTGCTTAAAATTTCTGCATCCACCTCTTCCAAAGAAGAATCAGCGATCGCGGTAATAACTGCGATCGCTGCTACTGCTTCTTCTGGACTCAGTGATTCTTCTGTTGTCTCCGTTGAGTTAAAAATTTTGTCATCCTTAGTCATTATTGCTACCTCCGAAAATAGCTTGATCGTTATAACTGTTTGAAAGTGACCATGGGTAGTTTAGCAATACATAAGAATATCCTTTTAGAAAAGCTTCGCTAAGGTGCGACTTACTCAATAATCCATCTAAGTGTATTTGGTATTAACTAACGCTTTATACCATGTCTTGATCATAATTATTAATTCGTATTTCGTAATTTCAGACAGGTTAGAGACCCCAACCTCTACAGGTTACTCAGTTTCAGGTGGACTGTTACTCGACTATTTAATTTAATTACGAATTTTTAATACAGTTCTAATTTACTTGCTGCTTATTTGAGCCATACAGGAAGCTATTGGCAATGTTTTCATAGAATTGGAGATTAGTCCAGTAACCCAGGTGTCCTTGGATTCCCCAAGATGCTTAATATTTCATTTCAACCTTATCTAAGTTTTCGTAGTAATCCAGGTTACTGCTAATCGGGACTTGCTGATAATAATTCATCCAGCGGATTTGAGCGAGTTGGTATACCACTAGGTTGCTACTAATTTTGGATTTTTTTACACCAATTCGGGGTTCACGCTAAAAGAATTGAGGCATTCTAAAATTCGCTGTCAAATATATAGCAGTCCTAAATGATTTAGAAAACTCTCTGTTTCTTTTCTTGGTGTACTTGGCGGTTCGTAAAAAAAGGAATTATCACGACTCACATAGGATTGCTATAGTACTTCTTTCGTGATGACTTCCGAAAGAAAAAGCCAACTTTATCTAAATATAATGGTGAATCTAAGGTAATTAATCCTTTTTTATAAAAAACATTTTACTTTTATTATTTATTATTCATGAATCGTAGTTAATTACTTCTTCTTGTACATCATTGGGTCGGAAAACACTATAGCTAATGCAATATATCTAGAGGCATAACCTCAAACTAGCTAGGGATAGATGCCCAAACAAAAAAAATAATTAGATAATACCGAAGTTTGAAGTTACGCAGGAATCTGAGTAGCTCATTACTTATATCGCTACTTATATCGCTGCAATCTTTTATTACTTACAAATTTGAATTCTTCTATGGTACAGACCCCTCCATCTCAATTCTCTCCAGAACAATACAAAGTAGATGCGACCAATGAAGTAGTAGAAAATATTATTGAATCCTCAACTACTGATACAGAAATTGATTTAGAATTCCTGTACACCAGGGATATTGAATTCCGGCAGGAAACTATTTATTTTCTTGTGGTTGATCGCTTTCATGATGGTGATTTAGAAAATAGCGAAGGTATTAACTCAGAACTGTACGATCCGACTGGACAAGATTGGGGAAAGTACTGGGGTGGCGATTTGCAAGGTGTCATCGACAAATTAGACTATTTGAAAAACATGGGAGTTACCGCTATTTGGCTAACTCCGCTGTTTGAGCAGGTTGAAGAGTTATTTGTCGGTAATGCTGCAATACATGGTTATTGGACAAAAGATTTTAAGCGGCTCAATCCTCGCTACATTGCTCAAGGAGAAAATCCTTCTTTAAACGAAACTCAAGAAACCAGAGATACAACTTTTGATCGCTTAATTGCAGAAATGCACAAGCGTAATATGAAACTGGTGCTGGATATTGTTTGCAACCATAGCACTCCTGATACCAGCGGTAGCAAAGGTGAATTGTATGATGATGGTGTTAAAATTGCTGACTTTAACAATGATGTGAATCATTGGTATCATCACTATGGCGAAGTGCAAGATTGGGAAGATGATTGGCAAGTACAGAATTGTGAATTAGCTGGTCTTGCAACCTTCAATGAAAATAATACTGAATATCGTGAATATATCAAATCAGCGATTAAACAATGGCTAGACAGAGGCGTGGATGCGCTGCGGGTGGATACTGTCAAGCATATGCCAATTTGGTTTTGGCAAGAATTCACTGGTGATATGTGCAATCATAAGCCAGATGTATTTATTTTTGGGGAATGGATTTATAGCAGCCCTAGTGACGATCGCTCGGTAGAATTTGCTAATAACTCTGGCATGACACTTCTAGACTTTGGGCTGTGTGTGGCGATTAGAGCAGCATTGGCACAAGGTTCAGAAAACGGATTCCATACAATTCAATATATCTTTGACCAAGACCATCGCTATAGTGGGGCAACAGAGTTAATTACCTTCATTGACAACCATGATATGTGTCGCTTCCAATCGCTGAATCCCGATCCAGCGATGTTGAAGGTGGCGATCGCTCTAATTATGACTTGTCGCGGTATCCCTTGCATTTATTACGGCACAGAACAATATCTGCACAATGATACCGATGGCGGTAACGATCCCTACAATCGCCCAATGATGGAAAAATGGGATACCGACACAGAGATTTACCGTTATGTTAGGCTGCTATCCGGCTTGCGGCGACTAAATCCAGCCGTATCTATGGGTAGCCACTGGCAAAAATACTTAACAGAAGATGTTTACTGCTATGTGCGCCGTTATCGTGATTCCCTATGTTTTGTAGCATTAAACCGGGGAGGAGAAGTTTCTTTGTCCGAAGTAGACACAGAACTACCCGACGGCGAGCATACCTGTGTGATTAGTCGCAACAAGTATGAAGTCAAAGACGGCAAGATTTATAACTTGGTACTAGAAGAACGGGGAGTGATTGTTTTCAGCCACGTTGGTGAGCGAATCAAAGGACAGACAATCGTTCGCGTGCAACTTAATGGCGTGAGTACCCAACCAGGTGAAACTATCGTCGTGACTGGAAACTGTCCAGAATTAGGTAACTGGGATATTAGCAAAGCCTATCCTCTAGAGTACATCAACACCAATACTTGGTTTGCTGAGATTCCTTTTGATGAAAGTACTGGCAAGCTAATCAGTTACAAATATGCCATGTGGCGCGAAGGGCGATCGCCCCTACGGGAGAATACCGTACCCCGTCGCTGGGTAATTGCCAAAGAAGGTACTGTCAAATGGCGTGATACCTGGGCATCCGGGCCGGAATCGTAGGTATAGACAAGCTTGGGGAAGCAGGAGGGACACGGAGACAGGGGGACACGGGGACGCGGGGACAAGGAGAAATTATTATCTATTACTCTTTGCCCAAGTCTCTAATTCGCCTTGTCCTCATGCAAAAACCCAGATAATACAAAAAAGAACCACAGATAAACACAGATGCACACCGATATTTATGTGTGTTTATTGGTGTGCATCTGTGGTTAAATATCATATTCTGTTTGTGCAAAGGAGAAATTATTATCTATTACTCTTTGCCCAAGTCTCTAATTCGCCTTGTCCTCATGCAAAAACCCAGATAATACAAAAAAGAACCACAGATAAACACAGATGCACACCGATATTTATGTGTGTTTATTGGTGTGCATCTGTGGTTAAATATCATATTCTGTTTGTGCAATCGCGTTCCGAGTTCCAAGCTCGACATTCAGAGTTCAAAGCTTGATATTTCGAGTTCTGAGCTAGTCGTTTCCAGTTCAAAGCTCGAAGTTCCGAGTTCAAAGCTAGTCGTTTCGAGTTTAAAGCTTGATGTTTCGAGTTCAAAGCTCGAAGTTCCGAGTTCAAAGCTCGAAGTTCCGAGTTTAAAGCTCGAAGTTCCGAGTTTAAAGCTTGATATTTCGAGTTCAAAGCTCAAAGTTCCGAGTTCCAAACTCGAAGTTCCGAGTTCCAAGCTCGAAGTTTCGAGTTCAAAGCTATCTGAGTGATGAGGGCCAAGTAATAATTTCTCTCCGTATCCCCGTGTCCCCTTGTCTCCCCATCTCCTTGTCCCTTCCCTTCTGCCCCCTGCCTCCTGCCTTCTGCCTTCTTCCTACACAGCAGCGATCGCACAAACTTGTAAGCCAATTGGCGTGTGAATAATTACAGATTCCACGCCAAATACTTGCGCGATGTTATCTGGAGTGAGAACTGTTTCAGGTGCGCCAACTTCCCATAAATGACCTTGTTTTAATAAGGCAATACGGGAACTATACCGGGCTGCTAAATTCAGTTCGTGTAAAACTGTGACAATAGTTAATTCTTGCTGTTGATTCAAATCTTTGAGTAATTCTAATAGTTGCAGCTGATAGTTAATGTCTAAATAAGTTGTTGGTTCATCTAACAATAGTACTTTTGGTTTTTGCGCCAGTGCTAAAGCCAGAAAAGCCCGTTGTCGTTCACCACCTGAGAGTTCTTCAACTAAGCGATCGCTCAATTTTTGCAGTTGCGTTTTTTTAATTGCCGCTTCTACTTGCTGCCTATCTTCAGCATTTAATTCCCATTGCCACCAAGGTTGATGGGGTGTACGTCCTAAACTAACTAATTGCCGTACTGTTAATCCCGCAGGTAGAGTTTGTTGTTGCGGTAACAAAGCTAGTTTTTGTGCAACTAAATTCGGCGGTTGCGTATGAATTGCTTTACCATCGAGTAGCACTGTTCCCTGCTGTGGAGAAAGAATCCGGCTGAGTAACTTGAGTATTGTAGATTTACCAGAACCATTAGCACCAACTAAACTCAACCATTCTCCTGTTTGCAGCGTCAGATTAATATCTTGGACAATTGGCACTGCGGTATAACCGCCAGTCAGGTTTTGCAATTCAAGTGGCATTGTCAGAATTTAGGGGATTGGGGATTGGGGATTGGGGATTAGGGATTAGGGACAAGGAGCAGGGGGCAGGGGGAATAGCAACTCAGCACTCTTCATGATTTACTCAAGCCAGCAGAACGGCGATAAAGTAACCAGATAAATAGCGGTGAACCCAGCAAGGCGGTAACAGAACCTACTGGTAATTCTATTGCTCCCAGCCTAGAGAGTAAATCGGCAAAGGTGAGTAACCAAGCACCTGCTAAGGCTGACAGTGGCAAAACAAAGCGGTGATCTGTACCAACGAGCAGACGTACACCGTGGGGAACAACAAGTCCCACAAATCCAATCAAGCCGCTGATGCTAACTGCGCCTGCGGCTAATAAAGTAGCAACACCACCAATTAATAAGCGCGATCGCGTTAACGATACACCTAAACCCAAAGCCAAATCATCACCTAAAGCTAGGACATTGAGCGATCGCGCTAGTAAACATCCTCCCAGCAATGCCACGATGATATAAGGGCCAACAGTTGTAATTTCTTTCCAACCCCGTCCGTTGAGGCTACCAACTAGCCAATTGAGTGCAATTTGAATTTGCCCGTCTTCCGCCAGCAAAAGTAATGTACTTTGTACTGCACCGAATAAAGAACTCACCGCCACCCCGCCCAAAATCAATCGTTCCACTGCAATTCCCGACCCCGCACGACCAAGGAAAATTACAATAGCTGATGTCAAAATTGCTCCTAACCACGCCGCTATAGGAATTGCCGCTGGGAAAATTTGCAACACCACCATAACGATGACAATTAGTCCTGCACCAGCGGAAATGCCCAGTATAAATGGATCGGCAAGACTATTGCGTAGCATTCCTTGCAGCAACACTCCCGACATTCCCAAAGCTGCACCCACAATCAGAGCTGCAATAATGCGCGGGAGACGTAAATCCCAAAGGATTGTCTGTTTAATAGGATCGCCTTGGTGGAGAAGCGCTTGCCACAATTCAGGCACACTTAAAGGTACAGCTCCCTGAGAAAGCGAAAGCGCTATAGTCACTATTAATGCTGTAGCTATGAGCAAAATCGCCCAGAGTAAGCGATGGGTAGTAAAGATTTTCTGCAATGAGCTATTCACCTTAAGTTTCAAGGGGGATTGGGGGCTGGGGACTGGGGGCTTGGGATTGGGGACTGGGGATAAGGAGACAAGGGGAGACTCTCTGACTCAGCACTCAGCACTTTCAAGCTCGGCGTTCCAAGTTCTGAGCTAGTCGTTCCGAGTTCTGAGCTAGTAGTTCCGAGTTCCAAACTCGAAGTTCCAAGTTCCAAGCTTGAAGTTCCAAGTTCCAAACTCGGCGTTCCGAGTTCCAAGCTCGGCGTTCCAAGTTCTGAGCTAGTAGTTCCGAGTTCCAAACTCGAAGTTCCAAGTTCCAAGCTCGGCGTTTCGAGTTCCAAGCTCGGCGTTCCGAGTTCCAAGCTCGGCGTTCCGAGTTTCAAGCTTGACATTCCGAGTTCTAAGTGCTGAGTGCTGAGTGCTGAGTTCTGAGTTCTGAGTAACAATTTCTCCCCTTGTCTCATCTGCTCCCCTGCCCAATCCCCAATCCCCAATCCCCAGTCCCCAATCCCCAATCCCCAATCCCCAATCCCCAATAATTAATTATGCCTGCTCTCGCCAACCTTGATAACCAGTCACAATGCGGCTACCATCCTTAAGCACATGAATCTCTATCTGATCGCTAGCCCAGGTAATTTGGTCTTGGAAAGCCGGATTGAGGACACGAACCCTTTGATTGCTAGAAGAAACTGGGGAGTTGGGGGAATGAATTGCTAAAGATTCTACAAAAGGCCCGTCAATGAGAATATCTAGCTGTTCTAACAAAGCTTGGGAACCTGGGGGAGCAGATTCAGACTGTAGTTGCTTGAGGGTGAACCCAGTAAATGACATCACATTTAACCCAGCAGCTTTGAGTTTGCGTGCTAGAGAAGCCAATGCGGGTGCTTGCCAAAAAGGTTCTCCGCCAGAGAATGTCACTCCTGTGTTGCGAGGATTTTTGAGAATATTCTCGGCGAGGGTATCGACAGAAATGAGTTGGTTAATCTCAAATGACCAAGATTCAGGATTAAAACAGCCAGGACACTCTCGCGGACAGCCTTGCACCCAAACAACAGCACGACAGCCAGGGCCATTAACCTCGGATTCATCAACGTAACCCATGATGTTTAGATGATCGGGGGGAATTTCTATTGGTGCTAGCGATGGGTTACTTGACTTTGTTTCCATCTATTCCTCCTTGGAAGCGTTACCTGTTAACCGCTAATATAGCGAAGCGATCGCAGCGTCATACACTAAGATTTTGATGACATCATGATTTTTGGTTTCTTCTCCCCCAACTTCAAAAATGATGGGATCTTTTTTTTACTTGCAAGTCCCTTAATATTCCTTTCGTTCCGCCAAATATTCATACATCCGCCAACGCGCATTTACTTCGGCTTGCGCTTGTTCTAGCAGTTGTTTAGCAACTTCCGGCTTACTCTTGGTAAGCATTTTAAAGCGATTTTCTTGATACATTGACTGATCTACTGGTTGCTTAGGCGCTTTCATATCCAGTTGCAATGGATTTTTGCCTTGTTTTTGCAACTCAGGATTATACCGATAAAGCAACCAACGACCGGATTCTACCAGCGCTTTCTGTTGATTCATCCCTGTGGTCATGTTGATGCCGTGAGCAATGCAATGGCTGTAAGCAATAATCAACGATGGGCCATTAAAAGCTTCTGCTTCCAAAAATACTTTCAGGGTATGTTCATCCCTCGCACCAAGGGCTACACTTGCTACGTAGACATTGCCGTAGGTCATGGCAATTAGTCCTAAGTCTTTCTTGGGTGCAGGCTTACCACTGGCGGCAAATTTCGCCACTGCTGCTTTTGGGGTAGCTTTTGAGGATTGACCGCCTGTATTAGAATACACTTCTGTATCCATCACCAAGATATTCACATTGCGGCCACTGACCAGCACATGATCGATACCGCCAAAGTCAATGTCATAAGCCCAGCCGTCACCACCAACAATCCAGACGCTTTTTTTGACAAGGTAATCAGCAATCGATTTTAGATTTGAGATTTTGGATTTTAGATTGGGGTCTGATGAGAAATTGATAATTTTATCTAGTCGTTTTTTCAACAACTCTACCCGTTCTCGCTGTTCCCAAATGTCAGCTTCGGAATTTTGTGTAGCGTTGAGGATGGATTGAATGAGGTTATCATCAATTTCACCACTCAATTTTTGCAGTAGTTCCGCAGCAAATTCCGCTTGCTTATCTAAGGAAAGGCGGAAGCCAAAACCGAATTCGGCATTATCTTCAAATAAGCTATTAGACCATGCCGGGCCTCTTCCTTCAGCGTTGGTTGTCCAGGGAGTTGTGGGTAAATTTCCGCCGTAGATTGAAGAACAACCTGTAGCGTTGGCAATTACGGCGCGATCGCCAAATAGTTGTGTCAATAATTTTAAATAAGGTGTCTCGCCACAACCTACACAAGCACCAGAAAATTCAAATAATGGTTCTTGCAGTTGTTGTTGGCGAATTTGGTTAAGTTTGAGTTGTCTGCGATCGGGATTGGGCAAATTCAGAAAGAAATCCCAGTTTTTTCGTTCTTGTTGTCGCAAAGGCAGTTGCTGCGCCATATTAATCGCTTTCCGCAATGGCTCAGACTTATTTTTAGCAGGGCAAATATTTACGCAGATAACGCACCCTGTACAATCTTCAGGGGCAACCTGAATCGTAAATTTTTGGATGGCAAAGTCCCTATCTTTGGCATCAACTGACTTAAAGGTTGCTGGTGCATTGGCTAACTCACTCGGTTGATACACCTTGGCACGGATGGCGCTGTGGGGACAAACCATCACACATTTACCGCACTGTACGCAGACATCCCCATCCCAAACAGGAATTTCTTCCGCTACATTGCGTTTTTCCCACTTGGTTGTACCTGTGGGGAATGTACCATCAGGCGGTAATGTACTTACAGGTAAGTCATCACCTTGCCATGTCATAATTTTACCGAGGACTTCCCGCACAAATTTGGGGGCTGTGATTGGCAGAGGATTTTGGATTTTAGATAAGAATATTTCCTCATCTATCCATTTTCCCTGTTCCTCATATTTGACTTTCACCTGATGTAAATTTTCTAGAGTTTGGTCTACGGCTTGCAAATTCATGCGGACAACTTCTGCCCCTTTCTTACCGTAGGTTTTTTCAATTGCTTGTTTAATTTTGGCGATCGCTTCTTGTTGTGGCAAAACATTTGCTAAGGCGAAGAAGCACACTTGCATAATTGTATTAATTCTGCCACCCATGCCACTTTGACGGGCAACTTGGCTTGCATTGATGACGTATAAATTTAGTTGCTTTTTGATAATTTGCTGCTGTACTTTTACTGGCAAACGTTCCCAAACAACATCGGCATCATAAGGACTGTTAACAAGAACAGTCGCCCCAGGAATAGCAGCTTTAAGAACATCAATTCGTTCCAAAAAACCCCAATGATGACAACTTATAAAGTTGGCTTTGTCAATCAAATAAGTTGAGCGAATTGGCTCTTTGCCAAAGCGCAGGTGAGAAACGGTCATCGAGCCAGATTTTTTTGAGTCGTAAACAAAGTAACCTTGGGCGTAGTTGTCTGTTTCTTCACCTATAATTTTGATTGAGTTTTTGTTAGCCCCGACCGTACCATCGGAACCTAAGCCATAAAACATTGCTCTAACTACGTTATCTGGTTCGGTAGAGAAATTCTGGTCAAAGCTTAGGGATGTATGGCTAACATCGTCATTAATACCGACAGTAAAATGGTTTTTCGGTGTAGCTGAAGCGAGGTTGTTGAAAATGCCCTTGATCATCGCTGGCGTAAATTCTTTAGAAGAAAGACCGTAACGACCACCGATGATTTTGGGGAGAGATGAGGAAGACCCGGAGATTAATTTTTCCCCGTCTCTATGTCCCCGTGTCCCTGTGTCATTTCCCCATCTTTCATGAATTGCAGCCACTACATCTAAATACAGTGGTTCCCCTGCGCTACCTGATTCTTTGGTGCGGTCGAGAACTGCGATCGCTTTTACACTGCTAGGTAATACATCAACAAACCTTTCTACATCAAAAGGGCGATATAGCCGCACCTTCACTACACCAACTTTTTCCCCAAGGTTGTTGAGGTAATCTACTGTTTCATGGACAGTTTCACAGCCGGAACCCATGATGACAATCACGCGATCGGCATCGGGTGCGCCGTGATATTCATAAATTTGATAATATCTGCCCGTGCGATCGCCAAATTTATCCATGAGGCGCTGGACAATTTCGGGCGTGGCGTTGTAATAAGGGTTAGCACCTTCGCGGGACTGGAAATAAATATCAGGGTTTTGGGCTGTACCCCGTAAAACTGGGCGGTCTGGAGTGAGAGCGCGATCGCGGTGTGCCAATATGAGATTGTCGTTGATGAGCGATCGCAAATCATCATCAGAGAGTAATTTCACTTTCTGCACTTCATGGGAGGTACGGAAGCCGTCAAAGAAGTGCATAAACGGTACTCGCGCTTCTAAGGTTGCAGCATAGGCGATAAGGGCAAAGTCTAGATTTTCCTGCACCGAAGCCGAACACAGCAACGCAAACCCTGTAGCACGAGCTGCCATGACATCGCTATGGTCACCGAAAATAGATAAAGCATGGGTAGCTAAAGAACGTGCAGCGACGTGAATTGTCGCACTTGTTAATTCCCCAGCGATTTTGTAGAGATTGGGTATCATCAACAATAATCCCTGAGATGCTGTGAAGGTAGTACTGAGGGAACCAGTTTGTAACGCCCCATGCACCGCACCTGCGGCTCCACCTTCGCTTTGCATCTGTACTACACTGGGAACTGTGCCCCAGAGGTTAGGACGGTCTTCGGCTGACCAAGCATCTGCCCATTCACCCATTGTTGAGGAGGGAGTGATGGGATAAATTGCAATTACCTCATTTAATTTGTAGGCAATACGGGCGACAGCTTCATTTCCGTCAATTGTTGCAAATATTTTGTTCATCATTTACTCCTGCTATATCACCCAAGCGCGAAGATATCTACATTACGAATTAGCTGGGCATAAATAAACGTCAAGAGTCCAAATATGGACTCTATAATTTGGGTTTGTAAATTATATATTTATTGATGTCCAGCCACTTAAATCTTTGTGTATTTCTGCCTATTTCTTAAATTTTTAAACTTCTACATTGCATTATGGTGAGGCATGGATACAATTTTAAATATTCAGTTTTAACGAATGAAATTTACCTAAAATTCAATAATATTGATGAATTTTGATTTAGATTAGCTACTAATCACCTTCACAGTATCGCACAGGCTCTTCCACAGGAAAATTTATATATTAATCCTGTACTCAAATATTTAAATAGCTATTTTGCAGGGACTTTAAATAATTCAATTTTTATTTGGGGGTATAGGTTCGAGAATTAAGATTAAGTTCCAAAAAAGCTTGGAAAAAAATGCGGAATGCTCCTGTTTCAGTTTGTAGTCGAACTACAAGTAATACCTAATTGGAGACTACTAATGCGTACTTTAACTTACCGCCATATAAGTTCTTTTATCTTGTTAGGACTGATACTAGGTCTTACGAGTTGCAGTGGTGATAATCCTACAGAGATAAAAGCTGAAGTTTCTCGCAACCAATCTTCTAGTATTCAATCAGTATCAACCAATGTAACTCCTAAAATTAAACTTGCTGAAAACTTACCTAAAAAAGCTTCTAGTGTTCAGCCACGAGTAATTGATTTAACGCCTAAGATTAAACTTGCTGAAGAACCACAGTGGTCACCAAATAGGAAGCAAATTGCTTTCATGAGTTTGAAAAATCCTGGCAACGAAGAAATTTATGTCATGAATGCTGATGGTTCAAACCTGAAGAATCTCACCAATAATTCAGTAAAGGATCGTTCTCCCGTGTGGTCACCGGATAGCAAAAAAATTGCCTTTCTTTCTGGGCGCAATCGCAACCCTGAAGTTTATGTGATGAATGCTGATGGTTCTGGACAAACTAATTTAACTAAAAATCCAGCAGGTGATTATCCTTATATCTGGTCACCAGATGGCAAAAAGATTGCTTTCGGATCTAGGCGTGATAATAATGATTATGAAATCTACATCATGAATGCCGATGGCTCTCAGCCAACCAGAATCACCAAAAATCCGGGGTATGATTCAGTTCTTTCTTGGTCGCCAGATGGCAAAAAAATTGCTTTCCTTTCTGGACGTGATGGCAACGAAGAACTCTATGTCATGAATACTGATGGTTCTAGCCAAACCAGATTAACTAATGACTCAAATAATAATGCAGGGGCAGTTTGGTCACCAGATAGCAAAAAGATTGCTTACCATTCAAGTCCTGAACCTTTCAAGAAAAATGGTTACATTTATGTAATTAATGCTGATGGTTCTGGTAACACTCAGCTTACGAATCCAGGAATATCTCAAAACCCTGCTTGGTCACCCAATGGTACACGAATTGCCTTTGAATCTTATCGTGATGGCAACTCAGATATCTATGTAATGAACACTAATGGTTCTGGTCAAATTAGATTAACTACCAATAAAGGCAGAGATTCACGTCCAGTTTGGTCGCCTGATGGCAAACAAATAGCTTATGAATGCTTTCAAAATGAAGAATCGCACATTTGCTTGCTCAAGGTCTAACTTCCTAATTCTCTAAAATCAAAGGAAAGATGCAAACCCTGAAACTAAGATAAAATCTGAAGTCTGTTAATTACTAATTCCTGATTTACGCTTCACCTGAGGGACGAAGTAACCTGTAATCCTTTGTAAGTTTTGTCAAGCGCTCAATCTTTCTATTGGCATCCCTTGATAGGGGAATATACAATCCAGTAGAAACTAGCCCTGTGATAGCTGTGACATCAGCCTGAGTCACATTGCCCGAAAGCATGAGGAAACCTGCTAACAAACTCATGGCAATGGAAGCGGCGATCGCCATACAAGATAAAATGTAACTCAAACGAGCTTGATAGCAATGTTCTTGATAGGTTTTCCATTCCATTTCGTCGTAATAACTAGGCTTTACAGTGCTTGACTGAAAGTTAGCTCTGCGAGAATCTGTTTTTGAGTTAATGTTTGTCATCGGCTTGAAGTAAGTGTAGTATCTGATTTGATTAAGCTGTTTATTGTGTATGTCCTAACTGTGTAGGCTACTGTCTGATAGAGGCGTGAGAAATTATACTTTCCTCCCTTTTTTAATGGCTTTTTAAGGAGGAAAGCATATGGTATTACTAACAAGAAACTGTACAATTTAGGCGTGCAGCAGCTTATTTTTTAACCACAGACTCGATAATCATTGCAGCTGCAAACAAACACAGTAGAATAATCGCTAATCTTCCAAACCATTCTCCGATCAGGGGTAGTAACATCATGGCTATCTTCGAGAGTCCTAAACTCATCGACATCACACAGGCGATCGCCAAGCCAGCCCCAAAGAGTAGAAGGTACTTCAAAAATCTTGAAGCAAACCGAAATAAAAAATTGTTTTGTTGTTCAGTTTTCATAGCTTTGTACTCCAAATAATAGTTGATATTTCCAAGCAATTAGCCCTTAAAAAATTAGGCAGGAGAAGTTAATTAACTTCTCCTGCCTTGTAAAAATCACAATTTATCAGGGCTAGGTTTTAAAAATTTGTGATTGGGTTGTCTGCAACTTTCCAATGGCTAGTTATCACAACTATGCCTACCATTCTCTGAGGAATGTATATAATTATTCAATTGTGTAATGATTATTTAGTTGTGTTGAAATTTCATATTCAATTTTACTGTGACTCGACTTTTGCTCCTCTATCCACCACTTTTGTAACTCCTCTTGACTGATGACATACCGATAATGAGTAGAACCCATTATCGTTACTGCAATTCGATCACGCTTAATTCGCTCACTTTTAATTTCTATGTGACCGAAACCAGTTTCATGCCAACATTTAAGGAGAATTTCTCGCAGTCGAGTCACAATTCTGTCAACTTCGTTTGCTTCGCTAGTTTCTCCAGGCATAATCATGGAACCTTAGGGTAAGCCGTGCTAGACTCTCAATCGAAAATTACAAATGTGTCAACCGTTCGATTAAAGACAGCTGCCACCTTTGTGAGAAGGAATCTGCCAGGGTATTTGCTTTACGTAATTAGGTGGAAAAATTTAATTATTTTTTCCAACGGCTAAGTGTCGTATTCTGTGACAATCATCTCATGGGATTTTAGCGCTGTCAAGTAGGATCATGACTAAAATTTTGCTTGTATTACCCCAATTAATCCTTGGATTATCTAAATTTGCGTATATGTGACAGGTGTCACAAAAGATTTTAAGTTGTAAGCTATTGTTAGTCACTAAAATCGTATGTTAGGTGGAAAGCCACCAAACAAGATGAATCAGCAACAGTTAAATGAAACCTTTGAGAAATTAACGCCACGTCGCCAAGAGGTATTGCGGCTAGTGTTGGCTGGGGAGTTAGACGAAGCGATCGCTCAAGTTTTAGACATTAAGTCAGCGACAGTCAGAAAATACCTAGAAAGGCTCTACCGAGCATTTGATGTCAGCAAAAAATCCGAATTAGTGACTTTGTTTGCTAAGTACAAGCCTGAACTCATCAGTGGTAACTCCAGCACGACAATACCAGCAGCAAAGAAAACCAACTCCGACAGTAAGCAAGATTTAGGAGAAGCACCCGATACTGCAACTTTTTACGGACGTACTCAGGAATTAGAAACTCTTAAGCAATGGATTATTAACGAGCATTGTCGTGTCGTTGCGTTGCTGGGAATGGGTGGACTGGGAAAAACTGCTTTATCTGTGAGATTGGCTGAGAATTTAAAGTCAGAGTTTGATTACATTATCTGGCGTAGTCTCCGAGAAGCACCCAAACTAGGCACAGTACTTGATGGGATAATTAGATTTTTATCAAACCAAGAAGATATTAATTCCACAGGTGATATTAGTGAGAAAATTACACGTCTTCTTGACCACTTTCGGCATTTCCGTTGTTTATTAATATTAGATAATTTTGAATCGATTTTAGCTGAAGGTTCGCATTCAGACCTGTACCGTGATGAATGCCAAGAATATAGTATTTTAGTTCAGCGTATTGGCGAATTACATCATCGGAGTTGTTTAGTAATAACAAGCCGTATAAAACCCAGAGAAATTGCTGTTCAAGAAGGGGAAAATTTGCCAATTCGTTACTTATTACTGCCAGGCTTGAAAAATTTAGAAGCTATGAAAGTTTTGGAAAGTAAAAGACTTTCTGGTACAGAAGAGGAGATGGAGAAATTAGTCGGTCTATACAGCGGTAATCCTTTAGCATTAAAAATAGTATCTACTTTTATTCAAGATTTATTTGGTGGTAATGTTTCCGAATTTTTAGGTCAAGAAATTAAGCTTACACCTTTTGTTGGCATAGAAAGCTTGTTAGAGCAGCAATTTCAACGTTTGGCAGAGTTAGAAAAGGAAATTATGTACTGGTTGGCAATTAATCGTGAACCAGTTTCTGCGCCGGAATTATTTGATGATATTGCAGAAAAACCCATATATTTTAATGTCATTAATAGCTTAAAAAATCTTGAACGGTGTTCGCTCATAGAAGCTAGTGATGGTAGATTCACTCTACAAAATGTCGTCATGGAGTATATAACTGGTATTCTCGTCCGACAGGTAAGCGAAGAAATAAACTCTGGAAACTTTGAAATATTTAATAAATATGCTTTAATCAAGGCTACTGCTAAAGATTATATTAGAAATTGCCAGGTCCAACTAATTCTTAAACCAATTGCTAAAAGTATTACTGATTTCAAAAGCAAATTAGTTAATTTATTTTCTAAACAAAATAGAAAAATTAGAGATTTATCTAAAGGATATACTGTTGGTAATATCTTAAACTTATTACGTTATTACAACTACAATTTATCTGGTCTTGATCTGTCACACTTAACTGTATGGCAAGCATATCTCCGAGGAGCAGATTTACGAGATGTGAAGTTGATTGGGGCAGATTTAAATAAATCTCGGTTTACAGAAGCTTTTGGTATTGTGCTAGCAGTAGCATATAACCCCAAACAATCATTGATTGCTCTGGGTGATACTAAAAGTAAAATTCGTCTAAGAGATGGAAATGGTCATCAACTTCTAACCTTGGAAGGGCATACAAATTGGATTAGGTCAGTGGCTTTTAGCCCTGATGGAGAAATTTTAGTTAGTGGTAGTGATGACAAAACCCTGATGTTATGGAACACCAAAACTGGTCAATGTTTGAAAACTTTAACAGGGCATAAAGAAAGAGTCTGGTCAGTAGCATTTAGCCCCGATGGAAAAACTGTAGCTAGTAGCAGCGAAGATAAAACAGTCAGACTATGGAACATCCACACTGGTGAATGCTGGAATGTTTTGGACAAACATACTCATTGGGTACGGGGAGTTGCATTCAGTCCTGATGGCAAGATTTTAGCCAGTGGTAGCAGTGACACAAAAGTAATTTTATGGGATGCCCATACTGGTAATTATCTAAAAACTTTAGAAGGTCAACATACAGCACGAGTACGTACAGTCGCCTTCAGTTCTGATGGCAAAATTTTAGCTAGTGGCAGTGATGACCATACCATTAGACTTTGGGATATTGAGAGTGGCAGATATCTCTACACTTTGCTGGGGCATACTGAAAGAGTGCGATCGCTAGCTTTTAGCCCCGAACTCAATTCTCGCATTTTGGCTAGCGCCAGTGAAGACCATAAGGTAATTTTGTGGGATACCGACACCGGTAAACGCCATCGAACTTTATCAGAACACACAGAAAAAGTTTGGTCTGTGACTTTTACCGATACTGAAGGTAAAACTTTAATCAGTAGCAGCGACGATAAAACTGTCAAACTCTGGGATGCTCATACAGGTGAATGTATCAAAACCTTCCAGGGTTACACAGACTGGGCTTGGTCTTTAGTTTTTAATTCTGATACTAATACCTTAGTTAGTGGCAATGACGACAAAACTATTAAACTTTGGAACTTAAACTCAGATAATAGTGAACCTAAATCTCTGGTAGGACATACTAATAGAATACGCGCAGTGGCCTTTAGTTCTAAGAGTAATCTGATTGCCAGTGGCAGTGATGACCAAACTATCAAACTATGGGATGCCCAAACTGGTCAACATTGCAAAACTTTAGTAGACCACTTTGACCGCATTCTGACTGTAGCTTTTAGTCCTAATGGGCGTCATTTAGCCAGTGGTGGCGATGACAAAATATTAAGAATATGGAATATCAATACAGGTGAGTACCGCCAAACTCAAGAGAATCATAAAAACTGGGTCTGGTCAGTAACTTTTAGTCCAAATAGCAAAATTTTAGCTAGTGGTAGCGAAGACTGCACAATCAAATTGTGGGATGTAGATACGGGTAAATGCTTGAATACTCTCAACGGTCATACTGGATGGGTGCGATCTGTGCGTTTTAGCCCCAATGGTAATATCCTTGTTAGCGGCAGCGAAGACCAGACTATCAAGCTTTGGAATATAAGTACAGGTGAGTGTATACAAACCTTGAAAGGAGAAACAGGTTGGGTGCGGACTGTAGCTTTCAGCCCTGATGGACGCTTTGTGGCGAGTGCGGGGGGAAACCCAATCATTGAAATTTGGGATATCAAGACCGCCCAGCTTTACCGAACTTTGACCGGACATCAAGAAAGAATCTGGTCTGTTACTTTTAGTGCTGATAGTCAAACTCTTGCTAGTAGTAGTGAAGATGGCACAATTAGGCTTTGGCATACAGAAACAGGAGAGTTTAAGAAATCACTTAGATCTCCCAGACTCTATGAAGGTATGGACATTACAGGTGTGGTTAATCTTACAGAAGCGCAAATCAAAACTTTAAAAACTTTAGGAGCAAGGAAAAATGATGAGTAGAAAATCACGAAACGCATTGATTGGCATTACAACCTATGGTCGGCAAGATGCATTGCCATTTTCGTTGCCCAGCGTGTACATAGATGCTGTTCGCGCAGCAGGTGGCACACCTATATTATTGCCACCAGGAGAAACTGACCCCGCTAGGCTATTGGAACCTCTAGACGGTTTGATATTGTCCGGTGGTGGAGATATTAATCCTAATTGGTACAACGGTTCAGACCACCCTAGCATTTATTCTGTAGATGGCGATCGCGATGCTTTTGAACTGCAACTAGCTAAGTTTGCCCTTGATCACCATTTACCTGTGTTAGGTATCTGCCGGGGTTTACAAATTCTCATCGTTACCTCAGGCGGTACTCTTATTCCCCATGTACCAGAGGTCTACGGTACGTCAGTATTACATCGTATAGATCCTGAACCGGGAAGGCGTTTACCCACAGAACACATGGTTAAGATCGATGTAGAAAGCCGTTTAGCTGAATGTGTACAAAATACTCACATATCTGTAGTTTCTTGGCATCACCAGGCAGTACACCAAGTACCATCAGGATGGCGTGTGGTTGCCCATGCACTAGAAGATGAGTTAATTGAAGCCGTGGAACATGAACATCATCCTTGGGCGATTGGTGTGCAATGGCATCCAGAACTTTCAGCTAATGATCCACATCATCAAAGAATTTTTCAGGCTTTTGTTCAGGCAACCTATACTAAACAAAGTTTACTAACAGCTTGAATTAGCATTAAAGGCTTTCTTTATTCATATCTTGTATTAGAATAACCGCCTGGGATTAAAATCCCAGGTTAAAAGCTTAATTAATAAAGCGAGTAATTTAGTTTTTAAAGAGTAATTTATTGATGTTCCTGTAATAAATTTTCTAAACCAGACCAAAATTTATCTAATTCAGTAGCCATCATTTTTGCACCTGCGATTGTTGGTGTTAACAATTTTGGGTAATTATGCAGAATCAGACTTGTCAACTCTTGAGCTTCTTGGGCGTGTCTTTCTTCAACGCCTTGCTCAAAACATTCAGCAAAATATGGTTCTTGTTTGATAACTGGAAAAGAATAAGCCAGAGCATTCATTAATGCTTGCATCCAATCATGAGCAAACATTTCAATCACACACCAAGGCCCTAGAGACTGAGGATAAATTTTCTGGACTAAAGAAACAAAATTCGCAGTGGTTGGGTCAAGCAATTTTTGTAGTTCATCTAGACTTCCGAATTCTTCATCTTGGATGCTAAATTTAGCGCCCATATTGGCAAAAGCCCGGCTTAATTGATAATGGTGAGTATCCCCACCTTGCAAGCTATCATCATCACTAATAATTCTCAGCTTCCGCACCCGTAACGCAGGACTATCTAAGTACGGTACAAAGTAAACCATGGCACGAGTTGCATGACAAGCTGCTTGGTATCTGAGATATATCTCGCCTAGTAAATCTGGAGAACGGAGTTTTTCTGGTGGAAATAGAGCTAAACGGGAGAAAAATGGATGCTTGGATGGAAGATATTTTTGGTAAAGCTCATCTAAAACATCTTGAAATAGCTGCTCAACATTTTGAGTTTGCATAATAAAAAAATAGTAGTATTTACTATTCACTAAATTTTACAAAATTCAATACTTTTTTGGAACATAGTTCATAAATTTTTATTAATTTCTTATTATTGCCTTTGATTTTTTAGAGATTTTTATAAACTTGAGCAAGTATTAATAAAAAAATGGTAATTCAAAAAAAAATAAATATATATTTTCAGAAATAGGTAAATAATTTAACCTAAAAAAACACAAGATAAGATGATTGCAGCAATCAAGGAATCAATAATGCTAGACTGTTACAAATAAAGCTGATGGGTCAGGAAATTTGTACTTCTATAAAACTAAGTTGTACTGATTAGATACCTTGTCGAACATCACAAAAAGTAGAAAACACTTCATATCGCCCCAACAAGAGAAGCGCAAAATAAGCTAAAATTCAAGCAGAGTAAGCATTTCCCGCTCATAATGCCCCATGCTTGAGACCCTGCAAATCCGGCTTTACGAACTAGAACAATTTGCCAACACCCTTGTCTCTAATCAATTGGCGCACCTCAGCGTGGTGAGTATTGGCATTATTTTTGCGGCTGGTCTACTTACCAGCCTCACGCCGTGTATGCTTTCTATGTTGCCAATTACCATTGGCTATATCGGCGGTTATGAAGCGAAAAGCCGTCTACAAGCAGCTGCTCAATCAACTTGGTTTGCGCTGGGATTAGCAACCACATTGGCAGGACTCGGAATTACAGCAGCTTTTGTGGGCAAAGTCTACGGTCAAGTGGGGATTGGTTTACCGATTATCGTCAGCATCATCGCCATTCTTATGGGGCTGAATCTACTAGAAGCATTACCCCTGCAATTCCCATCTATAGGCGAAACTAATTGGATTTCGCAAGATTTACCACCAGGAGTGCGTTCTTATGCTTTGGGGCTGACTTTCGGTTTAGTTGCATCTCCTTGCAGTACGCCAGTTTTGGCAAGCTTACTGGGTTGGGTTGCCAGTACGCAAGACTTAATTTTAGGCGCTGTTTTGCTAGTCTCCTACACAGCAGGTTATGTAGCACCCTTGATTTTGGCAGGTACTTTTACTGCTGCAATTAAGAAGTTGTTGGAATTGCGTCGCTGGTCTGGTTGGATTAATCCAGTCAGCGGTGTGCTGTTGGTAGGGTTTGGTGTGTTTTCCTTAATTTCTCGGATTCCGTTTGGAAATTTTTAAGCAATGACTGTAGAAAATTCAACGCCCACAGAATCAAATTGGTGGTCAGTACCTGGGCGATTTTTGCGGCGAGAGTTTTTGCCCGTACTGACAGATTTACGATTAGCGATCGCCTTATTATTATTAATCGCCCTTTTCAGCATCAGTGGTACTGTAATTGAGCAAGGTCAGTCACCTGCTTTTTATCAGGCTAACTACCCAGAACACCCAGCCTTATTTGGTTTCCTGACTTGGAAGGTAATTCAAGTAGTTGGATTAGATCATGTATATCGTACTTGGTGGTTTCTGAGTTTACTCGTTTGGTTTGGTACTAGCCTGACTGCTTGTACTTTTACCCGCCAACTGCCAGCTTTAAAAGCAGCCCAAAAATGGAAATATTACGACGAACCCCGACAATTTCAAAAATTAGCTTTGAGTGCGGAACTAGATAATGGTTCCTTGAATACCCTCACCCAAATACTAAAGAACCAGCGTTATAAAATTTTTCAAGAAAAAGACAATATTCTCTACGCCCGTAAGGGAATTATCGGACGCATCGGCCCGATTATCGTTCATATCGGCATCGTCACGATTCTGTTGGGAGGAATTTGGGGGGCGATGACTGGGTTTGTTGCCCAAGAAATGGTTGCCAGTGGCAATACATTTCAAGTGAAAAATATTATAGATGCTGGCCCTTTGGCATTAGCTCAAGTTCCTAAAGATTGGTCTGTGCGAGTTAATCGGTTTTGGATTGACTACACCCCTGCTGGTGGAATCGACCAGTTTTATTCGGATATGTCTGTCTTAAATAATCAAGGAATTGAGGTTGATCGCAAGAAGATTTTTGTCAACCAACCTCTGCGCTATCATGGCGTCACTTTTTACCAAACTGATTGGGGACTCTCAGCAGTTCGTGTTCAATTCAATAACAGCCCCATTTTCCAGTTGCCAATGGTGCAATTGAACACTAATGGTGCAGGGCGCATCTGGGGTACTTGGATTCCGACAAAACCAGATTTAAGTGAAGGTGTCTCCTTAATAGCCAAAGATTTGCAAGGTATGGTGTTAATTTACGACGCCACTGGAAAGTTAATTAATACTGTACGTAGCGGAATGTCTACCCAAGTTAATGGCGTGAGGCTGAAAATTGTGGAGGTCGTTGGCAGCACTGGTTTACAAATTAAAGCCGATCCTGGCATTCCCATTGTTTACACAGGCTTTGCTTTGTTGATGTTGGGTGTAGTAATGAGTTACTTCTCGCACTCACAAATTTGGGCATTGCAAACAGGCGATCGCTTGTATGTCGGTGGTAAAACTAATCGCGCCCAAGTTGCTTTTGAGCAGGAGGTTTTGGAAATTTTGGATCGATTGAGTTCACAGCCTGAAGGTGGTAAAGGAGTTAACACTACAGAATCTTTGGCATCCAATCTATAAGTTTAATAGGTAGGGTTAATGCTCAAAGATGGCTACAACTTCAAATAAATATATAGATGGGCTTTTCTTCGATATACAATAAATTACTCTACTTCCATAACTCAAAATACACATTGGGGAATTGCTAGGGCTATTCATTACAACGTTGAAACTAAATATTTGTATGTCTGCTCAACTTCAATCTCAGCGACGGGCTAGCCTTCTACCACTCATCGCTGTCTCGTTGAGTATCGCTTCTTGCACTGCTGATAGTAGAAGTATGAAGACTGTCTCTGTTGTTGGTGCTGGAGCAAGTTTTCCCGCACCGTTGTACCAGCGCTGGCTTACAGATTACAATCAGCAAAATCCTCATGTGGAAATTAACTACCAATCGCTAGGCAGTAGCGTTGGAGTGCAACAGCTTATCGATGGTACTGTGGACTTTGCAGCCAGTGATGTGGGAATTACAAGTGAACAAGCAGCTAAGGTAAAAAGGGGAGTAATTGCTTTACCTATGACTGCCGGTTCGGTAGTGCTAGCTTACAATCTCTCAAATATACCAACTGGTCTGAGGCTATCACGTCAAGTCTACGTAGATATCTTTTTAGGAAAAATCACAAATTGGAACGATCCGAGAATAGCTACAGCTAATCCTGGGGTAAATTTGCCGAACCTACCAATTAAAGTTGTACGCCGATCTGATGGTAGTGGTACTACCAGTGTCTTGACACAACATTTAAGTGCTATTAGCCCGGAATGGAAGAGCAAGGTCGGGGCTGGTAGATCTATAGAATGGAAAGTAGGAATTGGTGCTAGAGGAAATGAAGGTGTTAGCGCCCAGATTCAACAGATTCCAGGAGCTATTGGCTATGTAGAGTACGCCTACGCCATCAACAATAAGCTGCCTATGGCTGCTTTAGAGAATAAGTCTGGTAATTACATCATGCCAACACCAGAATCGGTAGCTAAAACCTTAGAAGCAGTGAAGTTACCTGCCAATAGCTTGATTGCTTTTATCGCCGATCCTACAGGTGACCAGTCTTATCCGATAGTCACTTACAGCTGGTTTTTAACTTATGGCAAATATCAAGACCCAGCTAAAGCCCAAGCACTGAAAAACTTTATTAACTGGGCTGTAACTGAGGGGCAAAAATCCAGTTTAGAACTCGGATATATTCCTTTGTCTAAACAAGTTGTAGTCCAAGTGCAGTCTGCCACTAAGAAGATTACACAATAAAAAGTATTATTAGTTAAATCATCTCAAACGCAGACTCTGGTACAGACAGTTTCCGTCTGTACTATTTACTGATGAGATTGCTTCTGATGCCGTACCTCGACAACTGTATGCACATTGCCACGAGGAGTGAAATCTGCTTTCACCGTGACTTCTAAAGGATCACAAGCTGCTATAAAATCATCCAAAATTTGATTGGCAGACTCTTCGTGAGAAATGTAGCGATCGCGGTAACTGTTAATGTAAAGCTTTAATGCCTTTAATTCTACTACGCGCTCATCTGGTACGTAGCTAATATAAATCGTGGCAAAATCAGGATACCCAGAAAACGGGCATTTACAAGTAAATTCCGGCAAAGTAATGTTAATGTCATATCGCCTTCCGACACGGGGATTGGGAAATGTAATGAGTTGTCCTTCCGCAATCTCGCGTTCGCCATACTTCATTTCTTGGATTGGCGAGGATATAGTTTCGGGTAATTTGTCAGTTGTCATTTGTCAGTTGTGAATATTTTCTTTACTCAACACTCAACACTCAGCACTCATAACTACTCTTTCTCCCAGTCTGGACAATTATTATCATCCCAGCCGTGAGGATGCATGGCACAGACTAATAAGTTACCGCCATAAACTTGACCGTGGTAGTTACTGCAACCAATGCAAGCAGGATTTTTTTCTTGTGTGGGTTCAACTGGATATGGAAAAGCTGGATCTACATCTGCCACTACATCTTCTAGTTCCCAGTAAACTTCCAAAATTGGTTCAGTTAAGTCATGTAAATACTGGTCAACTTCAGTGGCAATTGTATTTTGTACTTGTTCAGTAAATTCTTCTGTCAGCTCAAAAAAGGCGTCTACCATTTCGCCCATTTCTACGAAGAAGTGCTCTACTTCATCAGCCACTGTCTCTATGATGTCCATCAAATCCTTTTGCCACTTTTCCATAAACTTGATGCCTCTACTGGCGATAAATAGAGCGCTCAGTGCTTCTTAAATTCAAGCACTAGAGTATACCCTAGGCAAAGTATATTCAACAATTTGCTGTGTCTTGTACTATGAAGAAACTTTTACTAGGTACTGCTTAATATGATGGTTTATTTTTACCCATCACGTTGTAGTCTTTTTAACTCTTCTTGCAGTTCTAGCACCTGTGCCCGCAATCCATCTACATCTTCATCTTCGGTTAACTCTTCTTTGTAAGTCAACTCTTCATCTTCCTCTAAGATTTCGATGCGGCGAGGTTCAGCAGGTGGTGTTTTGTCTGTGGCTGCACCAGATGTTGGTGGCTGTTGAGCTTGCTTCATCATATCTTCAACGAAGCGACGGGCTTCATCTGCGGTCATTTCGCCCTTTGCCACCATTTCATCTGCCAGTTTTTGGACTTGCGATCGCAGTTCGGCTAATTTTCCCCCTGCTTTCTCACCCGCGTAAGAAGCCAACCCAACACCGAGGTAAAAAGCTTTTTGAACAATATCTCCAAAACCAGCCATTGCTGCTGAACGCTCCTAACAAATAGGGCGACCCGGAGACTACGCCTACCACAAGCATCCCGTATTGCTGCTACCTTCCGGTCCTGACAAGATTTGGGCGTTGAAGTCGCATAGATCCAGGTCTATAAACAGCATAACATTAAAAATCAGTAATTGAATGTTATTCAATTACAATTCGCCATTCGTGCAGTTGATATTTAACACAACCGTTTTGCACTAATGGGTCACGTGCCACGATCGCTTGTGCTTCGTCCATTGATACCGCCTCAAACAGCATCATGCCGCCGCCCCGTTCCGCCCAATACCCTGTTCTGGCTTTGTGTCCTTTAACAATCAACTCCTGAACGTAAGCTTTATGGGCAGGTACGTATTGGTCAAATGTAGGTTTATCGACTTTGCCTTCTTCAATCTTCACAAACCAAGGCATTTGCTTGCGACCTCTCAAATTCTTATGCTCTAATATTTTCAAGGATCACAGTGCTGAAAACAGTTTAAAAAGTTGAATTCCTCAAAAAGCCGCTTTTTTATTGCCCTGTTACCACCGCAAGACATTCAAGATTACGCTAACCAAATCAAGCAGTACTTTGCGGAGAATTACGCCAGTCAGCACGCGCAAAAGTCTCCACCACACATTACCCTGCAACCGCCTTTTGAATGGGCAGATAGCGATGTGTCAAAATTAGAAGCATCCATAAGGGAGTTTGCTAGCCAAAAACAGCCATTACCTATTACACTCAGCGGATTTGCTGCCTTTGCGCCCCGTGTCATATATATAGATGTAGTGAGAAGTCAAGAACTGTTGAGCTTGCAAGGAGATTTAATGGTGTATGTAGAAGCAAGTTTGGGGATTGTGGACAAAGTTGGCAAAACCCGCCCTTTTGCTCCCCACATGACGGTTGCATTTCGAGACTTAACACGCCAAAACTTTAAAGCTGCTTGGCCGGAATTTGAGCAACGTCAGTTGCATTTTGAGTTCACGGCTGACAAACTAACGCTGTTAATTCACGACGGTAGGCGTTGGAATATCAAATCAGAGTTTGCTTTTTTGGCTGGTGTCGGCTGAGTATATCTTTAATAGGTTCTGTATTACAAAAATTTCACCACTTTACAAACTCAAACCGAGCTTAAATTTGATCAGCCAGCTTTAGCGATAGTCAAGTTTTCCCGATCCCATGTATACCCAACGATATCAATAGTTAGCAGCGATCGCTTATTATCCATCTGCAAAATTTTGTCCAGAAATATACTTTTATCTAGACTTTGTTGGCGTAAATACCACTGCTCATCTTGAAACAATAAATAGTCAGTTCACTCAGTCTATTATGGGGACACGTAGGGATGAGGTGGCTGACGCTTTTAAAACAGATGAGGTAAACAAATGGGACGTATATTTCTTTCAGCGGGACATAACCTTGGTAAAGGTGGAGTTCAATCCGATCCTGGAGCACCGACAGTTTTGGGAACTACAGAAACTAATGAAATGATCAAAACCCGTGATTTATTAGTGCGTGAACTGGAATTTCGGGGGGTGAAGAAAGACCAAGATTTGTTCTCTGTCCCTGACACCATTGACCTCAAATCAACGCTGAACTGGATTAATGATCGCGCCCGTTCTGGTGATGTGGCTTTAGAACTTCACGGTAATGCTGGCCCTGCTTCTGCGCGGGGAGCAGAAATTTTCTATATTGATGGTAACCCTCAGAGAAAAAGAGATGCAGAGTTGATTTTAAATACCCTTATTGAGGCAGTTCCTGGGCTACGCAGTCGAGGAGCCAAGCCGGATACAATAAGTCAGCACGAAAGAGGATTAGCCTTTTGCCGACAACTAAGGATATCCTCTCTCCTCATAGAGTTGTGTTTTCTATCTAATGATGAGGACATGAAGCTTTTGAACGAGCATCGTGACAAATTTGCCAAAGGGCTTGCAGATGGTTTGATGAAGTGGAGCAACCAGACAGGCGATATCCCAGATTCTTTCCCAAGCATCGATATTGAAATTAAGGGTCAGATCCATCAAAATAAAGGTATTCTGGTTAATAATAATTCCTTTATTCCGGTTGATTTAGTTGCACCCTTAAGTATTGACTTGACTAAGCTGCCAGATGCTCGCCGCCTTAAGCATGGCAATATTGATTATGTCAGAGCCATCGATCTTCAACAATTGAACGTGTCAGTCGCCTGGGATAATCAGATAAAAAGATTGATTCTTAATTAGGGCTTGCTCTTGGAAGTTTCCAAAAAAATACTTTCACAAGAAAGCACCCTAATATCGTAAAGGGAAGATGGGCTTTATCCATCTTCCCTTGTTTTCTTGAAAAATAATTAGTCGCCTTTCCTATTTACCGTTTGGACGTTGAATTATAGTTTCTATTACCCGCCGTTTTGCTTTCGGATCAATACCCACCAAACGCAGGTACTCGCCGCTATATTCAACTAGGCATGATTCTAAAGCTGAGATTGCATCTGAGTGTGCATCAATATGGGTATTAAGACAACTTTGCCAAGCACCAGTGCGGAAGCGGCGTTCATCCACGTGTTCAATACTAACTTTGTAACCCTGAGACAAAATTTGTCTGATCTGTTCTTGCGTTTCTAAAGTCAAATGCGGACTTGATACTTCGTGTTTTTGGGAACCATTAGTGGTTGCGCCTTGATTTGCACCATTGGTTGGAGGCTGAGTTGTTGGTGTCACCGCAGTAGGTGGCGCAGCTTGATAATTTTTGCCGCGATTTAGGCGATTGTACTCATCAACCAACTGAGAATTTTCCACTCGTTTTTGTTCACCAACGAGGAAGTTACCAGACTCGATTAAATGAGACAGGCTGAAATCTGGCTTTTTAAATTCTGGTGGCCCTTCAGTGCTGTTAACCACATTCAAGGATACCCGCTCAAAACCTACTTTATGGATGTAGTTGCGGATTTGTTCGTCATAAATGCGCGATCGCAAAGCGCTAAAAAAGTCAATTGACTGGTTGACAAATTTATCAACTAGTTGTTCAACTTCCTTCTGTGACAGTCCATCCGGTTCAAAAATCCCTTTGACAATTCCCACCTTATCGTCTCGGTTTGGTTCCCAGTAAAATTTCTCCATCCGTCCATCCCGAATTAACGGTGCATAGAGAGTGGAAAAATCATTACCTGTGACAATAATTGGCACACGATGTAAAGGCGTGGAATCATAGCTTCCAGGCAACTGTACATCTGTGGGATTATCAGCAATATTCATTAGTGTGGCATTCACCAACTGCGTATTTACAGTATATTGAGTGCCTTCATCAAAGCGTCCAGCCCCCGCATCTAAATCGTTAATCATCAGTACACACATTTTGCCGCGTACTTTGATCAGTTCTGCTGTTTCCCGGTAGCGCAGCCGAATCAACCGCGCTGGATCTCCTGCATCTGGACTTTCCAATTCACCGCCAGATATGTGAGTCACTTCGATACCCATTTTCTCGAAGACTAATTGACATTGAAATGTTTTGCCTTCTCCTTTGCGTCCGTGAATACCCAAAATCACGGGAACTCTCACGCCGGGAAGTTTCAAGAAATTTTTGGTAATGTGGACAGCCAGTTTGTCCAGAAACCGGGGAGCAATATAGTAACTCATGAAATTATTTTTGCCTGGGACTTATTAAAATAATGCTAAGTTTTTTTGTGTCTATTTTACATTTATCTTTTGGTAGAAAGGGATGGCTAACTACCACAAACGCTGCATTGGATATGCACCAAAAATTTTATCATCACTGAGTATAAGTATGTTTTCCGCTATTGACTGTCAATTGCAGTTACTTAAGAATGTTTTGATAGACGGTGCAAAAATTCTTGATGTTCTTGAGAGTTCAACCCTTGTTGTAGCGCTGTTAAAACCTGTGCCATTTCCCCTCTTAACAATGCAGCTACATCCAACCACAAACCAGGAAAAATATGACTTTTGATAATATTATTAGGATCAGCATCTAATGCTATATATTCACCGTTTTCTAAAGTAAACCAATCAATTTTATTCTCAAAAACCTGCCAAACAATATATTCTTGAACACCATTACGGCGATATACCCGTTTTTTATCATACAAATCATTAGCAGCACTACTAGCTGCAACTTCTGCGATTAATTCTGGTGCGCCTTCTACGTAATCATCATCACTAATATGTGTTTGTCCACCAAATTGTTCGTCAATTAACAGCAGGACATCCGGTTGGAATTCGTTATCTAAATCTAAGCGGACTGTAGCATTGTCACCTAACTCTACGCCAGGAGTGGCAACTTTATAATTTCCTAACCAAATAATCAAGTCTCCATGAGGTTTTCCATGACTTTTAAACCGTAAGGGTGATGCCATGTATACAACTCCTTCGATAAGTTCTGCTTTTTTAGTATTTGGCATGGCATGATAGCGGCGTTCAAATTCACGGCGAGTGAGGCGATCGCCACTTTCCAAGGGTGGAATTCGTGCATTTTTGTTAAAGCTTGGTTCTACCGATGTTGTCATTGACAAATTCCTCAAAGGAGTATTGCTACATCTAGTATAGGAAATTCTTATCTAAACCAATTTAACCAAGCATCCCAGTTTTCTACAATTTGAGCAAATTCTGCATAACCTCCAGCTTTGGGATGCACACCGTCATTGGCTTTTGCCTCATCAATCCAAATATTTGATTTTTCTAATATCGGAAACACATCCAAATAAGGGATATTTAATTCCTTACAAACGAAAGCAAACTGTTTAGATAAATCGCTAGTTCTCTTTTTTCTCTGAGGGTCTTCTTGTTCTGTATATGGTGCTGGGCCAATCATCAAAACAGGATATAACTGTTGAGCTTCACTTAAAATTTTTCGGGCATTTCTAATCGAATCTATAAGATCCACACGAGTTTTACCATTTTCTACTGTTGTGTCATTTAGACCGAAAGAAAATACAACTCTGCCATAATGCTCTTTGGGTAGACGAGCTGAGACTTCCTGTAACCAACGCTTTTCTATATCAGTACTCGTATCCCGTCTAATTCCTAAATTATAGTAGGTAATATCATAACCTTTTTTATTAGCATTAACGCATAGCCTCCCTGTCCAACCAAGATACTCAGGGTCACCAGTACCGTTAACAAAAGAGTCACCAACAAAACAAATTCTAACTTCTGGTAGAGCTATTGAATTCATTTTAGAAATCTAGTTATGTATTGTGAGAATCAAGCATAATATTATGTTCATTTAAATAGCCATAACTAAAACATTTGTAGTTAGAGCTTCAGCCCTTAATTTGAAGTCTAATACTAAATTTCATTAAAGAAGAGAGGTAGTTAATTCTACCTCTCCTATGTAAAGTAAATTTAAAAGGTATCAGACAAAAGAAATTTTCTTTTTACTTTTACCTTCTCTGTTTTTTAGTATCTGTTGGGTTTGTGAACGATAAAGCTGAGAACTTGGCACTGCTTGATGTTATCAAAACCCACAACGCGGATATAGCAGTTGCTATATTGAGAACGGCAAGATTGAACTTCGTTCAGTACTTCTTGAGTAGATTTAGCGCCGAACAAAGGCAACTTCCACATTGTCCAGAATAATTCAGTTGGTTCAGAAGTTTCGTTAAACTCAACTGCTGGAATGTAACCTTGGTTTAGGATGTACTGGATCTGCTTGGCAATTTGAGCGTCAGACAGGGGGGGAAGGTAGGAAAGGGTTTCGTAACGACGCTCTTTTGGTAGAGTTTGCATAGCTGTTGGTAATGGGTTGCGATTTTTTATGACTACGTTGAACGACTAGCTCGATAGGTTATCCAAATTCGGATCTGAGCTTGTTTGCTGTTCTGGTTGCAGACTGGGGTTTGATGTATCTATTTGTGTGATGCGTTCTAAATGCTGGCGACGCTGTTCCATATTGGCTTGCTTAATGCCAGCATGAACCATTTCCGGTAAAAATTCTATGATTTCCTCCGCAATGTGTTCTCTGACAGTCATAATCCGCAATGCCAAATCTGGCTTTTCCCGGAACAGTTGCTCAATGTATGCTTCTCCATCTTGTATTTTGTTGGCGGAAAAGTTTTGCAACCAAATTGCCAATGGAGGATTAGTTTCGCCTAGCTGTGCCAGTACTGTCCTTAGTGCCTGATAAGTCAGGTAACTTTGGAGAGTCTTAGCTGTGTCTTTCGCAATTTGCTTGAGATTCATGCTTGACCCCAGCCTTTAAAGTATGAAGTACGAAGGATAAAGGATGAAATAATTGAAGTAATTTGAACTTCAGCCTTTATCCTTACCACCTTCAGCCTTTATCAGACGGTATCCATGGCCTCGAATTCAAACTTGATTTCTTTCCACAGTTCGCAAGCTACGGCCAGTTCAGGAGACCACTTAGCAGCTTCACGGATAACATCGTTACCTTCACGAGCCAAGTTACGGCCTTCGTTACGAGCTTGGATACAAGCTTCCAAAGCTACACGGTTAGCGGTTGCACCAGGTGCGTTACCCCAGGGGTGACCGAGGGTACCACCACCGAATTGTAGAACGGAGTCATCACCGAAGATTTCTACTAGTGCGGGCATGTGCCATACGTGGATACCACCGGAAGCAACTGCCATTACACCAGGCATAGAAGCCCAGTCTTGGGTGAAGTAGATACCGCGAGACTTGTCTTGTTCTACATAGTTTTCGCGCAACAGGTCAACGAAGCCCATTGTGATTCCACGCTCACCTTCGAGCTTACCAACCACTGTACCAGTGTGGATGTGGTCACCACCAGACATCCGCAGGGTCTTAGCCAAAACACGGAAGTGGATACCGTGGTTCTTTTGACGGTCAATAACAGCGTGCATTGCACGGTGAATGTGTAGCAGAATACCATTATCACGACACCAACGAGCCAAGGTGGTGTTAGCGGTGAAACCTGCGGTGAGGTAGTCGTGCATGATGATGGGCATTTTGAGTTCTTTAGCGAACTCAGCCCGCTTCAGCATTTCTTCGCAGGTGGGGGCAGTAACGTTCAGGTAGTGACCTTTGATTTCGCCGGTTTCTGCTTGAGCTTTGTGGATAGCTTCAGCAACGAACAAGAAGCGATCGCGCCATCTTTGGAATGGTGCGGAGTTGATATTTTCGTCGTCTTTGGTGAAGTCCAAACCACCGCGCAAACACTCGTACACAGCGCGTCCGTAGTTCTTAGCGGACAGACCCAATTTGGGTTTAATGGTACAACCCAGCAAGGGACGACCATATTTGTTTAATTTGTCACGCTCAACTTGGATACCGTGAGGAGGCCCTTGGAAGGTCTTCAGGTAAGCAACAGGAATCCGCAAGTCTTCCAGACGTAGCGCCCGCAAAGCTTTAAAACCAAACACGTTACCTACAATAGAGGTCAACATGTTGGTTACGGAGCCTTCCTCAAACAAGTCTAGAGGATAAGCAACGTAGGCAATGTACTGATTGTCTTCACCAGCAACAGGTTCGATGTCGTAGCAACGACCTTTGTAGCGATCTAGGTCGGTGAGCAAGTCTGTCCATACGGTAGTCCAAGTACCAGTGGAAGACTCAGCAGCTACAGCAGCACCTGCTTCTTCGGGTGGAACTCCAGGTTGGGGAGTCATCCGGAATGCGGCAAGAATATCTGTATCTTTAGGTGTGTAATCGGGTGTGTAATAAGTCAGTCTGTAATCTTTTACCCCTGCCTGATACCCTGATTTGCTCTGGGTCTTCGTTTGAGCGTAAGACATAAATTCCCTTCCAAGAAGTCACACTTTATTACTTAACAAATCACGTCGTATGCAATTTCCCCTCACCCCGCTCTTTCCCCCTGTAAGCGGGGGTAAGATCAGGAAAATTTTTTGTTAAGGGTTGCTGATGGCAGAGGGTAGCAGTTTGTTTTCAAGAATATTTGCTGAAGTATCAAAGACATCCTCATTAGTTTTCTTGTTTTTTTAGAGGCACACGACTGTGTACTTCTATTTCTCCCTCATCCCAGGACTCAAAATTCTTTCTTATCTATTCCTCTTACCCCTCTCAACCTTCTTGGCCCTACCTAACCTCACCGCTTGGCGAGGATGGGCCTTGATCATTGCCCCTAAGGAACATCTAGGTGTATGGGCTGGCTAGCTGGCATATTTCCTTAATTTCCTTGATTTTCGGGGAATCACAAAGAGAAACTTTTACTGAGGTTTTTTTAGAGGAGTCGTGAGCGAAAGACAAAAATTGCACACCACGTAATTTGTAACTTGTCTCACAATATATCAAGAAATCAATAAGTTATACTTTGAAACTTTTTAACTTATGTATTTAAATTTGTTATTACATAAAGTTTTAAACATTTTGTTAAGAGTTATTTACAAAAACCAACCTCTAACTGTATAGACTTGGGAGGATATGGAGTTCTCTGCGGGGCGGGGTACTATGGAAACGCTTATCTGGCTTTGATTTGAGAAAAATTGCCGCTGACGTTTAAAAAATCCAACTACAGGGAACACTGAAACTACACCCAGCCATTTTGGGTAATGAACTTCTTTTAGGAGTTGGGAAAGCGAGAAAGGTTAAGGGAGAAGGGGAAACGCAATAGAATAATTCTTCCCTTTCGCCTTTACTCATTAACCCTTTCCCTACCTCTAGTAAAAGTACCTATGGCTGTGGGAATTGTTTTGAAAGGGAATGTCACCGTGATTTTGTTTCGTAAGCGTACCAGTATATTGATTACTTCTATCCTGGCCGGGTTGATAGTTCTGCCGAGTATTGGAATGGTCGTAGTGACTAATCCAGCTAAGGCGCAGAAAACTGATAGTCCTGCTCCAGCACAAAAAAAACCTGCTCTCAATTCTCCATCTCAGTCAACTCCTTCTTATCCAGCTGCTGCACCACCGCCGCGAGTAGACCCCTTGCCCGATCAGCGGGAAGCGCAAGAGCATTCGATAGAAACCGATTATCGAATTAGCAATTTGTTAGGGGATGTTACAGGCAATCTCTGGGTTGCTTCGTGGCGGGGATTGTCGCGGATTGACCCCAATACTGGCAAGATTTTAGCTCGCGTTAGTTTACCCAATGTCGCCATTAGCGCTTTAGCTCAAGATAAAGTAGGGCGCTTGTGGGTCGGAAATTATGAAGGACTGATACGAGTAGAACCTCGTACTAATGAAATCACAGCGCAAAATTTATTTTTGCCTTCTAAACGGGTTTTATCGCTGTTGGTTGACAAGCGGGGCTATTTGTGGACAGGAACTGATAACGGTTTAGCCCTTGTTAGCCCTGACCAAGGCTTAATTATGACAACGTTAAAAAATTTGCCTGGTGTCAGTGCGAATGCCTTGACTTTAGATGCTGATGGTCATCTTTGGGTCGGTACTCTTGATGGATTGGTGCGAGTAAATACCGCCAAGGCTGCGATTATGAAGCGGATCGCTGATTTACCAGGGGCGACCGTACAAGCCCTAGCGATTAGCCCTGAAGGATTCATTTGGGCGGGGATGCCGAATAATTTACTAGTTATTAACCCCAAAACTGGTGCAGTGCTGCGATCAGTAACTCGCTTACGTGGACGTAATGTTACAGCAGTGCGCTTTGCCAAAGATGGTAGTGTTTGGATCGGTACTAACAATGGTTTGTTACGATTAAATCCAAGTACAGGCGCTGTATTAGACGAAGTTACTGCACTTCCTTCAAGCCGAGTGCTTTCCCTTGCCCCTGACATTGGCAATAAATTATGGATTGGCACTAGTGAAGGTCTGGCTTGGTTAATGCCCGAAGTGGGCAGTGCAAAAACCCATCTTGCTTTTAGCCGCGCTGTGAAGTAGGGGCTGGGGATTGGGGACTGGGGACTAGGGACGAAAAAAGTTTTCCCAATACCTGATACCCGATACCCAATACCTAATCCCCAATCTAAAATTCAAAATCTAAAATCTAAAATTGGCAATGGCAGTTACCACCCAGCAATTAATTCAATGGAAACAACAGGGACGCTCAATTGTAGCGTTGACCGCTTGGGATTATACGATCGCCCAACTTCTTGACTCTGCTGGGGTGGATTTAATCCTGGTGGGTGACTCTATGGCTGTAGTTCTTGGCTATGAGACAACCTTACCAATTACCTTAGAAGAGATGCTATATCATGCTAAAGCGGTGCGCCGTGGTGTGAAACGCGCTTTAGTAGTAGTAGATTTGCCTTTTTTGACTTATCAAGAAAGTATCCAACAAGCGATGCACTCAGCTGGGTTGGTACTCAAGGAAACTGGCGCTCAAGCTGTCAAGTTGGAAGGTGGCTATCCCGCAATGGTAGAAACTGTTGCTCGTTTGGTACAAGCAGGTATCCCTGTGATGGGTCACGTGGGTTTGACGCCCCAATCAGTACATCAACTGGGGTTACGACAACAGGGGAAAACTCAAGAAGCAGGAGAGAGAATTTTAAATGAAGCGATCGCTCTAGAACAAGCAGGTGTTTTTTCGATAGTTTTAGAGCATATACCCACAGATTTAGCAATGCAGATTACGCAAAAACTAAGTGTTCCCACAATTGGGATTGGTGCGGGGCCTCACTGTAATGGGCAAGTTTTAGTAACCTCTGATGTACTTGGTCTTTCAGAAAAGCAACCACCATTTGCCAAGGTTTATACAAATCTGCGAGAGACAATTACTAAAGCTGTGCAGGATTATGCTGTAGAAGTGCGAGAGCGGAAGTTTCCACAATAGGTTTTTTCTATGTGCAAGCAAAACTGCGAATTCTATTGCTAAATCTAAATCTCCAGTTCGGGACTTTATCCGCACTCTTATACCAATTCAAAATTCGCCCATTAAAAATTCAAAATTCAGGAAGGCAGATTTGTATCTGTCACATTCTTTTTTCAATTGGTATTACAGATATTCTTACTCAGTTTTGTCTGTCGCTTTTAGCCCACATTGGCATAAGCAATTAAAATTCAAAACCTAAAGTTAATAAGTATCCTGGCTGCTGACTGTATGTAAATTAAATGTGGAACAGCTTATTAATCCAATATCATTGGCTGAGACATTTCTTGCTTAGTCTCAACTACAGTAGAAGCAGCAAGTTTTTTTAACTCTAGTTTCCAAAATCTACGTCTGTAGTTCCAAGGTTCAAATCAGACGAAGAGTGTAACAACAGCCAATGCTTACGCTTAGTCTTATTTTTGAGAACATTCACATAATTGTCAGCGTAGCGGAAAGCAGATGCACGATCATAAGCAGCGATCGCTAAAGCTTGTGAGAAAACTTTTGTCGGGATTTCAAAACCGGAAAATTTTTCCATTAAAATCATCAAATCCGCATCTGTTACAGGCAGAGTGGGTTCTTGTACCTGTTCCGGTTCATTAAAAAATATATCTTCATTTAGCGCTTTGGACATTTAACACCTCCCCAAAAGCATAAGATGCAAAGCCTGTGATGAAATTTAACTGTTGCTCACGAGTTTGTAAGTTCATTGGAAGTTCACTGCTAGAACATCCTATCTCTGCCAAAATCTGCAAACAGTAAGCACTGAGTTCAGAATAGGAAGCTCGCTCCCACTCAACAGCTACCTCTTTCGCCCTTTCCAGATTGACTCGGATCACCGTCATTACAGGGTTCGTCATAAATTTACCCTCATCAACTCGATACTTGCAGTTTTGCTTAGAACCCCATATCAGCGTAACTGTGTTATTGCTGAACTTATTTTGAGGGGATAGTAGAGCATCAGCGTAATTACGGACTATAGTTAGTAGTGATCCCTGAGATTGTCTTCTTAATTGCTACACAAAAATCATCCTGAAATATATTTCAGGTATTCTTTAGTAGTAAAAGATTTTCTCCATTAATAGTTTAATAATTAATCAATATATTTCGTATTTTTACTTACATTGATTATAGTGCTATTACTGAGCAAAATAAGCTGTAACTTCAAAACTATTGAGATACGGAATCAGCAGTTTACCAGGGTTAAGCAGAACGGAAAAGGGTTCTTAAGCTTCATTTTTGTTTACAAAACCATGTTTAGTTTTTTCCGGTTTTTATGAAAATCGGCAGAAAGCAGAAAATAGAAGGGAAGAAAGTCTTTTAGCTACTTTTTGTGTTTTACGTTTAATTGTTTCCAGCTACTGATAAGCATTTCCAGGCTCTTCATCCAAATGCAATGGCTGGATGTTCTACAGCAAATGAATAACAACTGATTGGCGAGGTTGTGATACTCACAAACGAGTATCTGAGGTGGATGAACGGAGTTCCAAGACTCGTTAATCAGTAGTTGAGGGAGATGAACGCAGTTCCAAGACTCGTTAATCAGTAGTTGAGGGAGATGAACGCAGTTCCAAGACTCGTTAATCAGTAGTTGAGGGAGATGAACGCAGTTCTAAGACTCGTTAATCAGTAGTTGAGGGAGATGAACGCAGTTCCAAGACTCGTTAATCAGTAGTTGAGGGAGATGAACGCAGTTCTAAGACTCGTTAATCAGTAGTTGAGGGAGATGAACGCAGTTCTAAGACTCGTTAATCAGTAGTTGAGGGAGATGAACGCAGTTCTAAGACTCGTTATATCAAGTCCATCTAATTAGTTATCATAAACACTCGTGAAAACTCTCTGCGCCCACCGAAGTTTGCTCAACGGGGGGAACCCCCCTTCGGGTGAATCCTACGGATACGCTGCGCGAGCGCCAGTCACCTGCGGAGGGAAACCCTCCCGCAGTGCTGGACTCACTGCACCGCAACTTCTCTCTGCGTCTCTGCGTGAGCTTTAAGTGTAACTGTTTTGCCGGACATGATATTAATGAGTATCTGAGGCAGATGAATGGAGTTCTAAGACTCGCCGACGAGTATCTGAGGTGGATGAACGTAGTTCTAAGACTTGTCGACGAGTATTAATTTATCAAGAACCGGAGATTTTTGCAGATTTGGCTTTACCAATAGCTTTAAAGCGTTCACCCAACTGTTCGGCGAGAGTTTTTAACCCTGGAGTTTTCTTTGCGGCTGTTTTGACGTAATCATAAACTGTCAAACTGCTGCTCATGGCTTCACTACCAACTGCCAAAAGAGTATCATCTACTTGTTCGGTGAGTTGCCGCATTGAGGTTAAAAGTTCGGTGAGCGTAGTGGCTAATTGGTAATCTTGGACAAGTTCCTCAACTTTAAAACTGGCTGGGAGAATTTCACGGTTTGACTGAGCAGCAGTGACGCTATTATTAACGAAGGCTAGGCTTTTATCGCCCATTTTCACTAACTTACGCCGCTCTTCGGTGCTGAGGTTAACTAAAAAGGGTAGCTTTTTTTGGATTGTCTGTAGCGCTGCTTTAATGTCTCGGATATCTTCTGGCGAAAGAGTGCCTTTGATATTTTGATAACTCATCGTATTATTACCCTGGTATTTCTAATGGGAAAGTAGCAATAGTTGCTAAGTATATGATTCCCACAGATCAAGGTAATTGCACATTTTGTGGCAATTTAGGAGTAATTGAGGAGCGATCGCCCCAATACACCAACAGGCTGGTAGATAATAGACTATGCTAGTCCTAATTCTTTCGTGAATAACAAAATCCCCGACTTCTTAAAGAAGCCGGGGATCTAAGCCCTCAATTTTTACTTGTCTAATTCTGCCAACTTTTTCTGAGCAAACTCCCGGATTTTCTCAGGACGTTATCGCAATCGTAGAAAGCGGTTTGGCTTACGTATAAATCTAATTGCTGGCTTGCTGAACTACGAACTGGCACATGCTTGTTGATTCGTGCAGGAGGTCTAATGGTTTCAGATGCTCCCGAACTGAGGTTACATACCCTTCTAGGGTGTTGCGATACGAACAAAGTCTGACCACCCTGGCTATAAAACTTTTAGCAGGGTCATCAGGTTTCATATTTAGAGCCAGTCTCTTCTAGGGTGAGAGCACAACCTTGTCACTAACAGGGTTTGAAATCTTGAGTGCTTCTGCCTTTTCGTAAGCGCGAATTGTTGCCGGACGTGCATTAATTGTCTCAAACCAACGCTTCAGATTCGGAAAATCTTCTAGATTTTGATTTTGGCGCTCATAAAGGGCAATCCAGGGATAAGCAGCAATATCAGCAATGGAATAAACGCCAGCTACAAATTCTCTATCTGCTAGTCGTTTATCTAACACTGTATACAAGCGTCCTGTTTCTTTGACGTAGCGGTTAATGGCATAATCAATTTTTTCTGGTGCGTATTCGCTAAAGTGGTGGTTCTGTCCAGCCATTGGCCCTAAACCTCCCATTTGCCAGAATAGCCATTGTAAAACTTCTACGCGCACATCTTGAGGAATTAATTTCCCAATTTTTTCTGCTAAATATAGCAGAATTGCACCAGACTCAAAAACAGAAATTGGCGCACCTCCATTTGTCGGTTTATGGTCAACAATTGCGGGGATGCGATTGTTAGGAGAAATCTGACTAAACTCCGGCTTGAATTGCTCGCCAACCATAATATTTATAGGAATAATGTTGTAAAGAATTCCAACTTCTTCCAAGAAAATTGTGATTTTATTACCGTTTGGGGTTGGCCAATAGTATAGGTCAATCATAGGTTATTATCTCTAATTTTTGTAGTTTTTTTGCGAAATTAGACTTTTTTTGCTGCTAGTATTACACCACAAGAATTTCGGAGTAAGGACTGAAGAGCTTATTTTCAGAACGCTCTGTGCTGACTACGTACATATCTACTTCAGCTACTGCCTCCAGCTGGTTAGTTTCTTGCAGCCGTCTGCTACAAGTACATACACTAGCCTCAGTAAGCATTCCAGATTTGACGATAATCTAAAGTCACTAAACCACCTTTAGTTCCTTTAGTTGTAGTGTGGGCATTAGCCACCAAAACCCTTACCTGGTGGGTATTTCTCACTCCAATTAATATTTACTTATATATTTAAATTGATACTAGGAATAGTTTTATGGCTCTACAAGTTCAGCCCAGCCGAAAAGAACCAACTGTTACTTGGGAAGCACTTCCAGCCGACTTTATTTTACCTGACGATCCAGTGGAAAATATTCAGCAACCCTCTCTCGCTGCGGCGCTTACCGATGCTTTGGGAAGCTCAGGACGCATTCAACCGCAGATGCTAATTGGCTCTAATTTTGGATTAGTAGCCACAGTCAACAAAAAAATTGTTGTCAAAGCACCAGATTGGTTTTACATCCCGCAAGTGCAACCTGTGACCGCTGATGTAATTCGCCGTAGTTATACCCCAAATTTAGAAGGTGCTGCTGTTGCTGTGGTGATGGAATTTCTTTCAGACACAGAAGGTGGAGAACTATCAGTTCGCTCGACTCCACCCTACGGTAAACTCTATTTTTACGAACACATTCTCAAAGTTCCAACCTACGTCACCTACGATCCTTACGAACCTAGCCTAGAAGTACGGTGCTTGCAAAATGGACAATATACTTTGCAGCCAGCAGATGCAAATGGACGTTACTGGATTCCTGAGTTAGAGCTGTTTCTCGGAATTTGGCAAGGTGAAAGATTGTGCCAAACGATGAATTGGCTGCGGTGGTGGAATAAAGAAGGAAATTTGCTGTTGTGGAGTAACGAACAAGCTGAACAAGAACGCCAACGTGCTGAACAAGAACATCAACGCGCTGAACAAGAACGCCAACGTGCTGATATATTAGCAGCTAAGTTACGTGAGCTAGGTGTTGACCCTGATGCGATCGCATAAAGGGATAAAGGGAATAATAAGCAAAACAATTATTGTATCCCTCAGCGACTACCCGAACTTTAGAAAGATGCACCTGAGGTTGGGTAACAGCACCGAGATTCCATGAAACAGCAAAAAAATCAATTCAGTCATCTCACAGCGATAGAAAGAACTAACCTGTCATTTCCTGCACAGTTTTTATTAAATCAAAACCTGCTTCAAGGCAAAATACTAGATTTTGGTTGTGGTTTTGGCAATGATGTGAAGATATTGCGCCAAAAAAGCTTTGATATTACAGGCTATGATCCTTATTATTTTCCCCAATATCCTCAAGATAAATTCGATACCATAATTTGCTTTTATGTTTTAAATGTTTTGTTTCCTGAAGAACAAGCAAATGTTCTCATGGAAGTATCGCACTTACTAAATCCAGGAGGGAAAGCTTATTATGCCGTGAGGAGGGATATTAAAAAAGAAGGCTTTAGAGAACATTATGTCCATAAAAAGCCTACATATCAGTGTATTGTCAAATTGCCCTTTCATTCAGTTCATTTAGATGATTATCGTGAATTTTATGAGTATAGTCACTATAATCACCAGCGAAATTCGTCTAATAACTGTATATTTTGCAATCCTTATAAAAGTCTCAAACTATTAACCGAATCAGCTACTGCTTATGCCATGTTTGATGGTTATCCTATAAGCAAAGGTCATGTTTTGGTTATTCCTAAACGCCATGTTAGCAATTATTTTGACCTACCATTTAAAGAGCAATCTGCTTGCTGGTTTATGGTAAACAAAGTACAGGAGATTCTGAAAGCAGAATTTGCACCTGATGGCTTTAATGTCGGAATGAACATTAATCGAGAAGCAGGCCAAAATATGATGCACGCCAGTATTCATGTCATCCCTCGTTACAAAGGTGATACTGTCGGTGCTAAAAGTGGAATCAGAAACGTTATTCCTAAAAAGAAATAATTTTTTAACTAAACATTTTGCAACAGTGGTAAAAACTGAAGTTACTGCAAGTGCATAAATCTGAAAACTCTACAAAATCTGTTCCTAAAAAGAGTTAAGCAAGATTATCAGGATCTATTCCCAACGCCCTTAATTGTTCCGCCATCCTTTGGGCGCGTTGTTCTGCTTGTTGAGCGCGTTGTGCTTCTTGTTGAGCGCGTTGTTCTGCTTGTTGAGCGCGTTGTGCTTCTTGTTGAGCGCGTTGTGCTTCTTGTTGAATTTGTTCTTTTGGCGTAGGGTAACGCTTCCCCTCGGAGTCATACCAATACATCCATTCCCGCGTTACTCCGCAATAGTTTCCGCGTTCGCAGCCAATTCCTAAGCCAATTTCTGGTAGCCAAACAGGATTTCCTGGCTGTAATTCATACTTACCATTAACTAACTTATGCACTTCTAGATGCGGTTTGCGGCGACGACGGGAAGAATAAATTACGTAGTAAAGTACGCCTAATTCCGCATATTGATCTAATTTAGTAGTGTATTCTTTACGATAATTTTGGGAAACAACTTCTAGCACTAAAATGGGTAGAACGTTTTCATCCCACAGTACATAACTGGGGCGCAGTTCCTCATCATAAAATCGCTCTACCCCTAAACTCAAAAACCCATCAGGCACAATTGGTGGTTCATCAGGGTGATAATAAATACCCATATCTACCCCGAAAAACCAGTCCATGCGTTCTGCCCAAAGTATCAACAGTATTGCTTTGAGCAAGCCTGGTATTAATTCTTGTAGTTCATTATCCACAGGGGTTTCATCAGAGTCGGGTAGTTCTTCGGCAGAAGGCAAGTACCTCGGCAGGTTGTAGTTTAACATGGCTAGTTTCCCCAAAACTCACAAAAATTATAGCGATTTGTTGAGGGACGTAGTGATTTTTGATAATTACCAAAGCTGTAGTGATTGTCTAGAAGTTAAGCGATCGCACTGACTCTTAAACTTAAGGTAAGGTTTGTATCAACTTACCTCTTGATAGGTGAACAAAGTTTATCAGTGTTTGAAGAGATAAATACTACAATGACTGCTATAAATAATCCACCAATAGCGATCGCCACTTTGGGTTAGGCTAACAGTATCTACTCAACCCCCAAGAAATTTATGTAACTCTTAACTATTAATAAAGGTATTGATTTTTAGCACTACTGATGGTTTATATTTACCCAAAGGTGGCGCAAGCAGCCACTTATCTTCAAACACAGGAGGCCGCGCCACAGTACCCCCATAACTGATGCATACCCTGATTGCAAAGTGTCAGTTGAGGTTAAGTTGACATTAAAATAAACAATTTTTGCTGAATTGCGACGGATAAAGACTAAACTTAAAAGTCTTGTGCAGCAAAACCTGTAGCTTTAAATAAAGTAATTATGTCCAAGGTTCTCGTCTCCGATCCTATTGACCAGGCTGGAATTGACATTCTTTCCCAGGTTGCTACTGTTGATGTCAAAACAGGTTTAAAACCAGCAGAACTGGTACAAATCATTGGTGAATATGACGCGTTAATGATTCGTTCTGGTACACGCGTCACCCAAGAAATTATTGAAGCTGGCACGCAGCTAAAAATCATCGGTCGTGCAGGTGTGGGTGTGGACAATGTAGATGTCCCTGCGGCCACACGTCGGGGAATTGTAGTAGTCAATTCTCCTGAAGGTAACACGATCGCTGCTGCTGAACACGCGATCGCTATGATGTTGGCTATGTCTCGTCACATCCCCGATGCTAACGCTTCTGTTAAACAGGGTGAGTGGGATCGCAAAACTTTTGTTGGTGCGGAAGTTTATAAAAAAACTCTCGGTATCGTCGGTTTGGGTAAAATTGGCTCCCATGTTGCCGCTGTTGCTAAGTCCATGGGGATGAAGTTGTTAGCTTTTGACCCCTTTATCTCTACTGACAGAGCAGAACAAATTGGCTGTCAGTTAGTGGATTTAGATTTGCTCATGCAGCAAGCAGACTATATTACACTGCACATCCCCAAAACCCCAGAAACCACCCATCTCATCAACGCCAAAACCCTGGCAAAAATGAAACCTACTGCCCGCATAATTAACTGCGCTCGTGGTGGGATTATTGATGAAGCGGCTTTAGCAGTAGCGATTAAAGAAGGTACAATCGCTGGTGCAGCCTTAGATGTGTTTGAGTCAGAACCACTAGGCGAATCAGAGTTGCGATCGCTAGGTAAAGAAATCATCCTCACTCCTCACTTAGGAGCATCTACTACAGAAGCTCAAGTGAATGTCGCCATAGATGTTGCTGAACAAATTCGGGATGTTCTTTTAGGACTACCAGCACGTTCAGCTGTTAATATTCCTGGACTCGGCCCCGATGTGTTGGAAGAACTCAAACCTTATATGGAGCTAGCTGAAACTCTAGGTAATTTGGTAGGACAGCTAGCTGGCGGACGGGTGGAATTACTCAACGTCCGGTTGCAAGGCGAACTAGCAACCAACAAGAGCCAGCCTTTGGTGGTAGCATCCCTCAAAGGACTACTTTACCAAGCCCTGCGGGAACGGGTAAATTACGTCAATGCCAGTATCGAAGCTAAAGAACGAGGCATCCGAGTGATTGAAACGCGAGATGCATCTGTACGTGACTATGCAGGTTCGCTGCATTTGGAAGCTACAGGTACTTTGGGTACTCATTCGGTCACAGGTGCGTTGTTGGGTGAAAAGGAAATTCACCTAACCGATGTTGACGGTTTCCCAATTAACGTCCCCCCCAGCAAATATATGCTATTCACCCTGCACCGTGATATGCCAGGGATTATCGGCAAACTCGGTTCTCTACTCGGCAGCTTTAATGTAAATATTGCCAGTATGCAGGTAGGTCGGAAAATCGTCCGTGGTGATGCGGTGATGGCTCTGAGCATAGATGATCCCTTACCAGAGGGCATTTTAGCTGAGATTATCAAAGTGCCTGGTATTCGGGACGCGTACACAGTAACACTATAAAGTGCTGAGTTCTGAGTTGTGAGTATGAAAATTCAGACTTTTCTGTTCTACCCAAGAATCAGGCAGAACAAAAGAAATCTTTCTCAGCACTCATGACTCAGCACTCAGCATTCAGCACTCAAAGATGGCAAAAACTTGGTGGGAATTACAGATTTTATGTGAACCAGACCTAGAAGATTCTATCTTTTGGCGACTGGAAAATTTTGGCTGTCGTGGCACAGCTAGCGAAGGCAAAGGAAATTCTTCCTTAGTAAAAGGTTATTTACCGGAATTTCAAGCACACCTATTAGATTTAGCCGCACTGTCGTTGTGGCTGCGTCAAGATGCTTTATGTGTAGGTTTGCCAGCACCTGCTTTGCAATGGCAGCTGATTCATGAAGAAGATTGGGCTACAAGTTGGAAGCAATATTGGCATCCGGAGAAAATAGGCGATCGCTTTTTGATCAATCCCGCATGGCTACCATTACCAGAAACATCAGAACGGCTGGTAATTCGCCTCGATCCAGGCGTAGCATTTGGTACAGGTAACCATGCGACAACTCAGTTGTGTTTAGAATCTCTGGAAATGCGGCTGAATCCATTACCTAAATCTTTCACTGATTTAAGTGATAAACAAGAGCCTGTGATAGTTGCGGATATTGGCTGTGGTTCTGGTATCCTTTCGATTGGAGCATTGCTACTGGGAGCAGAGAAAGCCTACGCAGTGGATACTGACCCTTTAGCAGTGCAATCCACATTTAGCAATCGCGCACTCAACGAAATTAGTCCCGAACGCTTAGTACCAGCAGAGGGAAGTGTAGATATTTTGCAGAAACTGCTTGAGAAACCAGTAGATGGTATCGTCTGCAATATTTTAGCTAATGTAATTATTGAGCTAGCTCCAGAAATGAGTGCGATCGTCAAACCCACCACTTGGGGAATTTTCAGTGGTATTTTGCTTGAGCAATCGAAAGCAGTAGCTGATACATTAGAAGAAAATGGCTGGGTAATTGCAACCTTGTGGAAAAAGAAAGAGTGGTGTTGCTTGAATGTCCGCCGTTCTTAATTTAAACCCTTTAATTTACGATAAATAAATTAAGGGGATTTGCCTGTTTCCTTTTAAAAATCTTTATTTTGCCCTGAGTACTGAATGTAATGATTTGAGTAATTCCTGTAGCGTGTAGGGCTTAGGCAGAAATGCTTGAACATCTGTACCTATAGCTACATTAAACTGAGAACTGTCGGTAAGCCCACTAGCGGCAATCATCAAGACTTGTGGATTAATTTGCTTTAACACTCGAATGGCAGTTAGTCCATCCATCTCAGGCATCATCATATCCATCAATACAACACTGATTTCATTTCGATGCTGCAAATACAGTGCGATCGCCTCAAGTCCATCATTAGCTGTGAGAACCTTGTAATTAGATTTTTCCAGTGATGTCTTAGTAATTTCTCGAATAGTAGCTTCATCATCGACAACAAGAATTAATTCTCCCTGTCCTTGAGGCAGTTCTTTATGTAAAGATGGCAACACTTGGGTTCCCAACACCGTTGGCAAGAACACTTGGAATTTAGTTCCTTGCCCAACAGCACTCTCCACAGTCAGGAAACCACCGTGGCTTTTAATAATTCCTCTTACGGTTGACAGACCAAGCCCTGTACCTTTGCTTTGCTCTTTGGTTGTGAAAAAAGGCTCAAAAATTCTCGACATCACATCAGATGTCATGCCAGTTCCCGTATCCGATACAGTAATAACACTGTAGGGGCCAACAGAGGCTTCAAGATTCATGCGGGCATAATTTTCATCAATGAAAAAATTCTCCGCACAGAGCTTTAAAGTACCACCGTCAGGCATTGCATCGCGGGCGTTGATTACTAAATTCATTAAAACCTGATGCAATTGGGTAGGATCTCCAGAAACAAGCAAAAGTTCTGGCGATATATCTACGTCAACTTCAATCGATTTAGGAAATGTTTCTTTAACAATATGCTTAACTTCTAATATCAGATGCTTGAGTTGCACCATCGTGTGCTCACCTTCCATTCCGCGGGCAAACGACAGAACTTGCTTGACCAAAGCTGCTCCGCGTTTAGCGCTGGCTTCGATTATCGTCAGCAACCGTTCCTGCTTCTCAGGTTTGAGTTGTGTTTTAAGCAAGAGTTGAGCTGAAGTAATTATTGGTGTCAGCACATTATTTAAATCATGGGCAATACCACCAGCCAAAGTACCGATGCTTTCTAGGCGTTGGGCTTGGAGAAATTGCGTTTCGAGTTGTTTTTTCTCTGTGATATCGGTATTGACAATGAGTATTGATTGAGGTTGTCCCTCAAAATCAACTACCAATGTCCAGCGACTAGAGACAATAATTTCTTTGCCTTCTTTCGTGACTTGATACAACTCACCTTGCCACGAACCACACTCAATCACAGATTGCTGGGCTTGCTGGAGTTGAGGCGAAGTTTTATGAAGAATTAGCTGATGGAGATTTTGTCCCATAACCTCAGCAGCCTTCCAGCCATACAAAGCCTCAGCGCTTTTGTTCCAGAATCGAATTTGGTTGTCTAGAGATTGGACGATAATTGCATCTGTGGCAATATCAAGCAAAGCAGCTTGCTCACGAATTTTTTGTTCCGATTTTTGGCGCTCGATGAGTTCGGTTTGGATATGCTGATACAGTTCAGATTGCTGAATGGCGATCGCTACCTGCGTTGCTAATTGCTTAAGCAAATCAATCTCCAACTGCTCCCACTGTCGTGGTTCGGAACAGTGGTTAGCCACCAGCAATCCCCATAATTTTTCCCCCTGCACAATCGGTATGACCAAGTTCGCCCTGACCTCAAGTTGAACCAGAAAATCAACATGACATTTAGAGAAACCAGCTGTGTAAATATCTGCTACAGCTTGGATGCGACCCTGCTTATAAAGTTCACGGCAAGTAGGTTCTACAAAGAAGGAATCTGTGATTTTTGTACCCAGAATAGGTGACCAGCCAGGAGCTACGGATTCTACTGTCACAGAGCCACTCCAATCTTCATTGAAACGGTAAATGAACACCCGCTCAGTTTGGAGAAACTGCCGGACTTCCGAAACTGTAGTGCTAAGAATTTCTCCCAAATCAAGAGACTGGCGGATATGTTGCGTTATTTGTGCTACCAATCGCTCTCGTTCAGCTTGCTGTCGCCAGACTTTTTCTTCATACTGGTGTGCGGTCAATTCCGCTAGTTGTACTGCCTGGCTCTGACTTTCCAGCCTCACCCTCTCTCGATAGGGGCAAAAGAAATCAGCCAAAGCAGGCTCCTCTGACAACAAAGGGGCCAAATGAGCGATCGCTTTCGGTACTAATGGTACTAAAGCCATTGCTGTGTATACTGATACCAACGCAGTTATCGCTTTAAGCAATCCTGACACCCAATAAATTGGATACCAAAGCGTCCAAACCTCCATTAAATGAGTAGTACCACAAGCAACAATAAAAGCGCCAAACAACAAAAATATCCAATCAAAGGGCAAATCTTGGCGTTGGCGTACAAAATATAGCAGTGTGATTGGGATCGAGTAATAGGCTAACGCGATCAGCGAGTCGGACATAACATGCAGCCATACCAACCCTGGCTTCCAAAGGTAACAGTGTCCGTGGGGGATAAATGGCCCAAAAGAAAATAGATTATGCCAAAATTCCGACATATTAAACTTTATTTAATAACAAGCAGATATCTTCAACAAACAGCTAAGTAGATAAATATTTAGCTAACTTCATAATAGTTTTTATGCAGCAGTAACTAATTGCTGTTAATTTGATTGATTTATGGCGTTTTCAATCTTATGGCTGAGGTTGGTAATGTGCTTGAGATATATTAAACACTTAAGCTATTGTGTTTTTAATTTGCACAATTTTATAATTTGAATTTTATTTATTGCAGTCAAATTTCTATTTATTGAAGTTAATCAATACAATCTAGATGAACTTTTGGGCATTTAATCATTATTATTACTGATAGAGACGCGAAATTTCGCGTCTCTCGGCTTCAGGCTCTTAGGGGTTGCCAAAAATTAAATTATTCATTTTGTGGGGGAGCTACAGCGTCCTTGCGGTTTCCCGACTTGTAGACAACCGTAGGGTGGTAAGACAGCGCACACAACTTCTCTCCATCCCACAAGAAAATTTGAAATATTTTTTATTTGGAAGTCCCTTAAATTATGCTTTTTAGATGTTGTACCAACTGTGGCGCTTGCATAACACCTTCAATTCGGTCTACTGGTTGACCTTGTTTAAATAGTAGCAGTGTTGGTAAGGCGTAAATTTGATACTGGCTAGCTAACTCCGTGTATTTTTCTGTGTCAATTTTGACAATACGCAGGCGGTCTTTCAGTTGAGCATTAACTTGCTCTAAAATCGGAACCATCATCTGGCAAGGGCCACACCACTCCGCGTAAAAATCTACCAACACAGGTACATCAGAACCAGACAGCATTTCTTCAAAACTGTTGAATTGTTTTTTAGTAGTCATGTGACACACACAGATTTTCTCTTATTTGTTTTTAATAGTAATGCGTGTCAAATGGAATGGCTGTAACATAATTTTGTTTTTATTGTTGCTACATTTTGCGCCTCGTTCCAAAGCTGTAACTGTCTATTAAGTTAGGTCGGATCTCAATTCAAAATCCAAAATTCTATCAGTTACAGGTACGAATCGCCATAAGATAATTAGCGCGGTGATTCAAAACCTGAGGAATAGTTCATGGAAGTCTTGAGCGAAAATTTGCAAAGCTTGCGAGGAAAAGTGGCAGTTATTACTGGTGCTTCGCGGGGAATTGGGAAAGCGATCGCACTAGAATTAGCCACACTAGGAGCTAATGTAGTTGTCAACTATGCCAGTTCCAGCGCTGCTGCTGACAACTTAGTTGCAGAAATTACAGCAGCTGGGGGACAGGCGATGGCACTACAAGCTGACGTTTCTAAAGTCGATCAAGTAGACACACTGTTTAATACCGTCATCGACAAGTTTCAGCGCATCGATATTTTAGTGAATAATGCAGGTATTACCCGCGACACACTACTGTTGCGGATGAAGCCAGAAGACTGGCAAGCGGTAATTGACCTCAATCTTACTGGTGTTTTCTTATGTACGCGTGCTGCAAGTAAAGTCATGCTCAAGCAACGTTCTGGGCGCATTATCAATATTGCCTCCGTTGCTGGTCAAATGGGCAACCCTGGTCAGGCAAACTACAGTGCTGCTAAAGCAGGCGTCATCGGCTTTACCAAAACCGTTGCCAAAGAACTTGCTTCGCGCGGGATTACTGTTAATGCTGTTGCTCCTGGTTTTATCGTTACTGATATGACCAGTAATCTCAAATCTGAAGAAATTCTAAAATATATCCCTCTAGGTCGCTATGGTCAACCAGAAGAAATCGCTGGTATGGTGCGCTTTCTCGCCGCCGATCCTGCTGCTGCCTATATTACGGGACAAGTGTTTAACGTTGATGGTGGTATGGTGATGGCATAGAAAGTGCTGAGTGCTGAGTGCTAAGGAGGTTAAGAGATTTATGGGTCTTTCTTTATATACAATTTAAAATTCACAATTTAAACCTGAAAACTCAGAACTCACAACTCAGCACTCACGACTGCTGCCGCATTCTTTGCCAAACGGTAAAGCCTAAAGGAATGAAGATACTAATAATAGTAGCGAGCATCACTACTAAGGTCATGCCTTGGACTCTCATCGCCAGCAAGTTGCAAACTAAGGTAACTGACCAAAGGGTGAATGCAGCATGGCGTTGAGAGAATCCCCAAGCAAGCAAGCGGTGATGGAGGTGATCTTTGCCTGGAGTACTAAGGGGGTTTTTTCCTGCCATTAGCCGACGTACAAACACTTGAGTAGTGTCTAACACTGGTAACAGCAAAAATAAAACTGTCGGTACAAGAGCAACAACTGTGTTTTGTTGTAGGTTTCCTAAAATACTGGTTGCCGCTAACACATAGCCAAAGAAGTAGGCTCCAGCATCACCCATAATAATGCGTGAGGGATGGAAGTTGTGGCGCAAAAAGCCTAGCGCCGCACCCCCCAAAGCTCCCAACACTAAGGTCGCCGCCGCACGATTAGGAAACTGAGCAGAAACTGCTAACAAACTCATAGCAGTAATAAAACTGACGCCTCCTGCTAACCCATCCATACCATCCATCAAATTGATGGCATTGGTAATACCTACTACCCACAATACTGTCAGCAATGTTGATAGTAGGGAATCGATGGGTGTACCAAGAGGAACCGTAATACTGATCCCATTGGCAACCAATAACAATGCCGTAATAATCTGTGCCCACAAGCGAACAGAGGGGGGTAAGCCGAATTGGTCATCAATAAAACCAACCAGCACTAAAATAGAACCCCCCAAGAGAATCGTCAGTACTTGAGCTAATACGCTTTGGATCTCAATTGGTCTTAAGAGGCTAGCTAGTACCAGTGCCGCAATCACACCCGCGTAAATTGCCAAACCCCCTGCATTAGGCAAAGGTTCTCGGTTGAGCCGCCGGGCATTTGGTTGGTCAGCCCAACCTACCCGCAAGGCAAATTTGCGTACTATTGGAATTAAACGCCAAGTTACTAGCCAAGCCAAGATAAACGTAAATACTACTGCCAACCAGCCGGAGCCGCTAGGGTCGGCAATACCAAGGGGCTTAAGGGAGTTGTATAGATTCATCTCCCAATTCAACCATTACTATCTGCATCTAATATGAGCATCAACTGTATATTAATCAATTTTTTTATTTCCATTTGTAATCTGAGTTGTTTGAAGAATTAGCACTCTTGCCCTGTGAGTGCTAAATTGTCTAATGGAAGCGCTTGAGAAATAAAACATGGCAAAGATTATTGCATTTGATGAGGAATCGCGGCGGGCCCTAGAACGGGGTGTTAACGCTCTTGCCGATGCCGTAAAAATCACCTTAGGGCCAAAAGGTCGCAATGTTCTTTTAGAAAAAAAATTCGGTGCGCCCCAGATTGTCAACGATGGTATCACTGTTGCTAAAGAAATTGAATTAGAAGATCCTTTGGAAAATACTGGTGCGAGACTCATCCAAGAAGTAGCATCAAAAACGAAGGATGTTGCTGGCGATGGTACTACCACCGCAACAGTTTTAGCACAGGCTTTAATTCGGGAAGGGCTGAAGAACGTTGCAGCCGGTAGCAACCCAGTTAGCTTGAAGCGAGGGATCGACAAAACCGTTGAGGCACTCGTGGAAGAAATTGCCAAGATATCAAAGCCAGTGGAAGGAAGTGCGATCGCTCAAGTTGCTACGGTTTCAGCTGGCAATGATGAAGAAGTTGGTAGCATGATTGCCGAAGCCATGGATAAAGTCACCAAAGACGGTGTAATCACCGTTGAAGAATCGAAGTCCCTGACAACTGAACTAGAAGTAGTAGAAGGGATGCAGATAGACCGGGGTTACATTTCCCCCTACTTTATCACCAACAACGAGCGGCAGACGGTGGAATTTGAAAATGCCCGCATCCTGATTACCGACAAGAAAATCAGCAGCATCCAGGATTTAGTACCTGTTTTGGAAAAAGTTGCCCGTTTAGGTCAATCTTTGCTGATCATCGCTGAAGATGTTGAAGGAGATGCTTTGGCGACTTTGGTGGTGAATAAAGCGCGGGGTGTGCTTTCTGTAGCTGCTATCAAAGCGCCTGGGTTTGGCGATCGCCGTAAAGCTTTGTTACAAGATATTGCCATTCTTACCGATGGGCAGATGATTTCTGAAGAAATCGGCTTAAGCTTGGATACCGCTTCCATAGAAGCACTGGGAACTGCCCGCAAAATCACCATTGATAAAGAAAACACGACAATTGTAGCTGGCAGTACCACCAAGCCAGAGGTGCAAAAGCGGATTGCTCAAATTCGCAAACAATTGGAAGACACCGATTCTGACTACGATAAAGAAAAACTGCAAGAACGCATTGCCAAGCTAGCTGGCGGTGTCGCGGTAATTAAAGTGGGTGCGGCAACAGAAACCGAACTCAAAGACCGCAAACTCCGAATTGAAGATGCCCTGAACGCCACCAAAGCTGCGGTGGAAGAAGGTATTGTTCCTGGTGGTGGCACAACCTTGATTCACCTGGCTACAAAGGTAGAGGCGATTAAAAACAGCCTCCAAGATAGTGAAGAAAAAATTGGGGCTGATATTATCGGGCGAGCTTTAGAAGCTCCCTTACGTCAAATAGCAGATAATGCTGGTGCTGAAGGTTCGATTATCGTCTCTAGAGTACGAGAAACTGATTTCAACGTCGGTTACAACGCTGCTACTGGCGAATTTGAAGACTTGATTGCTGCTGGTATTATCGACCCTGCGAAAGTCGTGCGTTCAGCTTTGCAAAATGCCGCTTCTATTGCTGGTTTGGTCTTAACTACCGAAGCTCTCGTAGTTGAAAAGCCTGAGAAGAAATCCGCTGCTCCTGCTGGTGATGGTGGCATGGGTGGCATGGGCGGTATGGGTGGTATGGGTGGTATGGGTGGCATGGGCGGCATGGGTATGTTCTAATTGCCCATATACAACCATTTCCAATGCGTCGAATACAGGTGATTGTAGGGGCACAATATACTGTTCCCCCAGCCTGTGGACTTACCAAATAAAACCGCTGTAAATATTTCTTAAGCAGTTTGTCTTAGCCAAGACAAACTGTTTTTTATATCACTGCTGAACCAGAGGTGAGGAAATGATATCATATCGGCTTAAATGGTCATGTCATACAAATTCGTAATTCATAATTCGTAATTCGTAATTAAGGCACACTTAAAAAAGTTGGCTAGAAGTGATTTTTCATATGTTATCCTGCTTCTGAAACAATACATACTTGGACAATTTAGTGTTATTTGTAACTTAAATTAGGATATAAAACATGGAAAAAATAGCTTTTTATACTTTGTTGTGTGACGGCAATACAGCGGAGTTTATCTTGTCAAGGTGTCAGCTATATTTTGCAAAAATCAAAAATCAAATTTTGACAATTCTTGAGTATTAATAATTGACTAATGACCAATGATTAATTATTAGAGATAAAAATGCATGATCAAAAAAATTCGCTGCCGTCCTCAAGCTGCCCAAGAGCGATTTAGCAGGGACTTTTATCATCAACCGGGAAATGTACCAGGAACTCTCATCATTGATGAGAGTTCTGAATATCCTACGATTTTTTTAATTGATTACAATTCAATTAGCTATGTCCGTATACAAGTAGAAGCCCCGGAGGAATGCATTCCCTATATAGATACAGAATCTGTGTCTTGGGTTGACGTACAAGGTTTAGGTAATAAAGACATTTTACAACGATTAGGTCAAGTTTTTGATTTACATCCTCTAGTTTTAGAAGATGTAGTTAATATGGCAGAGCGACCAAAAACAGAAGACTATGAAGACCAATTATTGATAATCGCTCGTATGGTGGTGCCAAAGGAGAATGCATTTGGTTTTTATAGCGAGCAAGTAAGTTTAGTTTTAGGAAAACATTACTTACTCACTGTACAAGAAGAACCAGAACATGATTGCTTTGAAGGAGTAAGGAACCGAATTGATAAATCCAAAGGCATTATTCGCAAGCAAGGAGCCGATTATTTAGCTTATGCTCTTTTAGATGCAATTATTGATGGCTTTTTCCCTGTACTAGAACGTTACGGAGAGCAAATCGAAGATTTAGAAGAGGAAGTAATAGTTAAACCTACCCAGGAAACATTGAAAAAAATTTATCAAATTAAACGAGAGTTACTGCAACTGCGTCGCGCTATTTGGCCTCAGCGGGATGTAATTAGTTCCTTAATAAGAGATAGTGGTGAACTGATTAGCGAGGAAGTAAGAATTTACCTGCGAGATTGTTACGACCACGCAGTGCAAGTAATTGATATGGTAGAAACTTACCGAGAACTAGCATCGGGTCTGATGGATGTTTACCTGTCGGCAGTTAGTAATAAGATGAATGAAATTATGAAGCTGCTCACGGTGGTTTCGTCAATTTTTATTCCTTTAACTTTTGTAGCAGGAATCTATGGAATGAATTTCAATACTGAAATATCACCTTATAATATGCCTGAACTGAATTGGTATTGGGGATACCCGATTTGCTTGGCAGTGATGGCAGCGATTGCAGGTGGTTTAATATTCTTTTTTTGGCGACGGGGTTGGCTCGAAAAGTCTGTAAAGATTAAGCCAGATTAAATATGGAATATGGAAATGACTAAAATATACAAAATTAATACAGAGAGTTTATATTTGAAATTATGAGAGGGAACGGCGACCAAAATTTATTTATTTTAACGATTTATATCATCGGCGTCACTTATATATTTAATCTGATGATTGAATCGATTGACGACAAAGTTAAATTTGAGTTTAAAAAAGGAGTCGTTGACGATCAACTCAAAGAGCAAAATCTTCAAGATAAGCTAGGAATTTCTGTTAAACTCAATGCCTCATACTCATTTGACGAGTTGAAAGAGTTGTCGATTAGCATTGAGAATAAATCTGATAATCATGCTATATACGTTGACTGGGACAACAGCTCTTTGGTGGTAGAACATAGTAAACAATCGCGTCGGGTGATTCGTAAATCGCCAGATTTGACTCGTGACTTGGCTGTACCCCAAAGCCCCAGCTTAATTGCTCCTAAAAAAACACTTTCAGAAACAGTGACAGCGGAAGATGTTTTCGAGCGCGATGCCGTAGCTGGTACTTATTCAGCCAAAAAACCGATAGTTAATATCACTGCTTTGCAAAAAGGCCCTAGCAAAAAGTTATACAATGACTTTATTAACAGAACAAAGCAGTTGGAATTTTCGCTACAGCTGGTACTACGAATATCTGAAGTACGCGTTGGTCTAGCTCCTGGTGCAAATATCCCCCCCATGTGTATTGTCAATTGTCCTTTCACCATCAGGAAACTGCCTTGGACATACGCCCTGCCTTGGAATAAAAAGAAGTAATCAAAATCAGACACATAATGCCATCCAAGATTACACTGGATTTAAGGAGAGAGTAGGCGTAGGCGGTTGCAGATTCAGTCACAATGGCTGGTTTGAGGAAAGTCCGGGCTCCCGAAAGACCAAACTTGCTGGATAACGTCCAGTGCGAGCGATCGTGAGGATAGTGCCACAGAAAGATACCGCCGGGAATAGGGGCTGGGGACTAGGGACTAGGGACTGGGAAAAAATATTCCTAATCCCCAATACCCAATCCCCAGTACCCAATCCCCGGTAAGGGTGCAAAGGTGCGGTAAGAGCGCACCAGCAGCGTCGAGAGGCGCTGGCTCGGTAAACCCCGGTTGGGAGCAAGGCGAAAGGAACTACGGTTGGTCTTTTACCAGTTCCGCTAAAACAGAGCCGCTAGAGGCGTCTGGTAACAGGCGTCCCAGATAGATAACCGCCCTCATGCAGGGAAGTTACTTGTAACCTCTCTACATTCGAGAACAGAACCCGGCTTACTACCAACTCTCTCCCTATTTCAGTGCTGAGTGCTGAGTGTTGAATGCCCAATGACGGCAGTTGCTACCCTGCAGGAAGCCGCTTTGCGTCTACAAGCCGGGGAACCCTTTCGGCAGTCGCTCATGGGGGAAACCCCCTGCCTACCCGTCACTGCCTCACCAACGCACTGCCTCCCCAATGCCCAATGCTGAGTGTTGAGTTAGGAGTCTACAGTTAACAGTCATTTTCCCTTCTCCTGTTCCCCCATCTTATTTGATGTCTCTTGCTTATCCACGCCGTCAGCGGCAACTCGAGAGTTTAGTCAGAAAATTAGGTTTGCGAAAAGAAGCACCTATACAGTGGCAAATGCTAGACTTGGCGCTGACTCATCCGACTGTCTCTGAGTCAGCAAATTATGAACAACTTGAGTTTGTCGGCGATGCGGTAGTGCGACTAGTAGCGGCTGTTGTTTTGTGGGAACATTATCCAGATTGCCCTGTGGGGGATTTTGCAGCAATTCGTTCGGTGTTGGTGAGCGATCGCATCCTCGCCCAACTTGCAAGAGAATATGGTTTAGAACTTTATTTATTAGTTGCTGGCAGTGCTACCGCTGATAAAGTTGGTCAAGAATCGCGGTTAGCAGATGCTTTTGAAGCTGTTCTCGGTGCTTTGTACCTTAGCACCAACAATCTTGATCTCATTCGCCCTTGGCTAGACCCTCACTTCAAAAAACTAGCAGCAGAAATTCGTCTCGACCCAGCCAGACTCAACTACAAAGCCGCTTTACAAGAATGGACTCAAGCACAATTTAAAGTTTTACCCGAATATCGGGTTGTGGAAGTTAGCCAACCACACCGCAATCAAGAGCGTTTCGTCGCTGAAGTCTGGCTGCATGGAAAACAGTTAGGTCAAGGCAAGGGCCGCTCGATCAAAGCTGCTGAACAAGCCGCAGCTAAAGTAGCTTTTTTAGCCATTACTAATCAGGAACAACCCTGAACTCAAAAGCTTATTTGTTAGTTGATAATCATTGTTTAATTGTCAGTTGTAATTTTTTTTACCATTGGCAACTCACAACTGATTAATGACTAATGACTAAAATTACAATTGCTGTCTTCGGGGTTGGGCGTTGGGGAGTGCATTTACTAAGGAATTTTTTAGAACACCCTCAAGTACGGATTGGAGCGGTAGTAGACCCCAATCCAGAACGATTAGTGAAGGTGAAACAGCAATTTAATTTAAATGAAGATGTATTATTGACCACCCAGTGGCAGGCTATTAAACAAGTGCCAAATTTGTCAGGAGTGGCGATCGCAACCCCTGCTATCACCCATTACGATCTCATTAGAGATGCCCTCCAGCAGGGATATCACGTTTTGGCAGAAAAACCCTTAACTCTAGACCCGTTAGAATGCCGTGAACTTTGTCAATTGGCAGAGCAACAGCACTTAATCCTAATGGTGGATCACACCTATTTATTTCACCCAGCAGTTGAACAAGGGCAAAGTATTGTTCATGCAGGTAAATTAGGTAATTTACGCTACGGCTATGCCACCCGTACCCATCTAGGCCCCGTCCGGCAAGATGTCGATGCGCTGTGGGACTTAGCTATTCACGATATTGCCATCTTTAACGCTTGGCTAGGTCAGCTACCTGTGAAAGTACAAGCAACGGGTACGGTGTGGTTACAGGGAGTCGCTACGCTTGCAGGGGAGCAAGAGAGGAGGGGAGCCGAGGGGAAGAAAGATACAAATTCTTCTCGACCTCAAGGACTAGCCGATTTAGTATGGGTGACGCTGACATATCCAGATGGCTTTCAGGCATATATTCATCTGTGCTGGCTGAATAGCGATAAACAGCGGCGGCTGGCAGTTGTGGGCAGTCTTGGTAGCTTGATTTTTGATGAAATGTCACCTTTATCGCTTTTGACTTTACTACATGGCGAGTTTGAACTCCAGGGAAATCAATTTCTGCCTGTGAATCAAAGGCAAGAAACACTGGAAATAGAAAAGGCCGAACCATTACAGCGGGTCTGCGATCGCTTTGTTACTTGTATCCTTAAAAATATTCCCCCAGTTGTTTCATCTGGCTGGGTAGGCACAGAGTTAGTACAAATTCTCGCTGCCCTCACAGCATCTCTAAATCAGGGTGGGCAACCTATTTTTATCGACAAAATTTATTAAAATTATTAATTCGTAATTTACCTTTCTGAAGTTCCTTTAGCACAAGCACCTCCAGCCTGGAGGGAGGGAAGAACACCTTGTGGTGAAACTAGGCTGACCTCGCAAGTATTATCGAGAAGTGATAAATCGTGCTTCTGTGTATCCACCTCTGCTTTTGTACCTCCACAAACTGTACTAGTCTCAAGCAACGACTCTTCCCGAAAGGTAGGATAGCAGTTCATTTCCATTGCTTTCTCATCTATAGAGGGAACTGCCAGTTCTTCTAAATCCTCTTCTTCTTCTGGGGAAGACAACAGCGACATCTCAATTAAAGGCAAAGATATGGTCACTGTTGTACCTTGATGAAGACCTGCACTCTTGAGGGTAATGCTACCTCCCATCAGTTCGATTAAGTTTCGTGAAATTGCTAGTCCCAATCCCGTACCATCAAACTTGCGTGTAGTTGTACCATCTACCATTACAAAGGGGCGAAATAGTTTATGCTGTTGGGCAGGATCAATGCCTATACCTGTATCTGTGACATTAATCATCACCTGAGATTGGTGATCATGATGTTGAATTTCACAAGCGATCGTAATGCTTCCCTCTTCGGTGAACTTAGTAGCATTGCCAATGACATTAATCAGCACCTGCTTTAATTTTGCTGCGTCCGCCTTAACTGGAATTGGCTTGCTACCTAAATCGATTTTTAATTGTAAGCCTCTTTGTTGAACATTTACAGATTGTAAATTAATTACTTCCAGTAGTAATTGTCGGAGGTCAATAGGTTCTGTGACTACCGAAAGCTTACCTGCCTCAATTTTAGAAATGTCGAGTAATTCATTAATAATGCCTAATAAATGAATCGCTGTTTCATCGGCACGTTTGAGAAACTCAATTTCTTCTTCCCGGTTATCACACAAGCCATCGTGAACCAGGCGAACACAGTTAATAATAATATTGAGTGGATTCCTCAGTTCATGGGAGGTCGTAGCCAAAAACTGACTTTTGATTTGGTTGGCAGTTTTTGCTTCTTTCCACGCTATTTCTAGTTCTTCTGCCCAAGCTTTGAGTCTTTCGACCATTTGGTCTAATGCTTGTGCTAGTTGGTTAAACTCCCGAATTTTGAAGTTGTGAGGAACTGGTTGTGCGGCGTGGTGGCTGTAAATATTCAGAGCATAGTCTCGTAATTCTTCTACAGGACTTGCTAAGTAAGGGGCTAAATATAATGAAGCCAGTAAGCTTGCACCTATCAAACCAACTGTTAAAACGATTAGGATAAGTTTTATTTCCTCTAAACCAAACAGAGCATCGTCTACACTTGTCACAGCTAAGACAATCCATTTTTGCTGGGGCTGTTGTGTAATAGGATTGGCAATAGCTGTATAACCAGCAATTAATTCTTTTCCTTCTTTAAAATATAAATTTATAGAATCTGTTTGCCCAATGCTCACATCTTTGATTATGTTTTGGATTTGGGAAGCATATGGGTGCTGTTGAATATGAGTCCCCACTCGGTCTACTAATGGGTGCGCTAAAATCGTGCCATCTTCAGCAATGACAACCATAGCGCCTGTGAGCGATCCCGGCTGATTTGGAGTTTGTTGGTACAATGCTGACTGAAGACTTAAGTTATAAAGCAATTGACCCGCATTATCATAGACTGGGGTGGATAATAACAAGTGCAGTTGGTTTTTTGGATCTCTTGAACCGGTTGTTCCTGCCTTTGGGGGTAATATTGCGGTAATCTCAACTCCTTGGCTAGGCAAAGGCGAACTCAAGTCTCCAATTGCTTTATCACCACAACTACTAGCAACTATTTTGCTAGTTTGCAGATTTTTTAATTGCAGGCACTCGATGCTGGTTGGTAGTTGTTGCGCTATCTGAGCAAAAAATTCTTCCGCCTGATTGAGCGAACCAGACTGTATAACCTTTGTTTGGCTTACAATTAGCAAACTAGTTTTGAGGGTAGCGATCGCATCATTAATCTTCTCCCCTTTAATAACAGCACTTTCTGCTAAATTTTGCCGAGCAGTCTTTAATAGGCTAGAGCGTGCCTTATTCAAGGCGACAATCTCCCCTATCAGCAACACTGGGACAAACAAAAGCAGTATTCTCGTTAATAAAATACGCCTAAAGGATGATTGACGGGTTTTAGCCATCGAGTGTCTCACTTCGCATCTGCAAACCACAACAGCAAAGATATGCAATTGAACCAGCTAAATGAGACATTTTATTAAGTTATGAGGATTTTATCGCCAATTCTCAAAAATATCAAAGTTAGAAGCTGCAAAAAGAAACATGGTATACCAAAACTCTTGGAGGATAGTTGTAAAAGAGACTTGTGTTGCATATCGATACAGTGATGAAATTAGTGAACAGTGGCTTGCAAGCATGAATTTTTTTGAATCATCATACTAGCAAAGAAAATAATAAAACTATATAGATCAACTCAATGGTGCAACATCGTCCTCATACCATAGTGGTTTTGGCAATGAGTGCAGATGGCAAAATAGCAGATTTCAGGCGATCGCCTGCTCGGTTTGGCTCCAGTACTGATAAAGCGCACCTGGAAAAACAAATCGCTGCCTCTGATGCCGTTCTGTTAGGAGCCAATACCCTCCGCGCCTACGGTACTACACTAACCGTATCACATCGAACACTTTTACAACATCGAACTCAAGAGGGCAAGCCTACCCAGCCAGTTCATATAGTCATTACACACTCTGCTAACCTCAATCCGGAAATTCACTTTTTTAAACAACCAGTTAAACGCTGGTTGCTCACAACAACAGTAGGGGCACTTTCCTGGCAAGGACGTTCAGAATTCGAGCAGATTCTGGTTTTTGAAACACCAACGGGCAAAATTGATATTCCCGCTGCTTTGCATCACCTGGCACTTCTACATATACCACGTTTAGCGGTATTAGGTGGTGGTGAGTTAGTAGCTTCAATGCTGGAATTAGATTTAATAGATGAATTGTGGTTGACAATCTGTCCGCTAATTTTAGGTGGTATTAGCGCACCTACACCCGTGGAAGGTGGGGGATTTTTAGCTCATTTAGCTCCCCATCTCCAACTTTTAGAAGTTCATACAGTTGAGCAGGAAGTCTTTTTGCACTATCGCCTGCAACGACCAGCAGATTAGATTACCCTATTAGGGATTGGGGATTGGGTATTGGGCATTGGGTATTGGATAAAGAAGACAAGGAGCATGGGGGATGGGGGGACAAGAAGCAAGAGTTAATCATGGTTCTTTCCCCTTGTCCCCTTGTCCCCTTGTCTCCCCTGCACCCTGCCCCTTCCTTCCCAGTCCCCAGCCTCCAGTCCCCAGTCCCCAATCCCGGAAAGCTACACGATGGTAGAAAAACTAAAGCCTCGCTATTCTATCGTTTGGAGCCACAAAATTGCCGAAATACCCCAATCTGCATGGGATGCTTTAGCATTGCCGCTCAAAACCCCTTTTTTGGAGTGGGAGTGGCTGAATAATCTCGAAACATCCCATAGTGCTACGGCTAAAACTGGTTGGCTACCAAATCACTTAACACTGTGGCGAGACAGAACGCTGATTGCTGCGGCCCCACTATACCTCAAAGGTCATAGCGCTGGGGAATTTGTCTTCGATCACCAATGGGCAAACTTGGCTGAACGTATTGGGGTAGAGTATTACCCGAAACTGTTGGGAATGACGCCTTTTACTCCTGCTGAAGGCTATCGGTTTTTAATTGCTACTGGAGAAGATGAGGATGAGATTACAGCTTTGATGGTGCATGAGATTGACTCTTTCTGCTCCAAGAATCGCATTTCTGGCTGTCATTTTCTCTATGTTGATCCTGAATGGCGTCTTGTATTGGAACGGCATGGCTTTACCAGTTGGTTACACCATAGCTACATTTGGGAAAATGATGGTTTTCAGGCTTTTGATGACTACTTGAATGTGTTCAATGCCAATCAGCGCCGCAATATAAAGCGAGAACGCAAAGCAGTGGAGAAGGCGGGTTTACGGTTACAACCACTAACTGGTGATCAAATCCCACAGTCTCTATTTCCTTTGATGTATCAGTTCTATGCGGATACTTGTGATAAGTTTGGCTGGTGGGGCAGTAAGTATCTGACAAAGCGGTTTTTTGAACAGCTACATCTGCATTATCGCCATCGGGTGTTGTTTTTCGCTGCATATAGTCAGCAAGATAATCGCCATCCTCTAGGAATGTCTTTTTGTTTATTTAAGGACGACAGACTATATGGGCGCTATTGGGGCAGTTTTCAAGAGATAGATTGCTTGCATTTTGATGCTTGCTATTATGCGCCAATTGAGTGGGCGATCGCTAACAATATCCAAATTTTTGATCCTGGGGCTGGTGGACGCCACAAAAAACGTCGTGGTTTTCCTGCTAAACCTAATCATAGTTTGCACCGCTTTTACAACACACGTTTAGAACTGATTTTACGGCCTCATATCAGCGAAGTTAATCGACTGGAGCAAGAAGAAATTGAGGCGATGAATGCGGAGTTACCCTTTAGTAAACGCGATGCTTAAAAATTATAAATTACAGAATTAACAAGAACGAACCGGAAGATAGTAAAGGAAGAATTACACTTGAAATAGAGTGTAAAAAATTTGAACAGATTTAATTTTTAGAATGATTATGGATTTGATGGTAGAAGATTTAGCAGCAATTGATAACCAGCTTTCTCAACGTCATATTGACCTTGACCCTAGTGGATATTTCATTATTTACTTGGATAGAGAGGCAAAGTTAATTTATGCCAAGCATTTCACAAATGTAATTGATGAGCGTGGTTTAGCTGTCGATCCAGAAACGGGGAAGGTGATTCCCGCTAGAGGTAAAGTAGAACGCACTCACACGACGGTGTTCAGTGCTAGGACAGCAAAGGAACTTTGCGTAAAAATATTTGAAGAAACTCAGCCCTGTCCGGTGACTCTGTTAGACCATGCAGCTTATTTGGGTCGGGAATTTGTCCGAGCTGAGGTTGCTTTAGTAACAGGGCAAGAGTACGTTCAAGATTAAACCTATGAGCAAATTTGTAATTGCTAAACAGTGAACAGTAATCAGTTAACAGTTAATAGGCTGATAACTGATTACTGTTTGCTGACAGCTGATTACGGATCAATTAGCCATTATTAGAAGGTTGATTAACTTGATAGAGGTAGTAAGTTGCCATAGGGATAATGGTAGCGGCAATTAACAGTCCTACTACCCAAGCAGTTGCATTACCTTGGTCGGTTTCTTCTGCTTTTTTGAATGTGCCTTCTACCTGCACATTGTCAGCAATTTGGGGTGGGCCAGGATCGGGTTTACCGGAGAGGACGGCAACTAGGCGATCGCCCGCATCTAGAAATGCTTGGTTGTATTTGTTACCATTACGCAACGGTGCCATGACTGTTTCCGAAGCGACGCTCTCGGCTATAGAATCTGACAGCAAGGATTTAACTTTATCTCCGGTGATAATGGCGGTTCCATTAGTAACTGTGTCAATTACTAATAAGGCTTGATTAGCTTGTGCTTCTTTTGTGGGAAACCATTTTTCAAACAATGCTTTAGCGAAACTTTCTGGTGTTTCTCCATAGTCGAGTCGGCGAATGGTGACAATTCTCGCTTCGTATCCAGTTTGCTTTGCCAAATCCTCTAAAGTGCTGCTAATCTTCCCTTCATTGATACGGCTGATAACTTCTCCTTGATCTATAACCCAAGTGCCATTGCCTGCTGAGAGGTTGGGTATTTGATATACGCCTGTGGCTAATGCAGGTGTAACCATTAGCCAAGAAGCTAAAATGAGCATTACCGATGGCAAAATGAGCTTAATAAAGTGTTTTTGAATGCTAAATACTTGGTTGAGGAGCTGTTTCATTGGATAAACCTTAAGACAGACTTGCACCAAAAATACTACACAACCGCTGTCAAAATCACCTGGTCTATAGCTTTTTGCGCTTTGAAGTTTTAGTTACATCTAAAAGATAGGTTTGATACTCGAAGTTTTTTATGGCTCAAACTAGAAATACATGACTATCATCCTAACTAACGACGACGGTATCGACGCTCCTGGTATTAAAGCGCTGCTTAAAGCTGTCAACGGTAAAAATGTGATTATCGCCGCGCCAAAAGACCATCAATCTGGCTGTGGGCATCAAGTCACCACCACTCGTGCCATCAACCTCCAGCGCCGTTCAAAGACTGAGTATGCGATCGCAGGTACTCCGGCTGATTGTGTGAGAATTGCCATATCACAAATTTGCGAAGATGCCCAATTTGTGTTGTCAGGGATCAATGCTGGGGGCAACTTAGGCGTAGATGCTTATATTTCCGGTACTGTTGCTGCTGTACGAGAAGCTGCAATGAACGGGATTCCAGGAATTGCCATCTCTCACTATCGCAAAGCCAAGCAAAATTTTGGCTGGGAACTGGCTGCTAAATTCACTGCTGGAGTATTAGCTGACTTACTCCAGCGTCCTCTAGAACCAGGAAACTTTTGGAATGTGAATCTACCTCATCTGCAACCCGGAGAACCTGCACCTGAGTTGGTGTTTTGCCAACCCTGCACCAAGCCTTTACCCGTCAACTACCGTGTTGAGGGCAATGATTTTTATTATGTAGGAGAATATGGCAAACGCGATCGCACTCCAGGTAGCGATGTAGATGTATGTTTTTCTGGCAACATCGCTGTTACCAAATTAAAAGTTTAATTATTGAACCGCATACTTACTCATCTGGCCCTTGAAGCATTGACATCAGCTTATCTAGCGTTTGTGTCAATTGGCTAAGTTTTTGTAATGAATTATCCTGAGAATCAGCGAGAGTCTGTACAGCATCACACAATGCGAAGATTTGATAACCCTGCTGCTGTAACTGCTGTCCTTGAGCTTCAACTTGCACGCTAAGAGTCTCCAACCTTTGTGCGAGACTTTCAATTGTCTCCGTAGTGGAGAGTACTGCTTCGCCAATTTGCTCAACAATCGATTCCAAGCGACTGATCTTTACTTCGACTCCTGTGGAAATCATTTCTTTACCACCCCGATCTTGAGAAATCATCATAGTAATATCACTATTATTCTTGAATAATTTAATATACGTATAGCTACCAGATGGCTGCCACCCTGCATCCGTAATTTATTATTTTTTACTTTGCATTCTCATACCAGTTCTGTATGAGATAAATATATTTACTTTACGTAACTTAGTAATTTAGCAACCTTAATTCTCATTTACCATCTACTTTCTAGATGCGTTACCTGATGATTTTTACCATCAAATTCGTCCTTTAGTGCCTGTGTATTTTCTTCGTGCTATGGCTATCTCCCACCCACTAATTAAATTGTAGTAAATTATACTAATTTTTTTTAGTAATGATGAGCCAATCCTTATATAAGTTATTTGATCAACTTTATCTTAAAAATATAAAAAATCAGGATATTGGGAATCTTATTAAAGATTAAGTAAAATTACGGTACAAGTGTATTAATTTTAATAGGGTTGAGTTTATATTCAATTAAAGCTAAGTGATCCTCGATATTAGCCTGGATGATGTACACTACAACATTACACAGTAATTTTAAAAATGCCACTTCTACAGCTTGGGAATTACAATTTACTCCTCACCCCTCGCTACAATCTAAATTTAAACGTTGTCTAGATATTTTAGGCAGCTTGGTAGGGCTATTGATTCTGGCGATTGTATTTGTGCCGATCGCGATTGCTATTAAAATCGATAGTCCAGGCCCAATTTTTTTCACTCAAGAACGCTATGGGCTTCAAGGACGCTCATTTCGTATCCGTAAATTCCGTTCAATGGTTAGTAATGCGGAAGAATTAAAAACTTTAGTCAAAAATGAGGCTAACGGACTTATATTTAAAAATAAAAATGACTTTCGAGTAACTAAGGTAGGTAGCTTCTTGAGACGCACTAGTTTAGATGAACTACCTCAATTTTGGAATGTCTTAGTAGGAGAAATGAGTTTAGTCGGAACGCGTCCACCGACGGCTGATGAAGTGGTGAACTACACACCCCACCACTGGCAACGTTTAAATGTTAAACCTGGCTTAACTGGTGAATGGCAAGTGAACGGTCGTTCTCAAGTGACAGATTTTGAACAAATAGTTGATTTAGACTTGCGTTATCAAAAAAATTGGCATTTATTTTATGACTTATTGTTGATTAGTAAAACCATTTACGTAATATTTGCTAGAAAAGGAGCTTTTTAAAGACATTAATTCAAAATTTATCCGTTGCGTGAAGCACAAAGTCACAGGTTTTAAGGCATAAGGCAGAAGAATAATTTCTGTGCGGAGTGGCTCCGACTCTGCTTAGTTTTAGTCGGGGGTTTAAATCCCCGACTAAAAAATGTCTTTAATTCTAAATTTTGAATTTGGAATTTTGAATTGTTAATGATGCCATGCAAGTCTGAAAAATCGATTGTTTCATTGAGCGCTGATTGGTAAAATACTGGACTTAACTATTCTCCAACAATAAAACAATGGACTATAAAAACTTCTGTTATTTACATTATTGCTCTGATTGAGTTACTCAAAAATACGATACCACAAGCAGCAAAAGCTAAACTAATCAAGCTAATTTTACTCGGTAATATTTGATTAATTTCTCTGGCGCTCATAATCAGCACACACTGAGTTAAGGTAACGCCAAGCACATAGACTACCAAGGGCAGTATTCCAGCCCCAACGATGAATTCAGCATTAGCATAACCATGAAATAAACCAGCCAGCGCCCCCAACAATGAGAGTAATATCAAGTTTGGTTGTTTTGACATCAGCATGACGCCAATGGCCACAGTAGAAATTGCGATCGCTATGTCTGCACCTGCTAAATTCATATAGAAGAAATGAACTGCTGTGCCAAAGACTGCTGCTAAAACAAAAGATGCAGCGATCAAAGCACCACGAGCAATCCCAGCAGAAAGTAAGCCAATAGCTACAATACTAGCCAAACGATCCAAGCTAATTACGGGATCTGCTATTCCCCACAACAAGCCTTCCCAACAATTAGAAATAGACTCATGACCGTGGAATCCACTTAGTGAACTCAGTACGCTAATTAAGGCTAGAACCGCGATCGCCCCAAGATGGCGATGCTTTAATGCGGTAGTAGAAGGTGATAACTCAATTGCCAACATCAATTTATACCAAATCAGTTTTTTGGTAATTTATACTACCCGAATCCGATAAGAAACTAACGTAGTAATTCCTCTACTTGATGCTGGCTCCATAAAGTTCTGTAAAGACCCTGTTGTTGCAAGAGTTCTAAATGATTGCCAATCTGGACAATTTTTCCTTTGTCCATCACAAAAATCCGGTCAGCGGCGGCCGCTGCTGACAATTGATGAGTGATAAAAACGACAGTTTTTCTTTCAGTGCCACTGGAGAGATTTTTGAGGATTTGTGTGGCCGTTTGATTATCAACACTGGAGAGGGCATCATCCAAAATTAACACGGGGGCATCAACTAGCATGGCTCTAGCCAAAGCAGTACGTTGCCGTTGCCCACCAGAAAGAGTAATACCACGCTCACCAACTATTGTTTCGTATTGTTGCGGAAAATTGTTAATCTCTGAGTGAACCTGGGCAAGTTGAGCCACTGTTTCTACATCTTCTTGTTCCCTGTCTGGTTCACCATAGCGGATATTATTTTTGATTGTGGTACTAAACAAAAAGCTATCTTGTGGGACGTAGGCGATCGCACCTCGTAAATCTGCTAATGCTATCTTCGTAATGTCCAACTCATCTAAAAATAATTGCCCTGGCTCAATATCTAATAAGCGGGGTAAAGCATTCGCCAAAGTAGTTTTCCCAGAACCGATGGCCCCCACAATTGCCACTGTTTCCCCAGGATTGATCGTAAAGCTAACATTGTCTAAAGCAGGGGTAGTAGAACCTGGGTAAGAATAGCTGAAATTTTTTGCTGTAAGTGACCCTTTAACTTCAGCTTTGGATAGATGAATAACATCGGTTGTATCTTCAATCTTCGGTGTGACAGAGAGAATCGCCTCTAGACGATCAATACTTACCTCACCTCGTTGGTAGGCAGTAATTGTGAATCCTAATAAAGCAGTGGGGAAAACCAGACGCTCTACATAAATTAATAGCGCTAAAAAATCTCCAACAGCCAAGGTTCCAGCAGAAATTCGTGTTGCTCCTAGCCAGAGTATGATGAGCGAACTGATATTAGCGAGTCCGCCAATGAGTGGAAACAGTGTATTTCTGCTTTTCGCCAGTTCTAAGTTAGCCTTCAATAGCTGTTGATTCTTCTTGGCAAAGGCTCGACGCTCGTTTTCTTCTTGGGCGTAGATTTTAATTAATGCAATGCCACTGATATCTTCTTGGATGAGTTCACTGATGTCAGAAAGTTGCTCTTGTACGACTGTTTGTTGTTGGCGTAAACGATTACTAAAAAGATGCACCAAAAAGAACATCAAGGGATATACTGCCAAGGAAACTAATGTCAGATCCACACTAATTAGTAGCATTACTGGCAGTGTCAGAGCATAAGCAAACAATGTATTTGCTAGACTCAGTACTGCAAAACCCAACAACCGCTTGATATTCTCCACATCACTGGTAGCCCTACTAATCAAATCACCAATGGTATTGCTGGCAAAATAAGCAGGCTCCAATTTAAGTAAGTGTTCAAAAATCCGCTGTTTCAGGTCAAATTCTACCGCGCGTCCCACTCCAAACAGCCAAATGCGCGAAGCCATGCGGATGAGCCACATCGCTGAACTGAGCAAGATGATTATTACTACATAATGTAGTATTTCATACCAGCTAAAAGTTTTTGAAAGTTTCTCAACACAAGCGCGAATCAACCAAGGTATATAAACACCCAATCCATTTACAGTTAACAAAGCAAGAATGCCGAAAGTAGCTTCCTGCCAATGGGGACGCAGGTAAGCACCGAGTTTAGCAAGTCGTCGAGAATTTGCCATGCAAATACTTTTGAGAAGTTACCATTCTAGACCAACTACTGAGCAGTCTAGGCTTATCAGAAGTTCAGCAGCCCGCCCTACACAACTCAACAAATAAGTCGCTTTAAGAAAGCGGGAGCCGCCCACTCTATGAGAAGCCGCTCCGTATCTACAGGACGCCTACTCAAACTTCTCTCATTTTGCCAGAAATAAAAGTTTAAATAAGGCCAGCCACCAGTCCAGAGCGCTTTGGCCTTTTTATTGTTAACTTTTTAGGCTTAAGACTGGCGACCACGCAAGAAAAAGTAAATCTGGTTGAGATAACTTTCCCAGACTTGCGTTGTTAATTGCAGGGTTTCTGCACTCGGTACAAAGTCCTCAAGTCGTAAACCGCGAGCTCTAATGTCCTGAGGATTTTGCAACAGGTAAGGCGGAACTTGAACTCCCAAAGAATTAAATGCTATATTTGCCCGTCCCAGATTTTCACCAAGGATACTATCCCCTACTACATCTGAAATGTTGGGGGTAGTTTGCGGCCCTAAAGCCACTAGGGTTTCAGATGGGGAAGCCGCTGATCCTAAAGAAGAGGCTAGACGGAAATTCTGGACAATTACCGGAGTTGCTAGCTGAGTATCACCCACCATTGCGATCGGCGCTCTAACCAGAAAGTAGGCAATAGCTGGTGTACTTGCTAACAGCAAAACTGTTAGTGCCCAGCCCAGCAAGTATCCTCCTGGCTTGTCTATTCCACCTCCCTTGATTCGCTGGGCAGCAAAAATTAACATCAAAATCGATGCTCCCAGCGGTCTGAGCGGAAATGATACCAACCTCCACAAAGAAGCCACAGCTGGTTCAGCGGGGTTAATAAATGCCAACGCTAGAACGATAAACAGAATGACTAGGAGTAAACGCCCTACAAAATTCCCTGTCGGATAAAATCGTTGGAACAGAGAGTATACAATGGTACCAATTAAGAGCCACAGCAGTACCCGGCTTAGCAGTAGAAACATAGATTATCTCTCAAATTTTCCGGTACGGCCAGCCTAGAGGTTTCGGGTAGCGGATTTATTTTATCGTCAAATTGTAATCGTACTGTTACTTGACTTAAAATACCTCAAACCTTACACCCAAAGATTACCGTCGTAGTGATTTTAGTGCAATTTTTTGACAGTGCGTCTATTATTTATAATTTTCCAAATGAGTAATGGGGCACACGTAAATTACATTAATTGAGTAGCCGTCATCTACAAAGGAAAAACTATGTCATCTGGAAAGCCCACTATTTTGGTAACAGGGGGAGCTGGATATATTGGTTCTCATACAGTGCTTGCTTTGTTGCAAGCGGGTTATGACGTGGTAGTGCTGGATAATCTCGTGTATGGGCATCGTGACTTATTAGAGAAAGTTTTACAGATAGAGCTTGTAGTAGGTGATACAGCTGATCGCGCTCTACTGGATCAAATATTTCAAACCCATGATATTGCCGCAGTTATGCACTTTTCTGCCTATGCATACGTCGGAGAATCGGTCACAGACCCTGCTAAATACTACCGCAACAACGTTCTGGGAACCCTGACACTGTTAGAGGCAATGTTGGCAGCCTCTGTTAAAAAATTTGTATTTTCTTCTACTTGTGCAACTTATGGCGTGCCGGAAGTTGTGCCCATCCCAGAAAACCATCCCCAAAATCCGATTAATCCCTATGGCGCGACCAAGTTAATGGTAGAGCGGATTTTATCTGACTTCGATGTTGCTTATAGTCTAAAATCAGTGCGTTTTCGCTACTTCAATGCTGCCGGTGCTGATCCGAATGGTTTACTTGGTGAGGATCACAACCCAGAAACTCATTTAATCCCCTTGGTACTGCTGACAGCTTTAGGCAAGCGCGAATATATCTCCATTTTTGGTACTGATTATCCTACACCAGATGGTACTTGCATTCGAGATTACATTCATGTGAGTGATTTGGCAGATGCCCATGTTTTAGGGTTGGAATATCTTTTAAAAGGCAGTGACAGCGAAGTTTTCAATTTAGGTAATGGCAGCGGTTTCTCTGTTAGAGAAGTAATTGCTGCTGCCGAGCAGGTGACAGGGGTGACGATTCCAGTGCAAGAGAGCGATCGCCGTCCCGGTGATCCACCATCTCTGATTGGCAGTAGTGAGAAAGCTAGAAAAATCTTAGGCTGGCAACCTCAGTATCCATCAATCAAAGATATTGTTTTTCATGCCTGGCAATGGCATCAACAGCGACACAAAGATGAGTGCTGAGTGCTGAGTGGGGAGTGCCCAATAATGCCTAATCCCCAATGCCCAATCTTAGTCTCTACCAGATGTTTGCCGTTGCACAACGAATATCAAAATACCAGTGGTTGCCAGAATTGCTGAGGCGATCGCCCACAACGGTAACGATTGAAATTCAGTTTCTACTACATCGTTATTGACATCTTGCATCTTTCGTGAATTGTTTGCTGAACCAGATGCCACGGTAACTTCAAACTTTAGCTCAAAAGGTTTGAAATTTCCTCCCGCAGTCGGTTTACCACTCAGATGCAGCTGATAAGCTCCAGGTTTGGGAAATGTAATTTCTGCACCTGGTGTGCCTTGATATCGCTCAGCTGTCACAGGTTTTAACTTTGGCTCTAGCAGTGCCGGTTCTCCAGATATATGGGGTTCGGCATGAACTGCCAACTGGCAATTACACTCTTTGAGGGCAATAACCTTTCCTCCTTTGCGGGTGAGGGCAAACCAGGCTTGTGCGGGTTTCCCAGCTACAGGATTATCATTTGGTTCAATATGCAGTGTACCGCCAACATCTGCCGATATTTTGAGCGTATGGGCAGAGGTAGGGTGAAGATGAGTTGATATAGCCAACATAAAGGCTAATAGCTGACTCACCTTCAGTACAGCAGAAATAGGAGCTTTAGCGTGACTTGCTTGGCGGGACATACAATTTTGCTATGGTTAACCTTGACCAAAAACAGCGCGAACGCACCAGCAACACACACAGAGTCAAAAACCCTATGAGCGCTGCTGCTAATTTATTCCCCCCATTTGATTGTAAAGAACCCAGGTAATGGGAACCAATCAAAATCGCATGAATCACACTCAAGAGTAAAGCTGGCACACTCAATAAATGAATCTGCCGCCAACGCTTACCCAAAGATTTCTGTAATGAGTCAAAACTTGTTAACGCAGCGGGAGTCATCAAAACTAATGCTACAACACCCGCAGCCATGCCCCACTGAAACTCTAGCGGCAAGAACCAGAAGGCGGCAAAATTCCATTGCAGCGAATGTTCTATCATGTGGACAGTGTGAACCACAGACAGCACAAAAGCGCCGACCCCCAAAGCCCGACGGTAACGCAGGGGTGATGCCCACAAACCACTAATCGGACGAGCAATTAGGGCTAATATCAAGCAGATTAATGCGGCGTGTCCGGTGTAATCTACCATTGTGTCGCCAGTTCGCAGCAAAGTGATTACGCCAATGGCGAGAGTTACCCAACCGCCGAGGCGAAACAATTGGCTACGCTTGTTTTGACTAACTAAAGAGGTGGAAACGCCTACACCTAACATAGTAGGTAGAGTTCCCAAGCCAAAAGCCAGCATGGTTGCCGCACCCATCCATAAATTACCTGTTTGGGCAGCTTTAATCTGGGCAGCATACAGGAAACCACAAGGCATCAAACCCCAAGTCATCCCCAAAAGTGCTGGCGTCCACCATTTGGTTTGTAATGAAAGCTTGACCATTCCCGCACTCAGGCGATCATGTAAACTTGCTTGTAATAACGGGTGTAACACGGGAATTCGAGGCAGCAGGTTAGGTTTGACTTGTCCTAACCCAAACCAAATCAGCATTACACCAGTAATAATTGCTATCCAGCGGCGTAAGTCGCTGCCAATACCCGCTAGCTGTCCACCCTCCAGCAACACTGAACCCAGCGCTCCAATACCAGCACCGACTAGAACATAGCTCAACATCCGCCCTAGATTCAGCAAGGTATGAAATTTTAATTGCTGTCGCCAATCAGGAGTTCCCTGCTGATGAGATAGGGAGAATGCCATTGTTAGAGGGCCACACATCCCAAAACAATGTCCAAAACTGCCCAGGAGCCCCAGGAGCATAATGAGTAATAAATCTAACATAGATAAAGTCCTGAGTCCTCAGTTCTGAGTTTTGAGTGGAAGAATGAAGAAATTGTTTTCTTTTTATTTTCCTTTCTTTCTCAGCACTCAGTACTCCGTACTCAGTACTGTTATAGTGCGGAACTTTAAGTTAATTCGTCTACTGTGTCAAAAGACGCGTTGTCAAACTTGGTGTTTACGCTACCTTAAATCTGAGAAGCTGAGATAAATCAGATGAAAAAATGGATTTGGCTGGTGCTGTTGCTCTTGGCGGTAGTTGTAGTTGTAGGGACAAAAGGAACTGCCAAGAATGGATTCTTTGAGCAGCAATCCTCGCCAGTAATTGTTGAGAGCGTTCCAGCCGAAAATTCTCCATCAAGGGAATCTAAGCCAGTTTTTAATGAACTGCAAGTGTCTGCTGACAAGCTACTCACCCACATTCAAAAGTTGAATTTTCAGCGTTACACGATCGCACAGCGATCGCGTACTCGCACTTATATTACAACTGAACTGAGAAAATTAGGCTGGGCACCCAAGCTGGAAAAGTTCTCTGATGGTGTTAACATCTTTGCCGAACGACAGGGAACCCAAAAAACAGCGGGAGCCATTCTCGTAGCAGCACATTATGACACTGTTGCTGGCTCTCCAGGAGCCGATGACAATGCCAGTGGTGTAGCTGTAGTGCTGGAAGTTGCCAGACTTCTCGGTTCACAACCAACACCAAGGACGTTGCAGCTAGCTTTTTTTGATCAAGAGGAAGCGGGACTTTTGGGTAGTAAAGCTTTTGTGAACAAAACAGCACGGTTACAAAACCTCCGCGGTGTCATTGTTATGGACATGGTGGGTTATGCTTGCTACACTGCCGGATGCCAAAAATATCCCACTGGTTTACCTATCACTCCACCTAGCGATAAGGGTGACTTTTTAGTAGCAGTAGGCGATGCGGAACACTTGCCTTTGCTGAATGCCTTTCAAAATTCACAGATGTTTCCCCCAACCGCCTTCAACAAAGAGAATTCCAACCTACCAGCAGTCCTGACATTGCCTATTCCTCTAAAAGGCTTGCTGACACCTGATACCCTACGCAGTGACCATGCACCATTTTGGTATCAAGGAGTAGGTGCAGTGCTAGTAACTGATACTGCTAATCTCCGTACTCCTCACTACCATCAATCTAGCGATATTCCAGCTACAATTGACCGTTCTTTCTTCATAGGTTCAGCCCAGATTGTGCTGAATGCAACTAATACATTGTTAGAGAATGAGGGTGATTTAGCAACTCAACAATAATTTGGAATGAACTCGGGATTGCTAAAACAAATGTCAGAGGTTTTCAGCAATCTGCTGAGGATTAGCTTTTTGGTAGGCTGTGCTTGGTGTATTGTGAGGATCTGTTTCTTGCCAACGAAAAAACAGTCAGATGCAGCAATATTTCTCTGCCAATTGCTCTCCAATTTGTATCAGCCCATTCAAATCTTTCGTTACGACCAAAAGTTAAAAACGCTTTACGTTCAAGCTGGTAGAGCAGATGAGATTGCGGTGATAATTAATCAAGATGGAAATTGGAACTTTGTCTTATGATGCAGAACCTTAGCCAAATGACCAATACTGAGCTAAAACGTTTCCTGTCAGAAAACCGTAACAATGAAGAAGCATTTCGTGCAGCGTTAGAAGTTTTGATGAGTCGTCGTGACCCAGCGACACAGCAACCTTACCCCTTTGACTTAGAAAACCCTGAGACTCAAGTGGAAGCTCTTTTGAGAGAGAAACTTGCTCAGTCTGAGTGATCAAGTAGAAAATTCTCAGCCGTATGATGATCCAGCCTACTATCTCGATCAGGTGGGAAAGTACTACTGGTTTGATTTCGATGTTGTTTGTCCAAATGAAGAACTGTTGCAGTTACGTATGGTTTTTAATCATTTATCTTGAGGTTGAGGATAGGTTAAAGTCCAGTTCTGTTTATCATTGATTTGCCCGTACAAACCTTGCAGGATTAGTCGCAGTGCAGTACGAGTTCTCATGTAATCTCTCACCAAATGAGTTCCTGGCTCGGTAAAGATGTCATCATAGTTTTGGCTGTAGCCAAATGGCTTGGAACAGTCGCTACCAGCACCTTTGACTGTTAATACAAAAAATGGGGTTTCCTTAAATTCATTGGGAACCATAAAGATTCCATATACTTGGTGTTCACCACGCCACGGTTGAACAACAACTTTAGTGGCTTGTACTTGGTATTTTCTGATTTTTGATGCTAGAAAAGCTTCTGAATTGCAATCAGAATCATTTACGGGCCACCATAGAACAACGATACTTAGTGAAAGCAGCACAATTAAAATATAGGTAAGTTGGCGACGCATAAAGTAGAGTTCTTGCAAAAGTCCAAACATTAATAATTAACCGCCGATAAACGCCGAATCAGTAGCAAAATATAGCAATCCAATTTAATCCCTGAATCGCTCGTAGAGACAGCAAACAGGGAAGAAAGAATAAAGGTATACTGAGTTTTTTTAAAAATTAAATAGGAGTCCTATAAAATTCCTATATTTACCAAACCATTAGTGAATAGACTGACATTTTTTATTGAAATTATTCAACACAAAGGTACACAAGGTTTGGGTAACGGCAATTTCAAGGCCTTGTTTGAAGCGATCAAGCGTGAAAAAGGCGAACGTGGGAATTTATAGCACTCTGTGATTTTTTGCAAAGTAGAGTAGTCAAGTACACGGATATCAGCTATATTCCCCTCAGCATGGTAACCAAAGATGTTCATGAGACGAAGCTGGAAAAGTCTAAAGACAATCACAGGTTTGTTTTGCGCGATCGCACTTACACAGTTTTTTGGAGCAAATACTTCTGCACAAGCAGCTGATACGGTTATAGTACGTCTTGGTCTGTTTGCAGAATCTATCTCTCTTAGCGACTTAGAAAGTGCTGCGGCAACTGGAGAATTTCCGAGAAATTTAGCTTTTTACACCAACAATTTATCAGAACAAGACCGCCGCTTAATTTTGGGGGCACTACAGACGAGGATTCCACTAAATGTTGTGACCGTTAGTCGGTTACTTAATACGCAGATTGGTACAACAATTCTTAACGATCTGGCAACTGCTATAGTGCGAGAGGACAAAGCTGGAGCGCAAGCACTAAGAGCGGGATTTGTATTAGGCTCTACTGCACCTAAAGGACTTTCTATATTATCTTTTATTGCCGCCTATCCCAGTAAACGCCTAGAAATTAATTTGCCGCAAGCATTTACAGTTGCAAAAAACTTGAACTCAAGTTTTTGGCTCACTCAACAGTTTATGTTGGCGATCGCGCCCTTACTCGAACCCAGTAAACCTCAAACATCTTTTCCTTTTGATCCTAGCCAACCTGGAAGCGCGCAAGTACAGGTACTCAACTTAAAGTTGAATGATCAAAAGCGCGATCGCAACATTCCAGTAGATATTTATTGGTCAACTGCTGTAACTCCCGACAAACCTTTACTTGTCTTTAGCCACGGTTTAGGCTCAGTCCGTACAGACTTGCGCTATCTAGCAGAACATCTAGCATCCCACGGATATACAGTAGCAGCTTTAGAACATCCTGGTAGTAATGAGACAAATACTAACTTAGCAATACAAAACAAAACCAGGCTTTTAAAACCCCAAGAGTTTTTAGATCGTCCCAAAGATATTAGTTTTGTCCTTGATCAACTCGAAAAACTCAACCAAACAGCCAATAACCCACTACAGGGAAAACTCGCTACTAATAACGCGATGGTAATTGGCTATTCATTCGGTGGCGGTACAGCCTTAGCAATCGCTGGAGCCGAGTTACAACTAGAACGCCTCAAACAACGGTGTAAACAGAATTTGGCTGTGTTGAGTCTGGGTGAAACTGTTCAATGTCTTGCCCAAGAATTACCAGCAAACAGCTATCAACTGCGTGATACAAGAATAAAACAGGCGATCGCTCTTAGTCCTACCACTTCTTTGATGTTTGGCGAAACTGGCTTAACTAAGGTGCAAGTACCCACCCTGATATTAGCAGGTTCCGCCGATAAAACTGTCCCAGCTTTACCCGAACAGATTGTTGGATTTAGCAAAATCCCATCCCCAAAATGGCTTGTCGGTATTCTTGGGGGTACTCATCTAAGTGTAAAAGACCCTAGTACGACTTTGGATCAGCAAGGAAAACCAAATACGCCCCTGTCTGGCGGTGAAGTAGTAGGTGAACAAGCAGCTGACATTCGTAAATACTTAAAAGCTATAGCTTTGGCCTTTGCTGCACAGCTGACTCCTGAATCTGAAAAATACGCAATTTTTCTGACCTCAGATTATGCTCAGTTTGCTTCTACTGCTGCGTTCCCGATTCGCCTAGTTACCGAGATTCCTCCTCAAGCTATGGCAGTGGTAAAACAATTTATAAAACAATAATCAAATAATTCAGAATTTAGTTATAGAAACAGTTCTATCTGAGGATAGTCAACCTACAGGAAACTTAAAACTAGTCTTATAGAAGAACTTGTTTAATAAGGTGTAAATGTATGACATCAGCAAATTCTCCAGATAATCGCCAAGAAGAGGGTAAATATGATCCTCAAGATAACCCTGGAACCCAAACGACTGTACCAACTACAGAAGAAGGTGATACTCCTCTTGATGAGAGATATCGGATGACTGGTCAAGAATCAGGTAGTGAGGTTAGTCAGGGTGCTGAACCTGAAGCGGCTGGGGGTACTGTGACGACGCCTGGTCTTCCCAATCAAGGAACGGACTCTCGTTAAAAAGTTTCTTGAAATTTGATCAGGATTAACGATCGCCTCCGCCTTCACTGTCGCCATAAAATTTCTGGTTCTATAGTTGTAGGGGTGTTAGGCGATCGCAACTACGATGATCGTCTATTCATAGTCTTGTGTGAAATACTTGATGTAATGCTATTTCCCAGATCACCTCTTAGTATCTGTGGTGAAGTTTAAAATTCTAATACACTAAATTTCTTTTTGTAAAAAATATCGTTTATGCCCTTGGGGAAAGTCTTCCAGAACTCCGAATATTTTATAACCCAAACGTTCGTAAAAACCCAAGGATTGAAAGCTAAATGTATCGAGATAGACATGACCGCAACCACGCACTCTAGCTGCTTCCTCAGCTTTGAGTATTAGTCGTCTGCCGTAACCTTGACTTCGTAAGTCTTCTGCAACCCACAAGTGAGAGATAAACAACCATCCCCAATGTATTTTGCCAACTAAGCCGCCAACAATTTCATCGTTAGGATCTCTAATCCAAATAGCTAGCGGATATGCGATGTCCTCTTGCTTCTGACTATTATTGTTGTAGTCAAGAATCTTACCGATTACAGTACGAATATCTTCTGGATCTGGATGATCCTCAACTGTAAATTTTAGGTGTACCATCTAAATTTCACAGAACAAAATAACGGTAAGAACAGCATTTAATCTATCCGCCACTTATTGAAGTCTTAGTTGGCAAATCTTGGAGATACTCCGTCACGCTTCCTTAATAAAAGATTATTTTCTCGCAATTATCCAAATTGCGTGAACAATCCCAGGAATATAGCCGAAAAAGGTCAAGATGAGATTAATCCAAAAATCTTTACCCAGCCCTACTTGCAAAAATACTCCCAGGGGGGGTATGAAAATTGCACATAAGATACGAATTAAATCCATTGAAACCTCCTGTTGATCTCATAATGAGCAGATTTTTAGTTGTTAGTTAACTAATTCACAACTGCTCAGGGATATTTGAATATCTCAAAGATAACATTAGCGAACTCGATGGGTTGCTTTGGTGAGTTCGGTAAACTCTACTTATTAACCACCGCTAATTTTGGCTTTATAACCAAGCTTGGTCAAAATTTCGACAATTTTTTGCTTGTGATCGCCCTGAATTTCAATTTCATTGTCTTTGACTGTACCACCTGTACCACATTGGGTTTTTAACTGTTTTACTAAATCTGCCAATGTTTCTGGTTTGGCTTGAAAACCGCTAATTACTGTGACAGTTTTACCTTTACGTCCTTTACGGGAAGCTTGCACTTTGAGATTTTGTTGTTGCGGCGGTAGTTCGAGAATTGGTCTTTCTAAAGCGGCGGAGTTCTCGTTGCCAAATTCCTGATAGATGATGCGTTTGTTGGAGGAATTAGAAGAAGACATAATCTTTACTTAAGCATAATTCTAATATTAAGTTACTTTTATATTCATATCTTAGCGATCGCGTCCTCATGTGCCTCAGACTTTTCTATAATTAAATTCGTCCCGTCATCGAAATGAATCCGTGACTACCACTCCCATCTCTCCAAGATCCCCATCAACTGCTCAGGTTCCCGATACACAAGGACGCTTTGGACGCTTTGGCGGTAAGTACGTCCCGGAAACATTGATGCCTGCTCTTACTGAACTAGAAACAGCTTACCAACAATATCGCAATGACCCTGTTTTTCTCACAGAATTACAACAACTACTGCGAGACTATGTAGGGCGCGCCACACCATTGTATTTTGCTGAACGTCTGACTGCTAACTATGCTCGACCAGATGGCACAGGGCCGCAAATTTATCTAAAGCGTGAAGACTTAAATCACACTGGCGCTCACAAAATCAATAATGCCCTTGGTCAAGTATTGTTGGCAAAGCGCATGGGTAAGCAGCGGATTATTGCAGAAACTGGTGCAGGACAACATGGAGTGGCCACGGCAACAGTGTGCGCTCGGTTTGGGCTGGAATGCATAATTTATATGGGCGTTCACGATATGGAACGTCAATCATTGAATGTGTTCCGTATGCAACTCATGGGAGCAGAAGTCCGTCCAGTGGCGGCGGGAACAGGAACTCTTAAGGATGCAACTTCTGAAGCGATTCGGGATTGGGTAACGAATGTAGAAACAACTCATTACATTCTGGGTTCAGTAGCAGGGCCTCATCCTTACCCCATGATGGTACGTGATTTTCATGCCGTGATTGGTCAAGAAACTCGCGCCCAAGCAATAGAAAAGTGGGGTGGTTTACCAGATATTCTCATGGCTTGTGTGGGCGGTGGTTCCAATGCGATGGGATTATTCTATGAGTTTGTCAATGAGCCAGCTGTCAGGTTAATTGGAGTTGAAGCGGCGGGAGAAGGTGTGAATACCAATAAACACGCTGCTACCTTGACAAAAGGACAGGTTGGTGTTCTGCACGGAGCGATGAGCTATCTGCTGCAAGATGAGGATGGACAAGTAATTGAGGCACACTCAATTAGTGCAGGGTTAGATTATCCTGGCGTGGGGCCGGAACACAGCTATTTAAAAGATAGTTCTCGTGCCGAATATTACAGTGTCACGGATGCAGAGGCTTTAGCAGCATTCCAACGATTGTCACGCCTAGAAGGAATTATCCCAGCACTGGAAACATCTCACGCGATCGCCTACCTAGAAACCCTGTGTCCTCAGCTTAGTGGTAGTCCCCGGATTGTGATTAACTGCTCTGGACGTGGTGATAAGGATGTACAAACTGTAGCTAAGTTTCTCAATCCTGCATAGTTGCTTAAGCTTTTGAAATTCTCCCCATAACTAAAGCGGTGGGGAGAATTTTAATGTCATCTTTATAGGCATAATTGACGAAATAAGTAATAATACTGAGGCAATTTTTCGGCAACCTCAACCAAAGCTAGTGGACAACGCAGAATATTTCAGTATAAATGCTTACAATAATTTAAATTGTATGATGCTTTGTCATACTCTTTTTTACTTGAGGTTTCTACAAATGGGCAATAGAACAGCAGGAGAGACCAATTTATAGACGTAATTTAATAAATAAGTAATAATGCTGAGAGTATTTTTCGGCAACCTCAATTACAGCTAGTAAACATAGCTGATAATTTTCAGCATAAGCACTTACAACATTTAAGTTTTATGGTGCTTTAATGAACCAGAACGGTAGCAATTACAACCGTCTATCTAATCAGTTCATTAAGGCATTTAGTATGATAAGTAACAACATTTTCGGTATTGTTGTAGGTATTATTGTCCTAGCCAGTGGTGCAAGCGCTATTTCTGCAACAGCCCAAGATTCTACATACGACTCTTTGCAGGTATCAAGTTCTAGCCGTAGCTACCAAGTAGCCCAAACTACAATTGACACTGCTGCTCTAGAAGCGTCAACTTTTCAGCAAATTAATCAATATCGGGCTTCCCTGGGTCTACCTGCGCTGGCTCGTAATTCTAGCATTGATGCTCAAGCTAGGATTCATAGCCAGAATATGGCTAGTGGACAAGTCGCCTTTGGACATCAAGGATTTGCAACGCGAATTCAAGCAACTGGTATTGCGTATAGAGCAGCTGCTGAAAACGTTGCTAAAAACCGGGGATATAGCGACCCGGTGGCCGTAGCTGTTAGAGGTTGGCTTAACAGTCCTGGACATCTCGCCAATATCAAAGGTAATTACAACCTAACTGGTGTTGGTGTTGCTCGCAATAGCAGAGGTGAAATTTACTTCACACAAATATTCATACGCAAATAAGTTGTTTGTTAAAAACTAAGGGTCATCACGAGCATCTACTTTTATTTATATTGACTTAATTAATGAAAAATGTAATTACTGTGACATTTATCTATTAGATACTACATTATCTTTTTAAAGATTCAAATAAATTTCAAATTTTAAGGAAAGCGATCGCATCTTCAAAAAGCAAACTTAATCTAGTATTTCAACTTGGAGGTGATTATTTGTATTTGTTGTAAAGGATATGCAAAAGTTTTCTAAGTTCATCAATACTTAATAGTATCCTAGTATTTTTACTAGGAAGAATAAGGTAGAGTAAAAGTCTTAGAACTTTATACATTACGTAATTCTTCATGTTCCGACAAACTGCTTTTGGCATCGCTTTAAGTACGCTTGTCCTTGCCAGTGGATTAACTACTGCTCCGATTCCAGGTCACTCTTCTACAAACAAACCCACTCATAATAAACCGTTATCGATTTCTTTAAATCAGGTTGCAACATCATCTACTACTTTTAAAACCACTGCTCTAGAAAAATCAGTTTTTGCCCAAATTAATCGATACCGGGTTTCTCAAGGGTTGCCAAAGTTGGCCCTGAATGCAAGTATCACTCGGCAGGCAAGGATTCATAGTCAAAACATGGCTAAAGGTAAAGTTCCATTTAGCCATCAGGGATTTAAAGGGCGAGTTACTGCTATCCCGATTATTTACAACAGTGCTGCGGAAAATGTTGCATTTAATCAAGGATATAGCGATCCTGCTGCCCAAGCTGTGATTGGTTGGCTTGATAGCCCCGGACATTTAAAAAATATCCGAGGTAAGTACAACCTTACAGGTATTGGTGTGGCTGCTAATGAGGAAGGTGAAGTCTACCTGACGCAAATTTTCTTACGCACTCAATAGATTTAATTTCTATTTTTTGCACAATAATAATGTAGTGTCTGATAAGATTTTTGTCTTTTAGACGCTGCATTTATTCTTGAGTGATTCATGACATTACCAGATTTTCAGGTAAGCGATCGCGACCTTAGTGACGCTGTACTGTCCCAGTATCTAGAATCAGAGGCGATCGCTGTTGATACCGAAACAATGGGATTATTGCCACAGCGCGATCGGCTGTGTCTCGTCCAACTGTGCAATCCAGAAGGAAAAGTAACAGCGATTCGCATAGCAAAAGGACAAACCGATGCACCAAATTTAAAACAACTCTTGGAAGCACAGAATGTCCTGAAAGTATTTCACTTTGCGCGTTTCGACATTGCTACCTTGCACTGCAACCTAAAAATTACGGTTCAACCTATTTTTTGCACCAAAATAGCTAGTAAATTAGCCCGTACTTACACCAATCGTCACGGACTGAAGGATGTAGTGCAAGAGTTGGAAAAAGTAGAACTTGATAAAAGCGCTCAAAGTTCTGATTGGGGTAACGCTACTAATTTAACCGAAGTTCAACTCAGTTATGCTGCCAATGATGTTCGCTACTTACTCAATGTGCGGCAAAAACTAATAGAAATGCTCAAAAGAGAAGAACGTTGGGAATTAGCTCAAGAATGCTTTCAAGTTTTACCAACAATCGTGTCTTTGGATTTGTTGCAATTCAAAGATATCTTTGAACACTAATTCATCTGCTAAAACGAAGTCATTAGTCTATATAAAATGACTAATGACTCATGACCAATGACTAATGACTAACACACACTATCAAACTATACCTTTTTGTTTTGGGTATCTGTGTGTTCTTGCATCCGAGCTACAACGTTATAGTCACCTGCGCCTGGGGGAGTTAACGCCTCAACAATACCTTCTGTAGGCCCACCAATTGCCTTCCATGCAGCAAGACCACCTTTGAGGAGAGATACATGCTCAAACCCAGCAGAACGCAGCGATTGTACAGCTTGGGCAGTTTGTTCCTCGTTGGCACCGTAAATGTAAATATCACGGCTTTTATCTATAGATGATGATGCTCGCTCTACCAAGTCATCTATGGGCATTGCCATTGCTCCCATAATGTGACCTTCGTTGTAGGTTTCGCGATCGCGCACATCGAGTATTGTGAAAGCTGGTTCGCCCCATTCTAGACGAGCTTTAAGTACATGAACGTCAGATTGTGGTTCTATTGGTGGCTGTTGAGGAATGATATTATCTACTAGATTGTTAGCCATAATTCTTCCTTGCTGATTTCATTAACAGCAATTTACCGGAAAAAATATGTTAGTTTTCTCTTTCTTTGGGATGAATATTATTAAACTCTCTCTTCAGATAGACTAGTACCGCTACGCGGAATTCAAAATTCAAAATTCAAAATTCAAAAAGCTGATGGCGTAAATTTTTCATTTACTTTGAATGGTAACTTTATTTCCGTCGTCATGTACTAGCTTACTAAAATAATTGTCTAAATTGAGTAATTATAAACATATAAAATTCCAATTTAATTTTTAAAATATATGTAGGGTGAGGATTGCCCGCTATCCTATTTAAGGTTTTTCAAAAAAAAATAGGATTATTATAGTAATGAAACTATAAAAAACAGTGCCATCTAAACTAACTATTTAATATCTCTAGATTGTTTAATCAGTATTTTCCCTTTAAATTGTCACGATAAATTTGCCTTGAAGCTATTGATACATTTTTCTGAGCAGTATCTATAGGTCAACATTTTAAATGAACTGTTGTGTTTTGAATTTACACACTAAGACAGTAGAGAAGCTAGCGCTACGAGAGGGAAGCCACTGCGACCTTACGAGTTACCCTAAGGGCGCACTGCCTCCTTTATGCCGGCGAACCTGTCCACCGCAGTGGCTCCCCATGAGCGACTGCTGCTCGCGTAGCGTATCTCTAGGATTCACCCGTTCGGCGTTCGCCCTTGGCGTTGCCGAAGGCTAGCTGTTCTCGTAAATAGGACTTACGCACTGAAGCCCTGATCCCCCCTAACCCCCCTTTTGAAGGGGGGAATTTCTAAAGCCCCCTTTTGAAGGGGATTGGGGGATCTGAGTGCGTAAGTTCTGGTAAAGCCCTGCGGGTATGGCTGCGCTTACCGAGCGTATCCGTAGGATTCACCCAAAGGGGGTTTTGCACTACAAGCAAACTTCGGGGAGGGTTTCCCTGCAGCATTTATAGATAACTAATTATGCGATTTGTAAGCTCAACATCTGAACAAATTTTTAGGAAACCTAGCTAGCTTTGTGCAAATTGACACATAACATCAGCCAGAAACTTGCTAATTCACAAAAAATAGGTATAAGCAAAGTTTTCTAATTTACTACTATCAATTATTCTGCTTTCTTCCTGTACTTTTGTGTTGTAGCAACCAGAAAGCAAAGTGTATGACCCAGGTTTATATTTTTGTTGGCCTAATGTCTTCTTGTAATGCCTTAGTTTTTAGGTTGTCATCAAGGCTGAATTTTTTTATATTAAATGGAAAATTAAGTGCGGCTAAGTATTTCAGTGGCGATATCTAGCGATCAACAGTTACCCTAGAAACAGTTCTAAGTGTCTACTTAAGCAGCCGAGGGTAACGTGAAGATGATTTCACGGAAAGTATCGGTAGCATACGTAGAATCTATATAGATAGCTTCTTATAGAGTAGCGATCGCATAGCGAATTGCCACATAAACAATAGGCTAAAAATTTATGGTGATGGTTCCCGCTACTAATCCTAAAATTCTTGTGGTAGATGACGACCACAGCGTCAGAAATCTTATATATCGCTTTTTAAGCCGCAAATATCACATAGAGTCTGCGGCAGATGGTAAAGCTGCTCTGGCAATGTTTGAGCAATTCAACCCAGCTTTAGTAATTCTGGATTGGAATTTGCCTGATATCAATGGTTATAACCTATGTCAGGAAATGCAGAGCCGCACTAATGTATTAGTGATGATGCTGACTAGCCGGACTGAAGAAGCTGATAAAATCAAAATCCTTGCCGCAGGTGCTGATGATTTTATGACCAAACCGTTTAGCCTGGCGGAAGTAGAACTCAGAATCCAAGCTCTTTTACGGCGTGTCCGCAGTATCAACCCCTCACCAACACAACGCCTTGTATTTCAACAGCTAGCAATTAACCCAGATAGTCGGGAGGTAACACTTAATGATAAGCCTCTATCATTAACTGCTCTAGAATTTAATATTTTACATTTTTTAGCAACCCATCCTGGGCAGGCTTGGAGCCGCCCACAATTAATCCAAAAAATCTGGGGTTGCGAGTATGTGGGAGACGGACGGGTGGTTGACGTGCATATTGGTCAGCTTCGCAAGAAAATGGAAGTTGATACTAGTGTACCGGAGTATATTAAAACTGTTCGGGGCTATGGTTACAAGTTTGAGCCACCTGGAAACGCCATCAGCTAAAGGAGTTTGGCAGCGATCGCACTTAGCACTTACGCACAGTAACAATTACATTAAGATAGTCCGTTACTTCTCAGCGTTAGATAATTTATTTTTTGGTACTTCTTTAAGTAGTAAATAAAATAATTGTCCATTACTAACTGTGACACCAGCGCGATCGCCTGCTAATTTTCCAGTACCTAAAAAATAATCTACCCTGCCAGGCCCTTTAATCGCACCACCAGCATCTTGATCAAGTACATAGCGGCTAACAATTCGATGTTCTAGTTTGCCAGTAGCATCAGCAAAAGGAATATCAGCACGAATCAATGCTAAAGCACCAGGGGGCATTAAAGATTTATCTGTGGCAATTGAACGTTCTGCTGTTAGTGGCTGATTAATAGAACCTTGTGCTGGCGCACCTTTATTTTCTTGAAAAAAAACAAAGCTGCGATCGCGAGGTATATAAACATTTAATTCTTGCGGATACTTATGGAAATAGTCGAGGATAATTGGCATCGTTATACCTTCTAAAGGCAATTTGCCATCATTCGCTAGTTCCCGCCCCATACTCCTGTAGTTATATGCGGTATTACCGGCATAGCCTACGGTTGTCTGAGTGCCATCAGTCAGTTGTAATCGTGCAGAACCTTGAATTTGCGCTAGATATGGTTCAAGGCGATCGCGAAACCAAAATAATTCTAACCCGCGCAATTTACCTTTTGCGCCTTGCAAACCATCTGCTCCTTCTAGTTCTAAGCGTGTAGGATGAGGCTTGCTCCAAGAGCCTAAATTTGCAGGTAATTTATAAATAGGATAGCGATATTCTGCTGTGGGAACACGACTGGCAACATACAGCGGTTCATAATAGGCTGTGAACAAAACTGAACCTTTGCGATCGTGCCCAATTGATTGATAAAAAACGAATTCGCGTTCTATAGCTGTATGAAGTTCCGCTGCGGAATTTGTGTTAATTAATAATTGGCGAAATCTTTGTAAACTTTTGAGTACGCGATCGCGTGTAATTCCCTGCGACTGATACTTTTTGTAAGCAGCATCAGCATTAGTAGTTTGCAAGTATTGCAGACTGCGATTAATAGCCGTCAATAGTGATTTTTTATTTGGTAGTTGGCCCTTTTCACCCTGATAAAGAACCTCATCCAAACAAGATGTATCATTTTGACAACAGGTAATTGGTAATCTTTGGATAAGTATTGCTGATGGCGTTTTTTGATTGGAAGTGCTAGTCAAAGATACTGGTATATCCCATTTTTGGACTTGACATTCTGGTGAACTTGGTTCCTGATACCCCAAGGATGGCATACGTAACAGAAGAATCGAAATAACAACTGTTAAATTAAGAGTGAGAAATGGAACTATTTTTCGCATCAAAAATTTAAACTAATAAACTGATTTAAAATTGCTCTTTATACCGTAAAAATATTATTCATTCATATTACGGTAAGTCGCAACCGCTGAAGGTGATATACGGTTCAAGTAGCGGAAAATCCAGTATTTGAAAATGGTATCTAGAATCACGGGAAAGGTGGCAATAAATAAGAAGATAAAATCTCGGTTGGCTGGTAATCCCCAATGACGCGATAAACCTTCCAAAATTACTTCCCAACCATGAGGAGAGTGAAACCCTACAAATACGTCAGTAAACAAAATTATAATAAATGCTTTAGCACTGTCACTCAGCCCATAGACAACATGATCGAAGAACTCTTTGAGAACGGCAATAGACTTTTTACTGGCGATCAAAAGCCAAATGAAAGTTCCCACAGAGAACATATCTGCAAAAACATTTTTAATAGCATTTGAGCTTTCTTCGCGGAATTCTTGAGCAATCTCCTGAGCCTTCTCTTTCATTTGGGTTTCAATATTTTCAGGAGATAGCGACGGTGATCTGCTAATAAGATTTTCAAATTTTATTCTATCTTCAAACCTTTCTAGCTCCACTAGTGCTTCTTCTTCCATTTCAAAATTGAGGAATATTTGCCCAGTTTCAGAACCTCTAAAACGTTCAACAAGTGGGCCTACTACCAAAGTTTTTGCTAACTGATGAGTCAGAAGAGGCACTATAATTAGTAGTAATATAAATCTAATAGATATGATTGTTCTTTTTTGAGTCTGGCGGAAGTTTTGAACAACATCTTGTTCAGAATTGGGATCTAATTCAACTTGTAAACGGATGATTGTACTTAAAATTGACCTGGGCAATATCCCCGTTGTGTTAGCTTTACCCCGTGGCTTTTTTGAGCCATTATTATTTGTGGATTTTGGTGTTAATGGTTGAGTTATTGCTGAGTTAGCTTCTACATTTGGGGGTTTGTGTATTAAAACTGGGTAACTTGTTTGATCATCAACTAAATTGTATTTTGAAATAACTTGATCGATGAATCTAAGTTTTTCTAAAATTAATGAAGGGCTGGGATATTCTACACCTGCTTTATTAGCAGTTTCTTGATTAGCTGTGTTTAAAAACCAACGACTACCTTTAAACTCTGTTAGTCGCATTCGGGTAATTTTTAATTGCTTTTTTAAATCTGACTCAAAATAATCCATGACGTTGCTACTGTACATAGCTAAGTCAGAGTTTATTTTATTACCATTAAAATGTTTATCTTCTATTTCTCTAATCTTTAATGCTGCATTGTAAGCCTCATCTAGAGAGCGCTCTGGCGTTCGTAAGTACCATCGGTAAGCAGCTAGTAAGAAAGGGTAAATTTTTTGGCTAAACACAGAATTATTCATTGGAGGCAATTATCCAGCATTATTTAGTAATTCTTAACCTTAAATTAACGCACGCAGTATACTAACAAATCTACAAGGAGAGAGTTTCTGGTGTCTCATTCTATTTGGGTTGTTGGTGGTAGCCGCAGTGGTAAGACAGCTCGCTTAGTCGAGCAGTTTTGCAGTTGGGTGCAAGGCGACAATAACGGCAAGGAATTATTTTATACTAAAAAAAAGGAGCAAAAAACAGGTAAGCAATTACCAAAAGTATTGGATCTTCGGCAAACAGAACCAGGACTTTTGCTTCTGGCTGCTAATGATGATAACCGCCGAGAATTAGGAGATAGAATTGTTACTGCAACCTTGGGTAAATATCCGGTTCGCGCCAAAACACCATTGGGTTTTTTTCAAGATGAAGTTATTTTATTTTGGCCATTATTAATTCAGTCGTTGCAGCTGAGGGCACAATTTCCTGTTAGATTACGCCCAGAAACTGAGCAAGAATTAGCCACTAAACTCTGGCGTTCCCAGTTAGACGAAGAAACTTTGCGTCGGGCTGGAGTGAATGAGTATCGTTTAGTGCGTCGCATTCTAGATTTACTGCAATTAGCTGCATATAGTGGCATAAATTGTGATCAAATTACCCAGATTTTGGCAAGTGGCTTAGGAGAGAACGCTATAAATCTAGAGCCGGAATTTCTAGGATCTTTGCTGCTAGATTGGCGCAATTGGTGTTTAGACAGGGGGTTGCTAACCTATGGCATTATTACGGAACTCTACAGTCAGCATTTGTTAACTAATCATAATTATCAACAGCATTTAGTGAAACGCTATCAGGCATTACTGGCAGATGATGTGGATGATTATCCTGGTGTAGCACGTCAGCTGTTCGAGTTGCTATTAGAGCAAGGTACAGTAGGGGCATTTAGCTACAATCCTGATGGTGCAGTGCGATTGGGATTAGGAGCAGATCCTGACTACCTAGAAGGATTAGCAAGGCATTGTCAAGTAGAAAGTTTGATTGGGCCACCCCCTGATTCCTTAGCAATTCGGTTGGCTACGCCGATGGTGGAATTAGCTATAGAGCCGTTGGTGATGTTGAACTTACCAGAAACGGTACAGTCAATTCAAACTACCTCCCGTGCCCAACTGTTACGGCAAACAGCAGAGGTGATTGTGAATGCCATCAAGTCGGGGCAAGTAGAACCAGAAGAAGTAGCAGTCATTGCACCAGGTTTGGATGCGATCGCTCGTTATACCCTAATAGAAATCCTCAACAAGCAAAACATCCCGGTAGAAGCCCTTAACGACCAACGCCCCTTAATTAGCTCACCTGTGATTCGGGCATTACTTACCATACTAGCCTTAGTTTATCCAGGTTTGGGACGTTTAGTAGATCGAGATGCTGTGGCAGAGATGCTTGTGGTATTGAGTAGAAGGCGAAAAGCACTAGACAACTCTCCAGAACAAGGTACTCAAAACTCAGCAATCCATACAGAAATTGACCCTGTACGCGCTGGTTTAATTGCAGATTACTGCTTTGAGCCGCATCCTGATCGCCCTAACTTGTTAAGCGTAACTACATTTGAGCGTTGGGATCGAATTGGCTATGCAGCCACAACAGCTTATAGTGAAATATTACAGTGGTTAGAAAAGCAGCGATCGCAACAAAAACAGCGTCTGATCCCCAGCCCAATTTCTCTGTTATACCTAGCAATTCAGGACTTTCTGTGTAAAGACAGCAATCCCCCTTATGACGAACTAGCAGCCTTACGGGAATTGTTGGAAACTGCTCAGCACTACTGGGAAATTAATACCAGACTCCAACAAACCAATTCCCAATTATCTTCACTCAGTACCCCTGAAGCCACCATTGCCGAATTTATTCAACTTCTACGGCGTGGTACGATTACAGCCAACCCTTATCCTTTGCGTCCCATCGGCACAGCCAGAAAAGCTGTCACTTTAGCAACCATCTTCCAATATCGTTCTAGTAGAAGAATTCACCGCTGGCATTTCTGGCTAGATGCTGGTTCCCCTTTGTGGGCAAAAGGTGGCGCGGCTACTCTGTTCGGCGCACCCTTGTTTCTGCAAGAAAGGCTAGGCGTACCCTGGACAGCAGAAGATGACCAATTAGCGCAAGAACAGCGATTGCAAAGAATTTTGGCAGATTTACTTTCCCGTGTCACAGAAAAAGTCTATTTGTGTCATAGCGATTTAGCTGTAAGTGGGCAAGAACAAATAGGGCCACTGTTACCTTTAGTCAATGCCTGCGTCTCGGTTATTTCTGAAGCTGCTGTTACTTAAGTGGCTGGATTTAACTCATCCCACCCCTTGAAGGGATGGGATTTTCACCATTTTTTTTGATTATCTTTACTAAAAATTTATCTATTATTACTTTTTTTTTATCGAGGCTTTATATAGCCTCGGTTTCTGCAACTAAATATTTATTACATTAGTACCCTAGAGAGATAACTTACGTTAAGCAAAAATCTCAAAAAATATTTGGATTAATTGAATTATTTAAACGGCAAAAATAGATAACTTTTATATATATGGCAGTGTATTTAATGTTTCGTTAACTACAAAAAAATAATCAAATATTATACAGCTAAATGCCATTTTGCAACAAGTTGCTAAAAACTAACTAACTACAAAATTACGTATAAAAAATTGTTCTATAACAAAATCAAATTTGTAAGTATCAGTTTTTTGAGATTACTAAATCCACTGTTGCAATGAACATTACTGACCTCAACTTCCCCAAACTTCTCAAAAACGAACCATTCTGGATCTTAAGTATTGCTGCTGGGCTACAGGCCATTTGTCTCACATTGGTTTGGAAGGCTGATGATACTGGCCATTTGGGAATGAGTATTCTGTTTTTGTGCGCCGCAGGTTCCCTATTGTGGGACAAACGCCATACGTTGCGCTTCGAGAGCGATGTCTTCTCTAGCATAGTAGGCTCGCTTTTAATTGGTTGGGTACTATGGCAAAGTACTTCTCAAAATTTAGAGTATACTCTTCGTCTTTTGCCCTTTACTTCTGCAATTGGTGTCAGCTTATTGGCTTCTGGCTTTAAAGGATTAAAGCAATATTGGGAGGAATTGATTATCCTGTTTTTCTTGGGAGTCCCCAATGTAATTGCCGATTTATTAATTGATATTTCGCCTTTAAGTGCCAAATTTGCTACTTTGATTTTGTGGTATTTAGGCTTTGATGTTGCAATTGATGGGATCAATATTTATTTACCAACCGGCAGCGTCAAGGTTGTTCATAGTTGTTCTGGCATAGATACCATCAACTATATGCTAGGCATATCCGTGATTGCTTTAGTAATGTTCCCCGTCTCCCGAAGTAAGAGGTTCTTTGTGCCACTTGTCGCTATTATCCTGGGATTTGTAAGCAATGCAATTCGGATTGCTATGCTAGCAGTGATGGTAGGCATCAACCAAGCTGCCTTTGAAAGTTGGCACGGAGGGCAGGCTTCTTATTTTTACGCTATGTTAAGCATCGTGATATTCGGGCTGTTCTATATGTTGCTGCTGAAGCAAGAAGAACGGCAAGCACAAAATACCGAAAAGTCTTAAAGTTTAATCTTAATAATTTTCGAGAATAACTCTGGATTGTCTGTTGCTGCAAACTCAATCCCCAGCGATCGCCAGAGTAGTTAAAATATTAAGTAAGGTAAAGAAATTTATGAGAAATCAGCATCAAAATCAATGGCATTATTTGGATTTGGCAAGAAAGTAGCTATACCTACCCCTGAGGAAGCTTTACCAGGAAGATCAAAGGCTATACCAGTACCTGCTCATCACTATGTCAATGGGAATTCCCTGAAACCTCCTTTTCCTGATGGGCTGGAAAAAGCTTTATTTGGCTTGGGTTGTTTTTGGGGAGCAGAACGCAAATTCTGGCAACTTGAAGGAGTTTACACTACCGCAGTGGGTTACGCTGCTGGCTTCACCCCCAACCCCACCTATGAAGAGGTATGTACCGGACTCACCGGTCACAATGAGGTGGTATTGGTTGTATTTGATCCAAAAGTGATTAGTTACTCCCTACTGCTCAAAGTTTTTTGGGAAAGCCACAACCCCACCCAAGGAATGCGCCAAGGTAATGACGTTGGTACTCAGTATCGTTCTGGAATTTACGTATATTCTGAAAGCCAAAAGAAGCTAGCAGAAGCATCACGGGACACTTATCAACAAGCCATCAAAGATGCAGGTTATGGAAAAATCACCACCGAAATCTTAGATGCACCTGAGTTTTACTACGCCGAAGGTTACCATCAGCAGTACCTTGCCAAAAACCCCAATGGGTATTGTGGGTTAGGTGGGACAAATGTTGCTTGTCCTGTAGGAATTGTGGAATCACAGGTAATATGATGTCCGGCAAATCACCCTGAATATGTCATTGCGAGTGGAACGAAGTGAAACGACGCAATCGCAAAGTTTTTGGGATTGTTACCCTTCGGTCGCAATGACGGTTATTTAAACGGACATGATATAAGCGGCTAAAGCACCCTCTGCTCTTCTGCTATTCATGTGTAGCGGCATAAAAGCTGCTTACAAAGTAAGCCATCGTATCCATATATGAGGCGATGGTTTACTTTAATAATTACCGAAAATATTTCTTGCGAAGCTTACCGTAGATGCTCTGTGTGAGTAATTTGGCAAGACGTATTTTCGTCAAACTCTTAATATTGGATGAGTGATTAACTTTATGATCAAAAAATTCGTTTAATTCATCCAAAATTACTTGAAAACGCTTAATAATATTTTCGTGCCGATACTCTGCAAAAAACTGTTCAGGTAAGGCGGGGGTCACTGAAGAATTCAGCACTTTTAAAATGCGTTGAATATCATACTCTTTTGAATATCCAGCAATTTTATAGCAATTAAAGCCAGGATCTAAATAGTCAGACAGCCCACCATTAACACTAGAAAATACCTGACAGCCACAAGCAAGGGCTTCCATTGGTTGTAGACCAAATCCTTCACTTACACGTTGTTGTGCCCAGTACTCAGCGGAGTCATAAAGGTAAACCTTAGCGCGATTGAAAAGTCCAGGCAAATCCTCTACATAAGAATTAACCACACATACATTGCACTGCTTTTGCAATGCTGGAATTAATTCTTGCATTAAATATTCAGAGGACTTTCTAGCCTGGACTAAAACATCAATATCTCGCTCTAGATGTAAATTGCGGAATTCATCAGAAATTTGATTGGGCAAATAATAAATAAGAGAGTTAGGAGCATATTGCCCCCAATATCCCATTGTATTACGACTAACAGTAATGATGGGAATGCTTGCTGGCAAATCGAATTTGTAACCTGCACTGTGGGCATGGTAAATGACATTGTAGGATTTTAGCTTGGCAGCAAGTTTAGCAATATCAAATCCCCAGCTAATCACAAAAATTACATCATCTAAATTATTTTGTTTAAGCAGATCATCAATAAATATTTTGTCTTTTTCTCGTTGGCGGTAAGTTACAATATCAGCACTACAGATTTGTTGAGCCAAATTAACTGTTTTTAACTCTGCCCAAAGACCACCGCAGGCGAATTTTCCATCTGTTCCAGGCAGCAAGAAGTAAAGCTTTCTCATTAGATAATTCTCTTAAATGCCTAACGGCATAGCCATGTAGCAGTAAGTCATTATAGCGACTTTAAATGTTGTGGCAAGGATAAAACCAGCGGACATTAGCATGGTTGTTTTTTAGAGAACCGATACTGGTTTTACAGTTTGCCAGAGAGCATCGACCTCAGAAGGTGTGTATGCACCTTCTGATGCAACTGTTACCATGTCTGTGAGTCGTCCAGCCAGAAACGAACGTCCAACCTTGATCAGATTCTCGTCTGGATAAGAGCGATGAACCCATAACCCAATCTCTAAAGGGTCAATTCCATCTGATTGCACCTCGAACACAACTTTATGGAATGGTTCAATAAAGCCTGGTCGGTGCTGGTCACGAAACACTTCTTTGAGGATGATACGGGTTTCAAAATGCATGACGGGTTCCTTCCCTAATCAACAGACAAAAGAATTTTTTACTTTTCAGTCTTGCCAATTGACCTTTACAAAATTTGCCTCGCGCCCCCAAACGTCACGTGTACGGCTAATGTTTTCAATTTTCAGGTTGAAGGGAATGGCAGTAGTTACGTAGCGCTGTGCCATAGAACCTAAGTCAGGTGCGAGTTCAGCCGCTGTCGTAGCTGCCAATCCCAACCCTATCAATTGCTCAATTGGTCGGAACGGTAGTAACAGAGGCACACCTACAGCTAGTCCAGCTGTTAACAGCATAGCCACTGATAAATTTGTGCCGCAACGCGGATGGACAGCTAAATCCGATTCTCCACTAGTAAGACGAGATAGGGCGAGTGTGACTGCACGTCGTAAATCACTGATATTCACTTCACCGTATAGATAAAATCCCTGCTCCGTAGACAAACCACTTAATAGTTCGTTGTCAACTTGAACATTAGTGGATTTTTTTAGAGGAGTATAGGCATTTTTTGATTCACTCAAAACCCAAACAGTAGCGTGTTCTAGGGCGTGAACCTGTCGCAGCATCAAAATTTCTTTCAATCCAGGGATAAACGATAGCTGCCTAAGTAAATCAGCATCTTGCGTAGGTTGGGGAAAACCTGTAGCTGTGGCGCTGTTTTCTGTAAAAGTAGGGCGGTCTGCAACTCTTTGAACTGCCCAAGAAAAAGGTGCTGTTAAATCAAAGTTAAAAAAGTCAAAGGGAGACGAACCACTTTGAAAAGAAGCAGGAGTATTCATAGCAACACTGCTCCCAAAGCCGATGGAGCAACATAGATTTTTCTCAAATGTAGCGCTTGAACCAAGAGATTATTGCTAATTTTTATTGATGATTGGGTAAATGCCCCAGGAATTACGCATGAAAAAAGAAAATCAAAGGTTTGGGCAAGGGGTTTAGGGGTATGAGGATATGAGAGTTTTCCGTCCATCTCAGCCCTTACAGCCGTTCCAAATACTTGATTTCTCGTTTCACTGCGTCAGTCCTGGCTTATTAATAGGACTTACGCACTCAAGCCTGAAACCTTGATCCCCCCTAACCCCCCTTCAAAAGGGGGGAACGTCTAAAGCCACGCCACTGAGGGAGTCGGGGAACCCGCAAGGGCGCAGGGCTGCCCCTTTCTAAGGGGGTTGGGGGATCTGAGTGCGTAAGTTTTAATTAATTAGCCTACCCTGGTTAATTTCGGCGCTGATTAAGGTTTGCGGTAGATGTTCACACTGGAACAAAGGCGTGAGGAGAAAAAACAGGAATCCAGCAGCAAAATTATTTGGGCAACAAACCAAAAGAACTTGAACGTGATGACGCGATCAATGGTATCGCGGCTAAACACCATCGATACGCGCCTTGACTAGCAATCTGTTTAATCGTTCTGGTTAGGCAGAGGGCAGCAATTGACATCATTCAAACAGACTTTACCCCACTGTAAAGCCCAGCGCACAAGAGCCACTCGGTTTTCCGTCTGGGTTTTAGTGAGAATATTGCTGATATGATTATCAACTGTACGTTTGCTAATTTCTAATTTTCCTGCAATTTCTTGGTTAGTTAAGCCAGCGGCCACTAAGTCGATAATTTGCAGTTCTCTGTCTGACAGACTAACAGGGGTCTGAGACTCGCTAGCAGCCATGACTTATTCTATGCTCCTTAGTATATGTACTTAATCGCTATTTCTAATTCTAGAAGATTCTTCTGTAGACAGGTGTTTCAAGTCTTAGTTGTAATACAATTGCCATTATTTTCTTTTTATTTATAGTTAATAGTAATCTAAATAACAAAATACTAGTATTAAATATAACTTTTATTTAAATAAAAAACTTCACCACTGAGGCGCAAAATTCAGGGATCAAAAGCATATAAATCTTATAGAAGTAGCAAAAATTGCTATTTAATTCTATGAAGGACTGGCGACAGTGGGCACAGATTATTGTAGATTTTATACTGGAAAATCTGACTTCTTAATCGAAACCCTAAAATGAAATGAGCAATCCCCGTGTTTTGTGCCTCGGTGAAGTTCTGTTTGATTGTTTAGCCGATCAATTGGGGCTAAAGTTGGAAGAAGTTCAGTCTTGGACTCCCTACCCAGGAGGAGCGCCAGCTAACGTAGCTTGTGCTTTGGTGAAGTTAGGAACATCTACAGGGTTTATTGGAGCCGTTGGCGAAGATGAACCAGGAAATGCACTGGTAAATTTATTACAAGAAGTAGGTGTAGATACTACAGGAGTGCAACGTCATCCCACAGCACCAACCCGTCAAGTTTATGTGGTGCGAGATTTAGCTGGCGATCGCACCTTTGCTGGGTTTGGCAAATATGATACCACCGAATTTGCCGATACGCGCCTGCAAGCTAAACAATTGCCGGATTCACTATTTCAAGAGGCGGATTTTCTGGTTTTGGGTACTTTGGAATTAGCTTATCCTGACAGTGGTAAAGCCGTTCACCGCGCCCTAGAATTGGCAGAATATTATGACTTGAAGATTCTGCTAGATGTTAATTGGCGTCCTGTCTTTTGGCAAGATCCCAACATTGCTCGCCAAAAGATTCAGGAATCATTTAAGCGAGTCGATTTTCTGAAACTTTCCAAAGAAGAAGCGGAATGGCTATTTGATACAGCCGACCCTGGTGCAATTACTTATCGCCTGGATTCACTTGAGGGAGTGCTAGTGACAGACGGGGAAAATGGTTGTGCTTATTGTCTGGGTGAGAATGAAGGCAAATTACCTGCATTTTCGATCCCGGTTGTGGATACAACTGGTGCAGGGGATAGCTTTTTGGCAGGGTTTATCCACCAACTGCTTCAGCATGGTATTCACAGTTTGAGTGATGCAGAAACAGCAAAACGCATTGTCACCTATGCCAGCGCTGTAGGGGCGTTAACTACCATTAAACCAGGAGCGATCGCTTCCCAACCTACCGCTGCTGAAGTTGAAGCTTTCTTAGCCTCTCATCAACTTTAATAGGACTACGCAAAAATATTCCTTGTTGAGGCTGGGTGTCAGGGTTTAAGGGTGTGAGGGTGTATAAGATTCTTTCTATCCTCTATACCCCTATACCCCTGGCTCTGAACACCTTACCCAAACTATCGATTTTCAGTTTTCATGAGGGAGTAGCACAGGTCGCTGGGTTGCAAGTTTTGATAGGCTGATACTCCTGGCTAGAAAATGGGTGAAAGTCCTCAAGCCATTCTGCGGTCATATTGCACAACAAACGTAGTTGGAGCGGCGTTGGTGCTAAGTTAACACGCTCAACGTGTACTTTAACAAGTTCTGAATTTTTGTTCTTGAGTTGAAACACATCATCCACAATATAGCGAGGGCAATAACCTACAATGTGGTGATCCTTCGTGCTTAAGAGCAATGCACGCGAGTCATAGGGATTTTGAAATTCGTTAGCTAAATATAGTAGTTCACCCGTTTCCAATTGATTAATTCGTTCAATTGCACAATTCGGAAGGTGTCGCAGTCCATGTGCAAAGAAGTGGATGTGGTATGAACCATTCTCATCTGGCTCTGGACAGGGAAAAACTTCAAAATTATCTGTTGCCTTTTTTCCACCACTGCGAGCAAGAATTGCAATTGGATCATCTTCACCTTCAGGGATGTTCAACCACTCAACATAATTTTTGTAATCAGGACGAGAGCGGGGCATTAAGCGATTGGAAAATAAGGGGAAAAGTTCAACTGATGTGTATATTTTATTCAAGTTTGGGAAGGAGATTAATGGCTGAAACTCATACTTAGCTTGAGCTTCTACTGCACCGTGCGTATAAACAAACTCGTATTTGTTACCGTCAAAATTTAACCGCCCAATAGGAAACCAAGCGCGACTTTTTGGCTCTTGCCAAGCTAAAAACAGTGTTTTCATAGTCGAGTATCCAGCAGCTTTAGTAGCCTACTTTGATTTAATTCCAGTTAATCAAATTTTTAGTTTTGCTAAACCTAAATAACGGATGCCTTCTGGAGAAATGTCAAAACGGCAGGGTAACACTTCTAAACCGAGAGCGATCGCATCCCGCAATAAATTACCATATATCGCATCTGTACTATCACCAGGAGCAAACTCAGTACAATCACCTCTATTGATAAAGTACAACATTACCGCCCGCATGAGAGGCAGAAGCGCCATCAGTTCCCGCAAATGCTTTTGTCCTCTTGTTGTCTCTGTGTCAGGAAAGAGTGCCAAATTACCTTGACACCAAGTTGTATTTTTTACTTCTAAATAAATTGGGAGATCCTCATCACTCCCAGTCAAGAAAAAGTCTACGCGACTTTTTTTATCTTGCCCATAAACCACTTCGCTCTTGATTTGGCTATAGTTGCCCAATTCTGGGAACAGTTGTCTTGCCAAAGCTAACTTTACTACCTGATTTGGCAAAGCAGTATTCACGCCTACCCAAGTCGGTTCGTTATCATGCACCTGAATCAGTTCCAAAGTGTAAGCTAGTTTGCGGTTAGGATTAACACTTTTGGAAAGCTGCACTGCACTACCAGGAGTAGATACCCCAGTCATTGGCCCTGTATTCGGACAATGTGCTGTTACCACTTCGCCAGACGCAAGTTGAACATCAGCAAAAAAGCGCTTGTAGCGTTTGAGCAGGATACCAGGATATAAAACTGGGTAGCGATATAGCCAATCATTCATTTTGACGCTCTCCTGCATAAAGGCAAGGAGATTTTTAACAGCTAAACAAGTTTAATATCAAGTTCGGATAATTAGTTATAATTCCCGCATCTGTGCAAAAACGTAAAATTCTTTCTCCCCCTGCACCCCTTCGGGTATCTCCTGCAAAGACGCTACGCGAACAGCAGTTGCTCATGGGGAGCCACTGCGTTGCGCGGGTTTCCCGCGTTGTAGCAAGTGGCGTGGAAACCCCCTGCGTACCCGTCACTGCTTCACCTGCTCCCTGCCCCCCTGCGGTCTTAATGATAAGTCTTTAACCGAACACGATATAACTTGTCAGGGGCTAGCCAAAAGGCTTCCCCAACAACGTATTTGCATCGGCTAGGTATATCATACTTGTACTACGCTAATATTAGCTGTATAGTTGAAATTATTTTGATATTGTTTGGGAGAAAATATTCATAGAAAGCTCCATAATGCAAGCTAGTAGCAATTAATTTAGTTGTGGTAAAAGATTGCTGGGGCGCTAAAACAGCAGAGTCCGCTACCAAAGTTTTTACCTAAACTTGCAAGTGGTTAATTCTGTGGCAAATTTATCTTGCAAACTTTTGATGATTGAAATCTTAGCATCTGTAATTTGTGGAATATATCGGTATCATTTATTTCTAAGCGGGGCTTTAGATGCTCCACAATTTATAATCTAGCGATCGCTTCCAGATAAAAGTCTTAAGCAATCTCCACAGTCAATCTAGCCAGCCCCACTCATATTAATTTGTTTACACAGAAAATATATAATTTTCGTTAAATCAGACTTATATGATTTAGTCAAGTCAAATACCATCAAGATTTGTAATGGCTATTCTGAAAATCATATACTCTAATATATTAAGTATTAATAGTTACTTAGATAACAACTGTTTTCTAAATAATATTACGTATTATTAATCGCAATTATTTAACGTTAACTTTTGCTAAGACAGGTTTGCAACTGTTTTATAAATATTTTGCATAACGTATAAATTTATAATTGTAAAACATAGAAAAAATAATGTTCAATATAGACAAAAAACTTTACAACAACCAAAAGATAGATTTTCAAATTTAGTATCGCAAGGTAGTATGTTTGCGTAGTAATATTTGCGTTACTTTTATCTCATTAAAGAAAAGTAGTGAGAATACTAGGAAATTCCCTTTAATTGAACTTCTGTACCAATCAAAAAAACGAATTAAAAGATTTTAGACAGACTTTTCCCAACGAATATAAATCTGAGTCTGTATTAAGTACAAGCCTCTTAGTTACTTAGTTATCTAAGTAGTGCAGTTTTTTGTGTAAAATAACGCTGCAATTATACTGAGGAATGCTGAATGAATGTTCGTAGCAAATATTTGACAGATATTGACTATAATTTCTCAACACTTGTTGATCTCCTAACTCATAGAGCACAAACACAATTTGAAAAAAAGGCCTACACATTTTTGCAAAGTGGAGAGACAGAGGCAGAAAACTGGACATATGGAGAACTTGATTTACAGGCAAAAGCAATTGCTGCTTCTCTCCAACCTCTAAATGCTTCTGGTGAACGTGCCCTACTTTTATATCAACCAGGCTTGGATTTCATAGCTGCTTTCTTTGGATGTTTATATGCAGGAGTGATTGCTGTTCCTGCATATCCACCGAGACGAAATCAAAATTTATCTAGATTGCAGGCGATCGCAGCAGATGCTCAAGCTAAGATTGTACTGACTTCAAACTCTTTATTGCATAACCTCCAAACTAGCTGCAATCAAGAAGGTTTAGCAATTTCTGGATTACATTGGCTAGCTACCGATAGCTTGGATCGCAACTTAGCACAAGCATGGCAACCGCAAGAACTTCACTCTGATACCTTAGCCTTTCTGCAATACACATCCGGTTCTACAGGTAACCCTAAAGGAGTGATGGTCAGTCATGGTAACCTGCTTGCTAACTTAGCGGTAATCCATAGATTATTTGGGCATACAACCAATAGCCAAGGTCTAATTTGGTTACCGCCTTATCATGATATGGGTTTGATTGGTGGAATCTTACAACCTCTTTATGGTGGTTTTCCGGTTGCACTAATGGCCTCTGTAGACTTTCTGCAAAAGCCCATCCGTTGGTTGAAAGCAATAACCCGCTACCAAGCTACAACTAGTGGTGGGCCAAATTTTGCTTATGACCTTTGCCTCCGCAAGGTGACTCCTGAACAGCTAGCGGATCTAGATCTCAGCAGTTGGGAAGTTGCCTTTACTGGTGCTGAACCTATCCGTGCCGAGACCTTAGAGCAGTTTGCCTCTACTTTTGCACCTTGTGGCTTCCGCAAAGAAGCATTCTACCCGTGTTACGGTATGGCAGAAACCACTCTCATCGTATCTGGAGGTGAGAAAACAGCTTTACCAATCACTTGCAATATAGAAGCAGCAGCACTAGAGCAAAACCGCATTGTCAAGGTTAATGATGCTCAACAAGATGTCCGAACGTTTATCGGTTGTGGACAAAGCCCTAAAGAACATCAGGTTGTGATTGTTAATCCCAAATCCTTAACCCTCTGTGCTTCTGAACAAGTTGGGGAAATTTGGGTAGCAGGGCCAAGTGTGGCTCAAGGTTACTGGAATCGCACTGAGCAGACAGAGACAACTTTCCGTGCGTATATAGCAGATACAGGTGAAGGGCCATTTCTTCGCACTGGAGATTTAGGCTTTTTGCAAAATGGGGAACTGTTTATTACAGGACGGCTCAAAGATGTAATCATCATCAGAGGACAAAATCATTATCCCCAAGATATTGAACTGACTGTTGAGAATAGCCATCCAGCCCTCAGGCCTAGCTGCGGAGCCGCGTTTTCCATTGATTTCAAGGGTTCCGAGCGATTAGCTATTGTTCAGGAAGTAGAGCGGAGTTACCTGCGGAAATTAAATGTTCAAGAAGTTATCGGCAGTATTAGGCAAGCAGTAGTTGCACAGCACGGATTAGAAGTATTTGCTACAGTACTCGTCAAGACTGGAAGTATTCCCAAAACCTCCAGTGGCAAAATTCGCCGTCAAGCTTGTCGCACTGGATTTCTTTCCGGAAGCTTAGATGTAGTAGAAGATTGGAGTGAGAATCCTCAGAACAAGGCTAAATTTATGCATTTGCAAGCTGAGGTTGATTCTGTTCTACAGCAACTAACAACTGGTAAACCGTCTTAAACACAAATGACACTATAAAGCGTATGAAAGCATGCAAACACACTTTTGGCTATTGAAAACCCAGGAACGGCCCTCCAAGACTTCCTACACCTTAAGAGGGCTATTTCCCAGGTAGGTTACACATCACATACAGCCTTAATTAGCTTTGGCAAGCTAATTAATTCTGCAACTGTTGAACCTTGCAAGCGGATCGCAACAGTTGCGCGGAAGAACTTATCCACCTATACATGATGTACCCAATAACAATTATGACATATCAACTTCAATCATCACCAAAGTTTGAAGCCTGCCAATTTGTAGTCCGCAAGTTTCTAGTTAATATCAGCAAGTTTTTTATACTAACTTGTGTGTGGCAGCTTCGAGGAAAGATAGCATTATTGTTTGTAAACTCCCTGCCAATCAACGTTTAGTTTTCATTGATTACATAGTCAATTTTCTAATTCAAATGAAAAACTAAATCTTTTGATGAAGGTGAAATAATGCTACCTGTATTTTCAGAACAACTTATCGATAAATTGCTTGCTTCTATTCTTAACAAGATGGTAGAGCGATTTACTGGGTAACTCATCATAGACCTCATCACTAGTAAACCTACCAGCCTGGCGATACTCATTCATTCGCCCTATATATCTAGAGGTGCAGATAGTCATAGCATAACAACCATCATACTTTTTCTAATTCAGCCATTGCTGGATTAGAGTGATGGCAAACCAGGGAGTTAGCTCATTCGTTCTCTAGAATTATTTAGCTTGATCTGGAATGTGAATGCTCGAATAGCAATTATCTTTCAAGCGAAAAAGCTTGGGTAATTGAACTTGAGGCAATCTTGTTACAGAAACTTAGAACAAACGTATCTTCATTTTTGTAATGTTCACTAGGTAATGACTTGAGCATTTCAAACATTTGGAAATTGTCAAACTTCAGCCTAAAGACTTCAACAATGTAGATAAGCAACCTTAGAATTACACTCATTAGCACGAATAGAGAGTAAACAATGAAAATGCAAAATATTGAAATGAACACCACATCTACAATTGCACCACAACAGATACCAACAGCAGCAGAAATTCAAGATTGGATAGTTGATTATCTAGCCGATCTACTGGAAGTAGATCCAGATGAAATCGACGTTACTATACCTTTTGACCGCTACGGTTTAGATTCATCAGCAGCAGTTGGTATGACAGGCGACCTAGAAGACTGGTTGGCAACAGAAATAGATCCAACCCTACTGTATGATTACCCAACTGTCGAGGCTTTGGTTAATCATTTGAACTTAGAGTTAAAAGCTAAAAGTTAAGCTTAATTCTCTCGACTTTAACACCAAGCAAAGTAGAGAAATTGTATCGGTGTTTAGTGACACTTTTAGGAAAAATTATGGTAGTTGTCAACAAAACTCTAGAATCAAACAATAAATCTTCAAATGTCTCCGCAGTAGAAGAACCAAAGCACTTCCAACGCATCGAGAAAACTTATCAAAATAACAAAAACTCAGACTACACTGAGAAACTCGCAGAGCTGGGTAAGGAGTTTAACTACGCTAACAACAGCAATTATTATTGGGGCGATCGCGATCTTTCACTTCTGTATGGCACTCCCCTTTATGATGCTGCTTCTGAGTCACAAAAGTTAGCACTTAACCATCTATATTGGGTGGGGAACTATAACCATACAGCTGTTAGCGAAGCCACTACCAGTATTTACAACATGGTCACGAATGGTGTTTTTCGTGCTGTTGGCGGTTATGACACCCTTTGTGACGAACTAGATTTTGAAACCGAGCAAGAAAGCTATCATATCCGCACCTTTCAAAGGATTGGTTTCAAAACGAAAATGGGCATAGTAGGCAAAACCATATTGGGTAATTCCTTATATGGCAAATCAGAGCAGGAGAATAATTGGCTGAAAATGTTGATTCCTCAGCCTGTACGGGAGTTCTTTGTCTCAACTCAAGGGAGTTCTCCCTTTTCGATATACCGAGACAATACTTTAAGTGCGATCGCTAAAACAATGCTGAGGGATAACAAACAATATTATTCTCAGTATTTGAGCAATTTAGAAGAAAAAGGCGAGCAGATTCCTGCACCCGCAGATGGTCTAGGAGGTAGAATCGCACCACGTTATTGGTTGAGGTTCTTCACCATTCACTGGGGTATGTCGCCGTTCATGGCCTGTCAATATTACTCCTTGCGCTACACAGCTAATGCGATTCTCAAAAACCAAGAATATCCCTATGTCAGATATTTCCGAGATTTAGAACGAAAAGGCGAATATATCCCCACCCCAACTGCTGTCTCTAATTACCACTTATTAGACGAGGCTTTCCACACCACGATTTCCCAAACAATTGCCAGGGATATGTATAAGGATTTCCCGCAGCCAACCGCTTACGAGAAATTCATCTCTGGCCTGATAGTTTATAAGATGCAACAAAACCTTTTGGGCGGTCTTTCAGGAATCCTACCCGGTCGTTGTGTTTACGATGACCAAATGTTAATGGTCTTTTACTACAAGCTCTTAAAATCTCCTCTATTCAAGATGGAGACCAAAGAAGCACTCGATTGGATGTCCAAGTGCATCTGTCAAGAACACGAAGGTTATCAGGTAGGACTCAAGTATCACCAAAGCCTGTTGGAATTGATGCGGAGATTGTTCAATCGCCTAGACTATCAGTGGCCGATCAATCGTGAAATGGGCATCATGGCAAATGGAGGCTCCATCAGTAAAGCAATCCAAAAAAATACCAAGACCTTTAAAGAGTTCTCCCAATTAGTTATGGCTCAAGACAGTTAGAGTTCGACTGTCACCAATAAGGGTCTAGGGGTGTCAGGGTATAGAGGTGTAGGGGAAACCCCATTAATAGATTTAGTTGCTCTATTGCTATTTTCTTCTCCTGACAAAGACAAGCAAAAAACGGCGCTAATCTCCCCCTATACCTACACACCCATCAGATCAGAAAGCTGTAGGAGTAACTTGTTAGTCTCTAGTAATTAATTTGGCAAACTACAAAATGGAACCCATAGCTATTGTTGGTGTTGGTTGCCGTTTTCCCAAAGCTAAAAATCCTGAATCATTTTGGCATCTGTTGCATAATGGTATAGATGCGATCGCCCAAGTGCCAAAAGAGCGATGGGATATTGATGCCTTCTATCATCCAAATCCAGAAGCACCAGGAAAAATAAACACTCGTTGGGGTGGTTTTTTAGAGCAAGTAGATTGGTTTGATGCTGACTTTTTTGGAATTTCACGCGATGAGGTCGAGCATACAGACCCTCAACAGAGACTATTTTTAGAGGTAGCTTGGGAAGCCTTAGAAAATGCTGGCATAGTACCAACCAGTTTAGCTGGTAGCCAGACAGGAGTATTTATCGGTCTGTGTACCATCGACTACCATAGGCTTTTGTACAAAAATTTCTCCGCCATCGGCCCATATAGCGGTACTGGAACAACTCCCTGCATTACAGCCAACCGCTTATCCTATTTACTGGATTTGCGTGGCCCAAGTATGGCGGTAGATACTGCTTGCTCCTCATCTTTGGTTACAGTCCACTTAGCCTGCCAAAGCTTACGAAGCGGAGAATCAAATTTATGTCTAGCTGGAGGAGTGAACTTAATTCTATCCCCAGATTCAACTATTTCCTCTTCTCAAACCCGCCTACTCTCGGCTAATGGCCGCTGTAAGACTTTTGATGCCAATGCTGATGGTTATGTCAGGGGAGAAGGATGTGGTGTCATCGTACTCAAGCGCCTTTCTGATGCCGTTAGAGATGGAGATAATATTCTCGCACTCATTAGAGGTTCAGCAGTTAATCAAGATGGGTTGAGTAATAGTCTGACTGCACCTAACGGACTGGCTCAACAGGCGGTGATTCGCCAAGCTTTAGAAAATGCGAAAGTACGACCAGCAGAAATTAGCTATGTTGATGCTCACGCTGTTGGCACTTCTATAGGAGACGCGATCGAATTCAAAGCTTTAAAAGCAGTATTGATGGAGGGCCGCGAGCCAGATCAATCTTGTTGGATTGGCTCAGTCAAGACAAATATTGGCCATTTAGAAGCCGCTGGTGGAATTTCAGGTTTGATCAAAGTAGTCCTTTCACTACAACACGAAAAAATTCCGCCTCACTTGCATTTAGAGCAGCTTAATCCTTATATTTCTTTGACAAATACTACATTTTCAATTCCTACGGAAACTCAGGAATGGCCTCGTGGCAAGGAAAGACGTTTAGCTGGGGTAAGCGCGTTTGGTTTCGGCGGTACCAATGCTCATGTCATCTTAGAAGAAGCACCAGTATCAGCGCCAGAGCAGAGATATGTGGAACGTCCTCGACATTTAATCACCCTCTCAGCAAAAAGCGATTTGGCTTTGCAGGAGTTAGCACAAAGGTATGAATACTTTTTAGCGTCTCATCCTGAAGTATCGCTAGCAGATGTTTGCTTTACCACCAATACAGGACGCGCACATTTTGACCATCGGTTGTGCATAGTTACTGAATCTATTACGCAGTTACGCCAACAGTTAAGTGATTTTATCGCTGAAAAGGAAACTGCTGGACTGTTGAAGGGTAAGGTAAAGAGCAGAAAGCGCCCAAAAATCGCCTTTGTATTCCCTGACGAGGGATTAGAAGATTTCACAATCGGACGCCAACTTTATGAAACTCAGCCGACCTTTCGCCAAGCTATTGATCGCTGCGCTCAAATTCTTCAAGCTCACCTGGAAATACCTCTGTTAGATATTCTCTATCCAGAAGTTATTTCTGCTAATTCAAAATCCTACATCTCAAATCCCACATTAGCTCAACCCGCTCTGTTTGCCATAGAGTATGCTCTAGCTCAATTATGGCAGTCTTGGGGCATCACACCCAAAGTAGTTATGGGTTATGGTGTGGGTGAATATGTCGCTGCCTGTATTGCTGGTGTGTTCGACCTCAAATCGGCTCTGAAACTGGTTGCCCAAGGAAGCCGATTAATGCAAGCTTCTCTCCAGCCGGAAAAAACGTTTGAGGCTTTTGCAGATATCGCCAAAACAGTTACCTACTCTCAACCTAAAATTCCCCTGATTTCTAACCCCACTGGCCAATTGGCGGCACCAGAAATAGCTACTTCGGAATATTGGTGTGATCATTGGCAACAGCCAGAGAAATTGGCTGCTGAGATAGAGGCTTTAGCAAATTATCAGGTAATTTTGGCGATGGCATCAAAACCAACTTCTCTACCAGAGGAAGTCGGAGTGTGCTTATCTAGCTTGTATCCAGAACAAGAAGATTGGCACTCAATCCTCCTGTGTTTAGGAGAATTATTTATCCGTGGAGTAGTTATCGACTGGTTTGGCTTTGATCGAGATTATCTGCGCCGTCGTCTCCATCTGCCAACTTATCCATTTCAACGCCAGCGCTACTGGTTTAAAACAACTGAAAATGGACACCAGGAAGCAGCCACATTACAACAAAAGACAGAAGCCCAGTTCTTTAACTTCTTACACCAGGGAGAAACCCAAAAAATAGCTCAGTTCCTCAAGGAGAAAGGCAATTTCTCAGAAGCGCAAATGAAAATACTGCCAGAATTGCTAGCAGTATTAAAGCAAAATCAAGCGCAGGCAAACGGAACATCTGTTGAAAAAATTATCAGTTAAAAGTTAAGGGAGTAAAGATGACAACAAGTCAACATTCCAGCGCTCAAACGATGACAGCAGATGAAATTCAAGATTGGTTAGCCGATCAAATTGCTGAACAGTTAGGAATTGATGCTGATGAAATCGACATCAAGGTACCTTTCGATAGCTACGGTTTAGACTCAGTGCAAGCTATGAGCATTGCCAATTTAGGAAAACAACGTTTTGGGCTGCAAATATCTCCATTATTAATGTGGAATTATCCTAATATTGATTCGCTGTCTCAGTACATAGCTGATGAATTAGAAACCTCGGAATTAGAAACATTTGAAATTTAACCAATTTTGGCAGAAGGATTTCAATTTATATTCAAGATAATAGGCTTATTCCTTCTGCTATAACAATTAAGAAAACTGAGAAAATTTCCGCTATAGGCTTGCTACTCTTTGTGATATCTACCTTCAATTTGTACTGTTAAACTCCTATGAATGTAGCAGAATTTTTGACAAACCTTAACCAAAATGGTGTTCAATTGTGGGCTGATAATGATAAGCTAAAAGTTAATTCTCCCAAGGGTATATTAACACCACAATTGCAGGCAGATATAGCTGCACACAAAATAGAAATTCTCTCATTTTTACGTGACAACAATGAGTCTATCGATGACTCCTTGCTCATTGATGGGCCGGGACTAAGCCTGAATACAATTGGTCGTTTAATCGGTGGATTTTGCGGGCGATCGCCTATAGGCTTCAAAGCACCAATTATCGATCCTAAAGTCATGGCTAAACAGCTTAAAGTGACTTTTAGACCATTGCCAAAAGAATTTAAAAACTCCACAATCTTAAAATTTAGAGAAGAATTAGAACATAAACTCCAAAATTACGGAGTTCAAATCGTTTCTTGGGAAAAAGCGACAAGAGAATTTCGCTATGAAATCAAGATTCCGCTAGTCAAGTGGAAAAAGACTATGCAAATGAGGGTAGTCAAAGCTGATATTAACGCAGTCATTGATGTAGAAAAGCCTCAATCAATGTTGGATAAAATCAAAAGCTTCGCAGCAGAAAAATTTTATCAAATATATTCTAAGTTTATTTTGAATCAGCAAAAAATCTCGGTTTCGACCATTGCAAGATTAATTGGTTGGGCTGAAGATCATGCAATTCAACGTCTGGAAGACCCTACATCTACACAAGTAATTTTACTTGCAGAATTAGATAAAAAATTTGTTGATTCCCAAATTCCGTATCAACAAAAAATCGGCATTGGTGTAAATGCTTTAGTTAAGTCATTTTCTGAAATTATTATTGGTGTTTCGGAAGAAAATATTTCAATTTTAAATATGAACCTCTCAGACTCACTCTTTTCTAGAGATAAATTTGAGAATTTCGTGTTTAAATCATTGATTCCTAAAATATATGTACCAATTGCGCCTCTACCAATGAGTCGATTTGAGGTAGGTAAATATAATCCTCAGCAATCAAAGTATGCTGCTAAGTTGATAGAGTTGAGTAAGAAATTAGCAGCTACAAGCTTATTTCCTTCTGGCTTTAAACTTGGTGAAATTATTAAAAGAAAATCTCATAGAGATATTGTTGACTCAATTGTCAATGGTAGAACAGGTGTTTCCTATGGTTTCGTAGCCTATGCGGAGCCGCCACAATACACTGGCGCTGTCGAAATATCCGAGAATGAGTGGAACAATTTATTATCTGTAGAAGGAATCAGTAGCGATGAAGTCCGTCAAAATCAAATAGGCAGGCGCTATGTCAAAACCAAAATAAAAGATCAATACTTTTATAAGCAAATTCCTGATATTTGGCTAGTCGGCTCCCGCTCAGGCGCAAATAAGACAAACTTAGACCTTGAAAGTGACCTTCTGAGGATTGGTTTGCAAGACAAATTATATCTGCAATTACCAGAGGGAATTGATCCAGCAGTAGCAGATATTAAACCATCTTACGATACTTATGTGATGGTGGCGATCGCGCTTGCCGCAGCCTTATACGCACCAGAACTAATTAAAGACGGTGCGCCAATGATTCATTTTCACGGATATCCCTCAAGGCAGTGGTTTGAGTCAAACGAGGATTACGCTGGAGTCGAGAATGCCTCTGTACCTTGTGGCACTTACGAATCAGGAGTTTTTAACTTTCTGAGCATTCATAGCCTAGCTAACAAACATGACAATAACATTACCCTAGCCAGTTTGATCGAACCAGATCACGGAACAAATATCATCACCAGCAATTTGGAGTATCTCTTAGCAAGATTAGAAGCTGGAATTCAACAGGAACAAATCGAATTAGGTGGCAAGCATTTCGCTTCTCTGAGCGAAAGTCTAGCTAATAACTGATAGCTGTTTACTGGTAAGCGAGATGACAAGCATAGCAGGTAAGACAGTACTTTTAACAGGAGCCTCACGGGGAATTGGCGCATTTATTGCCCGTGAACTGGCAAAAAACCAAGCAACTGTAATTGGCGTTTCTCGTTCGCAAGAGAGACTCGATCAAGTCTGTGCAGAAGTTAATGCTATGGGTGGTAAAGGGATAGGCATTCCTTTTGACATCAGCAATGTAGAAAAACTACCAGTCTTGCTACAGCAAATTGAGCAGCTTACAGGTTCGGTTGATATTTTAATTAACAACGCTGGCATAGAAATATATCGAGCCTTTCAAGATTACTCCCTTGCAGATATTCAATCAGTCTTGTCAATCAATCTAGTTGCGGCGATGGAGTTAACTCGTTTGGTACTGCCGAATATGTTACATCAAGGTAGTGGCCACATTGTGAATATCGCCTCCCTAGCCGCAAAAAAGGGACATCCTTACGACAGTATTTATTCTGCCAGTAAAGCTGGTTTGCTGATGTGGACTGATGCTGTTAGGCAAGAGTTGACTGGTACTGGCGTGGGAATTTCTACTATCTGTCCCGGCTATATTTCTGATCACGGACTGCTTGCTGATACAGGCGTAGCTGCACCCAGTTTAGCAGGCACATCTAAATCAGAAGATGTGGCTAAAGCGGTAGTCAGAGCGATAGGAAAAAACCAGGCTGAAGTAATTATCAATCAAAATTTTGTAACAGAAACTTTGACAAAACTGCTGTTTGCAGTTGAACAATTTTTTCCCAGATTTGGAGACTCAGTTAATCGCTGGATTGGAGTAACCAAGCTCAATCAATTGCGAATAGAAAATCACAAGCGCGTAGAAAACTTTCCTAAAAAATCAAGTTTAGTTCGATAAGTAAGAATAACAAGACTGATGCAGCGGGTAGTTTCTTACCTTCGAGCGCTTCTGTAAATCCTTCACTAACGATTATAGTGAATGCATTGCGTATAGGAGACCATTTACTCAAATTGCTCGCATGACGAGCGTTACCTAATAATTAACTTTCTTTTGTCATTATGGATTGACAAGAAAGTAAATAAAGTTGCTATTTACAGTTAGATAATTTTTTCCCAATTTAGAAATGTGGTTTATTAATATCTTTAACATAGTAGGTCTAAACCAAAGGAGTGTACAAAAATAAATGGCGTAGAAAATTTTGAGAAAAATCTAGTTGTCTTCAAAAAATAAAAATAAAAAAAGCTAAAACAGAAATAAACAGTAATAACAATATACAGAGGAGTTTTGATTAAATGAAAAAAGTATATTTCATAATATACGATATGGGCGCAGGCCATCGCAGCACTGCTAATGCTTTAAAAGAAGTTATCGAAAAGCGAAAATTACCTTGGGACATACAAGTAGTAGAAGTTTTCAAAGAAGTATTTGAAACAACTACAAACCACTATATATATAACGAACTAATACTTAAAAAAAAGTGGGCGAAAATGATTAATGACCCACTATTAGTTCCTTTGTTTAGGTTGGTAATTAAGTTGCGCCATTCTGTTTGGCGAAACCTCCTAAGAAAATATTGGCGCGAACATCAGCCTGATCTAGTAGTTTCATTGCTCCCGCTAGTAAACCGAGTGCTTTACGAAAGCTTGCAGGCGGAACTGCCAGAAACTCCCTTTGTTACTTCGATTACAGATTTTGCTGATTGTCCACCTAACTTTTGGATAGAACCACAAGAGCAATTTCTCATCTGTCCTTCTCAAAGAGCAGTTCAGCAAGCACAATCTTTTGGTTATCCAGAACAGAGAATTTTTCGGACTTCTGGTGTAGTCATTCACCCGCGTTTTAATCAGCCTGTGACTGGCGATCGCTCCTTTGAAAGACAACGTTTAGGATTAGACCCAAATTTACCTACTGGGTTAGTCATATTTGGCAGTCATGGCTCAAAAGAAATGATCGAGATTGCTGAACGTTTAGAAAAGTCGTCGCTGAACTTGCAACTCATATTTATCTGCGGACGGAATGAAAAACTAGCACAAGATTTGCGAAATATTCCTAGTCGCTTTCCTAAGTACGTTGAAGGATTTACAAAACAAATTCCCCACTACATGCATCTGTGCGATTTTTTCATTGGCAAACCGGGTAGTGTGGGTATCAGCGAGGCTATAGCAATGAACCTGCCAGTAATTACAGAATGCAATAACATCACAACGCTATTTCAAGAACGGGCGAGCGCTGATTGGCTGGCGGATAATGGATTCGGTATTGTAGTCGAGAATTTTCGCGATATTAACAAAGCTGTTGCAGAACTAATCGAGCCTGAGAACTTTTCTCGCTATTGGAGTAATGTCAAAGCGTATAACAATCAAGCTGTATTTGAAGTTGTTGATACTTTGGAAAGAATCCTCGAAAGCTCCTTGCCAGTTGCTGTTTCCCCCCAAGTTGATACCAGTAATCAGTTATCCTCGACGGTTTAAAGCATCTATAAAATACTGCTGTATTTAGCCAAATACTAAAGATTCTGGAGGGTAAATATGAAAACCATAACAGGTAAAACAGTAGTTTTGACCGGAGCTTCAGGTGGCATCGGAGAATTTATTGCCCGCGCTTTAGCAAAAGAGCAGGCCACCGTAGTCGGCGTTTCTCGTTCTCAGGAAGGTCTAGATCGCATATGTGCTGAGGTGGAAGCCGCAGGTGGTAGAGGTATAAGTATTCGATTCGATGTCAGCAAACTGGAAGAATTACCCACCCTAGTGCAGCAGATTCATCAACTTGTAGGTTCAATCGATATTTTGATTAATAATGCTGCAATAGAAAAATACCGACCTTTCCAGGATTATACCTTAGAAGATACCCAATCTATATTGACTACAAATCTTCTGGCTCCGATAGAGTTAACCCGTTTAGTACTGCCGACGATGTTAGACCGCAATAGTGGTCATATTGTGAATATAGCTTCTTTGGCTGGTAAAAAGGGAGCGCCTTATAACAGCATTTATTCAGCCAGTAAAGCTGGTTTAATTATGTGGTCGGATGCAATACAGCAGGAGCTAGCTGGTACTAATGTCGGGGTTTCAGTGGTCTGTCCTGGATATACCGATGCCGGAATGTTTCATGTACTAGACATCAAACCACCTAGTGCAGCGCATGTCGCTCAACCAACAGAAGTGGCAGATGCAGTGCTTCAATCCATTAAGCAAAACCAGAAGGAAGTGATACTCGATGGAGTTGCTTCCAAAATTTTGTTTGCGATTTCACAGCTTTCTCCACAATTTGGGGATGCAGTTTTTCGGCAGGTGGGTGTGGTAGACGTAAACCAAAATTGCGCCCAAAGGCAAATGCATGTTGGAAATCTTGTTTGAAATAAGACTGCATCCACGCTTTTTATTTGGTAAATACATAACTTATGTTACTTAAAACCAAGAAAAAAAAATGGGATAATCTACCTTTTTATGTAAATTATTTAAATCAAATTTTTAGACAGTAAATCGTAGTCTGCGCTTTCAATTCGAGACTTTGGATTAAGAATCCTATCAAGAAGTTGGTACATTTAACCACCCTAACGTCTACGATATCACTCGCATAACTGAGTAGAAATACTTATCAGGGCAAACTTCTCCCAAGACTACCTTAGTGATGGAATATCCTCAAGCTTATGTACCAGGAAAAAATGATCCTTATTATCCCATCCTGAATCAGAATAACCGCGATCGCCTCAATCTATATCTTAAAGAAATAGAAAACCTCAACGGTACAGTGTTGTTTGCTGGGCGACTTGCGAATTACAAGTACTAGGACATGGATCAAGCTGTGGTTCGGGCGCTGGGTTTGTTTGAGAAAGAGATAGCTAGTTCAACACATCAGCAGGAACCAAGCAAGGTGCTCCATATTTAAATGCTAATAGCTACAAGTCAAAGATGAATTAACAACTTGAACAGAGATAGCGACGGTAATGAATACAGATCGGGTTAAATTTATTAGACTAGTGGCAATGTGTTTCGCCCTTTTCATGAGTAGTTTTGATGATAATGTCATGAATATGGCGCTACCAAAAATTCAGATGAGTCAGGGTTCAGCCTAAGCCCAACAATATAAAAAAATGAGTTAAAAGCTGCTCACATACTTATTTTTTAATTTTGAATGGTGGTTGCTTAGTTTAGCCGTGTCAGCAACTACCACTATTGTTGAACTGATTGCCCCAAGAGGTACAGATAACTTTTTTATTCCTCTAGTTAATGCACTGGTCTGCTTGATATTTATCGTTTATGTTCGTCCTATATAAAATAAAAATGAAAAAAATATCGACGCTGCTTTTAAATTATTCTCAGGCAAGTAATTTAAGGACAATACTTATTGATCGCCGATATCTTGAGTATACCTTCAATCTTCCAAGACGCAATTATTGTTGTTGCTTTGCACGATGGTGTTAAACTCCCTAATGGTCTGTTAGATAACATTCTTTTGCTTGGTTTGTATCTTGTCTAAATGCATCTGCACTTCTGCTCGCCATCATGATTTATGCAAACGCAATCAGGTAATCGTATGGCAAAACGTTCCTGGATCTTCCTCCCAGTCTATGCGCTCTTAGCACTACTCATAATCGTAGTCGGTGCTTGTAATGTACAGAAAGGGATCGTCGAAGCGCTCCTTCCTAAAGAGCTAGGACAGTATCCTCACTACGAATCAAAAGAAGCGGTATTGAAGGAGGCGCAAGTAATGTCCGATCGCCTCACTTCGCACATTCGGGCTTGGTATCAGGGTAAGGCACCTCGTGAAATACCCCGAAAGCTTTTACCAAACGGTATCGATCCGGGCATAAAAGGATTTTATCTTCAACGTCCTGAGGAAGTGAATCCGCAAAACCAGTGGATAGTGCGTCCTGCCGCGAAGATAGACCGCAGTGCAATGCCTGGCTTATACCCCGATCCGCACGCGACCTACCTTGTGTTGGGCGCTTTCTATGCTCCGTTCGGCACTAAGGTAATTATTGATGGCGAATTTCCTCACAGCCGCTTTTTTAACATCCAAGCATCACCTCCTCTCGATCCCGCGTTCTACTATTACAACGGGATGTTCGGTTCTCCAGAGGTGCCGCTAGTAGATGTCGATATTGCCCCGCTACCAGGGAATACAAATCCATTTCTCAAGGGAGGCGATCGCAATGCCCAAAAACGCAAATTCCGCGCTTATTTCACACTTGCCATAGGTAACGGTGCCAAGTTAGAGCCGGCGTACTCACCTCCCTTTTTCAGGGCACCAGGCAATCACCGCTTCGCCAGCGCTTTTCAGTATCAGGGCCCACTAGCTGATCCAGCCAGCCCCATGAGTAAGGTGGGAACAAAGCGTGGGGTGTGGAACACAGGCGCTTTGTGGATTCGTTATTATGCACCGGATCTTCAGCAGGGGCCCCTCGGTGGGGTAAGCCTTCCTCGTGTTCTCTATGAACTTCCGACAGGGGAGCGCTTTTTCCTCAATGCCGACTTTTCAAAAATGAAGGCAGCCATTAACAAAACGCGCCGAGATTGGAAAACTCCTTCCTTTGAACCGAGCGCGATAGAGGGGCCAAAGGAGGGGTGGAACCACGATTTCGATATCCTTCATGGTGGATTGGTCGGAATTTTCCGGGCAGTGGGAAAAGATAAACCCAAAGACAAGGAGTATGCCCGGCGCTTTGAACTGGTGGCGACGGGGAGAGGAATCAACCAACCGCCGCCCGGTAACTACGAACCCTCAGCCAGCCGCTGTGTATCAATTAACTATTTGGGTCGCTCAATGGCGATCGGCTCCGGGAAAGTTGCGGTACTCACAGGCCGTATGCCCACAGTCCCGAAAACTCGGCAGGGAGAGCGTATTATGACCGGGGGAAAGGCACGGTACTTTTCCATCACTTCGTATCCAGAACCGGATCTATTCGACCCCTCCTACATCGGCCCCGCCTATACCTCAATTATGGACGACGAGATTACCACAGATCGCTCCGGCTGGTATGTCATCGCCTATTCAAGGAAACAGGATCGTCCGAAGAATGCAACGACGGAGAACGGCGTGACATGGGTTGATTGGGGGAGGATTGCTCGGCAGCATTTCGTGCTCAGATGGCTGAGCGTTCACCCCGACTGGCGAGACCCAAAGCATGTGCCGGACATTACCAATCTCCCTTACAACACAACCACCTGGCTTTCACCTGACTACGACAAAAGCTTGGTCGGCGAAAACAATCACAAAGGACGTCTCAGTTCTTATCTTCCTCAAATGCACTACATGACTAAGGAAGAGTTCGAGTCCTTCGGTGCAGTAGTACGCCCGGATACGCTCCCGCTATGGACGAGTGCTGGAGGTAAAGGATAAGGCGAGTATTGATGATTGCACGACTGACAATTTGTTCTGTTGCGGTGATTTTACATCTTAAAAAATTCAAATTATTGGAAAAAAGAATAAAACAGCAATGCCGCAGAAGATTATGGAGTAAATTATGAAGCCGCTTTTATCTACAATAAAAATGAAGTTGTTTAGGCTTACTAATCAGGTGCAAACAATTCATCATGGTTTTGATTATATAATAAAATTTTTGAATATAATTAATCAGAAATATCAATAATTTTAAGTTTTTATCGCTTACTTAAAAATTTTTTAAATAATTTAATATTAAAATTAATATTAAATTATTAGAGTAAGCTCTTGCAAAAAAATTAAACAATAATATGTACAATTCCAAATTAACGGAGCATCCATTTCTCAAGAACAAAAGCTGGTGGATAATTTTATTGAGCAGCGTTGCTTCCGCAGTTATTGGAGGAACTACAATTTACATTCTTCTTCGTTCCCAACCTAGTCAGCAAAATCCTTCGTCAGCCTCCTTGAGTACTAATAATTATGGTAACAATGCCGTTAGTGCCCAAGGACGCATAGAACCGCAAGGAAAAGTTATTCGTTTGTCTGCTTCTAATTCTCTTGGAACTATTAAAATTGACAAACTTTTAGTGAAAGAGGGAGATAGAGTTACTTCTAATCAAGTAGTTGCTGTTCTAGACCAATATCATCGTCTTTTAGCTGCTTTAAAACAAGCTCAACAACAAGTAAAAGTTGCTCAAGCTAATCTAGCTAAAGTAAAAGCTGGGGCAAAAAGTGGGGAAATTAATGCTCAAAAAGCTCAAGTTTACCGTCTACAAGCTCAGATATTGGGAGAAAGAAGGACTCAACAAGCAAATATTGCCCGTTTGCAAGCTCAGTTAAGCAATGCCCAAACAGAATTTAGACGCTTTCAGATGCTCTATAAAGAAGGTGCAGTTGAAGCTTCCACATTTGATAGTAAGCGTTTAGAATTGCAAACTGCTAGGGAACAACTTAAAGAAGCTAAAGCTAACTTAAATCAAACTGAAGAAACTTTGCGACAGCAAATTAATGAGGCTAAAGCAACTTTAAACCAAATAGCTGAGGTTCGCCCCACAGATGTACAAGCAGCTCAAGCAGAGGTAAAAAGTGCGATCGCTGCTGTAGAAAAAGCTCAAGCTGAGTTGAATTTGACTTATGTGCGTGCGCCCCAAGATGGCCAAATTTTAAAAATTTATACATATCCAGGAGAAATTATTGGTAACGAGGGAATTGCTGACATGGGCCAAACAGACCAAATGTTTGTAGTTGCAGAGGTCTATGAAACTGATGTCAGTCGAGTACGTAACGGTCAACAAGCCACAATTACTAGTGAAGCTTTTCCAGGTGAGCTACATGGAACGGTCACGCAAGTAAGTCTACAAGTTCGCAGACAAGCAATGTTTAGTACCGACCCGATTGCTGATGTAGATCGCAGGGTAGTTGAAGTTAAAATTCGCCTCCATCCAACAGACACCAAGAAAGTTACAGGTTTCACTAATTTACAAGTAGAAGTAGTAATTAATACTAATAATCACAACTAAGGTTATTCTTTATGCCCAAAATCCGTCTAGCTTGGTTACAACTTAAACGCGAAAAATCTCGCATGATTGTTGCTATGGCGGGCATTGCTTTTTCTAACATTCTCATGTTTATGCAATTGGGATTTGAGCGTGCGCTTTATGATAGCGCTACACGCTTACACTCCACTTTAAAAGCGGACTTGATTATGATTAGTCCCCGTTCTAAGTCTTTAGCTTATATGAACAGTTTTCCTTTACGTCGTCTATATCAAGCTTTAGGATTTGATGGGGTTGATTCGGTTAGCCCTCTTTATGTTGATTTTGCTGATTGGAAAAATCCTATCACTAACAACTATCGAGCCATATTTGTGTTCGGTTTTAAACCAGAAAAACCTGTTTTTACATTACCAGAGGTAAATCAAAACTTAAATAAGCTAAAACTTCCTGATACTTTTCTATTTGATCGTTACTCTCGTCCTGAGTATGGGCCAATTGCTGCCGAATTTGAGCGTAACAAACAGGTAGTGACAGAAATAAGTAACTATAGAATTAAAACTGTTGGTTTATTTAGCCTTGGGCCTTCTTTTGCTGCTGATGGCAATTTGATTACTAGCGATCAAAACTTCTTGCGATTATTTAGAAACCATCGTCCCGGAGAAATTGAAATTGGGTTAATTACTCTTAAATCAGGTGTTGATAATCAAAAAGTGCTTAATAATTTAGTTGCACAACTGCCTAAAGATGTGAAACTGCTTACTTATCAAGGCTTTATTAACTTTGAGAAAGATTATTGGCGCACAAGTACAGCCATTGGTTTTATGTTTACACTTGGTACAAGCATGGGATTTATTGTTGGCATAGTCATTGTCTATCAAATTCTTTTTACAGATGTCAACGAACATTTAGCCGAGTACGCCACCCTCAAGGCTATGGGCTTTACAGATAATTATTTATTAAATGTTGTTTTTCAAGAAGCTTTAATTTTAGCAATTTTGGGCTACATTCCTGGATTAGGAATTTCTTTGGCTTTATATGAATTAACCAAGGCTGCTACTTCTTTACCAATGTTGATGAGTGCTAGCCGTTCTGTATTAGTTTTTGTTTTAACAATTTTAATGTGTGCTATTTCTGGCGCAATTGCTGTACGTAAATTGCGAACAGCAGATCCAGCAGATATTTTTTAGTAATATCAAATATATTTGTACTTTGCAAATGTTAGAAAATCCTATTATTGCTATTCGCAACCTCAATCATTACTTTGGTCAAGGTCAATTGCGTAAACAGATGTTATTTGATATAAACTTAGCAATTTACCCTGGTGAAGTAGTTATTTTGATGGGACAATCAGGCTCAGGTAAAACAACCTTACTGACCTTAATAGGAGCCTTGCGGTCTGTGCAACAGGGAAGCCTCAAGGTTTTAGGAAATGAACTTTACAGAGCTACTAATAACCAATTAATACAAATCCGACGCAATATTGGGTATATCTTTCAAGCACACAATTTGCTGCGATTTTTAACTGCTTGCCAGAATGTTCAAATGTCGCTGGAACTGCACAAAGAATTTGACAATCAACAAGCTCAATCTAAATCCAAAACTATGCTAGAAGCTGTTGGTTTGGGGAATAGAATCAATTACTATCCTGACGACTTATCTGGTGGACAAAAACAGCGAGTTGCAGTTGCTCGCGCTTTGGTGAGTCATCCCAAATTGGTTTTAGCTGATGAACCTACTGCTGCTTTAGATAGTAAATCAGGTCGAGACGTAGTAGAACTTATGCAGCGTTTAGCTAAGGAACAATCTTGTGCTGTCTTGATGGTTACTCACGATAATCGCATTCTCGATATTGCCGATCGCATCATTTATATGGAAGATGGATGCTTGGTGAATCACTAGACTTGCTTAGTTATTATGTTCAATTTACCAGTAAATGTTGTTGGGTAAATAAATAAGGAATTTGCATAACCCAACTATGCTTACACCGAACCTCAAACATAATTACGAATTGTGCGATCGCATCTTAAATATATTATCCAAATTCGTTTGTTGTCAAAAATCATAAAACAGAAGCTGATAGATTATCTCTATCAAAACTAATCAGTCTAGAGCCTATAAAATAAATCATCTAACTTTAGAAAAAAGCTATATTATCACAAATTTGTATTTTAAGAGCTTGATAAAAGCTTGATACAATTTGTTCAAGGGTTTTTATCTATTTAATTTACATTTAATCTAACTAAAGGATGATTTATTAGTTAAGAAATTTCTAATACTATGAGCGGAGCTTTGACATAAATCAGCCGAAAGTAGTAATAAAACCTGAACAGAAGCCTCGAAAAAATTGAAATTATTTCAAAATAAGGACTGATAGAGAATGGATGAATTTAAACTCAGCGTCTCCCTATTGACACCTGCTAGTGATTTAGTCACAGGAGATCCGGGAGGAAAGTTTGAAGCCGTTTTTGGGCGTGCTGGGAATGATAATATTTACGCCTACGATCCTTATACAAGTAGTAATCCACAGCAAAATATTGATTTTTTGTTTGGTGATATATTTGATAACTCTGTAGAAGAGTACGAAATCATACTCAATATTCAGGCTAATCAGCAAGGTGGTAATCCATTACTGATCCTACAGAGAAACATACCATCGGTAGGAAAGGACAAATTTATTCTTGGAGATATAAATCAGCCTTACTATACCGATAGTAGCTTCCTTGGTTTAGACAAGTTTGCTGTGCTCTATGATTTTGATCTCACTCAAGATAAAATCCAGCTCAACGGTAAAGCGGAAGATTATCGATTAGTAGATGTTAATGGATTAAAAGTTGAAGGAATAGACCAACCTTTTTTTGGAAAGGCTATATTTTCAGTTCAACAGGGAACACCTGACCTCGTTGGTTATGTGATTGCGCGTCCTGAGGTCAAGTTGGATCTCAAGGATGGATATTTTCAGTATGTGGGTGAAAAACCACAAACAAAACCAGCACGAAAGAAGATTGGGCAATTAGGAACTACCGGTATCGATCGCAGTCTTGGTGCTGCTACAGATCCTTCAGGTAATGTCTATATAACAGGATCTACTACTGGCCCTTTACAAGGAAGCAATAAAGGTTTTGCAGATGCTTGGATAGCCAAATTAGACAATCAGGGTAACCAATTGTGGGGTAAGCAAATTGGCTCTTCCGGTTCTGAAACATCCTATGCCGTCGTCACAGACAAAGACGGTAATGTGTACGTGGCGGGAGACACGGGGGGTAACTTATTTTCATCCAAGCAATCAGAATCTCAGGATGCTTGGGTAGCTAAGTATGACAGCAATGGGACTCTGAAGTGGGCTAAGCAGCTTGGAACCAATGTGACTGGTGGTAATGCTAATACTGCCTTTGGTCTCCAAGTAGATGACAAAGGCAGTGTTTACTTATCGGGATTAGCCATTAAGGAAAATCAAAGAACAGACATATTTAATTTTCCTGTTCAGGATGATTCTTGGGTAGCTAAGTTCGACAGTAATGGCAATCAACAATGGTTTACGCAGATTGGGAATTTCTTTTTTGACGAAAGTTACGATCTTGCAGTCGATAAGGATGGCAATAGTTACCTGACAGGATGGACGCAAGGTTTAGTAAAAGAGTCAGATCCATCTAGACAACTTTTGAAGTATGACGCTTGGCTGGCAAAGGTGGATCCCAGTGGTCAGGTTGATTGGATTCAACAGTTTGGGAGTAAAAATGAAGGTCTAGAGTTTTCATGGGCTGTTGACACTGATAGCAAGGGCAATATCTACACTACAGGATGGACTACAGGCGAATTGGGGACAAAAGATAACAAGAGTAAGAAATCAGATTCTTACGATATTTGGTTTAGCAAATTTAGCCCAGATGGGACTCAGCTGTGGACTAAACAGTTTGGCTCTAAAGCTGATGATGGCACCTACTTATCTGATATGGAGATCGATTCACAAGACAATATCTTCTTGATCGGATATACCAACGATAAGTTAGGAAAAGGTACCAAAGATGAAGCTTATAATGCCTGGGTAGGAAAGTTCGATACAGAAGGCAACAACAAGTGGATTCAACAGTTTGGCAGCAAAAATAAGCTTGACTACGCTACAGGTGTTACTACGGACAACGCTGGTAAGCTTTACGTAACTGGATTTACTGATGGTTTGTTAGGCAGTAATAGCACTGGAGCTAATGGAGCGGGTGTGGATGGCTGGGTAGCTCAGTTTGATGCAAACAAAGGAAAACTCCAAAAATTTATTGGCAATTCAAAAGATTTGATCAGTATTAGCGATCCTGGCCCAATCTCCACTGTTGATATAAGTAATAATTTTGTTACTGATGAGAAGCTGCCTAATGGTGATAATCTCATTAACCCTGCTCAAGGAATCAGTGTTAGCAAAAGTACACTAGACTATGGAGATTTTATTTCTAGCCTGGGCAGCATCTTCGACCGTAATGTCCAAAACTCTTTTCCTACAGCTTTGACTGAGGCTGTTAATAGTGGTCAAATAGTGATTTGAACTTTTTCTCACTAGAAATAGGCTAAAATCAGCAATCGTGTTCAACTCAGCAGAGTCATCTACTCTGCTGGGTTGGATAAGAGAGCATATATAAAACTGGTGCTTATGAATTGTAGGCTGAAATTGTAGGCGATCGCCTTAGACAAAACACTCGACAACAACAAAGGTTTGAAACCTAAGAGGATGTCTGAAAACTTTTTGATGTTGTATTTGAGACTTATAGATCCCCCTAAATCCTCCTTGGAAAGGGGGGCTAGGGGGGATCAAACGAAATATTTAATACTTCTCAGACATCCTCTAAGATTCAGCGATGAAATCATCAAGGCAAGAAGTTTTCCGTAACCTTATCGTCCAATAATTTGGCTGGCTTCCTGATCAGGATTCGAGGTTGTGCGCGGAAGTAAAGTATATGTGGTGGTAAGGGTAATTTTTTCCTTTATTTGTAAGGTTTTTAGGGGACTAAGAAATTCAAGTTCCACAAAAGCTTCTGGATCAGAGTTAGTATAAATTTCAGCACTGCTTTCCTGGTCGGGATAGCGAACTCCAGATACTCTTGGTGAATCAATACGAACTACGACTTTTTTTCCAACCCATAATAACGTACTTGCATCGCAGCCTAGCTTGTGGGATTTTTTTGGGTCGCGTGTCAATGAGAGCATTCCGTTTTCGACCTTTAAATTGGCTGGTAAATCGTCAGATTGCTTGTTATACCCTTGAGGAAAGATAGAAGGTTGGGGCAAGGCGGCATATACCGCTACTGGGTCACGCAACTGTGTAATTACCCATACTGCAACATCTTTCGGCTTGCCTTTCACCTTTTCAAAAGTTGTGGAAATCGTCATCACAGGTTGTTGCGGATGAAGACGAATCCTACGAAAAGTCCGAATGCCATAGAGCAAATCTATGGGATAAATCAGCGTTACTTCGCCGCCGTCCACCTTTGCCTGAACTGGTATGGAATCAAAACCTGTTGGTGGCGGCCAAAGTCGCCCCATAATTTTCTTCCAGTCAGACTGAGGGGCTGGCCAAGTTTTATCACCCCCGAAATTAACCCATTTTTTTGGTGTCGGGTTGGGGATTTTGCCAGACATTTTCGGATTTTCCCAGAATGTATCCTCCCCATTCTGAAATCGAAATTGCATCACTCGCCCAATTGCTGGGACTATAACTGCTTCCACTTGACCATTACTCAAAACCCAGGAGTCTCGCCAGCCCCGGTAATTGGTTTTGACTGCTGTAACTTTTGTAGTTTGGAATGAGGCTTTCAGACTGGGGATACTTGCAGTGGCTTCCAACCCGCAAACAACCACCAGAAATAACCCAAAGCAAAATAACAGCAATCTTTTAGCCTTCATACTTAATCCTTCTTACCCCAATTCTCTAAAATCCGGCAACAGATCCTTTCTTCAGAAACCCTTTTGACATCTGACTTTCTTAATTTTGAATTTTGAATTGGTATTACCCCTTCAGGCGGGTACGGTAAACGCTCTGACCTGCTGTAATATAAAGTGTTTTGTAATCTTTATCGCCCCAAGCTAAATTTGTTACCACTTCTGGCACTGTAATTTTGCCCAGGAATTGACCTGTTGGCGAAAAAATCCATACTCCTCCAGAACCGCTACAGTAAATATTGCCTTTGACATCCACCTTCAGTCCATCAGGTATACCTTTATCTTTGGGCCCAGTTAACTGTGCAAAAACTTTGCTGTTAGTTAATGTGCCATCTGACTTGACTTCAAAAACGCGGATGTGTCCTTTGTCAGAATCACTAATGTAGAGTTTTTTCTCATCAGAAGAGAATGCGAGTCCGTTAGGACGCACCATTTCTTTGTTGAGTAGAGTCAGGGTTCTATCTGGTTTCAAGCGATAGATACCATAAAAGCCAAGTTCTTCTTTGTCTTTGCTGATACCATAGGGTGGATCAGTGAAATAAATACTACCGTCTGACTTGACCACAACATCATTTGGGCTATTGAGACGCTTGCCTTGGTAGCGTTCAGCTAAAACGCTGATTTGACCGTTTTTTTCTGTGCGTACAAGACGGCGTTTATGTTGTGCAGTAATTAATCGTCCTTGCCTATCGAATGTATTACCGTTGGGATTGCCAGCAGGATAACGAAATACGACAACTTTACCGTCAGTTGTCCACTTATAAATAGTATCGGCAGGAATATCACTAAAGAGAAGGAAGCCACTTGGATGCCAGACAGGGCCTTCGGTGAACTTAAAGCGACCGACAAGCTTTTCCAAGTTGGTGTTACTAATGTTAATACTTTGTAGTCCAGCAGCACTATTTTCATGGCTTTGCTGTAAGCTCAAAAAGCTGATAAACAAACTGCACAAAGCTATCGGTAATGTAAATTTTTTCACGATTATTTACTCACTAAACCTCAGTCCCTATCATTAAGGCAAAATTTAACTTTTAATTGAAATTATGTTTAAAAGTTAAATTCTGTCCTGAAAGGGACGATAACAATATCAGGGCAACATTATGATAGTTGCTATTTGTTATTTTGGTTGTGGTTTTGATAATTACGTGACTTCGGTGATGGGACAAGTTTTCTAACTTTACCGTCACTTTTAGATGTCACATATAGTTCTCCTGCTGCGTCTATGCCAAAACGAATATCAGAACGTTGGCTACCAAGAATTTTTAGAAAATTCTTTTCTTGTTCACCATCAAAAAGTCTGAGTTCTTTGATCTTGACCTGTTTACCATTAACTAGTTCATCAACAGGCACATGAAAAAAGCGGCTATCGTTGCCAAAGTCGGCAAAAACATACTGTCCTACCAATTCGGGAATCGCTTGACCTCTGTAAACATAACCGCCTGCGATCGCAACTGCATAGAAACCTGACCAATCTACTGGTTTATCATGGTCATATTGGGCGACGGGGTACGTGTAACCATACTTGGCATCATTTTTGGGCAATGGAAACAGGACATTCTCGTTTTTTTCATCTATGACAAAAGTTCCTTCACGGTTTCCCCATCCGTAATTAGCACCTTTAATGCCGAGATTCACTTCTTCAATCAAAGCTTGACCGATATCGACAATTAACATTTTGCCGTCGCCACCTGTATCCCAGCTAAAACGATGGGGGTTACGCAGTCCATAAGCCCAAATCTCCCCTAATATCTTTGGGTTCCTTTTTTTAACAAAAGGATTATCTTGAGGTATGCCATACTTGCCATTAGCGCTATTCTTACCGAAAGGGTCAATCCGCAGTATTTTGCCCAGAGGTGTGCCCAAATCTTGTCCGTTATCCAGAGGATCTGTATAGCTAACAGGGAAGCCGTCACTTCCACCATCAGCCACTGCAATATACAGCATTCCATAATCGGCATCTCCAGGTTTAGCATTAGGATTAAAGCCTAATTGCCCTACATTATGGTCTGGGTAAGGCTCTTCAATACGAAGGATTTCCCGATATGTTCCGGTAAAAGTATTGGCAGCAGGGTCAGCAGCTTTCCACTCACGAATCACATCGTGGTGAGAACTTTTTATAATCTTGCCTTTACTATCAACAATTTTTTTAGTAACTAGAAAATCAGGAATATGAGATTTTTTTTCTTCACTACTTACAGTATAAAAAATTCCATTTGTGGCAAATTCTGGGTGAAAAGTAAAATAGGCAAAACCCTGTTGTGAAGTTTCATCAATAAACCCTGAACCTACTAATTTTTTTAAATTCATGTAGACGGAAGCTTTGTTATTAATAATCACATAAAGATTGCCACGCATATCGTTGACAAATATCTTTCCACTACCGTCACCTGCATGAGTCAAAAAATTTAATCGTGCAACTCTATTGCTTGCAGTTCCACTTATGGGAATTTGTACAACTTCTTTCAGCCCTACTGATATATTTGATTTTTCAATTTTTTCAGGAATAGGGTTAGTTATCTGAGCAGAGGAAATACTAGAAAAAGCTAAAAATAAAAAGAAAACAGTAGAAAGACAAAACAAAATGTAAAACTTTTTCATTACGTTTATCAAGTTAGATGTTTAGCTTTTAGTTTATGCCACTCAACTGATTGAAAAATGATCGCTGCTCAAGAAGTTTGCAGGTAATTAACTTATTAAAATTTAATTTTTACACTAGCAATCAACTTTTAGAACCAACAGCTAGGCGGCTAACTGCATCTTAAAATAAATCGGTCATAATTACATTTTTTAAAGCAACTTTAAACAATGTAACCCCTAAGGGAAGTATAAATTTACTCTTACCCAGGGTAATGTATGACTGTCAAACTCGACTTGTCACTGCACTGCAAGCTGCTATTAGATTTGGAAGATGCTACGACTCAGCATTATGTGCGGGCGATGGAACATTTATTAGTGGTGGTTCAAGATTTATCGCTAGCGCGCAGCTTGGAGCAAATTATGGAAATTGTGCGGGTAGCTGCAAGAGAACTAACTGAAGCGGATGGAGCCAGTTTTGTATTACGGGATAACGGCTACTGCTACTACGCCGATGAAGATGCTATTGCTCCTCTGTGGAAAGGGCAGCGATTTCCGATGAATATCTGCATTGGCGGTTGGGCAATGCTGAATCGTCAAGTGATCAAAGGGTTCCCTATACCACTTATCAAGCCACCTTTATCCAAAGCATGGTGATGATAGACCCGATTTAACCAGACTCAACTTGGCTGATATTTAGATGTATCAACGAAAGCGAGCCAAAAAAGCTAATTAATAATTTTGGTATGAGCGATGGGTAAGGCTTATTTATCAGCCAGCGAGTTAGGCATAAAGAAGAGTTTCTATATCACATTTTGTCAATTTTTGTAGTTAATTTTACTACGTTTTAATAAAAGGTAGCATATACTAAGTATTATAAGCCTTCCATCAAGAGAAAACTGGGAAGGTAGCGATACGTAAGCAGGTAAATCCTATGCAAAAACTTAGGGGAGTAACGGAATTAGAATATGCCTTTCTGTTTACCCTCAGAAAGGTAAATTCGATAAATTTAGCAGGATTTAAACCGTTTTTTAACGATATGCCTGTTGACCCTTTTATTAAAGGCAACTATCGTTCTAGAAGATTATCCCGATTTACTGTTGTTGGGGATAAGTTGATTAAACTACCTCACGGTTATTTCTACCAAAGCAAAGATTACAATCCATTATTGGGAGATATTAAAAGGGAGTTTGCAGAATTAGATGATGCAATGATAGAACTTGATATATTTAAAAACCTTATCTTAGCATTTACTGATTCTTGTAAACTTCATCCAGAGGCAGAAATAGGAGTTCATCAAATTAGGATTAGCTGTTCGCCTGATAATTTGGGTAATCCTGCGCCTGAAGGTATCCATAGAGATGGTACAGATTTTATCGGGATTTTCTCTGTTGATAGAGATAATATTCAAGGCGGAGAAACACATTTGTATACTGCTAAGAAGGAAAAACCCATTTTTAATAAAGTTCTCAATCCTGGTGAACTTTTATTGGTCAACGACCATGAATTTTTACACTTTACTACTCCGATTAAACCAGAGAATAACGCTCTAGGAACAAGGGATGTTTTTGTGCTAACTTCTCCAAGTTTGCTTTCTGATTAATATTATTGAGAAATATAAACACAGATAAACACAGAAAAATTATCTGTGTTTATCTTTATTAGGAGTATTTAAGTCTCACACCTGCGTCAAAACATAGTTTACCTATTTTGACTTCAGAATCATTGAATTAAACTAGTAGTCTAAAATGCTAATTTTTGCGTGAGTCAGCCAAAACTACTGACTAAATTTTCAACTACTTTAATTAATTAGATGAAGCTGGATTTTGACACTTTTATACGTTGTGTGACTTGCTCAAATCCTACCAATCATTTCAGTTAACTTTGGCAGGAACCCAATCATCATGCGTAGCTTGGTCAATATTAGGGGATTGAATGCACACGAAATAACATTGTCCCTCGCCTTGCACACTAAAACCATGAGCGACATTGGTGGGATTATAAACTCGAACTCCAGCAGAAATAGGAAACCATTTATCCTTACCTGCTGCCATACCCATACTATCTAGCTCCGAAACTGGCGACCAATTCTCTTCTACAAGAGCGTAAGCATTAACTGGGTTAGGAAAACCTTCAGCTTCCCCAAGTATTGGGCACAAGGCATGGGCTATCGGATGAACATGTACAGAACCGGGGTAATTACTTTTAATCAAAACTATGGAAATTTCCAGTGCCTCTGGCTCCAAGTTGTATCTTTCTATAAACGGCTGCAATATTTCTTTGCGTATCAAAGTTTTTTCAAACCCGTGATAATCCTTTTTTGTTGACCAATCAAATATTTCTGTGCCAGGTTTTCTCCTTAATATATCGATAAATTCATCGGTAATTATTTCTAAAACTTCATTGGATACTTTTGATACCTTTTGAGTTGGCTTGGGGTAACTAATACCTGTCATTGTTCTGACTCCTCAAATTTAGTTATTTAAAGTTGTTTGTCTGTATTCCCATGCTGAGTGTTAGCAACTGATGCGCTATGGATTATCGCAAGTATTCATAGCGAAGTTGCATTCAATAGCGGTATTTGACGCACAGAATATGAGACGCGATCAATTCTTCGTCTTCTTAGTACTTGAATATGGTTTGTTTACTCACATTTTATCTTAAAAATCTGAAAGTGTGTATTGACGGAAATACTTCAATATGGTAAATACACTCAAAATATCTTTTGGTATGAAAGTAGTTTAGCTTTTGTTTAGAAGAGGCAGAGGATCAGAGGAAATGAGGAACACAGGGGAAACCTCATAGATAAATTTAAGGACTTGAACAACGGATGTATTGTCAAACGAGCGTTTGCTACTTCAGTGTCATTAAAATAGGAAATAAGCTAGAGTCACGGTGAATACTTTTATAGTCAACAGCTAACTGAGTTTACTCAACAAACGCTATGAATGACGAATTCTACAATCGAGGTTTGGAAAAAGCCAAGCAAAAAGACTACCCTGGAGCTATTGAAGAATTTAACCGTGCTTTGCAACTAACACCTTACTTTGCCGAAGCTTATTTTCAAAGAGGTTTGGCATATTATGACTTAGGAGAACTTCTCCAAGCTGTTTCAGATTACACTCAAGTTTTGAGGCTGAATCCTCAGAGTATAGAAGCATATTATTCTCGCGCCTTGGCAAGGGTGGCGCTAAAAAATCTACCGGGTGCGCTTGAAGATGTGGAAGGTGCTATTCGTCTCAATTCCAATTATGCCGCAGCTTATAGTTTACGGGGGATGGTGCGACGCAAACAGGGATATATTCAAGATGCGATCGCCAATTTTAAAAAAGCCGCACAATTATATCTAGAACAAAAAGATAAAGAAAATTGTCGCCTCTGTCTGGAACGGATTAAACAGCTACAACCACCAAAGAAGCCAGCTGTTCCGCAACCAAATTCTACAATCGTAACTATCACATCCACAAACGAATATTTCACGCAACTATTAGACAAGGCAGAAAAGGGAAATACCCGCGAGGCGATTGAAGATTTAAACTGGGTATTGCAAGCTGATCCGCAAGATGCCCAAGCTTATTGCTGTCGTGGGGTTGTGCGTTGCAAAATGGGAAATTATCAAGCTGCGATCGCAGACTTTAACCAAGCAATACTGCTGAATTTTCAAGATGCTATTGTCTATCGCAACCGAGGCAAAGCACGTTCTTTGTTAGGCGATCATCAAGGTGCGATCGCTGATTTTAACCAAGCACTCCAAATTCAACCCCAAGATGCCTTAGTTTATGTTGCCAGAGGTAATGCTTATCGGGCAATGAGCAATTATCTAGGTGCAATTCAAGACTACACCCAAGCACTACAAATTAATCCCGATGATGCCCAAGCTTACTACAATCGCGGTATTGCCCATACTCTCTTAGAAGAAATACAACACGCGATCGAAGATTATCAACGGGCAGCAAGTATATTTTGTGTACAAGAAGATTGGGAAAACTACCAACAAGTCTTAGATAGCCTCAACAAAATTCAGTCATCTAGTCTGGATTTCAAAAAATCTAAATCTAACTTGCTACGTCAGCGATTATTGCGACTGGTAGGGGGACAATGGGACATTGCCCAACGGCTTATTCAACAAAAGAAGGATTACTATCCTGGGATGACAGAAGAGTGGTATTTACAAAAAGTGATTGCAGAATTAGAACGCGATCGCGGTAATTAATATTCCACGTTCTAACATTTAAGTAACTACTTTAAATGCAGTAATTTGCTTTTTGTACCAGTATTTATACTGGATATTAAGTAATTATATATTTCTTATATAATTTTCGGTAAGCCTTTTTGTCCAGAAGTATTAAAATAGCAACCAACTAAGTAAGTACATAAACGTACTTAATATTAGTAAAACTGCATATCGTCAGCTATAGTGCATACAAAAAAGTTTTATTTTAGGCATAGCATTGATATATTGGCACTGTCGCCGTTAGACTATTTTTTGGCGGCAAATTCCAGGCCAATCACACTCCTGAGCTAGTGCCAGCGAGCGCCATCTGTAAATCTGCGATTCAACATTCACGTTTCTCCCCTACCGTTACCCTATGCTGTCTGATAGCGATTACTGCACAGCCGCAGTGATTGGATTCACAGAAGTTCAGTTAATGCGTAAGTCCTAGACAAGTTGAGGAGCTTGTTGTCGGATAGGCACTTGAATTATGAATTTAGTGCCTTCCCCAAGGCTAGAAAAACATTGCAATTTTCCACTATGTTTCTCCGTAATGATTTGGTAGCTGATTGCCATACCCATGCCTGTTCCTTTACCTACAGGCTTGGTAGTGAAAAATGGATCGAAGATACGCTTTTGAACAGATTCTGGCATTCCTTGTGCGTTATCAGCGATCACAATTTCTACCAATTGTGAATCAACTACTGAAGTGCGGATAGTAATCTGACTGGGATTTTCTTGTATCTGTTGATAAGTGCGTTTGATATCTACCTCATCAAAGGCATCCATTGCATTTACCAGAATATTCATCAATACTTGGTTGAGTTGACCAGGATAGCATTCCACTTGCGGCAAGTTGCCATAATCTCGAATAACTTCGATTGTTGGACTGTCTGGTTTGTCTTTGAGGCGGTGTTGCAGAATTAAGAGAGTACTTTCGATGCCTTCATGAATATCAACTGCCTTAAATTCCGCTTCATCCATACGCGAAAAATTCCGCAACGATAGCACAATGTTACGAATCCTCTCAGTCCCCATTTTCATTGAAGACAGCATCTTCTGTAAATCTTCGATAAGAAATTCAAGATCAATTTCCTCTGCTAATGCTTCAATTTCTGGGTCATGGCTAGAATGGCGTTCTTGGTAGAGATAAATCATCTCTAACAAGTTTTGAGTATACTCATCCAAGTGAGTAATATTGCCGTGAATAAAGTTAACTGGGTTATTGATTTCATGGGCGATACCTGCTACCAGTTGACCCAGACTAGACATTTTTTCACTTTGAATTACTTGTGCTTGGGTACGCTGCAATTCACTCAAAGCTGTTTTAAGTTCAAAAGTCCTTTCTTCGACTCTCGCTTCTAGTTCTGCATTACTGTTTTCTAAAGCAATAAAGGATTCGCGCAATTGCCCTGCCATATGATTAAAAGAATGGGCAAGGGCGTTGAGTTCCTGTATGTTGCCCTCTGTGATTGTCTGGTCTAAGTCGCCGGCTGCCATTGCCTGACTTGCCTGGTTCAGGCGCAGGATGGGATGCGCAATCCAGCGTCCGGTAAAAATACCACTCGTCGTTGCCACTACCAGCGCCCCAAAACAAAGTAAGATAGTAGTTAGGGTATTAGCATTGATTTGTGACATGAAGGCGCTTTGCGGGATGCTGGTGACAACCAGCCAGTCCAAGCCATATTGGTCGCGCCAGGGAGCAATATGCACATTATAATGTTCTCCCTGAAAATTGGCTTGAAGTTCTTGGGTATTAGTGATGGTCTGAAGGTTGGGAATGCTTTGCTGAAGCTGTTTAGCAATACCTTGCACAACTTGATTAGGGCTGTCTGTTGCTTTGAGGCGTTTAATTTCGTTCTTGGTTACAGTAAAAGGCTGCTCCTGGCAGGAATTGGCAACCAACATACCATCCCGCTCTATAATAAACACTTGTCCAGAGCGACTGATATTTAATGTTCGCAAAAATTCGCTCAGTTTCAATAGATGAATGTCAACCCCCACCACGCCAATGAGCTTTTTACTAGCGTCATAAACTGGGCTACCTGCTGATGCCGCAATATAGGGAGGATAGGCAGGATCGTAGTAGGTGTAGATCCGAGTCCAGATCGGTTTCCCGGCTTTAACGGGTTCAATGTATATAGGTTCATTGAGGGTATCCCATGTAGCGGTAGACAAGAGTTGAGTACGGTTGCCATCGTTGTCTGCCAAGTAAGTTGTCGAATTTTTCGGCAGGCTAGGTGTTTTGGTGGTGTTGTCGTCGATAGTAACCGTTTTGCCATCATAGCGAGCGGCTCCAGCTCCTTCCCCAGTTGCTAGGTTCAAGCTGATGTAGGTCAGGTCATAGGCTTGCATTTGATGCCAGAAATATTTGCCAACAGTTTTACGATCTCGCACATTCAGTAATCCCATGCGAATTGCATCGGCATTAATCTGGATGACTTGATGCGGAATTGACAGGTAGGCATCCAAATGGTGATCTATCTCACTACTGGTTCGCTCCATCAACTGCTTTGACAAATCCTGAACCGCCTTCTCACCATTTTTAAACGACAAGTATCCCACCAGCCCTACTGCACTAAACACTTGCACCACGAAAGGAACGATGAGGACAAGCTGTAATGGCAATGTCCAGAATTTGGTGGATGATGAACGGGTCTTCATAAGCTGGAAACCTGAGTACATTTTGAAGGCTGCTGGCAAGGCTTTGAACTCATTGGAACCAGCATAAACTTTTGCCTTACTTAAGATAATTCCCCAAAAATTTCTAGCTTGAACACAATTCGCTCTACTCTTAGGCACTTGCCAGAAATAAAATGTCCAGGTTAAATTGTTTGCTGAGTCTAAGCTCAATAGCACGCTTGTAAAGGCGAAATCTTGCGATTAACAAGGTGTTGGGGCTAAGGTATAGTGTTAGTAGGTATTTAATGGATGAGTGGCAAATAGAGCTTATGCGCTTCCTAATTTCTTAACCAGATTGCCCTAAACTCCAAAACCAGTAATATCAACGAATTACACTTAACGAGCGTGCCATTCATGCCTAAGAGATTTAGCATTTAGTCAGGGAGAGGAGGTTCCAAAAAACCAGAGTGAATAAAATACGAAAAGTAAGTATTCAGTAGTTTATCGTCCACAGGTGGGCAGGTAATATTACTACCTACTAACCCAATAACTGTATTGGAACTATCAAATTGCAGAGATTTTGGTTGAAAATAAAGTTCAGGAATTGACTGTTGCTGCTCCGGAAGCTTTTCAGATAAGAAAGATAAGAAGGGATATAAAGCATTTTCTGGCATATTTGGAACAAAAAATCTGACTTTAGAAAGCCAATCTTGAAAGGAAAGTTGTTGAATTGAATAACCAAAATTATGCATCCAATTCACAAGCTGATTCCATGAAATAGATTGAGGATTAGAGACGTGAAATACTCTCTTATTAAGAGCTTTTTGTCTTGATAACCGGACAATCGCACGACTGATATAATCAACGGGAACAATATCTACTGGCATATTCCAATCAGGTGCTAACCCTAGTTGAATACAGCCCTTGATCAGGCTGCGTAAAAAGTCGGAACGGTTACAAATTCCTGTTTGGCTGTGTCCTTCTATCCAAGTGGGACGATAAATAGCTGTGGGAATTCCTCGCTCATGAGCAAGCGTAACTAATTTTTCCGCAACCCATTTGCTTTGTGTGTAACCGTAGAGACCATGCGGGCGATCAGCTTCCTGTTCTAAAATAACTTGCGTTTCAGTATAGGCAATTGGTGAAAAAACGCCAACGGTAGAGAGGAAATGAATGGGTTTAATCTTTGTTTGACTTGCTAATCTCAGGACTTCTTGTGTACCTAAAACGTTCGCGGCTTTTAGCACAGAGTATGGATAAACAAAGTTAACTAATGCACCGTTGTGGTAGATAGTATCGATAGTTTCTGCCAAAGTTTGAAATTGTTCAGACGGCAACCCCAGCAGTGGTAGCGATATATCGCCAATAACGGGAATAATTCTGGAGCTTCTATTTTGATCCCAAAGCTTGTAAGATTCCAGTATGCTTTTGATGCGTTGGTTACCTTCTTGAACATCAGTAGCCCTGACCAAGCAATAAACCTTCGCCTGGGTTTGCTCAAGTAATTCGTGAAGCAAGAAAGCTCCCAAAAAACCTGTTGCACCAGTTAACAAAACATTGGCTGGCTCAAAAACTAATTCTAATAATGCATTTTTAGAGTTAATTGTTGGATCTAAAATCGCTTCAGTTTGTAGATCGAGGGCAGGATGAATGGTTGATGCTACATCATCTCCGGCTTTTATTGCTGCAATGATTTTAGCTAGTTCTGCGATACTAGGAGCTATGAAAATATTTTGCAGGGACAACTCTATCTGGAATGTTTTTTGTACCTGGAAAAGCATTCGAGCTAACAGTAGAGAGTGTCCCCCCAAGTCAAAGAAGTTGTCATAAATTCCAACTTGTTCCAGTCCCAAAATTCGAGTTGCGATCTGGGCTAATTGCTGTTCAACATAGTTACGAGGTGTAACAAAAGCTTCCTGTAGATCGGGTCTAACTCGGTTTGGTGCAGGTAATGCCCGGCGATCAACTTTGCCACTAGGCGTAATCGGTAAAGCTTCCATCACGACAAAGGCAGCAGGAATCATGTACTCAGGTAGTCTCTGTTTAAGGAAAGCACGAAGTTGCGGTATTAAATTGAAAAGATTAACTGTCTGTTCGTTTTGAAGAGGATGATTAGCAAGTTTATTTTGAGTGGTTATTTCAGGGAGAGAATACTGTTGTAGTTGTCCAATCTGCGATGTAGCTGAAGAATTATTTTCAGACTCTTGTAACTTAAGACAAAGATAGGCAACTAAGCGCTTTTCACCAGGCTGATCCTCGCGGACTATGGCAACCGTTTCCTTAACGGCAGGATATTGGCTAAGTACATTTTCAATTTCTCCTAGCTCGATACGATAGCCGCGAATCTTGACTTGCTGATCTATGCGTCCTAAATACTCAATATTGCCATCAGCAAGATATCTTGCTAAATCACCTGTTTTATACAAGCGATCGCACTTGTTAAAAGGACTGACAA
>JAESGN010000150.1_pt1 | contig 164983 bp, 157 predicted proteins | sample 9269731 | NCBI WGS metagenome assembly JAESGN01 (sample SAMN15720683, study PRJNA650826) | algae metagenome | isolation source: Mojavia pulchra JT2-VF2 and co-occurring heterotrophs from desert soil | place: USA: Cadiz Valley, Joshua Tree National Park, CA | collected 1998-06-08
GGCCGCACCGACGTGCCGAAGATCGTCGACTGGTACATGGAAGGCAAGATCAACATCGACGACCTGATCACGCACACCATGCCGCTCGAGAAGATCAACGACGGCTTCGACCTCATGAAGCGCGGCGAGTCGATCCGCGGCGTGGTGCTCTACTGACGCCGCGGGTGCCGACCATGGAACGCATGGAGCCCCTGCGCCGCATCGAAGCCGGCGTGCTCGAGGTCGCCTACCACGAGAGCGGCCCGGCCGACGGACCGCCCGTGCTGCTGATGCACGGCTTCCCCTACGACATCCACACCTATGCCGAGGTCGCGCCGCTGCTCGCGGCCGAGGGCTGCCGCACCATCGTGCCGTACATGCGCGGCTACGGCGGCACGCGCTTCCTGAGCGCCGACACGCCGCGCTCGGGCGAACAGGCGGCCTTCGGCGCCGACCTGCTGGCGCTGCTCGACGCGCTGAAGATCGACCGCGCCGTGCTCGCCGGCTACGACTGGGGCGGCCGCGCCGCCTGCGTGGTGGCGGCCCTGTGGCCCGAGCGCTGCGCGGGACTGGTATCGCTCAACAGCTACAACATCCAGAACATCGCCCGCGCGATGGAGCCCGACACGCCCGAGAACGAGCACAGCCTCTGGTACCAGTACTACTTCCACAGCGAACGCGGCCGCGCCGGCCTGCGGAAGGACCGCAAGGCCATCGCGAAGCTGCTGTGGAAGCTGTGGTCGCCGACCTGGCGCTTCGACGACGCCACCTTCGAGCGCAGCGCCGCGGCCTTCGACCATCCCGACTTCGTGGAGGTGGTGATCCATTCGTACCGCCACCGCTTTGGCCTGGTGGCGGGCGATCCGGCCTATGCCGACATCGATCGCCAGCTGGCCGCGCAGCCGGTCATCCGCGTGCCCGCGATCACCTTCGACGGCATCGACGACGGCGTGCGACCGCCGGCCGACGCATCGGCGCATGCGCCGCGCTTCAGCGGACCGCGCTCGCACCGGCTGGTGCCGGGCGCGGGCCACAACCTGCCGCAGGAGGCGCCGCGCGCCTTCGCCGACGCGGTGCTCGAACTGGTGCGGGGCGCCGCATGACCGATCTGCTCAAGACCCTGTCCGAGCACCACTGCTTCGGCGGCGTGCAGGGCTTCTACGAACAGGCCTCGCACGAGATCGGCCTGCCGATGCGCTTCTCGGTCTACCTGCCGCCGCAGGCCGCGAACGAGCGCGTGCCGGCGCTGCTGTACCTCGCGGGCCTGACCTGCAACGAGGAGACCTTCGCGATCAAGGCCGGCGCGCAGCGCATGGCCGCCAGCCTCGGCCTCGCGCTGATCGCGCCCGACACCAGCCCGCGCGGCGCGGCCGTGGAAGCGCTGCCGGGCGCCAGCGCGAGCTGGGACTTCGGCATCGGCGCCGGCTTCTACCTCGACGCCACCGAGGCGCCCTGGGCCGCCCACTGGCGCATGGAGAGCTGGATCGTGCAGGAGCTGCTGCCGCTGGTGGGCCGCCAGTTCGCGATCGACACCGCGCGCCTGGGCATCTTCGGCCACTCGATGGGCGGCCACGGCGCGCTCACGCTGGCGCTGCGCCATCCGGGGCGCTTCCTCTCGCTGTCGGCCTTCGCGCCGATCTGCGCGCCCACCCAGTGCCCCTGGGGCGACAAGGCGCTGCGCGGCTACCTCGGCGAACCCGGCGACGACCGCGCGGCCTGGCTCGCGCACGATGCCAGCGCGCTGATGCAGTCGCAGGTCGCGGCGCCCTATCCGCACGGCATCCTGGTCGACCAGGGCCTGGCCGACAAATTCCTCGCCGAGCAGCTGCATCCCGAGGCCTTCGAGGCCGCCTGCTTCGCCGCCGGCCAGCCGCTCACGCTGCGGCGCCACGCGGGCTACGACCACGGCTACTACTTCATCCAGAGCTTCATGGCCGACCACCTGGCGCACCATGCGCAGGTGCTGCGCGGCTGAACGAACGGCCATGTCCGACGCCCAGACGCCCGCCTTCCACCTGCGACTGCGCGATGGCGCGGCGGAGGAGAACATGGTGCTCGCCGGCATCTGGCGCCGGGCCTGGGCGGCCTCGCATCCGGGCACGCCCGTGATCGAACCGATCGCCCACTGGCTGCAGCGCGTGCGCACCGAGTTCGTGGCGCCGGCCGAGGTGGTGATCGCCGAGCGCGACGCGCAGGCGCTGGCCTTCATGGTGCTGCACGACCGGCGCGAGTACGTGGCGCAGCTGTTCGTCGATCCGCACCTGCGCAACCAGGGCCTGGGCCAGGCGCTGCTCGACGAGGCCTGCGTGCGCATGCCCACCGGCTGGCGGCTGCACGTGGCGCTCACCAACACCGCGGCCCAGCGCTTCTACGAACGCTACGGCCTCGCGCGCGGCACGGTCGACCGCCATCCGACCAGCGGGCGCGAACGCATCAGCTACCACTGGTACCCGGCGCGCGCGCCCTGGCGCAGGGCCTGAAACCATTCGCCGTCTTCTTCACCATGCGCATCGACCACATCGCCCTCTGGACCACCGACCTCGAACGCTGCAAGCGCTTCTATGTCGACTATTTCGGCGCCGCCGCGGGCGAGGGCTACGTCAATCCCGCGAAGGGCTTCGCCTCCTGCTTCCTGAGCCTGGGCGATGGCGCCCGCATCGAGGCCATGACCACCAGCACGCTCTCTCCGGTGGCGGCCGAGCCCGGCGCCCAGCGCATGGGCTGGACCCATCTCGCGATCAGCGTGGGCTCGGAGGAAGCGGTCGACGCGCTGAGCCTCCGGCTGCAGGCCGACGGCTACCCGCTGCTCGACGGCCCGCGCCGCACCGGCGACGGCTACTACGAGAGCGTGGTGCTCGACCCCGACGGCAACCGCATCGAGATCACGGCCTGAACACCATGAAGAACGCCTTCGCCGACAGCCTGCACGAGACCTTCGAGCGCTTCGGCCGCATCGACATCCGCCGCATGTTCAGCGGCTTCGGCATCTACCACGAGGGCCGCATGTTCGCGCTGGTGATACGCGACACGCTCTACCTGAAGTCCGATGCCGAAAGCGCCATGCATTTCGACCGACTGAACCTGCCGCCCTTCATCTACGAACGCCAAGGCAAGCAGATGCCGATGTCCTACCGCGAGGCGCCGCCCGAGCTGTTCGAGGACCGCGAGGAAGCCGCCCTGTGGGGCCGGCGCGCCTTTGAGGCCGCGCTGCGCTCGGGCACGGTGCCGAAGGCGGCGCGCAAGGCGGCCGCCGCGAAGAAGGCGGCGGCGAAGAAGGCGCCCGCCAGGAAGGTGGCGGCGAAGAAAGCCGCCGCGAAGAAGACCGTCCCGGCAAAGACGGCCCGGAAGGCGGCGCCCCGTTGAACACCACCCGCACACCCCTGCCCCCGCTGCCCGAACGCGAGGAGATCGCGCTGCTCGAACCCTTCGAGGGCCTGGGCCTGAACGACATCGTGCTGGTCGCCACGCGCGACGATGCCGAGCGCGCGGCCGCCGCGCTGCTGGCCGCGGGCGTGGTCGGCTTCGACACCGAGTCCAAGCCCACCTTCGCCAAGAACGAGGTCTCGACCGGCCCGCACCTGGTGCAGTTCGCCACGCGCGAGACCGCGTGGCTGTTCCAGCTGCATCGCAGCGACTGCAACGAGGTGCTGGGCGCGCTGATCGGTTCCGAGGCGCTGCGCAAGGTGGGCTTCGGCCTCTCGAGCGACCTCTCGCTGATCCGCCAGAAGCTCAAGGTGGAGCCGCGCGCGGTCTACGACATCGACGACGAGTTCCGCCGCCGCGGCTACCGCCGCTCGGTCGGCGTGAAGACCGCCGTGGCGCTGGTGTTCGGCCAGCGCTTCACGAAGTCGCGCAAGGCCACGACCTCGAACTGGGCCAGCCACCGGCTCAGCGAGGCGCAGCTGCGCTATGCGGCCAACGATGCCTATGCGTCGATCCGCGTGTTCGACGCGCTGCTGCCGCGCGACTGATCAGTCGCGCCCCGCCTCGAGGATCGCCTGCGCGAGCCGCTTGGGGTTCGAGAAGAACATCTCGTGGCTGCCCGGGCATTCGACCAGCCTGAAGAGGCCCAGCCGCTCCGACAGCCGCGGATGCCAGGGCAGGCTGTGCGGCAGCGCGATGTCCTGCTGGCAGTTGACGTAGGACTTGCCCACCTGCAGCGCGGCCATCGGCTGGCTCAGCACGATCTTGTCGGTGAAGGTGCGGTACGGGTGCGGGTTGAGCTGCTCGTAGGCCGAGCGCGCGAGCGCCATGTCGGCGTCGTTGATGAAGGCATCGCGCCAGATCTCGAACGGCAAGGTCACGGCCTGGTCGTTGGCGGCCGCCACCGCGTCGAACAGCGCCACGTAATGCGGCGGCACCATGTCGTTGAGCGACTCGCCGGGCTGCGGCACGAAGGCGTTCACGTAGACCAGCCGCGCAATCCTGCCGGGCTGCTGCGCGAGGCGGTCGGCCACGCCCGTGATCACCATGCCGCCATAGCTGTGGCCCACGAGCCGCAGCTGCGAGAGATTCTTCTCCTCGATGTACTGCAGCGCCGAATCGATCGCGTCGGCCAGGCCGATCTTCGCGCGGTCGTCGCCGGGCCGGTTGCCCGCGAGCGTGGGGCAGTGCACGGTGTGGCCGGCCTCGCGCAGGCCGTTCGCGACGGCCTCCATTTCGGCACCGGTGTGCCAGGCGCCGTGGATCAGGACATAGGTGTCGGACATGGGGTCTCCTCGATGGGTGCGGGGTTGCGTGCGGTGAACGCAGCGACTGTAGGAAGCCCGGCGCCGCGCCGATGGCCGCTAGCCGCCAGCCCGATGGCCGATTCGCGCCAGCCGCAGGGCACCCGGGGTGGCGCCCAGCTGCTGGCGGCACAGGCGCACGAAGTGCGAGGCATCGGCCAGGCCGCAGCGAAAGCCGATCTCGGCCACCGCAAGACGGTCGAAGCGCGCGTCGCCGAGCATGCGCCGCGCGGCCTGCATGCGGCAGTCGAGCAGCGTGGCGGCGAAGGTAGCGCCACCGTCGGCCAGGCAGCGGTGCAGGCTGCGCTGCGAGATGCCGAGCTCGCGCGCCACCGCCTCGGCCGTGAGGCCGGGCTCGGCATGGCGCTCGCGCGTAGCCTCGAGCACGCGCCGGCGCAGCGCGGCGCGCGCGCCCGGTTCCACCGCCGCGGCCACGCCCGGCCCGGTGGCCAGCGCGAGCAGCCCGCCGAGCTGGTCGGCCAAGAGGCGCGGCGGCAGCGGCGGCGCGCTCGCGGCCTCGGGCGTGAGCTGCTGCACGAAGCGGCTCAGCACGCTGCCCCAGCCCGCGCTGCCGTCGATGCGGCAGGCGAGCTGGCCCGGCGCGTCGGGCAGCCAGGACTCGACCCAGGCCGTGGGCAGCTCGAGCGAGATGGTGTCGGCCGACTGCACGAAATGGAAGGCATAGCTGCGCCGCGAATCGACCAGCACCGCGTCGCCCGGCAGCATGCGCGCGCTGCGCCCTTCCTGCTCGACGCTCCAGGCGGTGTCGGTCTTGCACAGCAGGTAGTAGAAGTTGCTGCGGCTGCGCTCGATGGCACGGCGCGTGCGGTAGACGTCCTGCGCGCTGCCGCGCACGCGGTTGACGCCGATGCCGAGCTCCGGCGTGCCCAGCGGGGCCGATTCGAGCGTGGCGTCGAAATGCCGCGCCTGCGGGCTGGTCACCTCCATCTCGAGAAAGCCTTCGCAGACCGCGCCGACCCAGTAGTCCAGGCGCTGCGCGGGCGGCACCGCGTCGGTGGACCAGCGCTCGATCGCGGCCGGCGGACGATGGGCTTCGGCGTGGGGCTGGATGGGCATGGAGGGGTCTCCCCGTGGATGGGTCGGCTGCAACATACCGAAGCCGGCCAGGCTTGCCAAGCGGGCTCGCCCGGGAAGGCGGTCCGGTTATAGGCGGCGGCTGACGGCGCGGCCGGCGGGCGGTCGGCACAATGGCCTGCTGCATCAACCCCGCGCACCGGCCGCCGCCGGCGTGCGCACCAGGAAGGAAACACCCAGGCCATGACCACCACCAAACAAAGCGACTTCGGACTGATCGGGCTGGCCGTGATGGGCCAGAACCTCGTGCTGAACGTGGAAAGCCGCGGCTTCCAGGTCAGCGTCTACAACCGCACCGAAGCCACCACCGAGGCCTTCATCGCCGCCAACCCCGGCAAGAAGCTGGTGGGCGCGAAGACGCTCGAGGAATTCGTTCAGAGCCTCGCCAAGCCGCGCAAGATCCAGATCATGGTCAAGGCCGGCGCGCCGGTCGACCAGGTGATCGAGCAGCTCATCCCGCTGCTCGACAAGGACGACATCGTCATCGACGGCGGCAACAGCCTCTACACCGACACCGAGCGCCGCGACGCCTACCTCTCGAGCAAGGGCCTGCGCTTCATCGGCGCGGGCGTCTCGGGCGGCGAGGAAGGCGCGCGCAAGGGGCCGTCGATCATGCCGGGCGGCCCGGCCTCGACCTGGGAGGTGATGAAGCCGATCTTCGAGAGCATCGCGGCCAAGGTCGATGGCGAGCCCTGCGTGATCCACATCGGCCCGGGCGGCGCCGGCCACTACGTGAAGATGGTGCACAACGGCATCGAGTACGGCGACATGCAGCTGATCTGCGAGGCCTACAGCCTGTTCAAGGCCGCCGGCTTCACGACCGACGAGATGGCCGCGATCTTCAACGAGTGGAACGACGGCGAGCTGCAGAGCTACCTGATCCAGATCACCGCCAAGGCGCTCGAACAGAAGGACCCGGAAACGGGCAAGCCCATCGTCGACGTGATCCTCGACAAGGCCGGCCAGAAAGGCACGGGCCAGTGGACGCTGATCAACGCGGCCGAGAACGCGGTGGTCATCAGCACCATCAACGCCGCCGTCGAGGCGCGCGTGCTGTCGTCGCAGAAGAAGGCGCGCGTGGGCGCGAGCAAGCTGCTGCAGGGCCCGAAGGTCGAGCTCTCGCTCGAGAAGAAGGCGCTGGTGGCCAAGGTGCACGACGCGCTCTATGCCTCCAAGGTCATCAGCTACACCCAGGGCTTCGACCTCATCAAGACCATGGGCGACAAGAAGGGCTGGGGCCTCGACCTCGGCCGCATCGCGGCGATCTGGCGCGGCGGCTGCATCATCCGCGCGCGCTTCCTCAATCGCATCACCGACGCCTTCCGCACCGATCCGGCGCTGGCCAACCTGATGCTCGATCCCTTCTTCAAGGACCTGCTCAACCGCACCCAGCAGAACTGGCGCGAGGTGGTGGCGCTGGCCGTGAGCAACGGCATTCCGGTGCCGGCCTTCAGCGCCTCGCTGGCCTACTACGACAGCTACCGCACCGAGCGCCTCAGCGCCAACCTGCTGCAGGCGCAGCGCGACTTCTTCGGCGCCCACACCTACGAGCGCGTGGACAAGCCCGAGGGGCAGTTCTTCCACACGGAGTGGCCGGAAGTCATCGGCTGAGGACCGCCCTTTGCGAGCGCCGGACCGCCGGCGCCCTCCTCAATCCACCTTGATCTGGAACAGCACCGATCCGGATCCGCCCGGCGCCACGAAGCCGTTGAAGCGCCAGTCGACCGGCCCGGCCTTGCCGGCGGGCTGTGCCTCGGTGCACGCCACGGCCGGCGCCGGCGCGGCATTGGCCGGCGTGTTCTTCATGCATCCCGTCAGCGTCGCGGGCGTTTCCCCCGCGGTCGCGCCGACGAAGCTGGTGTAGGCCGGCGTGGTGTCGTTCACCGCGAGGTTGCGGATCGGTGCGTCGCCGTTGTTGGTGTAGGTGATCCGGTACTCCAGCGTTTCGCCCGGCTTGGCCCGGTTGTTCAGGCCGAAGGTCAGGACCCCTTGGGTCACGTTGCGCACCTCCTTGCGCAGTTCCAGCGCGACATCGGACACGGTCGTGATGTCCTGCAGGGTGTAGCGGCCGCTGAGCGCCGGGGAGGCGTTGGCATAGTCGAACTCGGCCTGCACCACCACCTTGTTGCGGGCACCCAGCGGCGCGGCCGCGGGAATGAACTGCTTCACGATCACGCACACCCGGCCCTCGAAGGCCACCGCCTGGCCCGTGCCCGCCGGCGGATAGAGCTGCGCCGCCCCGGGCTGCAGGCTGCCGGTGCAGCCCGCATCGGCGAAGATCTGCACGCTCCAGCCGCCGACATCGGGGGTGGCGGTCTCGCTCGCGATGCCGAAGCGCACCTTCCCGGCCGTGCCCGCGGCAAAGCCGTGGCCATAGGTCACGCTGTTGCCGGGCATGCCGGTCTTGGCCCCGTCGGCGGCGAAGCTGCCGTTGTCGACGTCGCCGAAGTTCAGTTCGGCATGGCCGACGCCGTTCCACGCGAAGGCGATGCGATCGGGCGTGCCGGTGCGCGTATAGGTGTAGGTGTCCGCGCCGGCGGCCACCGCGGCCCCCGATGGCAGGGCCACGCTGCCCACCGAGGCGCCCGTCGACACGCGCGCGGCGGGGTTGTTGAATTCCTCCACGCACATCGCCGCGCCCTTCGCCATGCCGTCGGGCACGGGCAGGGTGTATTTGCCCGCCGCGTCGGTGACCGCGCTCGCATGCACGGCGGCGGCGCAATCGGTCAGGCGCACGCTCACGCCGCGCTGCGGAACTTCGCCGCCGTTGGCCACGCCGTCGTTGGCCGTGCCGCCGCCCGTGCCGTTGTCGAGGAACACGCGGCCGCTCACGATGGTGCTGACGCGGGCATGGGTGTTGGTGAAGGTGCAGGTCCAGAGCGCGCCGGCCGACATGTCCGCGGCGGAAAGCGCCACCGTGCCGGTACCGGCGACGGTGCGGCCCGCGCCGTTCACGCAGACCGACTGCGTCGTGGCGTCGGGCACCGCGGTTTCGGTGATGCGGACGGCCGTGCCCGGCGTGCCCAGGTGGTGCGCGGTCTTCGACGGCATGGGCACGTTCGACTCGCTCGTGGTCACGCTGTCGGTGGCGTTCGCGACCACCGTGCCCGTGAGCTGGAAGTCATAGGTGCCGGTGCCGCCCACCGAGTTCTTGACGATGCGCACGCGCGGCCTGACGGTGTGGGTCACCGTGCACATCTTCTCGCGGACATCGATGTCCGTGACGGTGGCCCCGGGCGAGGTCATGGTGTAGACGCCCCGGGACGGATTGGCCAGGTTGCTCGAAGGCAGCTTTTCGTAGCCCTCGCACGAGAAGGTCTGGACATAGTTGTCCAGGAAGGTTCCGGTTCCGGCCGCCGCCTTGAAGCTCATCGTCGTCCCGACGTCGATGCCCAGCCGGCCCGTCTGCCCCGTGTCCCCCACGTCCTTCACGGAAGGCGTCCCCGTCTCGCTGAACGTCTGGAGATTGATGCCGGAAAAGCTCAGGTCGAATTTGCCCGCGTCGAACGGCGTGCCGACGATGCTGTTGACCAATCCGAAGGCCGGCCGGTAGTTGTAGATGGCGCACTGGAATCTCGAATTCGGAAAAACGTACTTCTTGTCCAGCGTGAACTTGTTTCCTTCGATCCCCCACGGGATGGAAACGTCGAAGGGATTGGTGTTGCCGTCGACCCCCGCATTCAGGTCCTTGCACCCGCCATCCGGATTCGTGGACGCATAGAGCGGCCAGCCCGCATGAACGGTCTTTTCCGTGACCACCACATCGGCGCCCGGGGTGATGGGCAGCGTCCCCTGCGACCAGTTCCTGGAGCCACTGCCGTAGAGACTCGGAATCACCGGAACCGTGATCGTTTCATCAATGGCCCCACTCACGCCCGAGAACGAAAAGCCGAAGCTGGGAGAGATCGATTCAGCCGCGCTGCCGATCGCCTTTTCGAAGTGGAAAGTCGCCACGCGGGTGTTGGAAAAGGTGCAGACGATGTCGGTCTCGTCGATATTCTTCTGCGTCGCCGGCGTGTCATTGCCACTGGTACTGGCACTGGTCATGGCGGTGAATTTGCCGCTCATGGCGTCCGGGAGGGTCAGGACTGCATTGCCGGCACGGTCGACGCAGCGCAGCGACGACTGGTAGCGCCCCACCGTGCCCGCCGCCGCCGTTTCGCTGACGGTGATCTGGGCGCCGAGGCCGACGGTCGCGAAGCCGGTGGCACTGGGCACGGCGCCGCCATGGCCGGCACCGGCCAGGGTCGCCGTGCCGGTCGTGCCATCGGGCCGGATCGTGGGGTCGATGGCAAGATCGAACCTGCCGGCATCCGAGTCCGGCGCCAGGCTCTTGGCCAGCCGCACGCGCGGCATCAGCGTGATGCGGTAGTCCTCGACCTCGCCGCTGTCGGCACCGCCCCTGGCGCTGGGCAGGGGGGAATAGCTCAACCTCAGCCGCACATAGGACTTGCCCGCGACATAGCCCGCGCCGGGAGGCACGTCGAAGCGAAGATTGCCGCTCACGGCGCCCGCGGGCACCACGGTGCAGGCGCGCTCGGTCGCGTCGTTGAAAACGCCGTCGCGGTTGAAGTCGATCCAGCCGCACAGGTTGGCGGCGGCCGTGTTGCCGCTGACGGGAATGTTCTTGATCTCGTGGACGGCCTCGCCCATGACATCGGAAAGGGGCCCGGACAGGGCGTCATCCGCATCGCGATCCGCCGCCGGGCTTGCCAGGGGCGTGGCCGCGGCGAGATCGGGAAAGACCGCGTCGGTCGCATCGATCGTCACGTTCCGCCCCAGCACGAGCCCGGAGCCGATGGCATGGCCGGCGCCTCCATAGCTGGCCGGTGCGTCGCCGAGGTCTTCGTCCAGGCTGACGGTGAGCTTGAACTCGTCGAAGATCGCGGGACCTTTTCCCGGGGTGTCGTCCACGAGAAAGCTGCAACCGTTATCGCAGGCCGTCCGGTTCAAGGTGGTCTTGAAGGTGAGCTGCGTGTAGGTGCCGTTGAAAATGACGGTACCGCAACCGGCACTCATCGATGCGTCGAAACTGCAGCCCTCGCGGGCCCGGGCGATCGCCGGGCTGATGCGCAATCCTTGCGGGGCCGAGCCATTCTGGTCCTCGATCTTCAGGTAGTTGGACACCAGCGTCATGTCGCCGCTGCCGCCCGTGGCTCCGTTCGTCAACTCGAGCATCAACGAGGCGTACTGGTAGTAATTCTGATTGCCCGGATAGGGGCCATACCCCGCCCATGAACCCATGTTGGAAAAGTGAAGCCTGGGATTCGTCACGGGGCGGCTGAAAGTGACCGTCAGCGTGCCCAGTGAATAACTGGCATTCGGGTCCGGCGAAAACCGATTCAGTTGACTGCCTGAAGGCGGATAGGAAAACACATAGAACCCCCCAAGTACGTTGGACAGGTTCATGCTGCTCGGCGAATAGGCCGAAGGCGGAAGGCCGCTGAAGCGGCCTCCTCCTGGTAGCAAGTACAGCAGGTCTGGGCGGGACATCGATGCCGTCACGGTGACACCCGACGGCATGATCCCCTGAAGTCCGGACGAATCCATTCGAATGATCTGCTCGTGCGCCTGTGCCGTGACTGCCGCGAACAGGACGCAACCCAGTACCAGCAAAGCTGCGGCGGCCTTTCTGACCCAAAGCAATGCCGGCCTGATGCCGAATGCGACCAATCCCTTCATATGCATCCTCGATGATCTGACGTGCCCATCGGCTCACTGCTGCCCATTGGTCGCCCCGGTGTCCCGGCTCGCGGCCGCTGCGGGCATGGCTCCGCCCGTCGACGGAAAGCCCAGCGTGGTCTCGTCGAACTTGAAGCGCAGCCGCACGTAGGCGCCCTTGCTCGTGTATTCGTTGGCCGTGAGGTCGCGATCGTTCAGGCCCACGAAGTTGTAGCCCGCCGACAGCCACAGGTTCTTGTAGACCTGGTAGCCGAGCTCGAAGCCGAAGGTCTTCTGCAGTCCGCCGCCCTTGCCGTAGAGCAGGCCGGCCTGCACGCCCCAGTCCCAGTCCTGGTTGATGTCCTGCGTGTAGCGCGCCTGCACCAGGTGCGCCCAGTACGTGCTCGCGAGCAGGCTGTCGCTCATGCGGCTGAGCTTGCCCGCGTAGCGCGCCATCACGACGCGCCCGGGCGCGGGGTTGTAGTTGAGGTGGGCCGAGACGATGTCGGCGCTGGTCCTGCCCGGCAGGCTGGCGCCGTTGTCGGCGCCGAACACGCTGCTGCCCTGCAGCGCGCCCGCTGCGTTGCCCGCGCCCACCACGTTCTGCGAGCGGCGCTCGTAGCGCGCCAGGGCGTTCCAGGTGTCGTCGTCCACTGGGCGATAAGCCACGCCGATCTGGTGGCGCTGCAGGTGGCGCTCGTTGCCGGCGTTGGTGCCCTGCCCTTCGCTGCTGCTCATGATGCTGCGCGCCAGCAGGCTCCACGAAGGATCGAGCTTGTAGGCGAAGCCCGCGCTCAACAGCCGCGTGTTGGCGTCGTCGCCGCGGCGCACTTCGAACACGCCGCTGGTCTTGAGCCGGTCGGTCATGTACTCGATGCCGCTGGTGACGGCGGTCGATTGCCCGAGCCCGCCGGCATAGCCGGTGCCGTTGTTGCCGCTGTTGGCGTAGCCGCCCAGGTTGCGCGTGTGCTCGATGCCGCCGGTCACGCTGATGCGCTCGGTGAGTTTGACGGTGTTGCGCACGCCGATCGCGGCCTGCACGCCGCGGCCGTCGGCACCGTCGGCGAGGCGGTACTCGTTGTACACGCGCCCGCCCTCCAGGTAGTTGCTCTCGATGCCGACGATGCCGGTGTTGTTGTTGCGCGCGCTGTCGAGCGCATAGGGGCCATAGAGCGAGGAGATCAGTTCGTAGCGCCCGTAGACGCGGGTCTTGTCGGTCACGGCATAGTTGCCGCCGATGGCCAGCACCCGCTTGTCGCTGTGCTTCAGATCCTGCTCGCCCTCGATGAAGAGCTGTGCGTTCGGCACCCACGGCAGTTGCGTCGACAGCCGCGCGCGCAGGGTGGTCAGGGTCTGCGCGTCGACGCCGTTGGCGGCCACGGCCGCGCCCAGCACGGTCACGCTGTTGGCGCCGATGCTGCTGCTCGTCTGCGCGTTGTAGGTGGAGATCTGGCCGTAGTCGAAGCCCGAGTTCGAGCCCATCGCCTCGTTGCTCTGGCCGTGGCGCAGGCCCACTTCCACCGCGGTCTGCTCGCCGAGCTTCTTCTGCGCGCTCAGGGTCAGGCCCTTGCGTTCGTCCGTCTGCGCGGCGTCCTTGCTGTAGAGCGCCTCGGCGCGCACGGCCAGCGTGGGGTCGATGCGGTATTCGGCACGCGCCGAAGCCTCGGTGCGGCCCGCCGAGGAGCTGGCGCCGGGGTTGTCAAAGCCCTCGCTGGTCCTGGTCGCGAGCGCCACCACGGCGAGCTTCTCGTCCTGGTAGCGCGCCTCGATGCGCGCGCCATGGCCGCTGCCCTTCTCGTCGGACTGCGTCTTGACGACTTCGCCCGCCACGGTGGTGTTCTCGCCGATGCGCGCAATGCCCGTGACCGCCTGCAGCTTGCGCCTGTTCTCGGGGTTGCGGTCGGTGCTGACCACCACGCCGACCTGCACGGTCTCGGCGACCTTGAGCTGCACGTCGACGCCCGCCACGATGAACTTCGGCCCGCCCGAGTCGACCTCGTAGGTGACGCGGATCGACTGCGGATTGAGGTTCTGGTCGACCGAGGCGATCGCGCGCGTGAACAGGATGCGGCGCGTCAGCGGCTCGACCGTGTAGTCGACGAAGCGCGTGACCGCCGTGCGCTGCAGCACGATGTTCGGCTGGTTGCGGTCGCGCACCACGATCTCGACCTGCTCGCTGTTCTCGACGAACTCGCCGTTGCTGCCGCTCAGGTAGTACGGCCCCGAGGTGCCGACCGCGCGGAACTCCTCGACCTGCTGCGTCTGCGCGGTGCGCGAGGCGTAGCTGGTGGCGCGCACGCGCTCGTCGTCGTAGACGTGCTTCAGGCCCGTGAGCGACCGGTTGCTCTGGCTCAGGTTGCGCACCTCGGTGCTGCTGGTGGTGGTGAAGTCGCCGTACAGCAGGTAGGAGCGATTCCTGTCGATGCGCACATAGAGCTTCTGCGTGCTCTGCGCGTCGAAGCCCTTGACCGAGGAGTCGCCGTAGATCGGATAGAACTCGTCGGGCCGGATGTCGCGGAACAGGCGGCCCTTGCGCTGCTTGTCGGAGTCGTAGGCCGCGGTCAGCAGGTACTCGCCCTTGATCGCGCCCTTGAAGAAGAAGGCGGCGCGTCCACCCGCGCGGCTGCTTCCGCCTTCGTTGGCTAGGCCCGTGAGCTCCGACTCGAAGGCCGCGCCGGCCGGCATCGCGCCCAGCGGCAACTTGCCGCGCTTCGTGAAGTCGAGCACGCCCTCGACGATGCCCACGCCGATCATCGGGCGCAGTTCGGGCGTCAGCGCGAGACGCACTTCCTTGACCAGGTTCGCGGCCGTGACGCGGATGCGTGCGTCGCCGGGCTCGCCAGGCGGCAGCAGCCGGAATTCGGCGCTGCCGCCTTCCATGAAGACCTGGGTGCCGGGCTCGTCGGGGTTCAGGTCCTCGGCCAGCCAGCGGCCGCGGTCGGCCTCCAGCGTGAGCTGGGTGCGCGCGGTGACGGGCACGCCGGCGGCGTCCGTGAGCCGCACGGTGACGACGACGGGCGTGCGCAGGTCGGCCTGAGCCGATGCGGGCAGGTCGAGCTCGATCGCCGAGAGCTTGTCGGGCGCGACCACCGTGATTTCCTCGGCCGCGCCGCGCACGTTGCCGAAGCCGTCCACGGCCTCGAGCCGCAGCGTGTTGGCACCGGGCTTGAGCGTCACGCCGATGTATTCCCAGGCCGCGAGCTGCTTCGAGGGCAGCTGCGACTTCTTGCCCACGCGGCGATCCTCCACCGCGGCGCCGTTCACGCTGAGGCGGAAGCCCGCCCCATCGCTGCCCTTGACGCGCACGTTGATCGAGGTGCCGGCCACCGTGTCGCGGTCCTTCAGGTCGATGAAGCCCAGTGCGTTGTTCTCGATCTTCGGCAGCAGGGTTTCGAGTTCCACCGGGCTCGGCGCGGCCGGCGCCAGCAAGGGCAGGTTGCGCGGCTCGAGCATCGCGCCGCCCAGCCCGATCGGGCGCGCGGGCGGGGTGCCGCCGACCGGCGCGAACAGGCTGCCGGCGGGACTTGTCGACGGCGTGCCACCCAGCGGCGCATTGGCACCGAGCTGGTTGCCGAGCGTGCCGCCCATGGAGCCGCCGGCGCCGCCGACGAAGGTGCTCGGGTTGGCCGGCGGCGCGGGCAGCGCGATCAGCGGCACGGAGGTGGTCTGCACCGTGCCCGTGCTGCCGCCGGCCAGCGCCTGGCCCGAGGCCGGCAGGCCGCGCAGATCGCCGGCCGGCACCACGCGGCCCTCGGGATCGAGGCGCAGCCGCACCTGGGCTTCGGCCTCGGTGTCGGGCTTGGCCGCGATCGCGGCCCGCCGTGCCGCCACGTCGTCGAGCACCGCCTTGTCGTCGCAGTTGGCGATGACGAAATTGGCCTTGTGGAACTCGCCCTTCTTGAGGTCGAGGAAGCGGCTCTCGGGCGCGCCCGCGTTGCGGTTGTCGAGGATCTCGAGGCGGGCGCCCGCGGGCAAGGTGAGCTGGTCCACGCGCAGCACGTGCGTCACCGGCTTCAGGCCGTAGAGGCTCCACTTGCCCTCGACGTCGGTCACGACATGCGTGCCGTCCTCCAGGTACAGCCGCACGCCCGGCACGCCGATCTCGTCGGCGCCCTGCTGCCTGCCGTCGCGCTTGCAGTCCATGTAGACCTTGCCGAAGGCGAAGGCGTCGTCGGCGAACACGCCGCCGGTGACGCGCAGCGTCCAGCTCGCGAGGTTCGACTGGATCGGGCCCGAGCTGGCGCGCGCGCGGTTGATCGCGTCGCCGTCGGTCGGCGCGCCGACGCCGATGCGCACGCGGTAGCGCACCATGGCCGACTGGTCGGGCGCGATGACCAGCGCGGGATAGTCGAAGCGCAGCCCCGGGCCGGCACCGCCCGCGGGATTGGGCACGACCGCGCCATTGAGCCGCGCGCTGTTGGCCACGTAGGCGAAGCCCGGCGGCAGCGTGTCGCTCAAGGTCACGCCGGTGACGGGGAAGCCGGTCTTGTTGGTGACGGTGAGCGCGTAGTCGACGAAGTCGCCGAACTCGGCCTGCCGCTTGCTGCCGTCCTTGCGCAGCACCAGTCCCAGGATGTTGCCGGGGTCCAGCGGGATGTGGTTGTTCGCGACCTCGCAGGCCGAGCCGTCGGTGTGGGTGCCGGTGCGCAGCTGGAGGTAATGGGTGGTGGGCTCGCCGTTCTGCGGCGCCGCGGGGTTGGGCACCACGGCGCCGCAACTGGCGAAGCTGCCGGCGGTCGCGGGGAGGAGCTGCGACGGCGCGACGTAGCCGCTGCCCGCGGGCGGCGCCACCTTCAGGCCGTAGCTGCACATCGCGCCGGCCGGCGGCGGCTGCATGTGGAACTGGTAGGCGCCGTCGGCGCCGGTGCTCATCGAGACGCTGCCGTCGGGGTTGAAGGTGTAGAGGCCGGACGTGCCGCCGTTGAGTTCGGCCGCGGTGATCGGCGTGGTCGCGCCGCTGCTGCACGACTGGCGCGCGTAGGTCGCCACCGCGCCGGCCACGGGCTGGCGCGTGAGCGCGTTGTAGACCACGCCCTGCGGATCGACGAGCAGCGACCGGACCGTGGCCATGGCGGCGGCCACCACCGAGCGCGGCGTGACGTTGACCGTGTTCTGCTCGAAGGCCGCGGCCCAGGCCTTGTTGTTCAGCGCGACCCGGCTGCCGATCGCGGCCGGCTTCTCGGTGACCCGCACGGTGAAGCTCAGCTGCTCGCTCTGGCCGGCCTCGAGCGCGCGGCTGCCGTCCGTGAGGCTCAGCGCGACCTCGGTGGGGAACTGGAACGGATCGGCGCTGTCGTGGTGCGCGCGGTTGCAGGTGGCCCGGCCCGTGAAGCCCGGCGCCGCCACCAGGCGGCCGCCCGCCACCTTCGGCCGGCCCACCAGCTCCCACGACGCGACCTGGCCCTCGGCCTTGTCCATGTCGAAGCTGCAGTTGAGGTTGTCGATCAGCCGCAGGTTCGGCGCGGCGGCCGCGCCCGTGTTGCTGACCTTGAGCACGTAGTCGAGCTCGAAGACGCCCGGCGCCACGCGCCGCGCCATCGAGGCCTGCTTGCTCAGCAGCAGCGTCGGCAACTGCGTCGACACCGGCGTGGGCACGCTGTTGTTGTTGGGATTGCCGTCGCCGTCGGGGTCGGGGTTGTCGCCATTCATCGAATCGTCGAAGGCGACGGCCGCGCCGCCGGCCGACAACGCGCCCGAGGCCTTCACGCTGTTGAGCAGGGTGCCGCTGCGGCCCGTGAAGTTGATGCGCGCCTCGAACTCGACCGTGACCTGCGCGCCCGCGGGCAGCACGGCGCCTTCGGCCAGCAGCTTCTGCGCGTTCGCCGTGCCTTTAAACGCGGGGTTCGCCACCGCCACGAGGCCGCCGCCGTTGCCGCTGGGCGCCGGCACGATGGCGACCGAGCCCGGCACGATGGTGTACTGGTTCGCGGCCGGCACGGCCGCGGCCGTGTAGCTGCCGAACTGGGTCTCGCCCGGTCCCTCCATGAGGTCGGTGGCCTGCGCGTCGTAGAGCCACGAGGCGCCGTAGTTGCGCAGGTTGACGCGGAAGCGCACGTTGGCGGTGCCGTCGGGCTTGCCGTCCGCGCCCTGGTTGAGCCGCGGCGCCGAGGCGGCCTTCGCCACGCCGATGCGCGCCTGGCTGGTGGCGATCACCACCGTGTTCGACGGCGCCGTCGTCGGGCCCGTGCCATCGTCGTACTGGCCCTGGGCCGTGTTGCGGATGTCGTCGCCAGGGGCGGCATCGACCTTCACGGCGAACTGCATCGCGATCGATCCGTTGCGCACCAGCGGCGCGGGAATGCCGATCGCGACCTCGATGGCGGAAGCGTCCTCGGCCGTGCGGTAGCTGAAAGGCGGATCGGCCGGCAGGCGGTAGAGCTTGATGGCCTGCGCGGCCGCGGTCCGCAGCGTGCCCACCATGTACTGGGTGCCGGCGGGCACGAGGTCGCGCACCAGCAACAGCGACCGCGGCGCGCCGTTCACGAGCAGCGGCGTGTTGGTCGGCGCCACGACGCCGCTCGGCTTCGCATCCTGCGCGCCGATGTTGGTGCCCGACACCGTGAAGTCGATGCGCGTCTGGCCCGGCACGACGAAGCCCGGATAGCTCGCCGACTTGACGAGGCTCAACGCGGCGGCGTCGCCCACGATGACGGTGTCGCGGTTGCTGGCCTTGAGGCCCTGCAGCGCGGTGGTGGCCGTCAGTCCGACGCAGGCCGTGCCGCTGGCCGCCATCGGGATCGTGCCCTGCACCAGCAAGGCGGCGGCCTCGCCCGGCTTGAGCGTGAGCACGCCCGCCTTGTCGAGCGCGAGCACCGGATCGGCGGGATCGGACACGCCGTTGTTGTTGGCGTCGCGCAGCACGCGCAGCGCCGACAGGTCGAGCGTGTCGGCGGCGCAGCCGGCCGCGTTGTTCGCCAGCGCGATCGTGTAGCTCGAGGCGACGTTGCCCGTGTTGGTCAGCAGGTGGTTCAGCGTGACGATGCTGCCCGGCGGGCGGCTGAGGGTCTGGTCCTGCGTGAGCACCAGCGCCTCGACCGGCAGCACGGTGGCGATCACCTCGTTGGAGGAGATCGTCTCGGTCTGCGCCATGCCGCCGGGCACGTAGGTGCCGGTGGCGATGCTGCGGATGACCGTGCCGCCTGGCGCGGCCGCGGCATTCGCCTGTGCCATGCCGCCGAGCAGAAACACCATGCCTGCGGCGAGCGCGGCAGCGAATCCGCGCCACGATCGCAGGCTGGAGCCTCTGAGCTTGGAAGTCGACGACATGCGGTGAACTCTTGGAAAGCCCGGCAACGGGCCGGAAGAAAAAAGAATGGGAGACGAACGGGGGCTCCCTTTCCCTTGCGCCTTCGCACGAGGACGCAAGGGAAAGGCGAACGGCCTTGGAAGGAAGAAGGAACCGGCAGGCCGAAGCCCGCCGATCCCATCGTTCAGCCGACGCTTACTTGTTGACCTTCACCGAGAAGGTCAGCGTGGCCTTGCCGCCGGGCGCGACCGTGTTGGTCGCGCTGCCGCAGGACACGGACGTCGGGGTCGCGGCGTAGTTCGCCTGCGCGAAGGCCGGCGTCACGCCCGCGGAAACGCACTGGTCCTGCGGTTGCACGCCATCCGGTGCGGCCGTCAGGCTCGTATAGGCCGGCACCGCGTCGTTGATCGACATGTTGGTCACCGGCGAGGCGCCTTCATTGGTCGCGACGATGCGATAGACGATGCACTGGCCCGGCTTCACCGTGAGTGCCGCCGACGAGCTCGGCACGATGGTGCCCTTGCACTCCTCGTCCTTGGCCTGGAGCTTGATCAGGCGCATCTGGCCCGAGATGACGGTGCTGATGTCGGTCGCCGAGGGCGCACCGCACTTCGCCTGGTCCGGGAAGGTCACGGTGACCGTCGCCGTGTCGGTGGCACCGGCCGTCGCGCCGCCCGGTGCGAACACCTTGACGAGCAGCTTGTGCGCCTTGCCACCGCTCAGGTCCACGGTGGGGCCGACCTGGCCGTTCGCGCCCACCAGCGTGTCGCCGGTGTCGATCTGGCCGTCGCCGTTGTTGTCGATGTACAGCGCGGTGGTCCAGCCCGCGGTCACGTCCGCAGCCGGCAGGACCGCCTTGACGTTGAACTGCGTGCCGCAGCTCTGCGCGCCGGTGATGGTCAGCGTGTGGGCGTAGATCACCGAGCCGCCGGGAGCGAGCTGGCCTTCGTTGTTCGGCGTCAGCGTGGCACCGTAGGTGTCGGCCGCGATCACCTTCACCGCGTCGAGCTTGGTGTCGATCGCCACGGCGCCGGTGGAGGTCGGGCCCGTCGACTTCACCTGGAAGTAGATCAGCTGAGACTCGATGGACGCCTGCGACGCGGGCGGCGTCACGCAGGCATCGACCGCCACTTGCGCGCCGGCAGCCACGTTCACCGTCGTCATTCCGCTCGCCGAGCAGGCGGCGCCGCCGGCCACGAACTTCACCGTCCAGCCGCTGGGCAGGCTGCCCGGGAAGTTGTTGGTCTGGCTCGCCGCGAGGCTGAAGGCGTTGTCCTTGGTGTCGTTGTTCCTGATGAACAGGTTGAAGACGGCGGGAGTACCGGCCGGCGTCGTGGTCGTGGTCGTCGGGGTCGGGCTCGGGCCCGTGCCCACGTCGCCGTTGCCCGCGTTGCCGGAGGTGCCGTTACCGGTCGGGGTATTGGTCAGGTCGACCAGCACGCCGATCAGGCTCGTCAGGATGTCGCGCGTGGCATCGAACTTGGTGCTGTCCTTGCTCGAGGTACCGAGAACGATGGCTTCGAACGGTCCGTTCGGCAGCGGCGTGGGCGCCGACAGCGTGACCGCCAGCACGATCCTGACGCTCTGGCCGGGCCGGATCGGACCGGTGTCGACGATGCCGTCGTTGTTGGTGTCGATCAGCGGCGCGGAACCACCGTCGGCGAAGAAGCGGAAGGTCGAACCCGCGGGGAACTTGCTGACGTCGGCCGTGAGGTTCACCGTGTCGTCCGCGTTGCCGGTGTTGAACACCGTCTGCGGGAACTTCACCGTGGAGCCCGCGACGCCGGAGGCCAGGGTCGTCTGGTCGGCATCCGTCGTGAGCGGCGTACCCGCCGTGGCGTCCTTCGACGCGACCGGGCTCGCCGAGGCGTGCGTGGAGCCGAGCACGATGCCGTAGCTGCCCGACACCTCGAAGGGCGAGGGGTTGGTCGGCGTGGTCGGATCGGTCGGCGGGTTGGTCGTCGTCGTGCCGTCCGGCACCTTGGTCGGAACGTACTCGGCCTTGTTGGTCGTGGTCGTTCCACCGACTTCGGCGGTGCTGTTGATCAACACCACGAAGCTCACGGTCTGCGTCACGTTCGGGGGCAGCGAGGCCACCAGGAAGCTCAGCCGCTGGCCGTCCGCCAGGAAGTCGATGCCGACCGGATCGCCGCCCGCGCCGTCACCCAGCGCAGTACCGGGCGCGTTGCTCCAGACCGCGGAACCCGGCACGTAGGTGAAGCCGCTCGGCAAGGTATCGGCCATGTAGAACTTGCCGGCCGCGCCACCCGTGTTGTTGAAACGCAGCGTGTAGGTGGTGTAGAGGCAGTTCGGATCGTTCGACGTCGCGCCGGCGATCGTTGCCGGGCAGGAGGCCGCCGAACGCGGACCGCTGGTCCTGGCCGCGGGCCAGACACCGCCGTTGGCGACCCAGCTGACCGCGGGAACGCTCAGGCTCTTGGAGGCGTTGAAGGCCGCATCGGTGGTGAGCACCACGTGGTCGACGTCGGCCACCTTCTGGTTCGCCAGCTCGTAGAGATCGAGCGTGGCGGGCACCGCGTTGATGGTCGCGGGCTGCGGCGACGTGAAGTTGGCCGCCGTCGCCGTGCTCGGAATCGAGTACGCCACGACGAACGGGAAGGTGCCGTTGCCGCCCGCGACCGTCTGCGCGGGCACCGTGCAGACGGCGCCCGGCGTGACCGAGCACAGTGCATTGGTGCTGTCGGGCACGCCGTCGGCGTTGGCATCGGCGAACACCTCGATCTTCGAGAAACCGTTCGGCGGTGCCGTGGTCGTGTCGATCGTGATGGTGAACTTGTCGGCGCCGTTGCCGGTGTTGGTCAGCACGTGAGGCGCATAGACGATCGCACCCGCGGCGCCGATCTTCTTGTTGATCACGTCCGTGGTGACCGTGGTCCGGCCGTCCAGGCTGAACGAGCCGACCTGCTGCACCGTCGTCTGCACGAGGTTCGAGGTCGCGAGCTGGCTGGCGCCGTTCGGATCGAGGTAGGTGGCCGAAGCCTGGTTGCCGATGATGGTGTTGGCAGGCGGAGCCGCAGCGAGCGCATCGGAGCTTCCGAACAGGAAGCTCATGGTCAGAGCTGCGGCGCCCGCCCAGAACGCACGCGGCACATGGCCGGCGCGACGGGCTGACAAGGTAGGAATCACGGGGTTTCTCCTCGGTGGTTAAGGGTCTGAAAAAAGACGAACGCACCCCGGCCGGCGATTTCCAGCAAAGGAAACCGGCAAGAAAAAGCGGACGGGGAAAGAAAGAGGACGGGCCCTCGGCGCGACGCGAGGCCGGGAGCCGTCAGCGGCGCGGACTCAGCGTGCGGCGCGCGCGGCCTTGGCTGGCTCGGCCGTCACCGCGGAGGCAACGGGCGCGGCGGGAGGCACCGCCTCCTCGACCTTGGCGCGCGCAGTGACCGCGGTCACGCCCTTGGCGGGCAACTGGCCCAGCTCCCAGCGCAGCGCGCGGTACTCGGCATAGGGAACCGGTTCCGGCTTGCCATTCACCTGGCGCGTCAGCGGCTCGGCCGCGAAGACGCCCTCCTTGGTCGCCGCCTTGACCAGCGTCGCGCCGGGTTTCGCGGTCTTGGGCAGGTACTCCAGCCCCTCGGGAATCGGGAGGTTGGCCACCAGGCCGCTGACGCTGCGACCCGTGTGATTGGTGTAGGTCGCCGTGTATTCCAGGATGTCGCCCGGTTTGACCGAGGCGGCCTCCACCAACTGCTCCTTGCCCTGCGGGTCCTTGATCACCTTGGACTGCTTGAGCACCACGGCCACGCCCTTGTCCTGAGCCGCGCCCGCCACCACGGGCGCGGCCTGCACGCCCTGCGCCGAGGCCAGGCCGCCCCCGCTCAGCGCCATGACCACGCCGAGCCCCAGGCTCAGTCGCACGGTCAGCCGGGCCAGGGGCCCGACAAACGAATTCAAACGAAACGCACCATTGATAGACATGAACGATCTCAGCCTTCCGCAAGATTGAAAAACCACCCGGCGCTCGCAAGACGTTGCAGCAACATCTCTTCACGCCAGAAAAGAGAATGAACAATTATTCTTCATCACATCGCGAATTCGCTGATGAAATCGGCCATTGAGTCGCTTATCCAACAAGAAACACGCAAAAAGCATTAACTTGTTCACGCACCAAGTTTGTGCTTTGTGGATTTTTGAGAGCATTCACTCTCTTTTTTGTGAGACCAAGTGTGTCCCGAGGCAGCCGGGATCGACCGCATTGACCCGCGGCCCCCCGCCGTGGCACAAAGCCCGCGATGGCAGCACCCGCCGAACCCGTCGCCTACCCGGCGCACCTCGTCGAAGACTGGCGGCTTCGCGATGGCCGCGCGGTGCGCATCCGCCCGATCCATGCCGACGACCTCGCGATGCACTCCGCCTTCGTCGCGGGCCTGTCCGACCGCACCGGCTACCACCGGCTGTTGTCCCCGCGCAAGCCCCAGCCCGACGAACTCTGGCGCATGACCCACATCGACTACGCGCGCGAGCTCGCGCTGATCGCCACCACCGAGGTCGACGGCGCCCGGCAGCAGATGGGCGTGGTGCGCTACGTGCGCGGCGACACGCCGGAGACGGCCGGCATTGCCGAGTTCGCGGTGGTGATCGCCGATGCCTGGCAGCGCCACGGACTGGCGGAGAAACTGATGCGCGCGCTGATCGCGGCGGCGCGCGATGCGGGTGTGCGGCAGCTGGCCGACATCACCCTCTACAACAACCTCGCAATGATCGCGCTGGCGCGCAAGCTGGGCGTCAAGGTGCAGCGCGATGCGGGCAACCCGAACGTCAGCCGGCTGCGCCTCGCGCTCGACCCGCCCGGCTGACTCCCGCCGGCAGGCCGGGCAGCCTCAGCGGCAGCTCGCGCCCGCTGCCGACGCATGCAAACCACCCCGCCCGGCACGCTCCATGCGTCGCCCTTCCCTGCCCATCGGAGGCGCCCCAAGCGCCCCGAAAAGCGCATCGAAAGGATTCAGTAACCAAGTTAAACAAACTTAAAACTACTTCCTTATGATGCGAAACCTTTTTTCGCCGGAAGCAGAGAGACCCGTCCATGGTTCAGCTCGCGTTGCGTCGTCCGTACACCTTCATCGTCATGGCGATGCTGATCGTGCTGGCCACGCCCTTCGTCCTCTTGCGGATGGCCACGGACATCTTTCCGGAGATCAACATCCCGGTGGTGTCCGTCATCTGGAACTACACCGGCCTGCCGGCCCAGGAGATGGGCCAGCGCATCTCGGGCCAGGTGGAGCGCGGCCTGACCACCACCGTCAGCGACATCGAGCACATCGAATCGCAGTCGCTGGCGGGCGTGTCGATCATCAAGGTGTTCTTCCAGCCCACCGCCAACATCGAGATGGCGATCTCGCAGGTGGTGGCCTCGATGCAGGCCCAGGTGCGGCAGCTGCCGCCGGGCATCACGCCGCCGCTGGTGATCAAGTACTCGGCCTCGAGCGTGCCCGTGATCCAGCTCGCGCTGTCGAGCCCGACGCGCTCCGAGAACTCGCTGTTCGATGCCACCGTGAACCAGTTGCGCCCGCAGCTCATCACGGTGCCGGGCGCGGCGATCCCCTTTCCCTACGGCGGCAAGAACCGGCTGATCTCGGTCGACCTCGACACCCAGGCGCTGCAGGCGCGCGGCCTGTCGCCGTCGGACGTGGTGAATGCGATCAACACGCAGAACCTGATCCTGCCCTCGGGCACCGCCAAGTTCGGCGCCACCGAGTACGGCGTGCGCATGAACGGCTCGCCCGACGCGATCGCGGGCCTCAACGACCTGCCGATCCGCACCGTGAACGGCGCCACCGTCTACGTGCGCGACGTGGCCTACGTGCGCGACGGCTTCTCGCCGCAGACCAACGTGGTGCGCCAGGACGGCGTGCGCGGCGTGCTGCTGTCGGTGCTCAAGAACGGCGGCGCCTCCACGCTGGACATCGTGGCCAATCTGCGCGCGATGCTGCCCGTGGCGGCGCAGACCATGCCGCAGGACATCAAGATCACGCCGCTGTTCGACCAGTCGGTGTTCGTGAAGGCGGCCGTCAAGGGCGTGGTGTTCGAAGCCATCCTGGCCGCCGCGCTCACCGCCGCGATGGTGCTGCTGTTCCTCGGCAACTGGCGCAGCACGCTGATCATCGGCCTGACCATCCCGCTGTCGATCCTGGCCTCGATCCTGGTGCTCTACGGCCTCGGCGAAACGCTCAACCTGATGACCCTGGGCGGGCTCGCGCTCTCGGTCGGCATCCTGGTGGACCAGGCGATCGTGACCATCGAGAACATCGAGCGCCACCTGCACATGGGCACGCCGCTCAAGGAGGCGATCGAGGTCGGCGCCGGCGAGATCGGCAACGCGGCCTTCGTCTCCACGCTGTGCATCTGCATCGTGTTCGTGCCGATGTTCTTCCTCTCGGGCGTGGCGCGCTTCCTGTTCGTGCCGCTGGCCGAGGCCGTGGTGTTCGCGATGCTGGCCTCCTACCTGCTGTCGCGCACGCTGGTGCCCACGCTGGTGATGCTGCTGATGGGCGGCGTGCACGGCCAACCTGACGAGAACGCGAAGCCGAGCGCGCTGCAGCGCGTGTACCGCGCCTTCGACCGCCGCTTCGAGCGCGTGCGCCGCGCCTACACGCTGCTGCTGTCGGCCCTGCTGTCGCGCCGCGGCGGCTTCATCGCGGTCTTCCTCGGCTTCTGCCTGCTGTCCTGCCTGCTCTATCCGGCGCTGGGCCGCGACTTCTTCCCGACCGTGGACGCCGGCCAGATCCGGCTGCACATGCGCGCGCCCACCGGCACCCGCATCGAGGAGACCGCGCGCCTCACCGACCAGGTCGAGGCCGCGATCCGCGAGTTGGTGCCGCCCGACCAGCTCGAGACCATCCTCGACAACCTCGGCGTGCCCAACAGCGGCATCAACCTCTCCTACAGCAACGCCGGCACCATCGGCACCTTCGACGCCGAGATCCTGATGTCGCTGAAGGACGGCCACCGGCCGACCGAGGAGTTCGTGACCACGCTGCGCGCCGAGCTGCCCAAGCGCTTCCCGGGCATCGAGTTCTTCTTCCAGCCGGCCGACATCGTCACGCAGATCCTCAACTTCGGCCTGCCGGCGGCCATCGACGTGCAGTTCAGCGGCAACGACATCGCGGGCAACGCGGCGCGCGCGGCCGAGCTCACCAAGGCGATCCGGCAGATCCCGGGCGCGGTCGACGCCCACGTGCACCAGCGCCTCGACGGACCCTCGGTGGACCTGACGATGGACCGCTCGCGGCTGCAGCAGTACGGACTGACCGCCTCTAACGTGGGGCAGAACGTGCTGATCGCGCTGTCGGGCAGCTCGCAGACGGCGCCGGCCTACTGGCTCAATCCGCAGAACGGCGTGGTCTACAGCATCGCGGTGCAGACGCCGCAGTACAACGTCGACTCGCTCGATTCGCTGCTCAACATCCCGGTCGGCGCGGCCGGAGCGGCGGCGGCACCCGGCGGCGCTCAGCAGTTGCTGGGCAACCTGGTCGACGCGCGCGCGGCGCGCCAGCCGGCGATCCAGTCGCGCTACAACATCGCGCCCGTGATCGACGTCTACGTCAGCGTGCAGGGCACCGACCTCGCGAGCGTGGCGAGCAAGGTGCAGGCGCTGGTCGACGAGATGCGGCCCAAGCTCTCGCGCGGCAGCCGCGTCGACATCCGCGGCCAGGTGCAGACCATGCAGTCCTCGTTCATCGGCCTGGGCGTGGGCCTGGCGATGGCGATCGTGCTGGTCTACCTGCTGATCGTCGTGACCTTCCAGTCCTGGCTCGACGCCGCGATCATCATCACCGCCCTGCCCGCCGCACTGGCCGGCATCGCCTGGATGCTGTTCATCACCGGCACCACGCTGAGCGTGCCGGCGCTCACCGGCGCGATCATGACCATGGGCGTGGCCACGGCCAACTCGATCCTGATGGTGTCCTTCGCGCGCGAACGGCTGGCCGCGGGCATCCCGCCGCTGTCGGCCGCGCTCGAGGCCGGCGCCACCCGCATCCGCCCGGTGCTGATGACGGCGCTGGCGATGATCATCGGCATGATCCCGATGGCGCTGGGCCTCGGCGAAGGCGCCGAGCAGAACGCGCCGCTGGGCCGCGCCGTGATCGGCGGCCTGCTGTTCGCGACGGTGTCGACGCTGTTCTTCGTGCCCGCGGTCTACGCGGGCGTGCACAGCTGGCTCGCGCACCGGCGCGCCGCGCGCGGCGGCGCCCATCCGCCGACCGGCGCCACCGCGCAGGAGCACTGAGCGATGCCCGCCCCATCCGATCTTTTCGACACCCTGTTCGACTTGTTGTACCTGCCGCGCGCCGAGCCCTCCCACGGCCGCGCGGCCCGCCACGGAAACGGCCCCGCGCCGTACAGCGCATGACAGAGCAACGCCATTCGGCATTGGCCATCCACCCCATCGCCGCCGACGACGGCGACGGCCCCGAGCTGCTGCGGCGGCGCCAGATCGTGCGGCGCACCCGCTGGCTGGTGCTGATCGTGCTCGTGCTGCTGGCGCTCGGCGCGGCACGCACGGTGTTCGTGCGCATCGCCAACGCACGCGAGCTGCAGGCCAGCACGGTCGAGCATGCCAAGCAATACGTGCAGACCGCGCTGCCGCGCACGCCCACGGCGGGCCAGAAGCTGGCGCTGCCGGGCACGCTGCAGGGCTACGTGCAGTCGCCGATCTCGGCGCGCGCCAGCGGCTACCTCAAGCGCTGGACCAAGGACATCGGCAGCCGCGTCGAGAAGGGCGAGCTGCTGGCCGAGATCGAGACGCCCGAGATCGACCAGCAGCTGTCGCAGGCCATCGCGGCGCGCAACCAGGCGGCCTCGGGCCTCGAGCTCGCGCAGAGCACGGCCGCGCGCTGGGAGAACCTGCGCAAGAAGGACGTGGTCTCGCAGCAGGACCTCGACGAGCGCCGCAGCGCCGTCGCGCAGGCCACGGCCAACGTGGCCGCCGCCGATGCCAACGTGCAGCGGCTCAGGCAGACCGAGGGCTTCAAGCGCGTGGTCGCGCCGTTTGCCGGCGTGATCACGCGGCGCAACGTCGACACCGGCGACCTGATCGATGCCGGCGCCGGCGGCGGCGCGGGCCGCGCGCTGTTCGTGCTGGCGCAGACCGATCCGCTGCGCGTGTACATCAACGTGCCGCAGGCCTATGCCCAGCTCGTGAAGGCCGGCCAGCCGGTGGTGGTGACGCAGGCCGAGCTGCGCGGCCAGAAGTTCAGCGGCCAGGTCGCGCGCACCGCGGGCGCCATCGACACCACGACGCGCATGATGCAGGTCGAGGTCTCGCTGCCCAACCGCGACGGCGCGCTGCTGCCGGGCGCCTACGTGCAGGTCGAGCTGCCGCTGGCCGCGAGCGGCACGCTGACGGTGCCGGCCAATGCGCTGCTGTTCCGTGCCGAAGGCACGCGCGTGGCGGTGGTCGATGCGCAGGGCCGCGTCGGCCTGCGCCCCGTGACCTTGGGCCGCAACTACGGCGAGAACGTCGAGGTGGTCGACGGGCTCGCGGGCACCGACCGCATGGTGCTCAATCCCTCCGACTCGCTGGCCGATGGCGACATGGTCGCGGTGGCGCCCGATGCGCCGGCCGATGGCGCCAAGCCCGGCACGGCACCGGCTGCAGCACCGGCGGCGGCCAAGAAGGAACCCGCGTGAGCATGCGCCGTCCCGCCCTCGCGGCGATCGCACTCGCCGCCGTGATGCTGGCCGCGGGCTGCGCGGTCGGCCCCGACTACAAGGCGCCCGAAACCCCGCTGCCCGTGAGCTGGAAGCTCGAGGCGCCGTGGCGCGAAGGCACGCCCAACGACATCGCCGACAAGGGCCCGTGGTGGAAGCGCTATGGCGACCCGCAGCTCGACGCGCTGCAGGACCAGGCCGTGGCCGGCAGCCCCACGCTCGCCATCGCCGGCGCGCGGCTCGCGCAGGCGCGCGCCACGCTGGCCTCGAGCTCGGCCGCGCAGTACCCGCAGCTCGGCCTGGGCACGCGCGCTTCGCGGCTCAAGATCTCGGCCAACCGGCCGCTGACCAACTACAACACCGCCAATTCGTCGACGGTGCAGAACGACTTCGCGCTCTCGCTCAACGCCAGCTACGAGCTCGACCTCGCGGGCCGCGTGCAGCGCAGCGTGGAAGGTGCCACCGCCTCGGCCGAGCAGTCGGCGGCCGACCTCGCCAACACGCGGCTGCTGCTATCGGCCGACGTGGCGAGCAGCTATTTCAACCTGCGCTCCACCGACATCGAACTCGACGTGCTGACGCGCTCGATCGCGCTGCAGCGGCGCGCGCTCGAGCTGGTGACGGCGCGCCACGACCTGGGTGCCGTCTCGGGCCTCGACGTGGCGCAGCAGCAGGCGCTGCTCGAGACCACGCTGACGCAGGTCGACGTGCTGAGGAAGCAGCGCGCGCAGTACGAGCATGCGCTCGCCACCCTGACCGGCACGCCCGCGCCCTCGTTCGCGCTGGCGACCGACCTGCGCGAGATCCGCCCGCCCGCGGTGCCGCTGGGCGTGCCCTCCGACGTGCTCGAGCGCCGGCCCGACGTGGCCTCGGCCGAGCGCGCGATGGCCGCGGCCAATGCGCAGATCGGCGTGGCGACCGCGGCCTTCTATCCGAGCATCCTGATCGCGCCCACGGTCGGCGTCGACAGCCGGCTGATCGAGTCGCTGTTCGATGCGCCCAGCTTGTTGTGGTCGGTCGGCGTGTCGGCCACGCAGGTGCTGTTCGACGGCGGCCGCGTGCGCGCGGGCGTGGACTTCGCGAAGGCCGGCTACGACGCCACCGTCGGCAACTACCGCCGCGTGGTGCTGACCGCGATGCAGGAGGTGCAGGACGGCATCGACGGCCTCGCGGCGCTCGAGCGCGCCACCGCCCAGGCGCAGTCGGCCGTGGCGGCCGCGCGGCGCGTGCTCGACATGGCCAACAGCCGCTACGAGGGCGGCGCCTCGACCTACCTCGACGTGATCACCGCGCAGCAGTCGCTGCTGACGGTGGAACGCCAGGCCGCGCAGTTGCAGGGCCAGCGCCTGCTGACCTCGGTGTTCCTCGTGAAGGCGCTGGGCGGCGACTGGTGCGGCGACGGCAACGCGGACGCCGCGCTCGCGTCTAGAACAGGCTGCCCTGCCCCGGCGCGCCAGGTGGCCGAAAAGCGCTGAGGTCGAGCGCGATGCGCTCGCGGTTGAAGCCGATGCGCGCGGTCGCCTTCTCGAAGCGCTGGCGCAGCAGGTCGGCCCACAGGCCAGTGCCCTTCATGCGCGTGGCGAAGTCGGCGTCGTAGTCCTTGCCGCCGCGCACGTCGTGGATGCGCGCCATGATGCGATCCGCGCGCTGCGGGTAGTGCAGCGCCAGCCACTGCTTGAACAGCGGCGCCACCTCCCAGGGCAGCCGGATCATGGTGTAGAAGGCGCTGCGCGCGCCGGCCTCCCAGGCCGCCTCGAGCACCTGCTCCATGTCTTCCGTCACGAACGGAATCTGCGGCGCCACGCTCACGCCCACCGGCACGCCGGCCTCGGCCAGCGTGCGGATGGTGCGAAGCCGCCGGTGCGGCGCCGCGGCGCGCGGCTCGAGCTTGCGCGCGAGTTCGCCGTCGAGCGTGGTCACGGTCACGTACACCGCCGCCAGGCCGCGCGCGGCGGCCGGCGCGATCAGGTCGAGGTCGCGTTCGATCGCGCTGGACTTGGTCACCAGCCCGAAGGGATGGTTGACCTCCGACAGCAGCTCGATCAGCGAGCGCGTGATGCGCAGCTCGCGCTCGATCGGCTGGTAGCAGTCGGTGGCCGTGCCGATCGCGATGTGGCTGGGCCGGTAGCTCTTGCGGCCCAGTTCGCGGCGCAGCACCTCGACCAGGTTGCGCTTGGCGATCAGCTTGGTCTCGAAGTCCAGCCCCGGCGACAGGTTGAGGTAGCTGTGCGTGGGCCGCGCGAAGCAGTAGATGCAGCCATGCTCGCAGCCGCGGTAGGGGTTGATCGAGCGGTCGAAGTAGATGTCGGGCGAGTCGTTCTCGTTCATGGCCGACTTCACGTCCTCGAAGCGCACCTCGGTGGCCAGCGGCTCGAGCTCGTCGGCCTCGGCTGCGTTCTCCTCGAGCGTGCCCCAGCCGTCGTCGAAGGCATCGCGCTCGTCCTTCGAGAAGCGGTGCGCGAGCCGCGTGGCGGCGCCGCGGCCCTTGATGGCATGGATGGGGATGTGGGCGGCGTATGGCATGGCGCGACTCCTTCGCGATCTCGATACTGTTTAAACGTACAGTATTTCACCATTCGCTCAGCCTTTGGCAATTTTTTAATTTCTTTCTTGACAGAAATTTCGGAAGTCCTAGACTCCAGCGCATGGAACTCACCGACATCCAACGCAAGTTCGTCCTCCACTGGGGCGAGATGGGCTCCATGTGGGGCGTCAACCGCACCGTCTCTCAGATCCACGCGCTGCTGTTCGTGCACGGCAAGCCGATCCATGCCGAGGAGCTGTCCGACACGCTGGGCGTGGCGCGCTCCAACGTGAGCAACAGCCTGAAGGAACTGCAGGCCTGGAACCTGGTGCGCGTCACCCACATGCTGGGCGACCGGCGCGACTACTTCGAGACCAGCGTCGATGTCTGGGAGCTGTTCCGCACCGTGGTGCGCGAACGCAAGGAACGCGAGTTCGACCCCACCATCCGCGTGCTGCGCGAGATCGTCGCGAGCCCCGACTTCCAGAAGGAATCGGCCGATGCGCAGGACCGCATCCGCTCCACCATGGACCTGATGGCCAAGCTCGCCACCTGGGCCGACGAGATGCTGCGGCTGTCGCCCGGCACGCTCGACAAGGTGCTGACGCTGGGCGCGAGCGTGCAGAAGTTCGTCCGTGGCGACGCGCCCGCGCCCGCCACTGGCAAGGACGATCCCGACGCCCACCATGCGAGCCTGCCGATGATCTGAGGCCGGCTCTTTTTTTGCCCGTTAATTTCTGTTTTGACAGAAATATCGAGAACGAAGAACACCATGTCCCGCTCCACCGCCATCGCCTACCCGCTGACCGTCTACTACGACGCCACCTGCCGCCTGTGCAGCGCCGAAATGGGCGCGATGAAGGCGCGCGACGCGGCCGCGCGGCTCGTTCTGGTCGATTGCTCGCCGCCGGATTTCGAGGCCGGACCCGCGCCGCGCGAGGCCCTGATGACCGCGATCCACGTGGTCGATGCGGCCGGCCGCGTGCAGGTCGGCGTGCACGCGATCCGCGCCTGCCGCGAGGCGGTCGGCCTGCCCAACGGCGGCGCCCTGCTCGACCTGCCGCTGGTCGCGCCGCTGGCCGACCGCGCCTATGCCGCGCTGGCGCGCAACCGCCAGCGCCTGCCCGGCTGGTTCGTGACCCTGCTCGCCGGCCCGGCCGCGAAGGCCTCGCGCACCTGCGTCGACGGCCAGTGCCGGCTCTGACGTCCGCCCCCCATTCCCCCACCAGGAGTTCACCGCATGCCCAGCGTCTTCCAGCCCGACTTCCGCCTGCCGCACACCGCCGAGGCCCCGGCCCCGGTCAGCCGCGCCGACACGCAGGACTACTTCACCGAGGTCGCCACCGACTACGGCGCCTGGAGCCCCAGCTACAACATGCACTTCGGCTACTGGCGCGCGGGCCTGAATCCGCTGCGCCGCGAAGGCATGCTGGTCGAGATGAACCGCGAGGTCGGCCGCGCGCTGCGGCTCGGCGAGCGCCCCACGGACGACGGCCGCCACTGCGTGCTCGACCTGGGCTGCGGCGCTGGCGCCACCGCGCGCACGCTGGTCGGCGACGACCGCCGCCTCTATGCCGTGACCGTCACCAACGTGCCGGTGCAGAACCGCATCGCCGCGCGCCTCGACGCCCAGGCCGGCGTGGCCGAGCGCATGGCGCACCTCGAGGCCGACTACACGCGCACCGGCCTGCCGGCCGCGCAGGCCGACGGCGCCTGGGCGCTCGAGAGCGCCTGCTATGCCGAGGGCACCGCCAAGGCCGACTTCGTGCGCGAGGCCGCGCGCCTGCTCAAGCCCGGCGCGCGGCTGGTGGTGGTCGACGGCTTCCTGCTGCGCCGCGAGCCCGGCCGCCTCGCGCGCTGGCTGCACCGCCTGTGGGCCGACAGCTGGGCCGTGCCGACCCTGGCCGTGCGCGAGGACTTCGTGGCCGCGCTGCGCGAACACGGCTTCGAGGACATCGACGTGCGCTCGCTGCGCTGGCGCGTCGCGCCGAGCGCGCTGCACATCCCCGCGCTCGCCACCCGCTTCACGCTGGCCGAGCTCTGGAAGGCGCGCGGACGCCTGAGCCCCTGGCGCCGCAAGCACATCGTGGCCAGCTACTGCGCGCTCGCGCTGGGCATGTTCTGGCGCGACTTCGACTACTGCATGGTCAGCGCCACGCGGCGCGCCGACTGAGCCCGCACCCGCACACACACCGAAGAGGAGAAGGATCCCGATGCGCAACGAACCCGACGACGACACCCGGTTCTCCGGACTGGCTCCGATCGATGGCCCCGCACCTCCCGCCGGGGATCCGCCGAAGCGCCGCCTGCCCTTTCGCTGGTTCTGGCCGATGCTCGCCGGCGCGGCGATCGCCTTCGTGCTGCGGCTCGCGTTCAGCGGCGCGCCGGGCCACGGCTACTCGGCGATGCTGGGCACCTTCATCTTCCTCGCACCCGCGCTGTGCGGCGCGGTCACGGTCTACGTCGCCGAGCGCATCGAGCGCCGCAGCTGGACCTACTACCTGGTCGCGCCCTGGCTGTCGACCGCGCTGTTCGTGCTGGGCACGCTGTTCGTCTTCATCGAGGGACTGATCTGCGCGATCGTGGTCGTGCCGGTGTTCGCCGTCATGGGCAGCCTCGGCGGCTTCGCGATGGGGCTGGTCTGCCGCGTCACGAACTGGCCGAAGCCCGCGCTCTACAGCTTCGCGGTGCTGCCATTGGTGCTGGGCGCGATCGAGCCGCAGTTCCCGAACCCCGAGCGCCTCTCGTCCACCGCGCGCACCCTGTTCATCGCGGCACCGCCCGAGCGCGTGTGGCACGAGATCAACAACGCGGGCGCGATCCGCCCCGAGGAGCTCGGCGATGCCTGGGCCTACCGCATCGGCGTGCCGATGCCGGTGTCGGGCGTGACCCAGGAGACGCCCGAGGGCCGCGTGCGCATGGTGCGCTGGCAGAAGCAGGTGCATTTCGAGGAGCTGGTCACCGAGTGGGAACCGGCGCGCCACGTGCGCTGGCGCTACCGCTTCGCGCCCGACTCCTTCCCGGCCGGCGCGCTCGACGACCACGTGATGATCGGCGGCCACTACTTCGACCTGCGCGAGTCGGGCTACACGCTCGTGCCGCGCGACGGCGGCACCGAGCTGCGGCTCGACGTCTCGTGGCGCGTCAGCACGCGCTTCAACTGGTACGCGGACCGCCTCGCGCAGTTCCTGCTCGGCGATTTCTCCGAGCACATCCTGCGCTTCTACAAGGCCCGCAGCGAAGCCACGGCGACCGCCGATGCGCACACCGGCCCCATGATCCGCCCATGAGCCACGACACCCGCCCGGTCTTCCAGCAAGCGCTCGGCCCCGCCTGGGACCGGCTGGGCGACGCGATCCGCCGCCACTACACGATGGCCCCGCATTCGAACGACCACGTCTGCGTGCGCGGCACCATGCACGAGGTCCACCATGCGCCCTGGGCCGCGCTGCTGATGCCCTTCGGCCGGCTGTTCGGCGCCCTCGTGCCCTACACCGGGCGCGAGGTGCCGATCGAGGTCCACTACCGCTGCCGGCCCGACGACCCGCACCTCTACTGGGACCGCATCTTCCGCTTCGCGGGCCGCGCGCCGTTCCACTTCCGCTCGCACATGGAGCACGACGCGGCCGACGGCGCGCTGGTGATCGAGTACGTGCGCTTCGGCATCGGCATGCGCCTGGCGGTGAGCGCCGAGGACGGTGCGCTGGTGTTCCGCGACCGCGGCTACGTCTGGCGCTTGGGCCGCCTGCGCATCCCGCTGCCGCTAGGCCTGCTGCTGGGCACGGCCTATGTCGAGGAACGGCCCGACCCGCGCGACCCCGACGCCTTCAGCATGCGGATGCTGCTGCGCCACCGCTGGTTCGGCGACATGTTCCGCTACAACGGCAGCTTCCGCCTGCCCGACGACCTTCCCAACGACAGGTGATCCGCGCCGGCGCCACAATCGCCCCACCATGCCGCGCCGCCCCGAGAACCTCTACCCGCAGTACCACGCCCACGTCTATTTCGGCCCCGCCACCGTGGCCCGGGCCCGCGCGCTGTGCGAGCAGGCGGGCCGCGAGCTGATGGTGGTGGTGGGCCGGGTGCACGAGCGCCCGGTCGGTCCGCATCCGCACTGGAGCTGCCAGCTCGCCTTCGACGCGTCCGAGTTCGACGCGGTCATCGGCTGGCTCGACAGCCACCGCGACGGCCTCGACGTGTTCGTGCACGGCGTGACCGGCAACGACCTCGCCGACCACACCGATCACGCGATGTGGCTGGGCAACGAGAGCGCGCTCGACCTAAGGATGTTCCGGCACTGACCGGGACGGCGCGTCCTCCGCCGCGCCGTGCACCTTGAAGAAGCGCGCGCCCTCCACCTTCTGCCCGATCGCCTGCTCGTAGGCCGCGCGCACCGCCTCGGGCTGCCCGGCCTGGCCGAAGAAATCCTTGAGATAGGGGCCGAGCAAGGGATGCGCCGCGAGCTCCCGGCGCGGCAGGCCCTTGGCCATCTCCTCGCGACAGGCCGAGGGCAGGAACACGTCGCGGTTCTTCCGCGGATCGCGGATCAGCCCCTTGGGCTCGTGCGCCGGGTCGGCCTGCATCGCCTCCAGTTCCTCGAAGAAGCGGCGCCGCATCATCACGATGCCCTTGTCGCTCTGGCCGAGCTTCTCGCGCGTGCGGTCGGTGACGGCACCCTGCCCCACCCAGACGGCGAAGTCCTGGTTGGCGACGTGGCTGGTGATCCAGCGGCCCGTGACCGGATCCCGGGTGGGCCCGTACCACGACGGAATACGTTCCTGCACATAGGGCTCCTGCTCGGTCGGCACGCGGCTCAGCACCCACAGCACGCTCAGCGTGTGGTGGTCGTCGATCGGCACGCGCCATTCGAAGTGATGGCCGAGGAAGAAGCCGTTGGGCCACAGCGTGACGCGCCCCTCGGTCCACATCGGGTTGTCCTCGCGCTCGCCGCCGCGCAGCCGCCGGTAGACGAAGCCGTGCTCGAACTCCTCGAACGCGAGCTTCAGGTGCGTGGGCACGTACGGGCCTTCCTCGCCCTGCAGCCGTGTGGTCCAGTTGTTGTGCGTCCACTCGAAATGCACCGGGTCGATCGAGTTCTCCTGGCACTGGAACCAGTTGCACGGGATCTCGGCGAACACCGCCTGCGCGAAGCCGTTGGCGCAGTTGAACAGCTCCCAGTCGGGCAGCAGCGGCGCGGGCTGCGGCCCCATGTAGGCCCACAGCAGCCCGGCCTTCTCCTGCACCGGGTAGGCCTTGATCCGCGTGTTGCGGCGCATGCGCGCGCCCGGATCCAGCGTCTCCTCGAAGGGCTGGTGCACGCACTGCCCGCCCGCGTCGTACTGCCAGCCGTGGTAGCTGCAGCGCAGCCCGCACTGCTCGACGTAGCCGTAGGCCATGTCGGCATTGCGGTGCGGGCAGCGCCGGTCGACCAGCCCGTAGCGGCCGCCGAGGTCCTTGTAGAGCACCAGGTCCTCGCCGAGGATGCGCAGCGGCTTGACCGCCTGCGCGTCGAACTCGCTCGCACCGGCGACCGGGTGCCAGTAGCGGCGCAGGTAGTCGCCCATCGGCGTGCCGGGGCCCACTTCGGTCAGCAGGCGGTTCTTCTCTTCGCTCAACATCGTCGTCTCCTGGTTTCTGGTCAATCCGCACGGATGCCGAACTCGCGCACGAGCCGGCCGAACCGCTGGTCGTCCTGCGCGATCTGCCGCGCCAGCACGGCGGGCGCGCCGCCCACCGGTTCGATGCCCAGCGTGGCCATGCGCGCCTGCACCTCGGGCATGCGGAGGATCTCGTTGAAGTGGGCGTTGAGCGCCTGCACGATCGCCTCGGGCATCGCCCGCGGCCCGAGCAGGCCCATCCAGGCGTTCAGGTCCACGTCGCGCCAGCCGAGCTCGTACAGCGTGGGCACCGTGGGCAGCAGCGCCGCGCGCTGGCGTTGCGCCACCGCGAGCGGCAGCAGCTTGCCGGCCGCGATGTGGCTGGCCACGGCACCGGGCGTGATCCAGCCCACGCTCACATGGCCGCCCAGCGCATCGTTGACCACCGGCGCCACGCCACGATACGGCGCATGCACCAGCGCGATGCCGGCGTCGCGGTTGAACAGCTCGCCCGCGATGTGCATCGGCGAGCCCGCGCCCGGCGTGCCGTAGGTCAGCGCGCGCCCGGCCTTCGCGGCCGCCACGAGCTGGGTCGCGCTCTGCAGGCCGGTCGAGGGCGCCGTCACCAGCAGCAGCGGGATGTCGCCGGTCTTCACGATCGGCGTGAAGTCCCGGACCACGTCGTGCGCCACGCCGGGACCGGCCTTGAGCACGTGCTGCGCGATCGGGAAGGTGCTGGGCGTGAACAGCAGCGTGTAGCCATCGGCCGGCGCCTTCGCCACCCAGGCGTTGCCGATCATGCCGCTCGCGCCGGGCCGGTTGTCGATCAGCACCGGCTGACCGACGCGCTGCGACAGCTTCTCTGCATAGGTGCGCGCGATGGCGTCGGTGTCGCCGCCGGCCGGGTAGGCCACGACGATGGTGATCGGCCGCGCGGGCCAGGTCTCGGCGGTGGCGGTGGCGGCGAACGCGCTCAGCGCCGAGAACAGCGTCGCGGCGGCCATCGTCCGGCGCCGGAGTGGATTCATCATGGGCTTTCCTTTCTTGCCTGTGCGTGGAGCCACGGGATCGGGGCCAGTGCAATGTAGGAAGCCGGGCGCGGGGCCCCAAGATATAGTTTCACTGAGTGAACCACTTCGGAAGGCCGCGGCATGTCGGACACCCAGGGCGCGCAGGGCGTGAAATCCATCGACGCGCTGCGCCGCGGGCTCGAGGTGATGCTCGCGATCCAGCGCTCCTCGGCCGCCACGCTGTCGGAACTCAGCCGCCAGACCGGGCTGTCGAAGGCCACGCTGCTGCGCATCCTCAAGACGCTGCAGCAGGCCGGCTGGGTGGAGCGCAACGAGCTCGAGAAGCGCTACGTGCCGACCTCGGCCGCCGGTGCCCCGGGCCCGCTCGTCGAGTGGCGCGCGCGGCTGTCGGCGCTGGCGGCGCAACCGCGCGCCACGCTGCAGCGCAAGGTGCCCTGGCCCACCGACCTCGGCGTGCGCGACGGCAGCGCGATGCTGATCCTCGACGCGCACCGCCCGATCAACGGGCTGGCCGTGAACTACCGGGTGCTGGGCTTTCGCCCGCCGATGCTGATGTCATCGCTCGGGCGCTGCTACCTCGCCTTCTGCCCCGAGGACGAACGGCGCCAGCTTCTCGCGGCGCTCGCGCGTTCGCCGCACCAGGTCGACCGCGACGCGCGGCGGCCCGAGAACGTGCGCCGCATGGTGGCGAACGCGCGCGCCCAGGGCTACGTGTCGCGCGACCCCACCGCCACCAGCATGGATTCGCCCGACCGCTTCGGCGCCATCTCGGTGCCGGTGCGGCTCGACGAACGCGTGGTCGGCTGCATCAGCTGCGCCTGGCTGCCCGCGGTGCGCAGCGAGCGCGAGATGGTGGCGCAGCACCTGGCCGACCTGCAGGCGGCCGCGCAGGGCATCGAGCGCAAGCTGCGGCAGGCCGGCTTCGAGCCGGCGCCGCCCGCGGGCTGAATCAGAACTCCGCGTCGAGCTCGTCGATCTCGTCGGGCTCCTGCTTCGCCGCCGCCACCCATTCCTTCATCGCGGGCAGCTCCATCACGCGCTTGCAGTAGGCCGTGCAGGCGCTGTCGAGCGCCACGTCGTAGCTCAGGAAGCGCGTGACCACGGGCGCGTACATCGCGTCGGCGATGCCCGGCTGCTCGCCGAACAGATAGGGGCCGCCGTAGGCCTTGAGGCATTCGCGCCAGATCGCCACGATGCGGTCGATGTCGGCCTGCGCGCGCGACCACACCTTGAAGTTCTTGAACCGGGCCTTGATGTTCATCGGCAGCGCGCCGCGCATCGCTGCGAAGCCCGAATGCATCTCGCCGCAGATCGCGCGGCAGTGGGCGCGGGCCGCCACGTCGGCGGGCAGCAGGCCGGCCTTGGGCTTGATCTCGTTGAGGTACTCGCCGATCGCCAGCGTGTCCCACACCTTCACCGAGCCATGCTGCAGCGAGGGCACCAGCATCGAGGACGACAGCAGCAGCATCTCGGCCTTCATGGCCGGGTCGTCGGGCGGGATGATCTTCTCGCTGAAGTCCAGGCCCGCCAGCCTGCACATCAGCCAGCCGCGCAGCGACCAGGCGCCGTAGTTCTTGCTGCTGATGGTGAGAACGGGTTTGGCCATCGGGTGTGCTCCTTGGTGCCGGCAAGCGCCGCCGGTGGCCTCAGACGTGCAAGCCCTGTGCCACCCGTTCCATCCCGGTGCGCCCGGCCTTGGCCCGCAACTTGCCTCTGGCACTGCAACGCACCACAACCATGCTCTACCGCGTCTACCAGAACCAGGCCGACCTGCTCTCCCCGCTGCGGCTCGCCTCCCAGTACATGGCGCGCGCGCTCTGGCAGGACGGCAGCGAGCGCACCATGCAGCGGCGACTGGCGGCGCAGTGCGAGGTGTTCTCGCGCATGCGGCTCACCCACAGCCGGCCGCCCTACGGCATCGCCAGCGTGCCGGTCGACGGCGACGAGGTCGCGGTGCACGAGGAGGTGGCGCTGAGCGCGCCCTTCGGCACCCTGCTGCATTTCAGGAAGGACGGCGACCATCCCACGCACCCGCCCGTGCTGCTGGTTGCACCGTTGTCGGGCCATTTCGCCACCTTGTTGCGCGAAACCGTGCGCACCCTGCTGCGCGACCACGACGTCTACCTGACCGACTGGCACAACGCGCGCGACGTGCCGCTGTGGCAGGGCCGCTTCGGCCTCGACGACTACACGCTGCAGCTCATGGCCTTCCTCGAGGCCGTCGGCCCCGGCGTCCACATGGTCGCGGTGTGCCAGCCCTGCGTGGCCGCGCTGGCCGCCACCGCGCTCATGGCCGAGGACGACAACCCCGCCACCCCGCGCAGCCTCACGCTGATGGCCGGGCCGGTCGACTGCCGCATCAACCCGACCGCGGTGAACCGCCTCGCGACCGACCGGCCCATCGACTGGTTCCGCCGCAACCTCATCAGTCACGTGCCCTGGCCGCATGCGGGCGCGATGCGGCGCGTGTACCCGGGCTTCCTGCAGCTCGCGGCCTTCATGAGCATGAACCCCGAGCGCCACAAGAAGCAGTTCGAGGACATGTACCGCCACCTGGTCGAGGGCGAGCTCGAGAAGGCCCGCACCATCGGCAACTTCTACGACGAGTACCTGGCCGTCAACGACCTGCCCGCGGAGTTCTACCTCGAGACCGTGGAGCGCGTGTTCCAGACCTACGACCTGCCGCGCGGCCAGCTCACCGTGGGCGACCGCACCGTGAACCCGGCCGCGATCCGCCGCACCGCGCTGCTCACGGTCGAGGGCGAGCGCGACGACATCTGCGCGGTGGGCCAGACCGTGGCGGCGCAGGACCTCTGCACCGGCGTGCGGCCCTACCTCAAGGCCCACCACCTGCAGGCCGGCGTGGGGCACTACGGCGTGTTCAGCGGCAGCAAGTGGAACGCACAGATCTATCCGCGCGTGCGCGAGACCATCCACGCGGCCGCCGAGCTGCACTGAACTACGGCTGGGGCAGCGCGGCCTCCACCGCCGCCGGCTGGGCCGGCCGCCCTCCCGCCTCCAGATATTTCCAGTACGCCACGTACCCCGAGAGGTAGTGCTCCACGTCGTCGATGCGCACGCGGAAGCTGTGGTGGCGGATGAAGAAGCTGCCCACGATGCGCTGCGGATTGCGGAAGAACATCGCGAGCTCGGGCCAGAAGTGCCCCGTGAGCAGGTAGCGCGCGCGCTGCTCGAGCGCGCGGTAGAACTTCTCGATGTCGAAGCCCTCGAGCAGGTGCGCATGCGCGGGGTCGGCCTGCAGCCGCGTCACCATCTTCTGCGCCGCCATCATCAGCTCGAGCAGGGTCGGGAAGGTGGTGATGCGGTTGAGCACGAACTCGAGGTGGTCGCGCACGTTGTCCAGGCCGAAGCGGAAGTAACGCTCTTCCGGCCGGTACAGCGTGAGCTCGTTGACGCAGTAGCTGAGCCAGTGGTCGTGCGCCTCCCAGTGGCGCGCCTCGATGAAGTGCGCGAAAGCCTTTTCCACCGCGCGCAGCCAGCGCTCGTCGCGCGTCAGGCCGTACAGCCGCATCAGCCCGAAGGCGGCCTCGCCGTCGTAGTAGATGATGCGGTTCTCTTCCTTCACGCTCAGGTCGGGATGGTGGAGCACATGCACGAAGCGGCCGCTGGCCGGGTCCTGCATGTGCAGGATGCCGAGCGCGAGCTGCTCCATCTGCGGCAGGTAGGCCTGCTCGCCCGTGAGCTCGGTGTACTTGACCATCGCGAGCAGGCACACGGCGTTGCCGCCGAGCTTGATCTCGTCCTCGATGTCGACCAGGAACGCGGCCCGCGACCCATCGGGCAAGGTGGCGGACCGGATCAGCTCGCCCGTCAGGTGGCCCAGCGCGCGGTCGATCGCCGCCTTGTGCTCGGGCTTGCGCGTCAGCTCCCAGCCCTCGATCAGCGCATAGGTCGAGCTCGCGTGGCGCAGCGCGTTGTAGGTGGGAATGGCGCGGTCGAAGCAGGGAAACCAGCCGTAGTGGTAGGCGCCCGCGCTCTTGACCTGGCGCGCGAGGTAGGCGGTGCTGGTCTCGACGATCTGGCGCACGCGCGGCGCGTCCCAGGCCGGCAGCCGGCGATAGCCGCGGCCCACGCCTTCGTGCTCGATGCGGTGCGCCTCCTTGCCGTCGGTGAACACGGCGCGCGTGTCGAACACCCACACCGGCTGCTGCGGATCGGTGGGCCAGCTCAGCTCGCGGCCGTAGCGGTGCTGGCCGAACAGCCGGAGGTTCACCGCGTTGGGCGTGGCCTCGTCGAACTTGCCGTCGTAGAGCACGGCGTGGGCACCGATGTCCTGCTCGAGCATGGCCACCGACAGGTCGGCGTCGAAGGCGATGCCGCTGCGGAAGTAGTTGCGCTTGGTGGTCGAGAACGCCTGCTGCAGTCCCTTCCAGTGCATCGCCTGCACCGTGTGGACCACGTCCGCGCGCAGCCAGATCGGCGCCGTGCTCTGCTTGCGCAGCCAGGTCTGCAGCAGTTGCGCGCCGCGGCGCCACACCTCCTCGAGGTTCCTGCCGCGCACCGTCACTACGTGGGCGCGCTCCTTGCCGTTGCAGGCCGACAGGAACAGCACGCCCGCGCCCTCGGGCGCCGACGCCTCCATGCACTCGGCCCACGTCGCGGCCACCGCGGGCTTCGCGCACGCGAGCAGTTCACCCAGACTCATCGAAGATTCCTCACATGGCTTCCATCGGCTGGCGATGCGATGGCTGCGCGCATTGTCCCTCGTCCGAATGTCATTCCCAGGGCCGGGCCACCGCCGCTTCGTACTCCCGCGGCGTGCCGCAGAAGACGATCTGCTCGGCGCCGATCAGTTCGTAGGCCACGCGCGCGCCGCGCTCGATCAGCGCGTTGTAGCAAGGCGCGATGTAGTACTCGCCGCGCGTCAACAGCTGGTGGCGCTGCTGGTGCTCGAAGGCCTCGTCGAAGACGCTCGCGTCGGCGAAGTGGTAGAGGCCGTCGCTGCACAGGTTGGAGATCCGTTCCTTCTCGGTGGTGCGCAGCACCGAGCGATCGGGCCCGGGTTCGACGAAGGACCAGTGCTCGCCCTCGCCTTCGAACACCTCGAGGTAGCCGGCGGCGCCATCGGCCAGCGCCGACTTGCGGAAACCGGGCCGGATGGTGTCGATGTTGAAGACGTAGACCGCTTCCTCGCTGCGCAGCGCCTGCAGCCCGCGGTGCACCGAGTCGGCCTGCCCCAGCGTGTCGCCGTCGAGCTCGACGATGTGGAAGGACTTGACGCCCAGCGCCTTGAGTTCGCGCACCAGGAACTCGACCACGTCGTGGTCGCGCCGCACCACGAACAGGAACAGGTCGTCCTGGAAGTAGCGCTCGAAGGACTTCACCACATGGAAGAACACCGTGCGCCCGTGCAGCGGCAGCCGGTACTTGGGCAACGTGTAGCCGGCCTCGGTGAAGCGGCGGCTCTGGCCCATCATCGGAATCACGAACATCCCTCAGTGCTCCATCTGTTCGTAAAGGCGCAACGCATTGGCCAGCATCGCGCGCTGGCGACGCGGCGCGTCCTGGTGCAGCGGCAGCATCGACAGGAACAACAGCACCGTGATCGGCGCCACGTGGCGCGCGGTCATGCCGTTGAGCAGCGGCAGCGCCGCGAACAGCTTCTGGATCGCGGCCACGTCCTCGTCGGCATGGATGCGCAGGCGGAAATCCAGCCCCGTCCCGTCGTCGATCTCGAAGGCATCGGCCACGATGTAGTCGTACAGCCCCAGCACCGAGTGCGCGAGCTTCGCGAGGTCGTAGCGCAGGTCGCCGACGAGCCGCGGCTCGTCGCGGAAATTGAGGCCGCGCGGATCGATCAGCTTGATGCAGTCCGAGCGGGTGTCGAACAGGATGTTGCTGAAGCACAGGTCGCCGTGCATCACGCCCGGCACCAGCGGCACGCGCGCCGCGGCCTCGAGGCAGCGCTCGAGGATCTCGGCCAGCGAGGGCAGCGCGCGCCCGTTGAGCCGCGTGGGCAACGACAGGCTCGTCCCGCTCGCCGTGGCGTAGGCATCGAGCCGCGCGCGCGTCTTGTCGCCCAGCATGCCGCGGCTGTCCTGCGCCACCGCCTGGCGTTCGCGCTCGCCCAGCGGCACCGCCGTCTGGCAGGCCGCCAGCCAGTCGGCCAGGTGCCTGAACACGCGCGACCAGAAGGCGGTGGAGTTGCGGCCGTGCACGTAGAGCTCGTTGAGCGGCGCCATGCACAGGTATTCGAGCTCGTAGCCGTAGCCCTCCTCGACCGCGCCGCGGTCCAGCAGTTGCGGCGCATACACGCGCAGCCGCGGCGGCAGCGCCTCGAACCAATGCGCCTCGGCCTCGAGCTTGCGCGGCTGGCTGCCGGTCTTGCGCACGCGCCGGTCGCCGATGGCGAGGTCGTTGAAGGCGCGCTGCGTGGTGATGCGCGCGCGCGAGCGGTAGAAGGTGTTGACGTGGCCGAAGTCCGACCACTGCGCGGTCTGCACGCGCTGCAGGTAGCAGGCCTCGTCGTAGGCCGAGACCGCGCGCTCGAACGAACCGCGCGCGGCCACCAGGCATTTGGCGAGCCGGCTGACCGACTGGAACGCGAAGTAGCCGCACCACACGCGCACCGCGGTCTCCGTGCCGTGGTCCACCTGCCAGTCGTAGTCGTCGGCCGACTCGGCCACGCTCAGGCAGTCCCAGCCCGTCGGCAGGTCGTTGATCAGCGTGTCGCCCAGCAGCAGCCGCATGCCGTCGTCGTAGCGGCCCACGGTGTTGATCGAGAACAGCAGCGAGTCGGCCAGCGTGAGCCCGTCGGGCACGCGCAGCACCTGGATCGCGTGCGCTTCCAGCGCCTGCGCGTCGCGGTGCGAGACGGCATGGCTCTCGGGCAGCGAGAGGTAGATGGGCTCGCCCGGGAAGTGCCTTGCCAGCAGCGCGGCCTGGTGCACGAACAGCCGGTGGTTGGCCACCGGCAGGAAGGCTGGCGGCAGGCGGCCGAACTCCGACTGCAGCTCGGAGTCGACGTAGGCCGCCGAGGTGACGACGATCACTTCTCTTGCTCCAGCAGCCGGTCGATCTCCTCGCGGCTGTACTTGAGGAATTCCGAGGGACGGATCGCGCGGTCGTCGACGTAGAAGCCCTCCTCGCCGCACCAGGGCTTGCCGACGTGGATCTCGTCGTAGGGCACGTCGTGGCGGGCCAGCCAGTCGATGATGATCGGCAGCGTGTGGGCGTTGATGCGGCCGACGTTGCCGCCGAAGCTGTTGACGTTGCGGCTGGTGTAGATCGAGATCGCGAAGCCCTGCTCGCGGTAGCTGCGCAGCCGCTCGATCATGTCCTCGCGCGGGCGGGCATTGGGGTAGTCCTTGCGTTCCGCCACGCACAGCGTGTGGTCCAGGTCGAAGATCAATCGTTTCAAACAGGGCTCCTAGTTCGCGGCGGCCGGGTCGATGGCCAGGAAGCGCGAGAGTTCGTCGTTGTTGCGCACGCCGGCGGCGGCCACCGCGCGTTGCACCACTCGCATCATTCGCGGGTTGTGCGCCGGGTCGCGCTGGTCGGCATCGGGCCATTGGTAGGGCGGCAGGCCGCGCTCGCGCGCCACGGCCTCGGTCTCCTCGCCGAGTGCCTGCAGGATGCGCAGCATCAGCGCATGGCCGCGCCATATCTCGTCGCGCACCACGGGCGTTCCATCGGCGAAGCGGCGCGCGCGCAATTCGCCGGGCAGCGCCATCGGCGGCTCGCCGGCCTTCGCCAGCTCGGCCAGCCGGTTCCAGAAATGCCGCACGTCGTAGAGATTGGGATTGGCGAACACGCGCGCGCGCAGTTCGGCCGGCGTGGCCGGCAGCGGCGTGCTCCACAAGGTGGGGTTGCGTCGGTTCTCGGCCAGCGTCACCCACTCGGCCCACTTCGCCATGCCCTCGAGGTACCAGCTGGCGCGGAACATCGCATGGCCGTACTGGAACAGGTGGAACAGCTCGTGCGGGATCAGGTAGTCCTTCACCCGCTCGTGGTTGCCCGCGAGCGCGGCATTGATGGCAATCGAGAGCGTGCAGCGGTCGGCGCGCGCGCGGCTGTCGGGGTAGCGGATCACGGCCGAGAACGAAAGCCCGCGCTTGTCCGCGACGCCGGGGCTGTAGGCATCGAAGTTCAGCAGGTCGATGTCGATGGTCTCGGCCTGCCGGAAGCGCGGGCTGCGCAGCGGATCGCGAAAGCCGTTGGCCAGGTAGATGCGGCGCACGGTGTCCAGGTGCAGCGCGGCGTCCTCGACCATGTCGGGCACGCCGTTGCCGTTGAGGTCGACGCCGGTGTAGAGCGCATGCGGCCCGTCGAGCGCATAGAAGACGCGGATGCCGTTGAACTCGTGGCGCTGCGTCAGCGCCAGCCGGTGCGCATTCTTCGAGATGCGGCAGCCCGCGCCTTCGGGCCCCTGCTGCAGGCCCGGTTCGCGGTCGGCCTGGTCCTGCGCGCGCGCAGCGCCCGGCAGCAAGCCAAGGAACAGGCCCCACAGCACCGACAGGGCCAGCACGGCCTGCATGCGACGCACCCGTGTCACCGCGGCGCCGCGCCGGCCAGGGCGTTCCACAGCAGCCGGTCCATCTCGCTGGCCGGGCCCGCGGGCAGGTCGGCCGACAGCATCGCGCGCAGCTCGCCGCGGCCATAGGCGGCGGCGGGCACGGCCTCGACGGCATGGATGTTTTCGAGCGGCCGCCGCCGAACCCCCTGGAACAGCAGCGCATGCGCGAGCGAACAGTGCGAACGCAGCCGCTTCGGAAAGCCGAACCAGTTCTCGCGGATCGCCTGGGTCTGCAGCCCCAGCGTGTTGGCATAGCAGCCCATGGCCTCGGGCGAGCCGACCGCGAACTGGTCGCCGGCATAGAGCGTCTTGGTCACCGCGAGATGGTTGAAGAACAGCACGCGCTGGCGGCGGCAGGCCTCGGCCATGCCGGCCCAGTCGGGCGCGGCCGTGCCGGCGCGGAAGGCACGGTCGGGCCGGATGCGGATCACCAGGTCGTAGTCGCCACCGTCCTGCAACATCAGGCGGTGCGCCTCCTGGATCTTGTAGAACATCTTGAGCTGATTGTTCGCATCGTTCTCGAACTCGGGCCGCCGGTGGCTCTCGATCGCCACCACCGCGTCGGCGCCGTACACCGCGCGCAGGTCCGCTTCGCCGAGCGTCGACGACACCTCGAGCCTGGCGAAGAAGTTCGGATAGGCCTTCTTCATCGCTGCCAGCCCGTAGCGGAAACCGGCCTGCCGGTAGGCCTCGGCGAAGGGCGCGAACTTGAAGATCCGGTCCACGCCGTTGCCCGACATCGGATCGGGGAAGCGCCAGCCCGTGTCCTCCCAGGTATGGACGAAGTACTTCACCTGGTGGCCGTCCAGGCCCAGGTGCTTCCAGGTCTGGAAGGCGGCCGCGTAGCCGCGCATCTGGCCCGATACGCAGACGGCGATGCGCAGCGGCGCGCCGGTGGCCGGCGCGGTTGCATCGGAGCGTGCCGCGCCCGACTCGAAGGCGCGCGCGATCCTCGCGCTGGCACGCGCCTGCCTCGCCTGCTTGCCGCCCTCGGCCGGCGGCAGGTGGCGCACCTGCGCGAGGATGCGCTCGTACAGCGCCTCGTCGAACAGGCCATAGCCGAGGATCAGCAGCCGGCAGATCGCCGCGTCGCTCAGGCAGCGCAGGCCTTGCGCGTCCTCCAGCAGGTCGTTCGCGAAGGCACGCAGCAGCGCGCCGTTCGCGGGCAGCACGCTCTGGAAGAAGCGGCACAGCGTCTCGTGGTCGCAGCTCTGGAACAGTTCGACCAGCATCTCGCGCCGCAGGTCGTCGCCATAGCCGCGGAAGCCCTCGACCGCGAGCATCAGCGCGGTGCGGTCGCGCGGCTCGGCGAATTCCCGGTGCTCGAACAGCGGCCGCGCCACGCCGGCCAGGCTGCGGTAGCTCGCGCCCTGGTGGCGCTTGAGGCCCGCGAGGAAGCTCGCGAAGGCGAAGGGAAAGGCCTCGAGGGTCCGGGCCAGCCGGGCCGCATGGCCATCGATCTGGCCCGCGATCATCTGCACCGCGCCCGCATCCATCTCGCCCTTGGCGGGAAAGTGGCGCGCCCAGATCTCGCCGCCGCGCAGCTCGAGCGCCGCCGCGACGTTGCCCGACAGCACCAGCGCCTCGTGGTAGCGCAGCACGATCTCCTTCTCGAAGGCATGGCCCTCGCCGAGGGCGCGGCGCAGCCGGTAGAGGCTCAGCTCATGCTGGTCCGCGCGCGCGAAGGCCGCCAGCGCGGCCTCCATGTCGGCGACCGAGGTCCAGGCCTCGGAAGCGATCGCTTCGAGCGGAGCGTCTTCCCGCCACATCGCTCAGGCCGCCAGCGCCGCGGTTTCGGCCTCGCGCACCACCGGCAGCCAGGGCGTGGTCAGCATGCCGATCGGCGGCGGCGTCTCCAGGCTCATCAGCAGGTGGGCGCGGCTCGAGGGCTGGTTGCTGCGGTTCACGGCGCGGTGGTTCACGTCCACGCGCACCAGCCAGGCCGAGCCGTCGGCGGGCAGGTGCACGCTCTCGATGCTGCCGTCGGCGCGCTGCCATTCGAAGAAGCAGTTGGGGTTGGTGATGATCGGCACGTGCAGGCGCCAGGCCTCGCGCACGGCATCGGTGTGCAGCGGCATCTCGTCGCCTTCGCTCTCGAGCTGCATGATTCGCGCGCGAAAGGGCTTGAGGCCGCGCGCGGACAGCGCGTCCATCACCTCGGCGAGGCTGCCCGAGCAGGCGTCGGTGGGCTGCGTGCCGCGGCTGGGCATGGCGGCATTGGGGTTGATGCGGCGGATGCCGTCGATCAGCGTGCCGTCGCGGCTGGTCACGGCCCAGCCGATGTAGTCGACGCGGTTGTCGCGGTAGGGCGTCGACGGCAGCGTCTTCACGTGGTGGAGGAAATGCGCGCGCAGCGCGTCGATGTCGATCTTGAAGTTCGCCAGCCGGGCGAACATGACGTCCTTGGATTGCTTCACGGTCTCTCTCCTCGGTTCCCTGGATGAATGGCCATCGCAAGCGATGGCGCCGGCCCGCGCGCGGCGGGCGATGCGCAATGGCTGCGCAGGCGCTGCACGGCAAAGCGCAGCGCGGTCCGGGCACGAGGCCGGACCTAGGCGAGGGAGGAGGAAAGGCGCGGCGGCCGCTTCGGCGGCGCGAGGAAAGTCGAGGAGGAGAAGGAGGCGAAGGAGCGCGGCAGCGCGCTGGACAGCACGATCAGTTCGAGCGCGTAGCCCTCGAACGGGACCTCGATGCCGTGGCCGAGGTCCGCGTCGTCGGCGGACGCCGAGGCGGACACCGACGTGCCCGCACCGCGCGGATAGTCATCGGAGGAGGCCGAAGCATCGGACCACAGGGTCTGCGCGACGAGGTCGCGGTGCATGCCCGCCTCGACGAGGATTTGCGCGAACACCACCACGGCCTGAAAGCACAGAAGGACCGCGAGGACGAACGCAACGAGCGAGCGGGACATGACCACCAAATCTTAGCGGCAGATACTCCACCTCGGAAACAATTCGTTCACCTTTACAACGGTGTTTGGCGCAGTGAGAACTACGGTTTTCGGTAGCTTCTCGCGCCTTTCGCGACGCGTCGCACCGGCAACTCGCCGGCCTGCGGCAGGCGTTCGCGCAGGAAGTCGATCAGCGCCTGCGCCGCCACGTTGCGCATCGGCCCCGGCAGATAGGCCAGCACCACGCGGCGTTCGACGCGCGGCTTCGACAGCGCCAGCACGACCAGTTCGGGATCGCGCAGCGAGGCCGTGTACAGCCGCGGCATCAGCCCCAACGCCTGGCCGCCGCGCACCAGCGCATAGAGGGTTTCGGAATAGCTCACGCGCAAGGGCTCGAGCCCCTGCGCGAACTGCGCGCGCGCGGGATTGCCGAGCGCCGGCATGCTGCCGCTCTCGAACAGCACCAGCCGCTCGCGGCCGATGCGTTCCCACTCCGTCTCGCCGGCCGCGGCCAGCGCATGGTCGCGCCGCACCACCAGCACCAGCGGGTCGCGGAACAGGTCCACGCATTCGAGCCCGCCCGGCGGCTCGGTGATGGCGGCCACCGCCATGTCGAGCTGGCCGCTGCGCAACTCCGCCAGCAGCGTGGTCGAGGGTGCGTCGCGCCATGCGAGCTCGACCTCGCCACGGCCCGGCATGGCCGCGAACTCGGCGGCGGCCGCCGCCACGCGCGCGGCGGCCGAGGGGATCACGCCGATGCGCACGAAGGCCCGGCCGCGCCGCACCGTGCTCTCGATGTCGCGCAGCGCCACCTCGACCGTGCGGACCAGGAAGTCGGTGCGCGCCAGCACCTCGGCGCCCAGCGGCGTGAGCTCGACGCGGTGCGTGGAGCGCGTGAGCAGTTGCGCGCCCAGCAGCTTCTCGATCTGCTTGATGGCGTTGCTGAGCGCGGGCTGCGTGATGGCGAGGCGCCGCGCGGCGCGGCCGAAGTGCGCCTCCTCGACCAGCACCGAGAAGCACTGCAGCTGGCGCAGCGTGAGCGCGCGCAGCGGCAGCGAGGACGCGGCCGGTTCGGGTGCATCCGGAGGCTTGGGAGCGCGCGAAGAGGTGGCCATGCTTATAGATCGGGCGAATCAAATTATAGAAATTCAAAATTTTCCTTATCACCTCGCCCTCACTAGACTGGCCCGCATGACCGCCAGCCCCTCCGCCAGCCCGTCTTCCGCCGCCCACGGCTTCGACCTCGAAGCCCTGCTGCGCGCCATTCCCAAGGTCGAGCTGCACTGCCACCTGTTCGGCACCGTGCGCCACGAGACCTTCAAGCAGCTCAACCTGCGTGCCGGCTCGCCGCTGGCGGCCGACGAGATCGAGGGCTTCTACACGCGCGGCGAGAAACCCGTGGGCGTGCTGCGCGTGCTGCGCGCGCTCGACGCCGAGCTGGTGCGCAGCCCCGACGACCTGCACCAGCTCACGCTCGAATACCTGCAGGACGCCGCGCAGCACAACGTGCGCCATGCGGAGTTCTCGTGGAACCCGACCGGCACGGTGCAGGTATCGGGCATCCCCTATGCGCTCGCGCAGGGCGCGATCGTGCGCGCAATCCGCGATGCGAAGCAGCAGTTCGGCATCGACGGCCGGCTGATCGGCGCCATCGACCGCGAGGCCTCGCCCGCGGCCGCGCTCGAGATGGTCGAATGGATGGCCGCGAACCGCTGCGACGAGGCGATCGGCATCGGCATCGACTACCGCGAGGTCGACCGCCCGCCCGAGCTCTTCACCGAGGCCTATGCGCGCGCCCGGCAGGTCGGCCTGCGCACCACCGCGCATGCCGGCGAGTTCGGCATGCCCTGGACCAACGTGCGCACCGCGCTCGACGTGCTGCGCGTGGACCGCATCGACCATGGCTACACCGTGGTCGACGCACCGGAGTTCGCGCGCGAATGCGCCGAGCGCGGCGTGCTGTTCACCGTGGTGCCGACCAACTCCTACTACCTGCGCACCCTGCCGCCCGAGCGCTGGGCGCTCGACCATCCGATCCGCCGCATGCCGGGCCTGGGCCTGCGCATCCATCCCAACACCGACGACCCGACCCTGCACAAGGTCACGCCCACGCAGGCCTGGCTGATGATGGTGCGCGACTTCGGTTTCGGCCTCGACGACCTGCGCGGCTTCATGCTCAACGGCCTCGACGGCGCCTGGATCGACGAGACGCAGCGCCGCGACTGGCGCGCGCAATGGAGCGACGCCTTCGACCACCTGCGCAGCCGCCTCGGCGATGCGCCCACCTCTTCCCAATCCCACGCCTGAAGCCCGCCATGAAAGCCCTGCGCCCTCCCCTGCTCGCGGTTGCGACGCTCTGCGCCGCCCTGCTTCCCAACCTCGCCCCGGCCCAGCCCGCCTGGCCCTCGGCCAAGCCGATCACGCTGATCGTTCCCTACACCGCGGGCGGCAGCGTCGACGTCAATGCGCGCCTCGTCGCCACGCGCCTGGCCGAGCGCCTCAAGCAGTCGGTGGTGATCGACAACGTGGCCGGTGCCGGCGGCGCCATCGGCGTGGCCAAGGCCGTGGCCGCGGCGCCCGACGGCTACACGCTGGTGGTCGGTCCCGACAGCGCGATCGCCATCGGCCGGCTGGTCAACCCCTCGGCCTTCCGCTTCGATCCGCTCAAGGACCTGGCGCCGGTCGGCCTGCTCAACACCGCGCCGATGGTGTTGGTGGCGCGCCCCGGCCTGCCCGCGAAGAGCTATGCCGACTTCGTGCAGCTCGCCAAGGCCGCGCCCGGCAAGTACAACTACGCCACCTCGGGCGTGGGCACCGTGCTGCAGCTCGCGATGGAACTGCTCAAGCAGCGCAGCGGCATCTTCGTGACCCACGTGCCCTACCGCGGCGGCGCGCAGATCGCCACCGACGTGATCGGCGACCAGGTCGACCTCGCGATGCTCGTGAGCACCAGCGCCATCCCGCACGTCAACGGCAAGCGGCTGCAGGCGCTGGGCATCACCGGCACCAAGCGGCTGCCCTCGCTGCCCGGCGTGCCCACCTTCGACGAGATGCCCGGCCTCAAGGGCTTCGACATGGTGAGCTGGACCGGCATCTTCGCGCCCGCGAAGACGCCACCCGCTGTCGTCGCGCGCATCAACCAGGAACTCGAGGCCGTGCTGCGGGAAGAAGGCGTGCGCAGCAAGCTCGCCGAGCAGGGCGCCTTGCCGGGCAGCGGCACGCCCGAAGCCTTCGGCCGCTTCGTGCAGGCCGAGTACGCGCGCAATCAGAAGATCGTGCAGACGGCCAACATCAAGGAGTGAGCGGGAGCGCGCACCGCCTGCTCTTCTGCATACACTCGCGGCGACCCGGTCATCGGAGATCGCCGCCATGCCCATCGCCTCCCTGGCCCCACGCCTTCGCCTGCTGCTGGCCGCCCTCCTGCTGCCGGCCCTGCTCGGCGCCTGCGCCAGCCTGCCGCCGCCCGTGGTACAGGCGCCCGTCGCCGCGATCGGCGACTACGCCGCCACGCCGCTGAACGCCATCGCGCAACGGGCACTGGCACCGGGCCCCCAGTCCGGCTTTCGCCTGCTGCCCTACGGCCCGACCTCCTTCGCCAGCCGCATTGAGCTCGCGAAGCTCGCCACCCGCAGCCTCGACGTGCAGTACTACCTGCTGGCCGGCGACAACACCGGCCGCGCCCTGATGCGTGCGCTGCGCGATGCGGCCGCGCGCGGCGTGCGCGTGCGGTTGCTGGTGGACGACCTCTACACCACCGGCGAGGACGAGTTGCTGCTCGGCCTGGCCAGCCATCCGAACGTGGAGGTGCGCCTGTTCAATCCCTTCCCGGCCGGCCGCGGCAGCGACCTCACGCGCTTCGCCGCGTCGGCCATGGATTTCGAGCGCATCAACCGGCGCATGCACAACAAGCTGTTCGTGGCCGACAACGCCGCCGCCGTGGCCGGCGGACGCAACATGGCCGACGAGTACGTGATGAACGCCAGCGCCAGCAACTTCATCGACATGGACGTGTTCGCCGCGGGCCCGGTGGTGCGCGAACTCTCCGACGCCTTCGACCACTACTGGAACAGCGAGGCCGTCTATCCCGTGCAGCGCATCGCGCGCAGCAGCCTGACGCCGGCGCAGCTGCGGCAGCGCTTCGAGGAACGCACCGCAACGGCCAGGCCACCGCAGGCGCCGCGCATCCCCGACGACGGCGTCATTCCCAACGCCACCGAGGGCGAGCCCAGCGCCATTCCGCTCGAGATGGTGCCGATGATGAACCTGCCCTTCGAGCTGGCCGAGCGCAGGCTGAGCCCGCTGCTCGCGGCCGACGCGCGCGTGCTGTTCGACCCGCTGACCAAGACCCAGGGCTGGAACGAGCGCGAGAACTCGAACAAGGGCACCGTGACCGAATCCGTCGTGCGCTGGTTCCGTACCGCGCAGCGGACCATCAAGATGGTCTCGCCCTATTTCGTGCCCTCGGACGCGGCCGTCGCCAGCCTCGCCGAGGCGCGGGCCGCGGGCCTGGAGGTCGAACTCGTCACCAACTCGCTGGCCTCCACCGACGAGCCCTGGGTCTACGTCGGCTACTGGCCACACATCCACCGGCTGCTCGAGGCCGGCGTCGAGATCTACGAGCTGAGCCCCTCGCTGAGCGTGCACCGCGGCAAGCTCGGCCTGTTCGGCCATGGCACCGGCGCGCTGCACATGAAGAACGGCATCGTCGACCATCGCCAGGTCTTCCTCGGCTCGATGAACCTCGACCCGCGCTCGGCGCGGCTCAACACCGAGCTCGGCCTCATCATCGACAGCCCCGACATGGCGCGCCAGCTCGAGAGCTTTGCCGACACGCGCAGCTTCTACCGGCTGCGGCTCGATGCGAAGGGCCGCAACGTCGAGTGGGTGGACCAGGACGACGACACGCGCGTGTTCGACGTGCCGCCCGAGACGACGGCATGGCAGCGCTTCAAGCTGAGGCTGCTGGGGCCTTTGATTCCGCAGAGCCAGTTGTAGAAGCCGCACGCATGTCACGCTCCGAACGCCTGCTCGCCCTGGTCCAGACCCTGCGCCGCCATCGCCGGCCCGTCAGCGGCCAGGCCCTGGCGGCCCAGCTCGACATCAGCCTGCGCACCCTCTACCGCGACATCGCGAGCCTGCAGTCCCAGGGCGCGCTGATCGAAGGCTCGCCCGGCCTGGGCTATGTGCTCAAGCCCGGCTACGTGCTGCCGCCGCTGATGTTCGGCCCCGAGGAGATCGAGGCGCTCGCGCTGGGCCTGCGCTGGGTGGCCGACCGCGGCGACAGGGCGCTGTCGGGCGGCGCGCACGATGCGCTGGCGAAGATCGCCGCCGTGCTGCCGCCCGAATTGAAGCGCGAGCTCGAAGCCTCCGCGCTGCTCGTGGCCGCGGGGGCGAAGCGCGTGCCGGCCGCGGTCGAACCCGACCTGCTGCGCGCCGCGATCCGTGCCGAGCACAAGCTGCGGATCGGCTACGGCGATCCCGGCGGGACCGTGTCGCAACGCGTCATCTGGCCCTTCGCGCTCGTGTACTTCGAGCAGTCGCGCGTGCTCAGCGCCTGGTGCGAACTGCGCAACGACTTCCGCAACTTCCGCGCCGACCGCATCGTCGCCGCCGAGATGCTCGATGCACGCTATCCCCAGCGCCGCCAGGCGCTGCTCAAGGCCTGGCAGCAACGCGTGCGCGAGAGCGGCCGCACGATACTGCCGGAATCTGACATGCCCTCTTCCTAAGCTCGCGCCATCGTTCATTCATCAGGAGATCGGCGTGAAGTTTGCATCCGTGCGTCTAGTCACTCAACAATTCGAAGCCCTCGTTGCGTTCTACGCGCGCCTGTCGGGCACCGAGGCCACCCGGCTGGCCGACGGCTTCGCGGAGATCCGGCTGGCGGGCGCGACGCTGGCGATCTCCGAGGAGCATCTCGTGCAGCGCTTCAATGCCGGGGCCGCGACGGCCGCATCGAACCGCTCGGCAATCCTCGAGTTCGAGGTCGCCGATGTCGAAGAAACTCTGGCGCGCATGGAGGAAGCGGCCGAGGTCGTGATGCGGCCGACCACGATGCCGTGGGGCAACCGGTCGCTGTTGCTTCGCGATCCGGATGGGAGTCTGGTGAACGTGTTTTCGAGGCCGGCGGGCTAGCGAGGGCCCTTCGGCGTTACACGCGTTACGGCCGAGACGTCCTTCGCTTGCCAGTCGGAGGACACGAAGCCCGGCCTTTTCTACGATGACGGCCCAATCCCCGTCCCTCCCATGAAAAGTCCGCTTCGCCTCCTGTCCGCAGCCCTGCTCGCCACCCTCGCAGCCACCCCCCACGCCCGCACCCTCTGCACCGCCATCGCCGACGCGACCACCGGTCAGTTCATCGTCCAGCAAGGCCGCTGCGACGAACGCGTCACCCCTGCCTCCACCTTCAAGATCGCGATCGCGCTGATGGGCTTCGACGCGGGCTTCCTCAAGAACGAGCACGACCCCGTGCTGCCCTTCAAGGAAGGCTATCCGGCCTGGGTCGAAGGCTGGAAGCAGCCGACCGACCCACAGCGCTGGCTCGCGCTCTCGGTGTTCTGGTTCTCGCAGCGGGTGACCGAATCGCTGGGCGCCGAACGCTTCGCGCGCTACGCGAAGGACTTCGGCTATGGCAATGCCGACGTGTCGGGCGACCCGGGCAAGCACAACGGGCTCGAGCGTTCATGGGTCGCCTCCTCGCTGCGCATCTCGCCGCGCGAGCAGGTCGAGTTCCTGCGCAAGCTGCTGTCGAACCGGCTGCCGGTATCGCCGCGCGCGATCGAGATGACGCGGCGCTCGATGGAAACGACCGAGCTGCCCGAGGGCTGGACCGTGCAGGGCAAGACTGGCGCGGCCTACCCGAAGAAGGCCGACGGCTCGCTCGACGAGGCGCATGGCTATGGCTGGTATGTCGGCTGGGCCACGCGCGGCGAGCGCACCGTGGTGTTCGCGCGGCTGACGCAGGACGACCGGAAACAGTCAACGACACCGGGCGTCCGCACGCGCGACGCGCTGCTGCCGGCCCTGCCCGCGCTGATCGGTTCCGGCGCGAGATGACGACGGCACCGAGCCTCGGGCCGCGCAGCACGCGCATCGATGTGCTGCGCGGCATCGCGATCCTGCTGGTGCTGTTCCACCACTTCAACATCGCCTACCGGCTCGACGGCACCGTGCTGTCGCAGCTCCTCGGCTGGGAAGCGGTGCGCGCGGTGGCGCGCAACGGCAACTACGGCGTCACGATGTTCTTCGTGATCTCGGGCTTCCTGATCACCTCGAACGCGCGGCGCCGCTGGGGCGCGCTGCAGGACGTGAAGGCGCGCGCCTTCTACGGCCTGCGCGTGGCGCGCATCGTGCCGTGCCTGCTGCTCCTGCTGGTCGCGGTCGACTTGCTGGCCTGGGGCGGCGTGGCCGTCTTCCAGAACCGGACGCCGGCAGGTGCGACCCCGTTGCCGCTGTGGCTGGTCAACCTCGCCTCGCTGACCTTCTGGATGAACGTGGTGGTCGACAAGTACGGCTGGACCAACTACGCGCTCGGCGTGCTGTGGTCGCTGTCGGTCGAGGAGGTCTTCTATCTCTTCTTCCCGATCCTCTGCGTGCTGCTGCGCCGGGAGCGCCGGCTCATCGCCTTCTGGCTCGCGATCGCGGTGCTGGCGCCGGTCTACCGCTTCCATCGCCAGGACGACGAAGGCGGCTACCTCTATGCCTACTTCGCGGCCTTCGACGGCATCGCGATCGGTTGCTGCACGGCGCTGCTCGCGGACTCGGTCGTTCTCTCCGCGCGACTCAAGACGCTGCTGTCGTGGACCGTGGCGATCGCCATGGCGTTTCTCTACCTGCGATGGCCGATCTCGCAGAGCCACGTGCTCGGCGTCACGGCGATGGCGCTGGGCACAGCGGTGCTGCTGGCGACGATGAGCGATCGATCCGCGGACGGCACGGCGCCCACGCGAGGTCGCTGGCTCTCCACCGCCTTCGGATGGTTCGGCCGCCGCAGCTACGAGCTCTACCTGTTCCACCTGATCGTGCTCGGCCTGCTGCGGACCCTGTTCCCGCCCGCGCACGCGAGCGGCGGCGGCAGGATGTGGCTGCTCGGCGGCTACCTCCTGCTGTCGATGGCGCTGTGCGACGCCATCGCGCGCTGCTGCAGCGAGCCGCTGAACCGCTGGCTGCGAGGCCGCTTGTCCGTTGCACCCGCCTGACCCGGGCTTCTTCTTCCGTGCCCGCGCGGCCTGCTAGCGATTCACCAGCCTGGCCGGAATGAGCAGGATGAGGCCGGCACCGATCACCAGCACCACGGCCGACACATACATGGCGATGGTCGAGCTCTGGGTCAGGTCGCGCAGCCAGCCGATGAAATAGGGGCTGACGAAGCCGGCGAGCCCCGCGAAGGCATTGATCGCGGCCACGCCGGCGGCGGCGGCACTGCCGACGAGGAAGGCCGAAGGCAGCGCCCAGAACAGCGGCCCCGGCGTCATCACACCCGCGGCCGCGAGCGACAGGCCCACGAGCGCCAACGGTACGTTGTGCCCAGCGAGCGCCGCGATCGTGTAGCCGACGGCGCCCATGAGCATCGGGACGATCAGGTGCCATCGCCTTTCGCCCGTGCGATCCGAACTCCGTCCGAACGACAGCATGGCGATCACGGCCACGCCGTACGGTATTGCCGACAGCAGTCCGATGTTCACCACGCCCTGCACGCCCGAAGCCTTGATGAGCGTCGGCATCCAGAAGGTCAGGCCGTACTGGCCCATGATGACGCAGAAGTAGATCACCGCCAGCAGCAGCATGCGTGGGTCGCTGAACACGTTGCCGACGGTCGAGAGGATGCGCGCGTGGGCTCTCACGGGAATCTCCAGCGCGCGCTGGATGTGCGCCTTCTGCTCGGGCGTGAGCCACTTCGCCTGCGAAGGGTTGTTGTCGAGGAAGAAGAGCGTCATCACGCCGAGAACCAGCGAGGGTACGGCCTCGATGATGAACATCCATTTCCAGCCGGCCATGCCATGGGCGCCGTTGAAGGCCTGCATGATCCAGCCGGAGAGCGGCCCCCCGATGATTCCCGCCACCGGAATGGCGACCATGAAGAGCGCGATGATCTGCGAACGGCGATGCGCCGGATACCAGGACATCAGGTAGAAGATGACGCCGGGATAGAAACCCGCTTCCGCGGCACCCAGCAGAAAACGCAGCACGTAGTACTGGGTCGGCGTCGAGACCAGCGAGAAGCCCGCGGAGATCACGCCCCAGGTGATCATGATGCGGGCGATCCAGATCTTGGCGCCCACGCGCTGCATCACGAGGTTGCTGGGGACCTCGAAGAGGAAGTAGCCGATGAAGAAGACACCGGCCCCGAGGCCGTAGACGGTCTCGCTGAACTTGAGGTCATCGAGCATCTGCAGCTTCGCGAAGCCGATGTTCACGCGGTCGAGGTAGGCCGCCACGTAGCAGAACATCAGGAACGGAATCAGCCGCCAGGTGATCCGGCGGTACATGCGGTCTTCGGCGGCGTGCGCGCTGGCGGGCGTCGCGGCCGTGAGGGTTGCGTCAGTCATTGCTTGTCTCCTGGTTGTATTTTTCTCAGGCGGACCGGTCCGCGAGTTCCGCCAGCACGTCGGCCAGGACCCGCGCCCCCGCGGTGGCGTCCTCGGGCGTGATCGACTCGGCCTCGTTGTGCGTGATGCCGAGGTGGCAGGGGATGAAGACCATGCCCGATGGGCAGATGCCGTGCAGGTAACGCGCGTCGTGGCCCGCCGCGGAATGCAGTTCGGTGTGCGGAAGGCCCAGGCGCGCGGCCGCGGCCTCGATGCACTGGCGCATCCCGGACGGGAACTCCAGGGACATCGCGGTGGAAAGCTCCTGCACGCGGACCTCGCAGGGGCCGGCCGCCTCCCGGCACAGGCCCTCGATGGCGTCGCCCAGTTGCCGCAGCAGCATGGAATCGGGATGACGCAGATCGATGGAGAAGCTCACGGCGCTGGGCACGACCGACGGCGCATTGGGCGTGACGGTGAATTGCCCGACGGTGAACTTCACGATGTCCTGCGGATCGTGCATGCGCCCCGCCAGGGCCTTGACCATGTCGACCGCCGCCAGCAACGCGTCGCGCCGCTCGGCACGCCGGGAGGTCCCCGCGTGCGCCGCCTCGCCGACCACCGAGACACGGAAGGTGCGCTTGCCCTGGATGCCGCTGACGACGCCGATGGTCTTGCCCATGCGCTCGAGCAGCGGACCTTGCTCGATGTGCGCTTCCACATAGGCGAAGACGCTGCCGCCCAGCGGCCGTACCGGCACGTCGGCCATCGTCGCGGCGACGCGTGCCAGCGCGCCCGCGACGCTCTCGCCCCCGCTGTCCACCGAGGCCTCGATGTCCGCCAGGCTGCGCGCACCCGCGAAGGCCGCCGAGCCCATCATGCCGGGCGCGAAACGGGAGCCTTCCTCGTTCATCCATGCCACCACGTCGATCGAGCGCCGCGGACGGCCACCCGATTCGACGATCGCTTCGCAGGCTTCGAGTGCCGCCAGGACGCCGTAGACGCCGTCGTACTTTCCGCCGGTGGGCTGGCTGTCCAGGTGCGAACCCGAGAGCACCGGCGCCGCGGCGGCATCGCTGCCCTGCAGGCGCAGGAAGACATTGCCCGCGAGGTCGCGCGAGGCCTGCATGCCGAGCGCCTCTCCCCATCGGATCAGGAGCCGGCAGGCGGCGACGTCCTCGTCGGACAACGCCGGGCGGTTCACGCCGCCCGAAGCGGTTGCGCCGATCCTGGCCATCGCCTCGTGCCGCTGCCAGAGCCGGGCCTGGTCGACCCGTTCGGATGGCCGCGCGCTCATGAGGTCTTCATGATCTGGGCCGGCGCCGCGCGCGGATCCCGCGCGAGCCAGCGGTTCTGGCCGACGGTGGCCAGGAAGTCGCCCACGAGCTGATTGAACAGCGCGGGCTCCTCCAGGTTCAGCGTGTGGCCGGCCTTGGGCAGCACCGCGAGCCCGCAGGCCGGCACGGTCCGCTTGAGGAAGATGCCCGGCTGCAGGCAATGATCGTCCTCGTCGCCCACCACGACCAGCGTGGGCACCTGCATCGCCTTCAGGCGGTCCTCGAGATCGTAGAGCGAAGGCCGTCGCGCCTGCACGCCGCGCATCGTGAACGCCGCACCCGTCGCGGAGTGCTGCGCCAGCTGACCGGCGAATTCGGCCCAGCCTCGCGGATCCTTCAGCAGGTAGGCGATGCGCGACGCGGCCAGCGCGTAGGTCCTGGAGAAGGTCTCGGAGCCCTGGGCCTCGAACTGCGCCGCGACCTCGAGCGAGACGTCGCGAAAGTAGGCCTCGTGCTGTTTCTCCGCGCCATAGCCAGCCCCCGCCACCACCAGCGAGATCGCGCGCGCCGGCGCGATCAGGCCGAAGTGCAGGGTGGCGAAGCCACCCATCGACAAGCCCACGATGTGCGCGCGCTCGAGCCCCAGGTGATCGAGCACCGCGCCGATGTCCAGCGCGGCGCGCTCCTGCGTGTAGCTCTCCAGCGTGTCGGGCACCTGCGAAGGCGGATAGCCGCGCGCATTGAAGCAGATGCAGCGGTAGCGGCGCGAGAAGTAGCGCATCTGCGGCTCCCAGCTGCGCATGTCGCCGCCGAACTCGTGCACGAACACGATCGGCTCGCCTTCGCCAGCCTCCTCGTAGCAGAGATCGACCCCGTCCGAAGTCTTCAGGTACGGCATGTGATCTCCCGGCTCAGAAGAAGTCCGCCGGCACGTCGATCTTTCGCGCCCGCTCGGCCATCGACGGCAGCAGCTCGCAGAAGCGGTCGGCCCAGGCCTCGGGCACGGTGAGGCTGACCTTCACGAAACGGTCGCCGAATCGCTTGGTGTGATAGGCGCCCTGGCGGATCATCACGCCCTTCTCCTGGTAGGCCGCAACCAGCGCCTCGGGCCGCAATCCCGCCTCCACCGTCTCGACGATCAGCAGGTTGGCCTGCGAGGGATACACCGGCACCGAGAAGCCCGCGATGGCGGATGCGGCGCGGGCCACCTCGGCCTGGTTGCGGCGCTGACGGCGGAAGATCTCGGGGAACCAGTCCGCCTTGGTGCGCAGCCCGGCGATTGCGGCGCGCTGCGAGAGCACGTTGCTGCCGAGGTTGTTGGGCGGTGCCGTCGCGAGCATCTCGATGATGTCCGCGCTCGCGAGCACCGCGCCCAGGCGCATGCCCGCCAGGCCCAGCCATTTCGAGAAGCTGTAGGTCACGATGGTCTTCTCGGGATAGAACCGCAAGGCCGGGGTGAAGCTGTCGGCGAAGTGGCAGTAGGTCGCGTCGTGAATGAGGTAGGCACCCACGGAACGTGCGATGTCGGCGATCGCGCGGATCTCGTCCTCGGTATGGCAGGTGCCCAGCGGATTGTTGGGATCCACGAGATAGATGACCCGCGTGTTCGGCGTGACCGCCGCGCGCAGTTGCTCCACGGTGAGCTTGTAGCCTTGCGCGGCATCGTAGATCGGCAGCTCGATGACGTTGGCGCCCGCCTTGCGGGCGAAGTGCATCGGCCAGGCCCAGCTCGGGTCGGTGGTGACGAAGTCGGTGCCGGGCGCGCAGATGTTGCTGCAGACGTTGTAGAGCGCCTCGACCGCGCCATCGGTGACGAGCACGGACGCGTCCGGCAGGCCCATGTCCTCCTTGACGAGGGCCCGCAGTTCCTCGAAGCCGACCGGCGGCGCATAGGCGTGGTACTCGCCGCCGTCGAGCGCCTCGATGACGGCTTCGCGCACGGACGGATGGGGATCGAAGTGGTTGGTGTTCTGCCCCAGCCACATCAGGCCGGGCGTGTTGCAGAGCTTGTCGAAGTAGGCGTTGCGTGTTTCGAACTTGCGCATGACGGGCCGCCTCAGATGATGGAGCGGCGCGATGCGATGCCGCCGTCGATGGTGACGATGGTGCCGGTGATGTACGCGGCGCGCGCCGAGGCCAGCCAGACGATCAGGTCGGCGACCTCTTCCGCCTGCGCCGCGCGCTTGGCCGGATACTTGTCGAACAGCTCTTCCCAGCGGCCCTCGTCGCCATACCAGTCGAGTGCGCGGCGCTTCATCATCTTGACCATGCGGTCGGTCGCCACCGGGCCCGGGTTCACGCCGACGACGCGGATGCCGTCGTCGAGACTGCGCCCACCCACGCCGCGGGTGAAAGCCATCATGGCGGCGTTGCCGGTCGTGCCGACGATGTAGTTGGCATCCCAGTTCTCGCCGGAGTTGCCGATGTCGTTGACGATCACGCCCGAGCCGCGCTTCTTCATGTGCGCGTAGAGCTCGCGCGTCAGCGTGACATACGAAAAGATCTTCATGTCCAGGCTGGAGCGCCAGTCCTGGTCGCTCATCTGGTCGAGGGGTCCGGGCGTGGAATCGGCCGCGTTGTTCACGAGCACGTCCACGTCGCGGCAACGCTCGGCCAGTGCGGTGGCATTCGCGGTCACCGACAGGTCCATCGGGTGGATTTCGACCTTGGCGCCGTAGGCCTCCTCGATTTCCTTCCTGGCCCGCGCCAGCCCCTCTTCGGAGCGCGCAGCGAGGTGGAGGCGGCTCACTCCCTCCCTGGCAAAACTGTGCGCGGTCGCCAGGCCGATGCCCTTGGACGCGCCCGTGACGAGGACCGACTTGCCTTCCAGATCCAGCTTCATGTATCCGCTCCTTGCTTTTAATGTATTCAGAAAATCAACTTAACGAATACATATGCTACCGACCGCTTCGCCGAGCCAGGCCGGGGAAAAACCCTTGCTTCTCACTTGTCGCTAAATCAGCAGCAAGAGCGGCCTCGCCGTTCTTCGGCATCCACATCATGTATTCCATATTCGACATATACGAATACATGATTCGGTTTCGCACGGGCATCGCATGGCTACACTCGACGCGTTTGCGCAGGAAAAGAGACCACGAGTGACCGAGCCACAGACCCATGCCCTCAACATCCAGCAAACGCTGGAGCAGGAGATCCTTTCGGGAGTCCTCGCCCCTGGGGCACGGCTCGAGGAAGTGGACCTCTCCGCCCGGTTCAATTGCTCGCGCACGCCGGTTCGCGAGGCATTGCGGCAACTGGCCGCCGCCTCCCTGATCACGGTCAAGCCCAGGCAGCCGGCGGTGGTCGCCGCGCTGTCGGCGCGCAAGCTGATCGAGATGTTCCAGGTCATGGCCGACCTGGAAGGCCTGTGCGCCCGCCTGGCGGCACGCCGCATCTCGTCGGCGCAGATCGAGCGGCTGAAGCAGGCGCATGCGCGCATGGAGTCGCTGGCCCAGACCGACGACGTCGACCTCTTCTACGAGATCAACCGCGAGTTCCACGAAGTGATCTACGAGGCCAGCCAGAACGAGTTCCTGACCGAGCAGACGCGCAGCCTGCGCAACCGGGTGGCCGCCTATCGCAAGCTGGTGACGCAGCGACCGCGCCGCCGCACCGACACCTTGACGGAACATGCCGCGGTTCTCGAGGCGATCGTCGGCGGCGACGAGGACAAGGCCGACAAGACGATGACGGCCCACGTCAATCTGCTGGGGGAGAAATTGCTCGACTTCATCGCGCTCTTCCCCGAGAGCGACGAGGCTTTCCGCAGATAAAGCCTGCTTCGGCGAGCGCCCGCGCCTTCCCTTTTTTGGTGCGCCGCAGCTAAGGGAAATTCCCCAAACCACCCTTCCCGGTCGCTCCGAATAATCGCGCCAGTCAACCAGGGTACTTCCGAGTAACCCCCGGTTTTCCTGGCGCCACGCGGCCTCCGCGCGGCATCGGTCCCTGGTCATCGCCGCAGGAGTCGAATGTCTACCGAGCTGGTCGAATCGCCTTGGCAAAGCCGCGGAGAGCGGCAGCAGGATCGCCATGCCAAGAAGGACGCGGTGCTGCTGGCGGCGGCGCGGCTGTTCACGACCAAGGGCTTCCAGGGCACCTCGCTCGACGACATCGCGCGGGCCCTGCGCGTGACCAAGCCGACCGTCTACCACTACGTCGAGAACAAGGAACAGATCCTGTTCGAGTGCGTGCAGCGCGGGCTCGAGGCGCTGCGCGCGGGCATCCTCGAAGCGGCGCGGCGCGGGCTGCCGCCGCGCGAACGGCTGCGCGTGGCGATGGAGAACTACGCGGGCATCGTGACCAGTGACTTCGGCCTGTGCGTGATCCGCGTCGGCGAGGACCCGCTGGCCGAGCCCAGGCGGCGCGAGCTGCGCGCGCTCAAGGGCGAGATCGACACCGAGTTCCGCGCGCTGATCGAGGCCGGCATGGCCGAGGGCTGGATCGCGCGCGGCGACGCGGCGATGGCCTCGTACACGGTGGTCGGCGCGCTCAGCGGCATCGGCCGCTGGTACCGGCCCGACAGCCATCCGGCGCGCAGCCTGCAGGATGCCGTGCGGCACTGCATCGAGATGCTCATGCACGGCGTGCTCAGCGCCCCGACGGAGCTGCGGCCCTCGCAGAGCTCCGCGTCCTCGTGGTCCCAGTGGGGAGATTCCATGCCCAAGATGCGACGTGAAGTGCACTTCAACGAGCGCGTGGTGCGCTGCTTCGCCGAGCGCCCCGCCAACGTGGCCCGGATGCTGGCCGACGCGGTGCGGCTCTCGCCCGATGGCGAGGCGCTGGTCTGCGACACGCTGCGGCTGAGCTGGCGCGAACTGCACCATGCCACCACCAAGTGCGCGGGCGGCCTCGCACGGCGCGGCGTACGGCCGGGCGACCGGGTGGCGCTCTACCTCTCGAACGGGCCCGAGTTCGCGATCGCGGTCTACGCCTGCGCCTGGCTCGGCGCGGTGGCGATGCCGGTGAGCGCGCGGGCGCGCACGGCCGAGCTCGAGTTCTCGCTGGCCGACGCCGAGGCGGTGGCGATCGTCTGCTCGCAGGAGCTGCAGGCGCTGGTGCCCTCGCCCGAGGCGCTGCCGCTGCTGCGCCTGCGCTTTTGCACCGGTGCCGCGCAGCCGGGCTTCGAATCCTTCACGGCGCTGATGCAGGCCGAGCCGCTGGCCAGCGCGCACGCGGCCGCCGAGGAAGACCTCGCGGTGCTGCTCTACACCTCGGGCACCACGGGCAAGCCCAAGGGCGCGATGCTCACGCACCTGAACATCGCGCACTCGGTGATGCACTTCGTGCACGCGATGAGCCTGGGCGAATCGGACCGCAGCATCGTGGCGGTGCCGCTGAGCCATGTCACGGGGCTGGTGGCGCAGCTCTACACCATGCTGCATGCGCGCGGCTGCGCGGTGCTGATGACCCAGTTCAAGGCGGCCGAGTTCGCGCGGCTGGCGGCGGCCGAGCGCATCACGCACACGATCATGGTGCCGGCCATGTACAACCTGTGCCTGCTGCTGCCGGACCTGCAGGCGCACGACCTCTCGGCCTGGCGCATCGGAGCCTACGGCGGTGCCTCGATGCCCACGGCCACCATCGAGGGCATCGCGGCGCGGCTGCCGGGCCTCACCCTGATGAACGCCTACGGCGCGACCGAGACCTGCTCGCCCGCCACAATCATGCCGCCCGGCATGACGGCCGAGCACCGCGACAGCGTGGGCCTGGCCGTGCCCTGCGGCGAGATCTGCGTGGTCGACGAGAACGGCAACGAGGTGGCGCGCGGCGAGGTCGGCGAGATCTGGATCGCGGGCCCGATGGTGGTGCCCGGCTACTGGCGCAACCCGCAGGCCACGGCCAGCGAGTTCCGCGGCGGCTACTGGCGCTCGGGCGACATCGGCAGCATGGACGCCGACGGCTACGTGCGCATCCTCGACCGCAAGAAGGACGTGATCAACCGCGGCGGCTACAAGATCTTCTGCGCCACGGTCGAGAACACGCTGATGGAGCATCCGCAGATCGTCGAGGCCGCGCTGGTGGGCGTGCCCTGCGCGGTGCTCGGCGAGCGCGTGCATGCCTTCGTCTGCGTGAGCGAGCTCGACGAGCGCACCCAGGCCGCCGCCTTGCAGGCCTTCTGCGCCGAGCGGCTGTCGGACTACGCGGTGCCCGAGACCTGGACCATCGGCACCGAGGCGCTGCCGCGCAACCTCAACGGCAAGGTCATGAAGCGCGAGCTGCGCCAGTCGCTGCACGCGGCCCTGAGCTGAAGCGGAGCGCCCCCACCATGACGACGAAGAAATTCAAGGCCACGCAGCAGGGCATCGTGTCCGCGCTGTTCGCGCTGCTGTTCGCGGGCTTCGCGGCGTTCCTGCCGGGCTTCGCGCAGATCGACAACCTGCTCACGCTGGTGCAGAACGTGGCCTTCCTCGGCATCCTGGGGCTGGGCATGGCGGTGGTGGTGATCGGCCGCGGCATCGACATCTCGATGATCGCAGCGCTGGCCGTGCCCTCGGGCCTGCTCTTGCAGCTGGTGCAGAACGGCCATTCGCTCGGCTCGGCCTTCCCGATCGCGCTGGGCCTGGCGCTGGCCTTCGGGCTGGTCAACGGCTGGCTGATCGCCTATGCCGAGGTGCCCTCGCTGTTCACCACGCTGGCCTCGGGCCTCTTCCTCGCGGGGCTGGGCCAGGCCTATTTCTTTCAGCTCGAGGTGGTGCAGTGGCCGGCCGCGCTCGACCCGGCGGCCTGGCTGGGCCGCGGCACCCTGGCCGGGGTGCCGACGCCGGTCGTGATGTTCGGCGTGGCGGCCGCGGCGATTGCCTTCTTCCTGCGCCGCATGCGCGCGGGCGCCTTCGTCTACGCGATCGGCGACAACCCCTTCGCCGCGCGCGCCACCGGCCTGCCGACGCGGCCGATGGTGCTGCTGCAGTACGTGCTGGCGGCGCTGATCGGGCTGTTCGCGGGCGTGGTGATGGCGGCCTCGGTCAGCAGCATGCCGACGCGGATCTTCAACTCCACCATGATCTACGACGTGGTGCTGGTGGTCGTGCTCGGCGGCATCGGCCTGTCGGGCGGCCGCGGCGGCGTGTTCAACGTCGTGATCGGCACGCTGCTGATCGGCACCATGCTCAACGGCATGACGATCATGGACCTCTCCTACTCCGTGCAGAACATCGTCAAGGGCGTGGTGCTGCTGGCCGCGATCCTGATCGACTCCATGCTCAACCCGCGCAACGAAGAGACCGCGCAGCAGGGCGACATCTGATCCCCGGGTGCGCGAGCGGACCCACCTGTTTTCCGAAGCCGGGCGCCAGGCGATTTTGGCGTCATCCGAGACCACCGAAAAAAGGAGACATGCAATGCACTTCGTTCGCACACTCGCCGCATCCGCGAAGCTCGCGGGCATCGCGCTGGCGCTGGCCGCCGTATCGCAGCACGCGGCCGCGCAGGGCAAGGGCCTCGACGAGCCCTTCCGCGACGGCTACAAGAAGGCGCTGGCCGGCAAGACCGTGGGCTACATCCCGGTGGCGATGGGCTTCGACCTCGTCGACGTGGTGTGGTGCCAGGACGAACCGCAGAACCAGGGCGCCTGGTTCTTCGTGCAGCACTACATCCACGAGAACATGCAGGAAGGCCAGAAGCTCGGCTACGCCGGCCGCGCGGCCTCGGCCTCGCCGGCCGTCGGCTACTCGCACCTGCACCAGGAACAGCAGAAGGCACTGGTCGATGCCGCCTTCGCCAAGCTCAAGGGCTTCGTGCTGACCAAGTAATAGAACGATCTTTTTTCAACACGAATGACCCGCTCGGGCGCACGCGGCTTGGCCGCGGCGCCCGATCCCCCACGAGGGGCGGGCCGGGCGAAACCCGGCCCCAGGGGCACACACAAATCAAAGCGGAGCAAACTCCAAATGTCTATCGTCGAAGTCAAAGTCCCTCAGCTGTCCGAATCGGTGGCCGAAGCCACCATGCTCACCTGGAAGAAGAAGGCCGGCGAAGCCGTCGCCGTCGATGAAATCCTGATCGAGATCGAAACCGACAAGGTCGTGCTCGAAGTGCCGGCGCCCGCCGCCGGCGTGCTGGCCGAGATCGTGCAAGGCGACGGCGCCACCGTCGTGGCCGACCAGCTGATCGCGAAGATCGACACCGAAGGCAAGGCCAGCGCCGCGGCCCCGGCCGCCGCGCCCGCCGCCGCCGCCCCGGCACCCGCCGCCGCGCCCGCGGCCGCTGCCGCCGCCACCGGCGGTGCCAAGTCCGACGTCGCCATGCCCGCGGCCGCCAAGCTGCTGGCCGACAACAACCTCAAGACCAGCGACGTCGCCGGCACCGGCAAGGACGGCCGCGTGACCAAGGGCGACGTGCTCGGCGCCGTGGCCTCGGGTGCCACCGCCAAGGCCGCGCCCGCCGCGATCCCCGCGCCGGCCGCCAAGCCCGCGCTGCCGCAGGTCGCCGCGCCCACCAGCGCGCCGGACCTGGGCGAGCGCCCCGAGCAGCGCGTGCCGATGAGCCGCCTGCGCGCGCGCATCGCCGAGCGCCTGTTGCAGTCGCAGTCGACCAACGCCATCCTCACGACCTTCAACGAGGTCAACATGGCGCCCGTCATGGACCTGCGCAAGCGCTTCCAGGACACCTTCACCAAGGAACACGGCGTCAAGCTCGGCTTCATGAGCTTCTTCGTCAAGGCCGCGGTGCATGCACTCAAGAAGTACCCGGTGCTCAACGCCTCGGTCGACGGCAACGACATCCTGTACCACGGCTACTTCGACATCGGCATCGCCGTCGGTTCGCCGCGCGGCCTGGTGGTGCCGATCCTGCGCAATGCCGACCAGATGAGCTTCGCCGACATCGAGAAGAAGATCGCCGAGTACGGCAAGAAGGCCCAGGAAGGCAAGCTCGGCATCGAGGAGATGACCGGCGGCACCTTCTCGATCTCGAACGGCGGCACCTTCGGCTCGATGCTCTCGACCCCGATCATCAACCCGCCCCAGTCCGCGATCCTCGGCGTGCACGCCACCAAGGACCGCGCCGTGGTCGAGAACGGCCAGATCGTCATCCGCCCGATGAACTACCTGGCGATGAGCTACGACCACCGCATCATCGACGGCCGCGAAGCCGTGCTGGGCCTGGTCGCCATGAAGGAAGCGCTGGAAGACCCGTCGCGCCTGCTGTTCGACATCTGAGGAGGAATAACCAGATGGCCAACAAACAATTCGACGTCATCGTCATCGGCGGCGGCCCCGGTGGCTACATCGCGGCCATCCGCGCGGCGCAGCTCGGCTTCAACGTCGCCTGCATCGACGAGTGGAAGAACGGCAAGGGCGGCCCGGCACCGGGCGGCACCTGCACCAACGTCGGGTGCATTCCCTCGAAGGCACTGCTGCAGTCGTCGGAGCACTACGAGCAGGCGAACCACCACTTCGCCGACCACGGCATCAAGGTCGAGGGCCTGGGCATCGACCTCGCCAAGATGCTGGCCCGCAAGGACCAGGTCGTGAAGCAGAACAACGACGGCATCCTGTACCTGTTCAAGAAGAACAAGATCAGCTTCTTCCACGGCCGTGGTTCGTTCGAGAAGTCCGGCGACGCCGGCTACGACATCAAGGTGGCCGGCGCCGCCGAGGAAACCATCACCGGCAAGCACATCATCGTCGCCACCGGCTCCAATGCCCGTGCGCTGCCCGGCGCGGCCTTCGACGAGGAGAACATCCTCTCGAACGACGGCGCCCTGCGCATCGGCGCGGTGCCGAAGAAGCTGGGCCTGATCGGCTCGGGCGTCATCGGCCTCGAGATGGGCTCGGTGTGGCGCCGCCTCGGCGCCGAAGTCACGGTGCTCGAGGCGCTGCCGACCTTCCTCGGCGCGGTCGACGAGCAGATCGCCAAGGAAGCCAAGAAGGCCTTCGACAAGCAGGGCCTGAAGATCGAGCTCGGCGTGAAGGTCGGCGAGATCAAGTCGGGCAAGAACGGCGTGAGCGTGGCCTGGACCAACGCCAAGGGCGAGGCCCAGACGCTCGAGGTCGACAAGCTGATCGTCTCGATCGGCCGCGTGCCCAACACCATCGGCCTGAACGCCGAAGCGGTGGGCCTGAAGCTCGACGAGCGCGGCGCCATCGCCGTGGACGACGACTGCAAGACCAGCCTGCCGAACGTGTGGGCGATCGGCGACGTGGTGCGCGGCCCGATGCTCGCGCACAAGGCGGAAGAAGAGGGCGTTGCCGTGGCCGAGCGCATTGCCGGCCAGCACGGACACGTCAACTTCAACACCGTGCCGTGGGTGATCTACACCAGCCCCGAGATCGCGTGGGTCGGCCAGACCGAGCAGCAGCTCAAGGCCTCGGGCCGCGCCTACAAGGCCGGCACCTTCCCGTTCCTGGCCAACGGCCGCGCGCGCGCGCTCGGCGACACGACCGGCATGGTCAAGTTCCTGGCCGACGCGGCCACGGACGAGATCCTGGGCGTGCACATCGTCGGCCCGCAGGCCAGCGAATTGATCTCCGAAGCCGTGGTGGCGATGGAGTTCAAGGCCAGCGCCGAGGACATCGCGCGCATCTGCCACGCGCACCCCTCGCTGTCGGAAGCCACCAAGGAAGCCGCGCTCGCGGTCGACAAGCGCACGCTGAACTTCTGATCCAGCGGCGAGCACGCCGCGGGCGGCCCTTCGCGGGCCGCCCGCGGCCATTCAACCCTTGAGCACCCCTCCCTTGAGCGTCAAACAGGCTTACGAAGCGGAACTCGCGGCGCGCGGGTTCAAGAGCGATCCCGCGCAGATGCGGGCCGTCGAGGCGCTCGACCGCTGCGCCACGGAATGGGCGGCCTACAAGTCGCAGCGTTCCAACGCGCTGAAGAAGCTCATCAACCGGCCCGAGCTGCCGCGCGGCGTCTACATGTACGGTGGGGTGGGGCGCGGGAAGAGCTTCCTGATGGACCTCTTCTTCAATGCCGTGCCGCTGCGGCGCAAGACGCGCCTGCACTTCCACGAATTCATGCGCGAGGTGCACCGCGAGCTGCGCGAGCTGCAGGGCACCGTCAACCCGCTCGACGAGCTGGGCCTGCGCATCTCGAAGCGCTACAAGCTGATCTGCTTCGACGAGTTCCACGTCGCCGACATCACCGACGCGATGATCCTGCATCGGCTGCTGGTGGCGCTGTTCGAGAACGGCGTGGGCTTCGTCACCACTTCCAATTTCAAGCCCGACGACCTCTATCCCGGCGGGCTGCATCGCGACCGCATCCTGCCCGCCATCGAGCTGCTGAATCAGAAGCTCGAGGTGCTCAGCGTGGACAACGGCACCGACTACCGGCGCCGCACCATGGAGCAGTTGCGCATGTATCTCACGCCGAACGACGGCGAGACCGAGAAGGAGATGCGCAAGGCCTTCGAGAAGCTGGCCGAGACCGCCGACGAGAACCCCGTGCTGCACATCGAGTCGCGCGAGATCCGCGCGCGGCGCAAGGCCGGCGGCGTTGTCTGGTTCGACTTCAAGACGCTGTGCGGCGGGCCACGCTCGCAGAACGACTATCTCGAGATCGCGAGCCAGTTCCACACCGTGCTGCTGTCCGACGTGCCGCACATGCCGGTGCGCATGGCCTCGGAGGCGCGCCGCTTCACCTGGCTGGTCGACGTGCTGTACGACCGCCGCGTCAAGCTCATCATGTCGGCCGAGGTGCCGGCCGAGGCGTTGTACACCGAGGGGCCGCTGGCGCACGAGTTTCCGCGCACGGTCTCGCGGCTCAACGAGATGCAGTCGGCCGAATTCCTCGCGCTGGAACGCCGCATCGTCGACACTCGCCTCACATGAAGAAAACCCTCGTCCTTGCCCTGTGGATGCTGCTGGCCGGCCTGCCCGCCTGGGCCCAGTCCAACGCCGCCGCCGGCGCCGCCGACCTCGAGGCCGAGCGCAGCCGCCTGGCCTCCGAGCGCGCCGCCATCGAGGCGCGCTACCAGGGCGAACGCAAGGCCTGCTACGCCAAGTTCGCGGTCGAGGACTGCCTGCGCGACAGCCGCGCGCGCCGTCGTACCGAGACCGACCACATCAAGCGCCAGGAATCCTCGATCAACGACATCGAGCGCCAGCGCCGCGGCGCCGCCGAGCTGCGCAAGCTCGACGAGAAGAAGGCCACCGAGCGCCCGCAGGACTCCGCGCAGCAGCGCGAGCAGTCGATGCAGAACCAGCGCGAGCGCGAACAGCGTGCGGCCGACCATGCGCAGGGCCGTGCCGCGACGGCCGCCGAGGCGCCCGAGCGCCAGCGCCAGTTCGACCAGAAGCAGAGCAACCAGGCGGCCGAGCAGGCCAAGGCCGCGCAGCGCCGGGCCGAGGCGCCCGAACAGGTCCAGCGCTACGAGGAAAAGCAGCGCAAGGCCGAGGAGCACCGCGCCAGCCGCGAGCGGCAGAACGCCAGCCGCACCAAGCCGCGTGGCGCGCCGCTGCCGCCGGCCGAACCGGCCGCGCCGAAGCCCTGAGCGCCGCGCGGCGGCCCGCGGGCCGCGGATCTCAGGCCGCCGGCAACGGCTCGAGCTTGAGCACCGCGATCGAGATGTTGTCGCCGGTGCCATGCGCGCGGCGACGCGCCTCGTCCACCAGGATCTCGACCGCATCGCGCGGCGGCTGCGCATGCAGCACGCTCGCGAGCTCCTCGGGGGTGAAGTAGTGCCACAGGCCGTCGCTGCAGGCCATCAGCAGGTCGCCGGGCTGCATCCTCGGCACCTGGTCGGGCGCGATCGGCGGTGGTGTCGAGCGCATGCCCAGGCAGCCGAGCAGGATGTTGCCCTGCGGATGCACGTTGGCCTCGGCCTCGGTGATCTCGCCGCGGTCGATCAGCGTCTGCACGTACGAATGATCGCGCGTGCGCTTGATCAGCCGGCCGTCGTGGAAATGGTAGATGCGCGAATCGCCCGCATGGATCCAGGCGCAATCGCCGTTCGGGTTCATGAGGAAGGCCGCCAGCGTGCTGTGCGGTTCCTGCTCGCTCGACACGGCCGTGAGCTTGATCACCGTGTGCGCGTCCTCGAGCAGCTGGCGCAGCAGCGCCTCGGCCTGGTCGCGCGCGGGGTTGTAGCGCGCGAACAGCTGGCGCGCCGTCATCAGCACCTGGTCGGAGGCCTTGCGCCCGCCGCTGCGTCCGCCCATGCCGTCGGCCACCACGGCGAGCACGCAGCCCGGCGTGCGCGGATGCGCGATCAGCAGCACCTGGTCCTGCTGGTAGGGGCGGTCGCCCTTGTGCAGGCCGGTGGCGGCAACGAGTCGAAAGCCTTGGGTCATGAGCGCGAATGCGCCGATGCAGCGCCGCCTGTCTTCTCTGGAGTTCGTGTCACGACGTATTATCGAATGAACACGAGCCCGGGCCGCGCAGAAGATGCGCTCGCTCCTCCCACGTTGGATTCCAATCTCCACTCCCTTTCCCGCCAGCTGATCGAGCTGCGCATCGAGCATGCGGATCTCGATGCGTCCATCGACGGCCTGAGCGAGGTCGTGCCGCAGGACGAGCTGCTGCTGCGCCGCCTCAAGAAGCGCCGCCTCGCGCTGCGCGACCAGATCGTGCGGCTCGAGAACGCGATCGATCCGAAGGAGCCGGCATGAGTGCTGTGGGCCTGGAAGACACGCTCGCATCGAAGGTGCTCGAAGCTTTCTCCGAGGGCGGCGTGCTGTCGCGCGCGGCCGAGCAGTTCCGCGAACGCTCGGGCCAGACCGAGATGGCGATGGCCGTGGCACGCACCATCGAGCAGGGCGGCATGCTGGTGGTCGAGGCCGGCACCGGCGTCGGCAAGACCTTCTCGTACCTGGTGCCCGCGCTGCTGAGCGGCGAGCGCGTGCTGCTCTCGACCGCCACCAAGGCGCTGCAGGACCAGCTGTTCGGCCGCGATCTGCCGCGGCTGGTGGAGGCGCTGGGCCTGCCGGTGCGCACCGCGCTGCTCAAGGGCCGCGGCAGCTACCTTTGTCTGCACCGCCTCGACATGGCGCGCCACGATGCCTCGCTGCCCGAGCGCGGCAGCCTGCGCACGCTGGCGAAGATCGAGCAATGGTCCAAGGCCACGCGCACCGGCGACCTGGCCGAACTGCCGGGGCTCGACGAGCGCTCGCCGCTGATCCCGCTGGTGAGTTCCACGCGCGAGAACTGCCTGGGCGCGCAGTGCCCGCAGTTCAAGCCCTGCCACGTCAACCTCGCGCGGCGCGAGGCGCTGGCGGCCGACGTGGTGGTCATCAACCATCACCTGTTCTTCGCCGACCTCGCGGTGCGCGAGACCGGCATGGCCGAGCTGCTGCCGAGCGTCAGCGTGGTGGTGTTCGACGAGGCGCACCAGCTCAACGAGACCGGCGTGCAGTTCCTCGGCACCAACCTCGGCACCGGGCAGGCACTCGACTTCGCGCGCGACGTGCTCGCGGCCGGCCTCACGCATGCGCGCGGCCTGGTCGACTGGCAAGGCATCGTGGCCGGGCTCGAGCGCGCGGCGCGCGAGCTGCGGCTGGCGGTGGGCAAGCAGTGGCCGGGCGCGAAGCTGCGCTGGGCCGGGCCTTCGCCCGAGGGCATCGGCGAGCACGAATGGCAGGGCGCGCTCGACACGCTGCAGATCGCCTTCGAGGAAGCGGCCGAAGGGCTCGACACCGTGAGCGAGCTGTCGCCCGATTTCGTGCGGCTGCTCGAGCGCGCACGCGAGCTCGCGAAGCGCGCCGCCAAGTTTGCGCGCGCCTGCGCGCCGGAGTCGGTGCGCTGGGTCGACGTGGGCACGCAGCTGCGGCTGGTGGAGTCGCCGCTCGACATCGCGGAGGCCATGCGCACGCGCGTGCTCAAGATCGCCAAGCCGCGCGACGACGAGGCGCCGGCGCCCGGCGCTCGCGAGGCCGTCGACGACTACGAGGCCTGGCTCGATGCGCAGGGCGGCGGCGATGACGACGACGAGGAGCCGTCGCGCGCGCACGAGCCCGAACCAGCGGCCGCCGAGCGCCGCCGCCGTGCCTGGGTCTTCACCTCCGCCACGCTGGGCGACGATCCCACGCTGCGCTGGTTCACCGAACCTTGCGGCCTCGAGGACGCGGAGGTGCTGCGCGTGCGCAGTCCCTTCGACTACGCCGCGCAGGCCGCGCTCTACGTGCCGCGCGCCTTCCCCAAGCCCAACGAGCCCTCGCACAGCCTGCGCGTGGCGCAACTGGCCGCGCGCGGCGCCGGCGCGCTCGGCGGCCGCACGCTGGTGCTGACCACCACGCTGCGCGCGCTGCGCACCGTGGGCGACGAGATCCGCCAGCAGATCGAGCGCCTGGGCATCGAGCGGCGGCCCGAGGTGCTGGTGCAGGGCGAGCTGCCCAAGCGGGTGCTGATGGACCGCTTCCGCGAGGGCGACACGATGGGCCGCCCCGGCTGCGTGCTGGTGGCCTCGGCCTCGTTCTGGGAAGGTTTCGACGCTCCCGGCGATGCCTTGCAGCTGGTGGTGATCGACAAGCTGCCGTTCCCGCCGCCCAACGATCCGCTGGTCGAGGCGCGCTCGCAGCGGCTCGAGGCGCAGGGCCGCAGCTCGTTCGGCGACTACTCGCTGCCCGAGGCCGCGGTGGCGCTCAAGCAGGGGGCGGGGCGGTTGATCCGGCGCGAGACCGACAGCGGCGTGCTGGTGATCTGCGACACGCGCCTGGTCGCGATGGGCTATGGCCGGCGCCTGCTCGGTGCGCTGCCGCCGATGCGGCGGCTCGAGACCGAGGCCGATCTCGACGCGGCGATCGCGGACCTGAGCGTGCCGGTGCAGGACTGACGCGCGCGCAATGAAAAAGCCCGAGGGCTCGCGCCATCGGGCTTGGATGCGGGGTCAGCCGAGATGGCTGGCCGTTGCGATCACCACATCTTCCACCAGGGATCGTCCTTGGTCTTGAAGCCCTGGGTCAGGTAGGTGCTCTGCGGGTAGTTGGAGGTCAGCACGCGCTGCGCGTCGTCGCGCAGGTCGTTCATGCCGAGCGCGTCGTACGAGCGCACGATGATGTAGAGCGCTTCCTCGACGGCGGGCACTTCGCGGTAGTCGGCGATCGCGCTCTGGGCGCGGTTGATGGCCGCCAGGTAGGCCCCGCGCGAGTAGTAGTAGCGCGCCACGTGAACCTCGTACTGGGCGAGCGAGTTCACGATGTAGTTCATGCGCTGGCGCGCATCGGGCGTGTAGCGCGACTCGGGGAAGCGGGTGACCAGCTCCTTGAACGATTCGAACGATTCCTTGGCCGCCTTCTGGTCGCGCTCCGACAGGTCCTGGCGCGTGAGGAACGCGAACATGCCGAGGTCGTCGTTGAAGTTGATCACGCCCTTGAGGTACAGCGCGTAGTCGAGCGCGGGGCTGGCGGGGTGCAGTTTCAGGAAGCGGTCGATGGTGGAGACCGCGGCGGCCTTGTCGCCGCCCTTGTACTGGGCGTAGGCCTTCTCGAGCTGGGCCTGCTGCGCCAGCGGCGTGCCGGCGGCGCGGCCCTCGAGCTTCTCGTACAGCGGCACGGCCTTGTCGTAGGCGCCGGAACCGGCTTCGTCCTTGGCTTCCGCGTAGATCCGGTTGGGGCTCCAGGTCGCGGTCTTGTCGTCCTTGGTGCTCGAACAGCCGGCGAGCAGCGCGAGGGCGCTGAGCGCCATCCAGGCTGGGACCGATAATTTGGCGCGAATCATCACATGCGGCTTTCGTGAAACAGTTGCCCTCAATTATATCGACCGACCCCCGCGACAACTCCCCGGAGGCGGCCGAGCTCGACGAGGGCGCCGATCCGTCCGAAGCCAGCGAGTGGCGGGATTTCGTCGTCGACCCCGCGCAGCACGGACTGCGGCTGGATCGCGCGCTGGCCGCGTTGGTTCCCGAGTTCTCGCGCAGCTACCTGCAGCAGCTCATCGAGGCCGGCGCCGTCGAGCTGCAGGGCCGTGCCGCCACCAAGGCCTCGGCGGCCGTGCGGGCCGGGCAGGCGGGGCGCATCGAACTGCGCCCCACGCCGCAGAGCCAGGCCTTCCGGCCCGAGCCGATGGAGATCGTCACCGTCTACGAGGACGAGCACCTGCGCGTGATCGACAAGCCGGCCGGCCTGGTGGTGCATCCCGCCCCGGGCCACTGGAGCGGCACGCTGCTCAATGGCCTGCTCGCGCTCGATCCCAAGGCGCTGCTGCTGCCGCGCGCGGGCATCGTGCACCGCCTCGACCGCGACACCAGCGGGCTGATGATGGTCGCGCGCACCCGCGCCGCCATGGACGCGCTGGTGGCGCTGATCGCCGCGCGCGAGGTCAAGCGCCAGTACCTGGCGCTGGGCCACAAGCCCTGGACCGGCCCGGCCGCGCGCCAGGTCGACGCGGCCATCGGCCGCGACCCGCGCAACCGGCTGCGCATGGCGGTGGTCGACCTGCAGCAGCACGCCGGCAAGACCGCCCGCACCCTGATCGAGCGCCTGGACAGCGAGGAGCGCGGCTGCGTGGTGCGCTGCACCCTCGAGACCGGCCGCACGCACCAGATCCGCGTGCACATGGCGTCGATCGGCCATCCGCTGGTGGGCGACACGCTCTACGGCGGCACGCCCGCCGCGGGCCTCGCGCGGCAGGCGCTGCACGCGTTCCGGCTGGCCTTCGTCCATCCGGTCACGCAGGCCCCGATCGCGCTGCATTCGCCCGTGCCGGCCGATCTCGCCGAGGCCTTGCGGGCCTGGGGGCTGGACTACAATCGCGCCTGACGGCCTCCAGGGCCGCCGCGCCGGCCGCTTGGTGCCGGCCCCGCGTTGCACTCGCCGCGTGCCGGCAACGCCTCCTTCCATCCTTCTGAACAAAAAAAGCGTCCCCCAAGACGCCTTTTCCCGGACAACGCGAACCATGAATACGGCGGATGCCAAGCGCATTCTCGAAACCGCCTTGATCTGTTCGAGCCAGCCGCTGCCGGTGCGCGAATTGCGCGTGCTGTTCGACGACGAACTGGGCGTGGACACGATCAAGTCGCTGCTCCTCGAGCTGCAGGAAGACTGGACGCAACGCGGCCTCGAGCTGGTCAGCGTGGGCAGTGGCTGGCGCTTCCAGAGCCGGCCCGAGATGCGCGACCACCTCGACCGCCTGCACCCCGAGAAACCGCCGCGCTACACCCGCGCGGCGCTCGAGACCCTGGCCATCATTGCCTACCGCCAGCCGGTCACGCGCGGCGACATGGAAGACATCCGCGGCGTCACCATCAACTCGCTGATCCTCAAGCAGCTCGAAGACCGCAACTGGGTCGAGGTGATCGGCCACCGCGAGACGGTGGGCCGCCCGGCGCTGTACGCGACCACGCGCCAGTTCCTCGACGACCTCGGCCTGGCCTCGCTGGACCAGCTCCCGGTGATCGAGACGCCGGCGCAGCAGGCTGCGCTGGTCGACTCGCTCGAGCGCGCGGGCGGCGGCGACCAGCCGGCGCTGCCGATCGACGAGCCGGCCGCCGAGGACGCCGCGGTTGCCGTGGCGGTGGAAGAGGCGCAGACTGTGCCCACCACCCCGGCAGAAGAACAACAGCCCGAAGTCCGGCAGGCGGTCGCGGACGAAGCGTCGCCCGGCATGGCTCCCGAGCCGGGCGATGCCGTCTCCCTCGACGAACGAGGCGAGGACGCCGAACCGCCAGCCCCCACGGAAGCCCAGGCTCCCGCCGATACCGAACCCACCGAAGAACCCCGCATCGATCCCGACGCTCCGCCGCCGGACGCGACCGATCCTGACGCAGTCCTCCCCGGAAAGACCTCATGAGCTCATCCGATCCCGACGAAGCGGCGATCCTGCCGATCGACCCCTTGTCCAATGAAAACACGCCGGAAACGACCGGCCAGTCCGCGGGTGATGCTGCGAAAACCGTAGCGACGGCGGAGGAGGGCGCGGCACCGAAGCGGCGTCCGCGGCGCAAGAAGGAGGCCGTGGAGGCCACCGAGGCGCCGGCCGTGGCCGAGCCTGAAGCGCCCGTGGCGGCCGCCGAGAGCGCCGAGGAGCCGCCCAAGCCCGCCAAGCCGAAGCGTCCGCGCAAGCCGAAGGCCGTGGCCGAGGCGCCCGCGGCCGAATCCGAGCCGCCCGCGCTCGAAGCGGCACCCGAGCCCGTCGTGGCGCCGGCGCCCGAGCCGGAACCCGAGCCCGCGCCCGCTCGTGCCGAGCCGGTGCGTGCCCAGTCGCGCGACGAGGAAGACTCGGACGACCGCTCCGACGACGACGAAGACGAGGAAGACCCCGACGACGAGGAGGACGACCTCGATCGCGCCCGCCGCGCCGCCGAGCGCGAGCAGCGCAATGCGCCGCCGCCCGAGCCGATCCGCTTCGCCGACGTGATCTCGGGCCAGTTCGACGCCGACGAGGACAGCCCCGAGGTGCCGCCGCTCAAGCGCGTGCTGCTGCCCGAGGCCGATTCGCCCAAGCTGCACAAGGTGCTCGCGCAGGCCGGGCTCGGCTCGCGCCTGGAGATGGAGCAACTGATCCTGCAGGGCCGCATCTCGGTCAACAACGAACCGGCCCACATCGGCCAGCGCATCCAGTACGGCGACCAGGTCAAGATCAACGGCAAGCCGATCCGCTACCGGATCGCGCCGCCGCCGCCGCGCGTGATCGCCTATCACAAGCCCGTGGGCGAGGTCGTCACGCACGACGACCCGCAGAACCGCCCGACCGTGTTCCGCAAGCTGCCGCGCCTGCACCAGGGCAAGTGGCAGTCGGTCGGCCGGCTCGACCTGAACACCGAAGGCCTGCTGCTGTTCAGCAGCTCGGGCGACCTGGCCAACCAGCTGATGCATCCGCGCTTCGGCCTGGAACGCGAGTACGCGGTGCGCGTGCTCGGCGCGCTCAGCGCCGAGGAACGCCAGAAGCTGCTCGACGGCGTGCGCCTCGACGACGGCATGGCTCAGTTCGGCACCATCGAGGACGGCGGCGGCGAAGGCTCCAACTGCTGGTACCGCGTCACCATCTCAGAAGGCCGCAACCGCGAGGTGCGCCGGCTGTTCGAGTCGGTGGGCCATGCGGTCAGCCGGCTGATCCGCATCCGCTACGGCGCGATGGTGCTGCCGCGCGGCCTCAAGCGCGGCGCCTGGATGGAGCTCGACGAGCGCGACATCCGCGCGCTGTTCCAGGCCTCGGGCGGCGCGCCCGCGCGGCCGGGCCCGCAGCAGCAACGCGGCCAGGGCCAGGACGGCGGCGGTGGTCGCAACGGGCGCAACAAGAAGCGCCGCGGCGGCCGCAACGGTGGCGGTGCCCAGGCGCGCGACGACGGTCCGATCCCGAGCCCGATGGGCGAGGCGCGAGCGCCGCGCGGCCCGCGCAACAACCGCGGCCCGGGCGGCGGCAACGGCGGTCCGCCGCAGCAACAGCAGGGCCGGCGCAACAACAACGGCGGCAACCGCAACCGGCAGGGCGGCGACGACCGTCCGCCGAGCGGCGCCAACCAGCCCGATCCGATGAAGACCTCGCTCGGCTACATCGGCGCCGACAGCTTCACGCGGCAGCGCAAGGAACAACGCCAGGGCGGTTCCGGCCGCCGCGGCGGCGGGGGCGGCGGCGGTGGTTTCGGCGGGCAGGGCGGCGGCGGTGGCCGGCGCCGCGGACGCTGAACAAAAACAGCCGCGCCCGCGCGGCCTTTCGCGGGGTTTTCACCAAGGTGGTGAATCCCGCCGGTTAAAATCGCGGGCTTTGTCGGGATACGGCGCAACAATATCGTTGCAGTTGTGACAAAAAACTTCAGAATCAAGCAAGCTCAGAAAGCACTTCCATGGCTATCGAACGTACCCTCTCCATCATCAAGCCCGACGCCGTCGCCAAGAACGTCATCGGCAAGATCGTTTCCCGCTTCGAGGCCGCCGGCCTGAAGATCGTGGCCGCCAAGCTGGTCCACCTCTCGCGCAACGAAGCCGAGCAGTTCTACGCCGTGCACAAGGAGCGTCCCTTCTTCAAGGACCTGGTCGAGTTCATGATCTCGGGCCCGGTGTTCGTGCAAGTGCTCGAAGGCGAGAACGCGATCGCCAAGAACCGTGACCTCATGGGCGCCACCGACCCGAAGAAGGCCGCCGCCGGCACCATCCGCGCCGACTTCGCCGACAGCATCGACGCCAACGCCGTGCACGGTTCGGACGCTCCCGAAACCGCCGCCAACGAAGTGGCGTTCTTCTTCGCCGGCCTCAACGTCTACGCACGCTGAAGCCGTATCTCGACCGAATCCATGACCACGGCCAACCTGCTCGATTTCGATCTCGAGGGGTTGGCTGCGTTCTGCGAAAAACTCGGCGAGAAGAAATTCCGCGCCACGCAGCTGTTCCGCTGGATCCACCAGCGTGGCGCCAGCGACTTCTCCCAGATGACCGATCTGGCCAAGTCGCTGCGCGAGAAGCTCGCGACGACCGCGCGCGTCGAGGCGCTGCCGGTCATCACCCAGCACGAATCCAAGGACGGCACGATCAAGTGGCTGTTCGACGTCGGTGACGGCAATGCCGTCGAAGCCGTCTTCATTCCCGAGGACGACCGCGGCACGCTGTGCGTGTCGTCCCAGGCCGGCTGCGCGGTCGGCTGCCGCTTCTGCTCGACCGGCCACCAGGGCTTCAGCCGCAACCTGAGCACGGGCGAGATCGTCGCCCAGCTGTGGTTCGCCGAGCACTTCCTGCGCAAGCACCTGAAGCGCGACGAGCGCGTCATCTCCAACGTGGTGATGATGGGCATGGGCGAGCCGCTGCAGAACTATTCGGCGCTGGTGCCCGCGCTGCGCACCATGCTCGACGACAACGGCTACGGCCTCTCGCGCCGCCGCGTCACGGTCTCGACCTCGGGTGTGGTGCCGATGATCGACCGCCTGGGCGCCGACTGCCCGGTGGCGCTCGCCGTCTCGCTGCACGCGCCCAACGATCCGCTGCGCGACGACCTGGTGCCGCTGAACCGCAAGTACCCGATCGCCGAGCTGCTCGAGGCCTGCAAGCGCTACCTCGCGCACGCGCCGCGCGACTTCATCACCTTCGAGTACTGCATGCTCGACGGCGTCAACGACCAGCCCGAACATGCGCGCCAGCTCATCGAGCTGGTGCGCACGCACGGCGTGTCGTGCAAGTTCAACCTGATCCCGTTCAACCCGTTCCCGGCCTCGGGCCTGCTGCGCTCGCCGCAGCCGCGCGTGCTGGCCTTCGCGAAGATGCTGAGCGAAGCCGGCCTGGTGACCACGGTGCGCAAGACGCGCGGCGACGACATCGACGCCGCCTGCGGCCAGCTGGCCGGCGACGTCAAGGACCGCACCCGCGCGGCCGAGCGCATGGCGCAGCGCCGCCTGGCGTCGTCCGCCTCGGGAACGGAGCGAACGGTCGTGTTGCATCCGGTCCGCAAGACCGCCTCCACCGCCTCCCAGGAGCATTGAACCGATGAGCATGGCTTTTCCGACGGCGAGCGCCGGGCTGCAACGCGTGCTGGCCGCCAGTGTCGCGGGCATCGCGGCGCTGCTGCTCTCGGGGTGCGTGAACACCCGCACCACGACCACCAGCCTCGATTCGGCCAGTTCGCCCTCGGGCGCCCAGCTCGTCACCGAGTCGGACGAGTCGAATGCGCGCCGTCGCGCCCGCCTGCGCATGGAGCTCGCGGCCGGCTATTTCGAGCATGGCCAGAACACCGTGGCGCTCGACGAGATCAAGCAGGCGCTCAACGCCGATCCCAACTACGCCGATGCCTTCGCGCTGCGCGGGCTGGTCTACATGCGCATGGAAGACGCCGGCCTGGCCGAGGACAGCTTCCGCCGCGCGCTGGCGCTCAATCCGCGCGACGGCAACACGCGCCACAACTACGGCTGGCTGCTGTGCCAGCAGAACCGCTACCGCGACGCGGCCCAGCAATTCACCGAGGCGCTGGCCACGCCGGCCTATACCGAACGCGCCAAGACGCTGATGACGCAGGGCCTGTGCGAGATGCGCGCGGGCCAGCCCGTCGAGGCCGAGCGCTCGCTGCAGGCGGCCTATGAGATCGATGCCGGCAATCCGGTGGTCGGCTTCAACCTCGCCTCGCTGCTCGCGAAGCGCGGGGAATGGTCGCGCGCGCAGTTCTACGTGCGCCGCGTCAACAACGGTCCCTCGGCCAACGCCGAAACCCTGTGGCTGGGGATCAAGATCGAGCGCAGTCTCAACAACCGCGAGGCGGTCGCGCAGCTGGGCGGGCAGCTGCAGCGCCGCTTCCCGCAGTCGCGCGAAGCTTCGGCGTTCGAGCGCGGGAATTTCAATGACTGAACGGGTTTCCGAATTCGGCACTTCCGCGGTGGTCCCGCTCGAGGAAGCCGACAACAGCGACAAGTCCGCCGGCACCATGCTGCGCGAGGCACGCGAGGCGCACGGCCTGCACATCGAGATGGTCGCGGCCGCGCTCAAGGTGCCGGCGCAGAAGCTGCTGGCGCTCGAGGCCGACGACATCGCCGCCTTGCCCGATCCGGTGTTCGCGCGCGCGCTGGCCAGCAGCGTCTGCCGCGCGCTGCGCGTCGATCCGGCGCCGGTGCTCGCCAAGCTGCCGGGTGCGCCCAAGGCCGCGGTGGCGATGGCCGACCGCAATTTGAAGACCCACATCGTCTCGGGCACCTCGCGCTGGGGCAGCGGCCGTTCGGCCGGGCTGCCGTCTCGCGCGCTGCTGACCGTGGTCGCGTTGCTGCTGGTCGGCGCGGCCGCGATCTTCTGGCTGCCGCAGTCGGTGTTCGACCGCATCGGTGCCACGGTGTCGCGCATCACGGCGCGCGGCGCGGCCGAAATCGGCCCCAACGCCGGGGAGCCGCCCGCGGCCACCGGCGGCACGCCGGGCGTCGCGACCGAGAACGTGCCGGTTCCGGCCGCGGCGGTCGGCGCCGTCCCGCCCGCGGTCGTGCCGGCTCCCGCGGCGCCGGTCGCGGCAGCGCCCGCGGCCACGCCGCCGGCGGCGGCCGCATCCGCCGCCGCCGCGAGCGGCCAGGCGCTGGTCTTCGTGGCACGCGAGGAATGCTGGATCACCGTGACCGACGCGGCGGGCAAGCAGTTGCTGCGGCGCAGCCTGCTGGCCGGCGAGACGGTCGGGCTGTCGGGGGCGCTGCCGCTCTCGGTGGTGGTCGGGCGCGCGTCGAGCGTCGACGTGCAGGTGCTCGGCAAGCCCTTCGATCTCAAACCCTTCACGCGCAACGGCGGCGTTGCGCGCTTCGAGGTGAAATCGTGAGCGAACCCCAGCCGATCGAATCCGCGGCGCCCAAGGCGCGCCGCTCGCGCCAGGCCCGCGTGGTCTGGGGGCCGCGCGTGGTCACGGTCGGCGGCGATGCGCCGGTGCGCGTGCAGTCGATGACCAACACCGACACCGTCGACGCGATCGGCACCGCGATCCAGGTCAAGGAGTTGGCCCAGGCCGGCTCCGAAATGGTCCGCATCACGGTCAACACGCCCGAGGCGGCGGCGCAGGTGCCCTACATCCGCGAGCAGCTCGACCGCATGGGCATCGACGTGCCGCTGGTCGGCGACTTCCACTACAACGGCCACCGGCTGCTGACCGAGTACCCGGCCTGCGCCGAGGCGCTGAGCAAGTACCGCATCAACCCCGGCAACGTGGGCAAGGGCGACAAGAAGGACCGGCAGTTCGGCCAGATGATCGACGCGGCCATGCGCTGGAACAAGCCGGTGCGCATCGGCGTGAACTGGGGCAGCCTCGACCAGGAGCTGCTGGCCAGCCTGATGGACGCCAACAGCCAGCGCGCGCAGCCCTGGGACGCCAAGCAGGTCATGTACGAGGCGCTGATCACCTCGGCCATCGAATCCGCCAGGCTGGCCGAATCCATGGGCATGGCCGGCGAGCAGATCATCCTGTCGTGCAAGGTCAGCGGCGTACAGGACCTGATCTCGGTCTACCGCGAGCTCGCGCGGCGCTGCGACTATCCGCTGCACCTGGGCCTGACCGAGGCCGGCATGGGCACCAAGGGCACGGTGGCCTCGGCCACCGCGCTGTCGATCCTGCTGCAGGAAGGCATCGGCGACACCATCCGCGTGTCGCTCACGCCGCAGCCCGGAGAGTCGCGCACGCAGGAGGTGGTGATCGCCTCCGAGATCCTGCAGTCGCTGGGCCTGCGCATCTTCGTGCCGAGCGTCACCGCCTGCCCGGGATGCGGGCGCACCACCAGCACCACCTTCCAGGAACTGGCCAAGCAGATCGACGACTACCTGCGCCTGCAGATGCCGGTCTGGCGCAAGAAATACCCGGGCGTCGAGACGATGAAGGTGGCCGTGATGGGTTGCATCGTCAACGGCCCCGGCGAGAGCAAGCACGCGGACATCGGCATCAGCCTGCCCGGCACCGGCGAGGCGCCCGCCGCGCCGGTCTTCATCGACGGCGAAAAGGCCCTCACGCTGCGCGGCGACAATATCGCCAACGAGTTCCACCAGCTCGTCGAAACCTACATCGAAAAGCGCTTCGGCCAGCCCCAGGCTGCCGACGTCGCCTGACCACTCCTCTCCCATGGCTGACAAGATCAATGCCGTCAAAGGCATGAACGACATATTGCCGGCGAGCGTGCCGCGCACCGACCGCCTGCCCGACTCGGCCCTGTGGTCGTGGTTCGAGCAGACGGTGCGCTCGCTGCTCGCGCGCTACGGCTACCAGTACATCGTCACGCCGGTGGTCGAGCCCACGGCGCTGTTCGTGCGCGGCCTCGGCGAGGTGACCGACATCGTCGAGAAGGAGATGTACTCCTTCACCGACTCGATGAACGGCGACAGGCTCACGCTGCGCCCCGAGGCCACGGCCGGCATCGTGCGCGCCATGGTCGAGCACAACGCGCTCTACAACGGCCCGTTGCGGCTGTGGACCCTGGGCCCGATGTTCCGCCACGAGCGGCCGCAGAAGGGCCGCTACCGCCAGTTCCATCAGCTCGACGTCGAGGCGCTGGGCTTCGCGGGGCCGGACGTGGATGCCGAGCTGATCCTCATGGTGCGCGCGCTGTGGCGCGAGCTCGGGCTGCTCGAGGGCCAGCACGTGCGGCTCGAGCTCAACAGCCTGGGCCAGCCGGCCGAGCGCCAGGCGCATCGCGAGGCGCTGATCCGCCACTTCGAGGCGCATGCCGAGCTGCTCGACGCCGACGCGCAGCGCCGCCTGCACAGCAATCCGCTGCGCATCCTCGACACCAAGAATCCCGCCATGCAGGCGATGGTCGAGGCGGCGCCGCAGCTGATGGACTTCCTCGGCGAGGAGTCGCGCGCGCACTTCGCCGCGGTGCGCGCGGTGCTCGATGCCGCGGGCCTGGCCTACCGCGTCAACCCGCGCCTGGTGCGCGGCATGGACTACTACAACCTGACCGTGTTCGAGTGGGTCACCGACCAGCTCGGCTCGCAGGGCACGGTGTGCGGCGGCGGCCGCTACGACGGCCTGATCGGCCAGATGGGCGGCAAGCCCGCGCCGGCCGTGGGTTTCGGCCTGGGCATCGAGCGGCTGCTGCTGCTGATCCAGGAACTCGGCCTGCCGGTGCCGGGCAGCGCGCCCGCGGCCTATGCCATCGTGCCCGCGGCCGCGGCACTGCCGCAGGCGATGGTGGTGCTCGAGCAGTTGCGCGCGGCCGGCGTGGCCGTGGTCCAGCACGCGGGCGGCGGCGGCATGAAGGCGCAGTTCAAGAAGGCCGATGCGAGCGGCGCGCGCTATGCGCTGATCTTCGGCGAGGACGAACTGGCGCGCGGCGAAGTCACCGTGAAATCCTTGCGCGACGGCAGCGGTTCGCAGGTGGCCCGCCCGCTCGCGGACGTGGCCGGCTGGGCCGCCACCCTACAATCGCCGGCTCCCGGGGAATCATCGGGCCGTACTTGAGTCTTTCAGCCTCACGGAGGCGGATCATGAAAACACACGGGCGCACCCGGCGCACCGCGGCCTCGAGTCCTTCCAACCACTGACAGCGCATGGCAACCCATCTCGATCTCGAAGAACAGGAACAGCTCGACCAGCTCAAGCATTTCTGGAACACCTACGGCACCCTGATCACCTGGGTCGTGCTGCTCGTCGCCGGTGCCTTCGTGGCCTGGAACGGCTGGCAGTACTTCCAGCGCAGCAAGGCGGCCCAGGCGGCGGCGCTGTACGACGAGGTCGAGCGCAGCGCCCAGTCGGGCGATGCCGCCCGCATCGAGCGCGTGTTCAACGACATGAAGGAACGCTTCGCTGGCACCGCCTATGCGCAGCAGGCCGGCCTGCTGGCTGCCAAGACGCTCTACGACAAGGGCAATGCCGAAGCCTCGCGCGCCGCGCTCGGCTGGGTGGCCGACAAGGCCACCGACCCCGGCTACCAGGCCATCGCCAAGCTGCGCCTCGCGGCCGAACTGCTCGACGCGAAGTCCTACGACGACGCGCTCAAGCAGCTCTCGGGCAACGTGCCGAAGGAATTCGAGCCGCTGGTGGCCGACCGCAAGGGCGACATCTACCTGGCCCAGGGCAAGCGCGACGAGGCGCAGGCCGAGTACCGCAAGGCCTGGACCGGCCTCGGCGCCGCCTCCGAATACCGCCGGCTGGTCGAATTCAAGCTCAATGCGGTCGGCGTCGACCCCAGGAGCCTGGCGCCCGCCATCACCGTCACCCCCGCAGTTCCTGCCAAATCCTGATCGCCCGCCATCATGAATTTCATGCGTTTCATGCCTGAATCGACCGCCGTGCGCGCGGGGTCCGCTCTTGTCCTGGTCGCGGTCCTGGCCGCCTGCTCGGGCACTTCCAAGCCGAAGCCGGCCGAACTGCCGACCAATGCCTCGCTGATCGGCGTGCGCCAGGCCTGGAGCGTGAAGATCCCGGCGGTCAAGTTCCCGCTCACCACCGACATCAGCGGCGACATCGTGACCGTGGCCGCGGCCGACGGCACCGTGGTCGGCATCGACGCCCGCGCGGGCCGCGAGACCTGGCGCGCCAGCGTCGGCGCGCCGCTGGCGGCGGGCGTGGGCAGCGACGGTTCGATCACCGCCGTGGTCACCACTGGCAACGAGCTGGTCGCGCTGCAGGGCGGCAAGGTGATCTGGAAGCAGCGCCTCACGGCCCAGGCCTTCACCGCGCCGCTGGTGGCCGGTCGCCGCGTCTTCGTGCAGACCGCCGACCGCAACCTCAGTGCCTGGGACGGCGAGAGCGGCCGTCGCCTCTGGTCGCAGCAGCGCACCGGCGAGAACCTCGTGCTCAAGAAGCCGGGCGTGCTGCTGGCCGTCGGCGACACCCTGGTGGCCGGCATCGGCGGCCGCCTGGCGGGCATCAATCCGGCCAACGGCACCTCGCGCTGGGAATCGCCGATCGCGGCCCCGCGCGGCACCAACGACGTCGAGCGCCTGGTCGACCTGACCGGCAGCGTGAGCCGCGTGGGCGACACCGTCTGCGCGCGCGCCTACTACGCCAGCGTCGGCTGCGTCGACACGCTGCGCGGCGCGCTGGTCTGGAGCAAGCCGGCGTCGGGCGCCGAAGGCCTGGGCGGGGACGACGGTTTCGTCTACGGCACCGAGGCCGACGGCAGCGTCACCGCCTGGCGCCGCGCCGACGGCGAACGCGCCTGGCAGACCACCACCTTCAAGAACCGCACGCTGACCGCGCCGCTGGCCGTGGGCCGCTCGCTGGTCATCGGCGAGAGCACCGGCCTGCTGCTGTTCGTCTCGCGCGAGAACGGCGGCCTGCTGAACCGCACCACGCCCGATGGCTCGGCCATCGCGGCCACGCCCGTGGTCGTGGGCAACACGGTGGTCGTCGTCACGGCCAACGGCGGTGTCTTCGGCTACCGTCCCGACTGATCTTTGCTGCAGGGCATGGCCATGAATTGCGAATCCGCGAAGGAGCGGCCATGAAACCCGTCATGGCCCTGGTGGGCCGTCCCAACGTCGGCAAGTCGACGCTGTTCAACCGGCTGACCCAGTCGCGCGACGCCATCGTGGCGGACTTCGCCGGGCTGACGCGCGACCGCCACTACGGCAACGGCCGGCTGGGCAAGCACGAATTCATCGTCATCGACACCGGCGGCTTCGAACCCGACGCGGGCAGCGGTATCTTCAAGGAGATGGCCAAGCAGACGCGCCAGGCCGTGGCCGAGGCCGACGTCGTGGTGTTCGTGGTCGATGCCCGCGAGGGGCTGTCGGCGCAGGACCACGACATCGCCAACGAGCTGCGCCGGCTGGGCAAGCCCTGCATCCTGGTGGCCAACAAGTCCGAGGGCATGCGCGACGGCGCCAAGCTGGTCGACTTCTACGAGTTGGGCCTGGGCGAGGTGCACGGCGTTTCGGCCGCGCACGGGCAGGGCATCCGCAGCCTGGTCGAGCTGGCGCTCGAATCGCTGAACCTGCCCGAACCCGAGGACGACGAGGATGGCGAGGACGACGTCAACAAGCCGATCAAGCTCGCGGTGGCGGGGCGGCCGAACGTCGGCAAGTCCACGCTGATCAACACCTGGCTCGGCGAGGAGCGGCTGGTCGCCTTCGACATGCCCGGCACCACGCGCGACGCGATCTCGGTGCCCTTCGAGCGCAACGGCCAGCGCTTCGAGCTGATCGACACCGCCGGCTTGCGCCGCAAGGGCAGGGTGTTCGAGGCGATCGAGAAGTTCTCGGTGGTCAAGACGCTGCAGGCCATCGAGTCGGCCAATGTCGTGCTGCTGCTGCTCGACGCCACCCAGGGCGTGACCGATCAGGACGCCCACATCGCGGGCTACATCCTCGAGAGCGGCCGCGCGGTGGTGATCGCCATCAACAAGTGGGACGCGGTCGACAGCTACCAGCGCGAGCAGATCCAGCGCCAGATCGAGACCCGGCTGGTGTTCCTCAAGTTCGCCGCGCTGCATTTCATCTCGGCCATCAAGCGCCAGGGCCTGGGACCGCTGTGGCAGGCCATTGCGCAGGCCCACAAGTCGGCCACGCGCAAGATGTCGACGCCGGTGCTGACCCGGCTCTTGCTCGAGGCGGTGCAATTCCAGACACCCAAGCGCACCGGCATGTTCCGGCCCAAGCTGCGCTATGCGCACCAGGGCGGCATGAATCCGCCGCTGATCGTGATCCACGGCAATTCGCTCGAGCACGTGACCGATGCCTACAAGCGCTTTCTAGAAGGGCGCTTCCGCAAGGAATTCGACCTGGTGGGAACGCCATTGCGGATCGAATTCAAGAGCTCCCACAATCCCTACGCCGACAAGGACGAGTGAGCCTTGGGCGCCGTTGGCGGCCGTTGAGCGGGCGTCGCGGCGGAAGTTCCGTCTTTTGAGAACCGTTATTTTTCAAAGGCTTTTGGCGCGGAATGCTGCAGCGCGGGAGGCCTGTGTTAAGGTCCCTTTTCCAACAACTACTCTTGAACACGGAGAATATCGTGAGCAATAAAGGGCAACTTCTACAAGACCCGTTTCTGAACACACTGCGTCGCGAGCATGTGCCGGTTTCCATTTATTTGGTGAACGGTATCAAGCTGCAGGGTCAGATCGAGTCTTTCGACCAGTACGTCGTGCTGCTTCGCAACACGGTGACACAGATGGTCTACAAGCACGCCATTTCCACCATCGTGCCGGGTCGTGCCGTCAACTTCTCGGCCAACGAGAACGACGACGCCGCAGCCTGATCGGCGCGGAGCGCGGCGGTGTCAAACCCGCCGCGCTTTTCCCCTTTTCTGATACCGCTTGTCTGAACTGAATTCCCGCCAGGAAGGCGCCGTCGTTCTCGTCGGCGTCGACTTCGGGCTGCCCCATTTCGACAGCGAACTCGAAGAACTCGGCCTGCTCGCGCAAACCGCGGGCCTCTCGCCCGTGGCGCGCCTCGTGTGCAAGCGCAAGGTGCCCGACGCGGCGCTTTTCGTGGGCAGCGGCAAGGCCGACGAGATCAAGGAGCTCGCCGCGATGCATCGCGCGAGCGAGGTCATCTTCGACCAGTCGCTGAGCCCGGCCCAGCAGCGCAACCTCGAGCGCCAGCTCGACGTCGCGGTGTACGACCGGACCTTCCTCATCCTCGAGATCTTCGCGCAGCGCGCGCGCTCGCACGAAGGCAAGCTGCAGGTCGAGCTCGCCCGCCTGCAGTACCTGAGCACGCGTCTCGTGCGCCGCTGGTCCCACCTGGAGCGCCAGACCGGCGGTGCCGGCGTGCGCGGCGGCCCGGGCGAGAAGCAGATCGAGCTCGACCGCCGGATGATCGCCGAGTCGATCAAGCGCACGCGCGAGCGCCTGGCCAAGGTGCAGAAGCAGCGCGGCACGCAACGCCGCCAGCGCGAGCGCCGCGAGACCTTCAACATCTCGCTGGTGGGCTACACCAACGCGGGCAAGTCCTCGCTGTTCAATGCGCTCGTGAAGGCCCGCGCCTACGCGGCCGACCAGCTGTTCGCCACGCTCGACACCACCACGCGCAACCTCTACCTGGGCGATGCGCGCCGGCAGGTGTCGATCTCCGACACCGTGGGCTTCATCCGCGACCTGCCGCACGGCCTGGTCGACGCCTTCAAGGCGACCTTGCAGGAAGCGGTCGATGCCGACCTGCTGCTGCACGTGGTCGATGCCTCCAACCCGCACCATCCCGAGCAGATGGCCGAGGTGCAGACGGTGCTGCGCGAGATCGGCGCCGATGCCGTGCCGCAATTGCTGGTCTTCAACAAGCTCGATGCCCTTGAAAGCACGCAACGTCCGCTGCATCTGCAGGACGACATGGACATCGACGGCGTGCAGGTTCCGCGCATCTTCCTGAGCGCCCGCAGCGGCGAGGGCCTGCCCCTGCTGCGCGCGGAGCTGGCCCGCCTCTCGGGCTCGATCGCCGATACCATGACCCCTGAGGGTGACGCTGAATTGCACGGCGCCACCCATTGATTGGGCACAATCCCGCCACTGACAAGAGAACGACGCGAATGAATGCAAAGCCAGTGTGGAAAGGGTTCTTGGGCATGTTCAACCTGAACGATGGCCGATGGGGGCGGGGCGACGATTCGTCCTCCTCGAACGGCGATCGCCCTTCGGGCAACAGGCCGCCCGACGCCGATCCCCCGGGTGCCCCGACGCCCCCGCCTTCGGGCAACAACGGCAACAACAACCGCCCGCGCGGCCAAGGCCCCAACCAGGGACCGCCCGACCTCGACGAACTCTGGCGCGATCTCAACCGCAAGCTCGGCGGCTTCTTCGGCGGTGGCCGAGGCAACAACAACCGTCCCAGCGGCGGCAACGGTGGCGGCAATGGCTACAAACCCGACATGAAGAACGCCGGCTTCGGCATCGGCCTGGTGGCCATCGTCGCCGTGCTGATCTGGCTCGGCACGGGCTTCTTCATCGTGAACGAAGGCCAGCAGGCCGTCATCACCCAGTTCGGACGCTACAAGACCACCGTGGGCGCGGGCTTCAACTGGCGCCTGCCGTACCCGATCCAGCGCCACGAGACCGTGGTCGTCACGCAGATCCGCTCGACCGACGTGGGCCGCGACGCCATCGTGCGCTCCACCGGCCTGCGCGAGTCGGCGATGCTGACCGAGGACGAGAACATCGTCGAGATCAAGTTCGCCGTGCAGTACCGCCTGAGCGATGCGCGCGCCTGGCTCTACGAGAGCAAGACGCCCGCCGACACGGTGGTGCAGGTGGCCGAGACCGCCGTGCGCGAAGTCGTCGGCAAGATGAAGATGGACGCGGCCCTCGCCGAGGAACGCGACCAGATCGCGCCGCGCGTGCGCCAGCTGATGCAGAACATCCTCGACCGCTACCAGGTGGGCGTGGAAGTGGTCGGCATCAACCTGCAGCAGGGCGGCGTGCGTCCGCCCGAGCAGGTGCAGGCCGCCTTCGACGACGTGCTCAAGGCCGGGCAGGAACGCGAGCGCGCCAAGAACGAGGCGCAGGCCTATGCCAACAACGTGGTGCCGCTGGCCACGGGTACCGCTTCGCGTCTCAAGGAAGAGTCCGAAGCCTACAAGGCACGCATCGTGGCGCAGGCCCAGGGTGATGCCGGCCGCTTCGCCTCGGTGCTGACCGAGTACCAGAAGGCGCCGCAGGTCACGCGCGACCGCATGTACACCGACGCCATGCAGCAGATCTACGCCAGCACGACCAAGGTGCTGGTCGACAGCAAGCAGGGCTCCAACCTGCTGTACCTGCCGCTCGACAAGCTGATCCAGCAGACCGGCAACGGCAACCAGGCCACGCCGGTCGATGCCGCCAGCCCGAGCGTCGCCGGCACTGCGCCGGTGCAGTCCTCGGTGATCCCGGTCGCGCCGACCAACGACATGCGTGCCCGCGACGGCCGCTCGCGTGACCGCGACGTGCGTTGAACCAGGAAGGCAACAAGAACATGAACAGAATCGGATTCATCGCCTCGTCGATCCTCGTGCTGCTGGTGCTGCTGAGCTCGACCCTCTTCGTGGTCGACCAGCGCCAGTTCGGCGTGGTCTACGCCCTGGGCCAGATCAAGCAGGTCATCACCGAGCCCGGCCTCAACTTCAAGCTGCCGCCGCCGTTCCAGAACGTGTCGTACATCGACAAGCGGCTGCTCACGTTGTCGAGCCTCGACACCGAGCCCATGCTCACGGCCGAGAAGCAGCGCGTGGTGATCGACTGGTACGTGCGCTGGCGCATCACCGACCCGCAGGCCTACATCCGCAACGTCGGCCTCGACGAGAACGCCGGTGCCATGCAGCTCAACCGCGTGGTGCGCAACGCGTTCCAGGAAAACATCAACAAGCGCACCGTGCGCGACCTGATCTCGGTGCGCCGCGAGGCCCTGATGGCCGACGTGCAGCGCGAGGTGCTGGCCGTCGTGAAGGGCGCCAAGCCCTGGGGCGTGGACGTGGTGGACGTGCGCATCACGCGCGTCGACTACGTGGAAGCGATCACCGAATCGGTCTACCGCCGCATGGAAGCCGAGCGCAAGCGCGTGGCCAACGAACTGCGTTCCACCGGCACGGCCGAAGGCGAGAAGATCCGCGCCGACGCCGACCGCCAGCGCGAGGTGATCGTCGCCAATGCCTACCGCGACGCGCAGAAGATCAAGGGCGAGGGCGATGCCCAGGCCGCCTCGGTCTACAGCGAGTCCTTCGGCCGCGATCCGCAGTTCGCGCAGTTCTACCGCAGCCTCGAGGCCTACAAGCAGAGCTTCAACAAGAAGAGCGACGTGATGGTGGTCGACCCCTCGTCGGACTTCTTCCGCGCGATGCAGGGTTCGGGCGCCGGCGCGCCGCGCCGTTGACGTCTCCGTTCGCAGCGGCTTCGGGGACGTGAGTTCCGACACCTTCTGGAGCGCGCTGGCGCTGGTGCTGGTGATCGAGGGCATCCTGCCCTTCGTGTCGCCCGGCGGCTGGCGTCGCGGCTTCGGCCAGCTGATGCAGCTGCGCGATGGGCAACTGCGCTTCTTCGGCCTGTGCAGCATCGTGCTCGGGCTGTGCCTGCTCTGGCTGCTGGCCTGAGGCCGGCAGCGCTTCTTTCCGACCCTTTCGCCCGCTTCGTCGACGGCCCCGAGCGGGCGCCGCCGGGGCGCTTTTCGGCTGCCGGTAGAATTCCGGTTTAACCACGCCCCCGATCCCCATGTCCGCCTGGGTCCTCCCGGATCACATTGCCGATGTGCTGCCCTCCGAGGCGCGCCACATCGAAGAACTTCGCCGCCAGTTGCTCGACACCGCCCGCAGCTACGGCTACGAGCTGGTGATGCCGCCGCTGCTCGAGCACCTGGAATCGCTGCTGTCGGGTACCGGCGAGGCGCTCGACCTGCAGACCTTCAAGCTGGTCGACCAGCTCTCGGGCCGCTCGATGGGCCTGCGGGCCGACACCACGCCCCAGGTCGCGCGCATCGATGCCCACCTGCTCAACCGCGACGGCGTGGCACGGCTGTGCTACTGCGGACCGGTGCTCCACACCCGTCCCGACCGCCCGCACGCCACGCGCGAGCCGTTGCAGTTCGGCGCCGAGATCTATGGCCATGCCGGCCTCGAGGCCGACACCGAAATCCTGCTGCTCGCGCTCGACTGCCTCGACGCGGCCGGCCTGCGCGAGGGCGTGATCGTCGACCTCGCCGATGCCCGCATCGTGCGCGCGCTGTTCGCCGGCGTGCCGGTCGACGCGGCCGTGCTGGCGCGCGTGCATGCGGCGCTGGCCGCCAAGGATGCGAGCGAGCTGCGCGCGCTGACGCGCGATTTCCCCGCGGCCGCGCGCGAAGGCCTGCTGGCGCTGATCCAGCTCTATGGCGACGCCGCCGTGCTCGACGAGGCCGCCCGGGCGCTGCAGGGCACGCCCGCGGTGCACGCGGCGCTGTCCGACCTCAAGCTGCTGGCCGCCGGCCTCGACGGCGTGGCGGGCCGCAAGATCAGCTTCGACCTGGCCGACCTGCGCGGCTATGCCTACTACAGCGGCATGCGCTTCGGCATCTACGTGCCGGGCGCGGCCGATTCGCTGGTGCGCGGCGGCCGCTACGACGAGGTGGGGGCCGTGTTCGGCCGCAACCGTCCGGCGGTCGGCTTCAGCCTCGACGTGCGCGAGCTGGTCGGCGTGCTGCCGAAGCGTCCGTTGCGCGCGGCGATCCGCGCGCCCTGGAGCGACGAAACCGGCCTGCGCCAGGCCATCGCCGGGCTGCGCAAGGCCGGCGAAACCGTGGTGTGCGTGCTGCCGGGCCATGGCAGCGAAATCGATGAGTTCCACTGCGACCGCGAGCTCATCGAGCAGTCCGGCCAGTGGCAAGTCCGAACGATCTGAATTTTTAGCAATGGAACGAGCATGAGCGTAACCACCGGAAGAAACGTGGTCGTCGTCGGCACCCAGTGGGGCGACGAGGGCAAAGGCAAGCTGGTCGACTGGCTGACCGAGAGCGCCCAGGGCGTGGTCCGCTTCCAGGGCGGCCACAACGCGGGCCACACGCTCGTGATCAACGGCGTGAAGACCGCGCTGCACCTGATCCCCAGCGGCATCATGCGTCCCGGCGTGAAGTGCTACATCGGCAACGGCGTGGTGCTGTCGGCGGCCAAGCTGTTCGAGGAGATCGAAGGGCTCGAGAAGGCCGGCGTGGAAGTGCGTTCGCGCCTGCGCATCAGCGAGGCCTGCCGCGGCATCGGCCCGGCCTACGAAGACAAGATCGCGCGCCGCGCGCTGCGCGTGCAGGACCTCAAGCACCCCGAGCGCTTCGCGGCCAAGCTGCGCGTGCTGCTCGACCTGCACAACCACGTGCTGGTCGAGGTGCTGGGCGCCACCGCGATCGACTTCGACACCGTGTTCGACGAGGCCATGCGGCATGCCGCGCTGCTCAAGCCGATGATGGCCGACGTCTCGCGCGAACTGAACGACGCCCACCGCGACGGCGCCAACCTGCTGTTCGAAGGCGCGCAGGGCACGCTGCTCGACGTCGACCACGGCACCTACCCCTACGTCACCTCGAGCAACTGCGTGGCCGGCAACGCCGCCGCCGGCTCGGGCGTGGGCCCGGGCATGCTGCACTACATCCTCGGCATCACCAAGGCCTACTGCACGCGCGTGGGCGGCGGTCCGTTCCCGACCGAGCTCGACTGGGCCACGCCAGGTACCCCCGGCTATCACATGAGCACCGTGGGCGCCGAGAAGGGCGTGACCACCGGCCGCAGCCGCCGTTGCGGCTGGTTCGATGCCGCGCTGCTCAAGCGCTCGGCGCAGGTCAACGGCCTGTCGGGCCTGTGCATCACCAAGCTCGACGTGCTCGACGGCCTCGAGAAGCTCGAGCTGTGCACCGGCTACGAGCTCGATGGCGAGACCACCGACATCCTGCCGATGGGCGCCGACGAGATCGAGCGCTGCACCCCGATCTACGAAACCCTCGAAGGCTGGAGCGAAAGCACGGTCGGCGTGACGCAGTACGACAAGCTGCCGGTCAACGCGCGCCTCTACCTGCAGCGCATCGAGCAGGTCACCGGCGTGCCGATCCACATGGTGTCGACCAGCCCCGACCGCGATCACACGATCATGATGCGCCACCCCTATCTGGCCGACTGATCCCCCGGTTCGACAACAACCCCAAAAAAGAAGCCCCCTGCGCCCGCTGACCCGGGCGACATCCGCTATTCATCCAGGAGCCCATCCCCCATGTTGACCGAAGACGGCAAGCACCTCTACGTGAGCTACGACGAGTACCACAACCTGATCGAGAAGCTCGCGATCAAGGTGCACCAGTCGGGTTGGGAGTTCGACACCATCCTGTGCCTCGCCCGTGGCGGCATGCGCCCGGGCGACGTGCTGTCGCGCATCTTCGACAAGCCGCTGGCGATCATGTCGACCAGTTCCTACCGGGCCGATGCCGGCACCATCCAGGGCCACCTCGACATCGCGCGCTACATCACCACGCCCAAGGGCGAGATCGCCGGCAAGGTGCTGCTGGTCGACGACCTGGCCGACTCGGGCCACACGCTGCATGCGGTGATCAACATGCTGCGCAACAACTACGCGCCGATCACCGAGCTGCGCAGCGCGGTGCTGTGGACCAAGGCGCTCTCGACCTTCACGCCCGACTACTCGGTGGAGTTCCTGCAGACCAATCCGTGGATCCACCAGCCCTTCGAAGGCTACGACTCGCTGCGGCCCGAGAAGCTGATCGAGAAGTGGTCGGTCTGAGGCCTGCCTCTGATCTCGACCAGAGTTTGACGCCCCGGCTTGCCGGGGCGTTTTTCATGGCGCGGCCTCAGCAGGCGCCGCTGCCGTTCTCGAACATCGCCGTGTAGCGCCGCTGCATCTCCTCGGGCGACAGCTTCTCGATGCTGTGGCCCACGTTCCAGCGGTGGCCGAAGGGATCGCGGAACACGCCCGAGCGCTCGCCGTAGAAGCGGTCCTCGGTCGGCATCTCGAGCGTGGCGCCGGCCGCCACCGCGCGCGCGACCACCGTGTCGGCATCGTCCACGTGCAGGTGCAGGGTGACCGCGCTGCCGCCCAGCGTCTTCGCGCTCGGGATGCCGTACTCGGGGTATTCGTCCGAGATCATCAGGATCGCGCCGTTGTGGAAGTCGAGCTCGACGTGGCCGATGCGGCCGCTGGGCTCGACCAGCCGGAAGATCTCCTTGACCTGGAAGACCTCGCAGTAGAAGTCGACCGCGGCCTTGGCATCGTGGACGCAGATGTAGGGGAAGAGCTCGTGGATCGCCATGGGGTGCCTCTCGTCGTGGTTCGTGGAAGAAATCGCGTGTCGGCGCCGATTCTGGAAGGCTTCAACGCGGCCGTCTTGAACGAATTTGACCGGGGGCGTTCGCGGGCGCCGCCACATGGCGCGGCGACGTGGCGCCCGTGCGCCGCCAGGCCTGCGGCGCCATGCCCGCGAGCGCCGAGAACTCGCGGCTCAGGTGCGCCTGGTCGGCATAGCCGGCCTCGACCGCGATCTCGGCCCAGGGCCGCGCCGGATCGGCCGCCAGCGCCAGCGCGCGGTCGAAGCGCATCACGCGCGCGTACTCCTTGGGCGTGAGCCCGATGGCGCCGCGGAACAGCGCGATGAAGCGCCGGTGGCTGTAGCCGCTGTCGGCCACCAGCGCACCGATGGCCGGGTTCTCGCCCGCGAGCGGCCCGAGCGCCGCCGCGATCGCCGGATGCAGCCCGCGCAGGCCGGCGCGCAGCGCGAGCGCCAGCCGCGCCGACAGCATCGCTTCGAACAACGCGAGCTGGCGCGCCAGGTCGGCCTCGGCATGCAGCCGCTCGAGCGCATCCGCCACTTCGGGCGCGCCCCAGAGCGCGTCGAGCGGCGTGTGCTGGCCCGACAACGCGTCCTCGGGCGCGCCCAGCAGCGCGCGCGCCGCGCCGGGCTGCAGCTGGGCGCCGACCGAGCGCGTGGCCACCGAGACGTCGCGCAGGTAGAAGCTGCTGCGCGCGCCGCCGACGATGGCATGGCCGCAGGTGTGCCCCTCGGTGTCGGCCGCGTGGTCGAACAGCCTGAGCGGCGGCCCCGAGAGCCGGAACACCAGGTGCATGCCGCCCGTGGGCAGCACATGCTCGCGCGCGCCGGGGCGTTCGACCCCAGTGCCCTCGGCGCCGGGCGCCCAGGCCCAGACCTGCCGCACGAAGGGCCGCAGGTGCGGCACGGGCGCGCGCGTCAGTTGCCGCATCTCAGGCCTGGGCTTCCGCGTGCAGCGCGTAGACCGGGTCGGGCCAACGCTGGGGCGTCATGCCGGCGAGTTGCGCCGCCAGCTGCTCGACGAAGCGCATGTCGACGTCGGGAGGCACGCTGGCCGGCCCGCGGCCGAAGGCCTCGCGCAGGCGGCGCACCGCGTTGGCGGTGCCACGCAGCACGCCCTCGGGTTGGCCGGACTGCTCGAAGACCAGCACGTTGGCCAGCAGGTGGAGGAACGAGGCCACCACGGTCGCCTCCGTGCGCTGCCTGCCGTCCAGCGCCGCCATCACCAGCTCGAGCCAGTCGACCACCTCCTGCGGAATGCCTTGGGCCCCCAGCGCGGCATAGCTGGTCGGCCAGGCGCTGGCCGGTGTCTTGCGCAGCCAGGCGCCGAGCGCGCGCGGCGTGCCCGCCGGGGCCATCGCCGCAGCCTCGGCCGCGGAGTTCGCCTGCATCTTCATCAGGCGCCCGGGCGCGCCGCCGGCGGCCGCCGCTACCGGCAGGCCGCGCGTGCGCATCAGCATCGGCGCCGACGCCGGTGCGGCGAGCATGGCGTCGAACTGCACGGAGCCGGTGCCGCCCCAGCCGGCCGGCACCATCTGCGCCACCTTGCGCAGCTCGGGCATGTCGGTCGCGCGCTCGCCCTCGGCGCGTTCGACCACGAGCAGGTAGTTGGTGAGGTCTGTCACGAGCTGGTAGGCCACGGCGAGGCGGCGGGCTTGCGCCACGTCCTCCGTGCCGAGTTCGGCCACGCGTGCGTGCGCGGCGATCCGGCCGAGCGCGTCGATCGGTTCGGCCACGGCATTCACGCGCGCGCTGCCGATCGCTTCCTCGGCCGCGTCGCCCTGCGCGCGCACGCCGAGCAGCCGCACCTCGCCCTCGGGCGGCGCGTCGAACAGCGCGAACACGTTCACCGTGTCGGCGCCGAAGGCCGAGCGCGGCAGGGCGGAGGTCCACCGTGGTTGCGCGCCGCCCGGCCATTCGACGCGCAGCGCATCGAGCCGCGGCGAACGCAGGCGCGCGAACATGCGCAACACGGCCGGCTCGACCGCCTCGCCGGGCGCGACGAAATCGCAGGCCCCGCCCGTGGCCTCGGCCAGGCGCCGCAGGTGGCTCTCGGCCGGGCTGCTGCCGATGCCGACCACGAACACGCGGTGCCCCGAGGCACGGGCCGATTCGACCGTCGCGTCGATGGCGCTGATCTCGCCGTCGGTGACCACCAGCACGTCGCTCGACGCGCCGGCGCCCAGCGCGAAGGTGGAGGCCAGCGCGCTTTCCATCTCGGTGCCGCCCAGGTCGGCCCGCAGTGCGCCGATCCAGCGCTGCGCGGCCAGGCGCGTGACCTCGGTGAGCTGCCACAGGCCGCGCGAACGGTGCTCGACCGTGGTGCCGAAGCGCGAGAGCGAGAAGCGGTCGCCCGCGCCCATCCGCGAGACGATCGATTGCAGCGCGCGCCGCGCGGCATCGATGCTGTCGCCGGCCATCGAGCCCGAGCAGTCGACGAGCAACTGCACGTCGGTGGTGGCCGGGCCGCGCGCCGGCACCCGCGGGCAGAAGCTCGCGAGCGCGACGATGCCGCCGGGCGCGACATCGTCGGGCGCCGCCACGGCCACCGAGGCGTGCGCGAGCTGGTCGACCACCAGCACGAAGTCGCGGTCGAGCGCGCCGCGGCGCGCCAGCGACACCTGCAGCAGGCCGCTCTCGGGCCGCATCGCCACGCCCACCGGATGGCTGGGCGAGGCCACGCGCGCTCGTGCCAGTTCGCCATGCAGGCGCAGTTCGATGTCGAAGGGGTAGGCCGCCACCGCGCTGTGCTCGGGCGCCTGGTGCGGCCGCAGCCCGCCGTCGGCGATCGGGTCGCCATAGCGCGGCGCGATCACCGTCGGGATCAGTAGGCGCAGGCCCTGCTGCTCGAAGGCCAGGGTCTGCGCATAGCGCAGGGTGACCACGCAGGCCTCCTGCGCCGCGAGGTTGCCGAGGTTCAGCGTGTAGCTGCGGTCGTGGTTCTTCTCCAGCATGATGGCCGCGTGGCCCTCGGCCAAAGCGCCTTCGTAGGCCGCCTCGGCCTCGGCCTTCTCGACCACCGTGCCGCACAGACGCCGCTCGCCGAGCTGGACGTCGACGCCCAGCAGCACCGCGCCCCACGGCAGCGGAAAGCCGTAGACCACCTCGACGTTCGAGGCGCTCGGGTTGCGGAAGCGCTGCTCGACCGTCATCTCGAGCAGCACGCCGCGCAGGTCGCCGCTGGCCTTCACGCCTTCGAGCAGCATGCTGTCGCCGTTCGCGGTCGTCATGCGTGCATGTTCCTGATAGCTCATGGGATGTCCCTTTCCTGTGTCTTCAGTTCTTCTTCGGAGCGTCGGCGGCGGGGCCGTCGACGGGGGAGGGGGCGCAAGCCGCCGCGAAGGCCGTCATCACGCCCTGGATGAAACCGCGCACCTGCTCCGGCGACAGCCCGGCCCGGCCGGGTTCGATCACCACCTCGACGCCGTCGGCCACCGTCAGGTGGCTGCGCACCTCCACCGAGCCGGCCACGCGCGGGCGCGCCGGCACCGGCGCCTCCCGGCCCTGCAGCAGCTCGCGGATGCGCTCGAGCGAGACGCCGGCCGCCGTCCACTTCTTGATGAGCAGCAACTGTTCGAGGTGCCGCGCGCCATAGCGCGCCGCCCGCGTCTCGCCCTCGGGCCGGTCGACGATGCCGATCTGCACGTAGTAGCGCACCGTGCGTGGCGGCAGGTCGGCCAGCACGCACAGGTCCGCGAGCGCATAGGAAGCCGCCGGGGAGGGTGGGTTCGATTTCATACACTTAATTTAAACACAAGAACTGTTTTTATAAAAGCACACGAAAGCCCGGCCCATGGGGGCGCGCTAGCATCGACCGCATGAGCAAGCCTTCCACGACCCTGATCCACCACCCCTACGTGCCGCCCGCCACCTTCGACGCGCCCCAGCCCGGCGTCTACAAGGCCTCGACGGTGTTCTTCGCCGACGTGGCCGCGATGCGCGCGCGCGACTGGAAGACCAAGGCCGGCTACACCTACGGCCTGCACGGCACGCCCACCACCTTCACGCTCGAGGAGCGCCTGGCCACCCTCGAGGGCGGCACCGAATGCCTGCTGGTGCCCAGCGGCCTGGCGGCGATCTCGCTCGTCGCCTTCGCCTTCCTCAAGACCGGCGACGAGGTGCTGATCCCCGACAACGCCTACGGCCCCAACAAGGCGCTGGCCGCCGGCGAGCTCGCGAACTTCGGCATCGGGTACCGCCTGTACGACGCGATGAACCCCGAGGACCTCGCGGCGAAGATCTCGCCGCGCACGAAGCTGGTGTGGCTCGAGGCCGCGGGCTCGGTGACGATGGAGTTCCCGGACCTGCCCGCGCTCGCGGCCGCCTGCCGCGCGCGCGGCGTGCTCAGCGCGCTCGACAACACCTGGGGCGCGGGCCTGGCCTTCGCGCCCTTCGACTTCAACGGCAGCGGGCAGGGCGTCGACATCTCGGTGCACGCGCTCACCAAGTACCCGAGCGGCGGCGGCGACGTGCTCATGGGCAGCGTGGTCACGCGCGACGAGCGGCTGCACCGCGCGCTCAAGCTCACCCACATGCGCATCGGCTTCGGCGTGGGCGTGGGCGATGTAGAGACGCTGCTGCGCTCGCTGCCGAGCATCGGGCTGCGCTATGCGGCGCACGACCGCGCGGCGCGCGAGCTCGCGCGCTGGCTCACCGACCGCGACGAGGTCGCGCAGGTGCTGCATCCGGCGATCGAGAGCTCGCCCGGCCACCGCCACTGGCGCGCGCTGTGCGGCGAGGCCGACCTCGCGGCGGGCCTGTTCTCGATCGTCTTCGACGAGCGCTACGGCACCGAGCAGGTCGACCGCTTCTGCGACAGCCTCGAACTGTTCCGCCTCGGCTATTCGTGGGGCGGCCCGATCAGCCTGGTGGTGCCCTACGACATCGGCCTGATGCGCGACCCGGACGTGGCGCCCTGGCCCTACAAGGGCACGCTGGTGCGCTTCTCGATCGGCCTGGAGGACGTGGACGACCTGCGCGCCGACCTGCAGCAGGCACTCGCGCGCATGGCCTGAGCGGGCCTTGCCGGAGGCGCGCCGGATATCGCTTACAGTACCCCGACGCGCAGTCGTCCGACTGCTTCGCCTGAAGGAGAGATCAGTGGCAACACCGAATTACGGTTACGAGAAGCGGCAGAAAGAGCTGGCTCGCAAGAAGAAGAAGGAAGAAAAGCTCCGCGAAAAGGCGAACCGCAAGCTTTCCCCGAGCAGCGACGGCCTGGCACCGGGCGATCCGGAAGACGACGTGGCCTCGCTCGAACGCGATCCGCCGACCGTTCCCGAACTGCCGACCAAGAACGGTTGAACGCTGCACCGTCCGGATTCTTTCCGTTCTGAATGACGAAGCCGCTGGGGGCCTGTCGGTCCCGCAGCGGCTTTTTGTTGGCGCGCGATCGGTGAAGAGGGCGGTCCTACTTCGCGGCGAGCAGCTTGCGCAGTTCGGGCCAGACGTTGTCGAGCAGTTGCGGCTGCGCCGCCGCGGTCGGATGGATGCGGTCGGCCTGGAACAGCGACATCGCATTCGGCGCATCGGCCACGCCCTTGAGCAGGAAGGGCACCAGCGCCGACCTGGTGGTGGACGCCACCTTGGCGAACACCGCCTCGAAGCGCCGCGTGTAGTCACCGCCGTAGTTGGGCGGCACCTGAATGCCCACGATCAGCACCTTGGCGCCCGCGGCCTGCGCGGACTGCGTGATCTGCAGCAGGTTGGCCTCGGTGTCCGTGAGCGGCAGGCCGCGCAGCGCGTCGTTGGCGCCGAGCTCGAGCACCACGTGGCTGGGCTTGTGCTGCGCCAGCAGCGCCGCGAAGCGCGCGCGCCCGCCCGAGCTGGTGTCGCCGCTGATGCTGGCGTTGACCACGGTGGCGTCGATCTTCTGCTGCGCGAGGCGCTTCTCGAGCAGCGGCACCCAGCCTTCGCCGCGCTTCAGGCCGTACTCGGCGCTCAGCGAATCGCCGAGCACCAGGATCACCGGCTTGCGCGCGGCGGCGCCCTGCGCCATCGCCCCACGCCATGGCCCGGAACTGCCGAGCGCGGCAGTGGTCAAGATAAAGTCACGTCGATTCAAAACCAAAGCCTTTCCATGTCCCAACCCCCGTCCAATGCGATTGTCGCCGTCGAGCATGTGTTCAAGTCCGTCACCGACTCGACCGGTACCCTGGACATTCTGCAGGACATCGATTTCACCCTCGGGGCACGGGAAACCGCGGCCATCGTGGGGGCCTCGGGGTCGGGCAAGAGCACCTTGCTGTCGATCGTCGCCGGGCTCGACACGCCCACGCGCGGCACGGTGAAGCTGGCCGGCGACGACATCTTCGCCATCGACGAGGACGAACGCGCCGCGCTGCGCGCGCAGCGCGTGGGCTTCGTGTTCCAGAGCTTCCAGCTGCTGGGCAACCTCAGCGCCCTCGAGAACGTGATGCTGCCGCTGGAGCTGGCCAACCGCAAGGATGCCCGCAAGGCCGCGACCGAGATGCTGGGCCGCGTCGGCCTGGGCCAGCGGCTCAATCACTATCCCAAGGTGCTGTCGGGCGGCGAGCAGCAGCGCGTGGCGCTGGCGCGGGCCTTCGTGGTGCAGCCGGCCTTGCTGCTGGCCGACGAGCCCACGGGCAGCCTCGACTTTGCCACCGGCGAGCAGGTGATGCGGCTGATGTTCGACCTCAACCGCGAGCTTGGCACCACCCTCGTGCTGGTGACGCACGACCGCGGCATCGCGGCGCAGTGCGAGCGCCGCATCATGATCGAGGCCGGGCGCGTGGTCCTCAACGAGAGGACGGCCGACACGACGGCCTGAGGGCTTCGGGTACAACCGGGCCTGCAGGAGGAGATTCCAGATGCAGGACGAGCTACCCCCCGATGCCCGACTCGCGCTGCAGCGCGGCAACCTGATCGAGGCCATCAAGATCGTGCGCGACCGCACCGGCCTCGGCCTCAAGGAGTCCAAGGAACTGGTCGAGCGGCATGCCAACGCGGTGGAGGACGAACCCGCGCCCGAGACCGACGAATGGAACCGGCTCTTGAGCGGCGGCGCGCAGGGCCTGCCGGCCGAAGCGGTCGCCGCGCTCGCGCGGGGCCGCAAGGTCGAGGCGGTGAAGATCGTGCGCGAGGCCACCGGCCTCGGCCTGGCCGAATCGCTGAAGCGGGTCGACGAGCACCTGCATAGCCAGCGCGGCCAGTCCGCGCCGCACGGTGCCTTCGACCCGATGGCCGAGCCCGGTCGCGTGCCTTCGGGCGGCGGCGTCAGGTTGCTGGCGATCGTGCTGATGATCGCCTTGGTGGCCACGGCATTCTTCTTCATGAGTGCCTGAGCCCGATGATCGTTCCACAGTTCTGGGCCGAAGGCCGCATCCAGCAACGCATCGACGGCCGCCAGCTCACGGTGCGCCGTTTCGGCTGGTCCGACGACAGCCCCGTGGCCGCGCAGGCCCATGCCGACCAGCGCACGCGCGAGGCCTTCGAGCGCATCGCCGCCGGCGAGACGCTCGTGCGCCGCGAGCGCAAGGTGGCCTACAACGGCGCCGACGGCATGCCGATCCGCGAGGAGATCGTCGAGCGCCACGGCGAGGACATCGTCACGCGCAACGGCTATGGCGCGCGCTGCCTCAATACGCCCGACGTGCTGTTCGTCGACGTGGATTTCGACGACCCGCGGCATGCCAGCGGCCGCGGGCTCACCGTCATCGGCGCGGCACTCATCGGCGCGGTGGTCGCGGGCTATGCCAGCAAGTCGTGGGTGCTGGCCGTGGTGGCGGCCGTCCTCGTGGCGGCCTTCGGCTTCTGGCGCGTGCGCCTCGAAGGGCTGCGGCTGAGCGAACCCGAGGCCGATCCGCTCGCGGCCGTGCGTGCGCGCATCGAGCGCTTCGTCCACCAGCATCCCGACTGGCACCTGCGCCTGTACCGCACCCCCGCGGGCCTGCGCGCGCTCGCCATGCACGACGTCTTCGCGCCGTCCGATGCCGCCGTCGCCGACGTGTTCCAGACCCTGGGCGCCGACAAGGTCTATGCGCGCATGTGCCGCAACCAGAACTGCTTTCGCGCGCGCGTGAGCGCCAAGCCCTGGCGCATCGGCATCGGCGATCCGATGCGGCCGCGCCCCGGTGTCTGGCCGGTGGCGCCCGAGCGGCTCGCGCAACGCGAGGCCTGGGTGGCGCGCTACGAGCAGATGGCCGACCGCTTCGCGGCCTGCGAGTACCTCGAGAGCGTGGGCGACGCGCAGCGCGTGCATCCGCGCGCGCTCGCGGTGCAGCAGTTGCACGACGGGCTGGCGCAGGCGCGCGCCGGCCTGCCGCTGGCCTGAAGCCGGGCTAAGGCGGGCGGGGGCGGCCTCCCTCGATAATCGCCGCATGTCTTCTCCCAAAGTGATCTTCGGCTTCCATGCCGTGGGCGTGCGCATCAAGACCGCCCCCAAGTCCGTGCTCGAGGTGCTGTTCGACGCCAGCCGGCGCGATGCGCGCATGAAACAGTTCATGGCGCGGGCCCAGGATGCCGGCGTGCGGCTGGTCGAGGCCGACGGCGCGCGGCTCGCCAAGCTCAGCGGCAGTCATGGCCACCAGGGCGTGGTGGCGCGCGTGGAGCCGGCGGCGCAGATCCATTCGCTCGACGAACTGCTCGAAGGCCTGGAGGAGGCCGGTACCGTGCCGCTCTTGCTGGTGCTCGACGGCGTGACCGATCCGCACAACCTCGGCGCCTGCCTGCGCGTGGCCGACGGCGCCGGCGCCCATGCGGTGATCGCGCCCAAGGACCATGCGGCCGGCATCAACGCCACCGTGGCCAAGGTGGCCAGCGGCGCGGCCGAGACGGTGCCTTATTTCATGGTGACCAACCTCGCGCGCACGCTCAACGAACTCAAGGAGCGCAGCATCTGGTGCGTGGGCACCAGCGACGACGCGCCCGGCACCATCTACCAGAGCGACTTCAAGCGCCCGCTGGCGCTGGTGCTCGGTGCCGAAGGCGAGGGCATGCGCCAGCTCACGCGCAAGACCTGCGACGAGCTGGTCAGCATCCCGATGGCGGGCGCGGTCGAGAGCCTGAACGTCTCGGTCGCCAGCGGCGTGTGCCTCTACGAGGCGACGCGCCAGCGCGGCGCCTGAGCGCCGCGCCGCGGCCTCACTGCGACGGATCCTTGCCGCGGGTTCGGCCCACCGCGCTGAAGATGCCGATGCCCAGCAGGATCAGCGAACCGATGCCGATGTAGAGCGTGGGCACGCCGGCCACCGAGGCGCCCCAGATCAGGCCGGCCATGAAGATCAGAAAACCGATCATGTAGAGCGCGAACGACATGCGTGTTCCTCCGAAGCTGTGATGTCTCGCAGTATCTGGAGCGCGCCTGCCGCCCGCACCGGCCGGTGCCGCCAGCGGCTGTGGGAGCGGGCCTACTGGGGGCGCAGGTCCTGGTCGGCCGCCAGCAGGTAGCGGCAGCCGCCATCGCCTAGCGCCTGGAACACCAGCGCCCGGTCGACCCCGAAATCCAGGCAGTCGCCCGGTGCGAGCCGGAAGCGCTCCTCGCCGTAGTCGACCTGCAACTCGCCCTCGAGCAGCCACAGGCATTGCCGGTACGGCTTGCCGCTCCAGCGCGGATAGGCGACCTGCGCCGCGCGCGGCAGCTCGACCTCGACCAGCTCGATGCCGCCGGCCGCGCCGCGCTCGAGCACCTGCCGCCGCAGGTAGCCCGCGCCGGGGTCGCGCCACACCGCCTGCGTGGCGCGGGGGCGCAGCCGCTGCGTCTCGCGGCCCTCGTCCTGCGTCAGCAGCTGCGCCAGCGGCACGCCCAGCCCCGCCGCCAGCCGGCCCAGCAGCACGGCCGTGGGGCTGCTCTGCGCGCGCTCGACCTTGGAGATCATGGCCTTGCTCACGCCCGAGCGCTCGGCCAGTTCCGACAGGCTCAGGCCCTGGGTCTGACGCAGCGCCAGCAGCCGGTGGGCGATCAGCGCGTCGATGGGTTCGGCGGCTTCCGGAATCGGAGGGGATGCATCGTTTCTCATAAGAGACTATTATTCTCCTATAGTAAACAACCGCGCAATCTGCGAAGGACTCCCATGCGCCTGATCCCCTGCACCGAGGAAGCCCACGCCGGCACCATCCTCGCGATCCTCAACGACGCCATCGTCACCTCGACCGCGCTCTACGACTACAAACCGCGGACGCCCGAACAGATGGCCGGCTGGTTCGCCACCAAGCGCGCCAACGGCTTCCCGGTGATCGGCGCGGTGGACGACGACGGCCGGCTCATGGGTTTCGCGAGCTACGGCAGCTTCCGCGCCTTCCCCGCCTACAAGTACACGGTCGAGCACTCGGTGTACGTCGATGCCGCCGACCGCGGCAAGGGCCTGGGCCGCACCCTGCTCGAGGCGATCGTGGCCGAGGCGCAGGCGCGCGAGGTGCACGTGCTGGTCGGCGCGATCGATGCCCAGAACGCCGGCAGCATCGCGCTGCACGAGCGCCTGGGCTTCGAGCACGCGGGCACGGTGCGGCAGGCGGGCTTCAAGTTCGGCCGCTGGCTCGACGTGGCCTTCTACCAGCGCATCCTGGCCACGCCCGCCGAGCCGGTCGACGGCTGAGCGCTAGTTCACGGCCCAGAAGCGCATCACGACCTCGGCCGGCCGGCGCACGCCGGCGCCGAGGAACAGCCGCTCGGCGATCCAGGCCAGCGCGGGCGAGGCGGTCTCGAAATGCGGCGTGCAGCGGAAATACACCTGCGCCGGATCGACCGGCTCGCCGCGCAGCAGCCGCGCCATGGTCTCGCGCGAGGCGCTGCGGATCGCGTGGTTCTGCACGTAGACGAGGTCGCCCGCATCGGTCTCGAGGCCGTAGCGCGCATCGAGCACCGAGAGGGTCTCGCCCACGATCAGCTGGAAGTCGCTGCCGCCCGGCAGCACGCGCGCGGTCCAGCCATGGCCTTGCGCCTGGCCGCCGGTGATCGGCACCACGCGGCGCAGGCCGCCCGGCCCCTGGCCCAGCACCTGGGGTGCGCCGACCTCCACGCGCAGGTTGGCGAAGTGTTCGAGCGAAGGCGCCGCGATGGCGTCGAAGTCGCTCATGGCTCAGGCCGCCGCCTTGCCTTCTTCCTCGCTCGCGCGGTCGAGCATCGCGATCGTGCCCGCGTCGAGCTTGAGCTGGGTGGCGGTCACCAGTTCGTCGAGCTGGGCGATCGAGGTCGCGCTCGCGATCGGCGCCGTCACCGAGGGCCGCGCGATCTGCCAGGCGATCGCGACCTGGCCCGGCTTCGCGTTGTACTGCTGGGCCACCTTGTCGAGCGCCTCGAGGATGCGCAGCCCGCGCGGGTTGAGGTACTTCTTGGTGGTACTGGCGCCGCGCGCGCTCTTGGCCGCGTCGGCCTCGGTGCGGTACTTGCCGGTGAGGAAGCCGGCGGCCAGCGCATAGAAGTTGATCACGCCGACCTCGCGCTTCAGGCACAGCGGCTCGAGATCGTCCTCGAACACGGCGCGGTCGTAGAGGTTGTACAGCGGCTGCAGGCTCTCGTAGCGCGCGATGCCCAGGCGCTCGGAGACGTCGAGCGCCTCGGCCAGCCGCGGCGCGGTGAAGTTCGAGGCGCCGATGGCGCGCACCTTGCCGGCCTTCACGAGGTCGTCGAAGGCACCCAGCGTGTCCTCGAGCGGCGTGTTGGCGTCGTCGTCGTGCGACTGGTAGAGGTCGATGTAGTCGGTCTGCAGGCGCTTGAGCGAGGCCTCGACCGCCTCGCGGATGTAGGCCGGCGAGAGCCCGACCTTGCCTTCGCCCATCGACTTGCCGAGCTTGGTGGCCAGCACCACGCGGCTGCGCTTGCCGCTCTGCTTGAGCCACTTGCCGATGATGGTCTCGGACTCGCCGCCGCTGTGGCCCGGCACCCAGTACGAGTAGACGTCGGCGGTGTCGACGAAGTTGAAGCCGGCATCGAGCCAGGCATCGAGCAGCTTGAACGAGGCGGCCTCGTCGACGGTCCAGCCGAACACGTTGCCGCCGAAGGCGAGCGGGGACACCTGGAGGCCGGAGCGGCCGAGGGGGCGAAGTTGCGACATGGGAAAGCTCCTGAGGAAAGAGGGAGGAGGAAGGGGCGAAGGTCAGACGAAACCGATGGCGCCGAGCACCGCGCCGGCGCCCAGCAGCCACAGCAGATGGATGCGCGTGCGCCAGACGACGAGCGCGGCCACGCCGGTCAGGAGCCACAGGTGCCAGGCCGGCGCATCGCCCACGTGGTTGCCGGCGGCCAGCACCCAGCCGGTGGCGATCAAGAGGCCCACCACCACGGGTGCCATGCCCTGCTTGAAGGCGCGCACGCCGCGGCGGGTGCGGTTGCGGTGGCCCCAGCGGGTGGCGAAGTAGGTGAGGGTGGTGCTCGGCAGCATGATGCCGACCATGGTCACGGCCAGCCCGAACAGGCCGAGCAGCCAGGCCGAGGGCCCGGCGCCGATGCCGCCGCCCGCGTTGAGTCCGACGTTCCAGCCCATGAGGCCGACGAACAGCACGTTGGGCCCGGGCGCGGCCTGCGCGATGGCGACCGAGGAGGTGAACTGCGCATCGGTGAGCCAGCCGTGCTGGGCCACCAGGTAGCGGTGCATGTCGGGCACGGTGGTGATGGCGCCGCTGATCGAGAGCATCGACAGCAGCATGTACTGGCCGAACAGCGCCAGCCAGTCGTGCCAGTGCATGACGATGTTCATTGAAGTACCTCCGTGCTTCGCACTGCGGTGCGAGCTTGCTTGGGGCGGCCCGGCGCGGCGTTCATGGCTCGATCCTCTTCCAGGTCCAGCCGCAGGCGACGCCGCCGAGCACCAGCAGCACCCAGCCCAGCGGGACGCGCGCCCAGGCGATGGCGCCGAACACCAGCGCCACGAACACCAGGCAGGTGGCGAAGCCCAGCGGATGCTTGCGCAACTGCGGGATCAGCTTGATGCCGGTGGCCGCGATCAGCCCGCCCGACACCGCGCCCATGCCGCGCAGCGCGCCCGCGACCTGCGGGTTGCCCGCGTAGTGCGCGTAGAGCACCGCGAGCGCGAGGATCACGAACAGCGGCACCGTGAGCATGCCGGCCACCGCTGCCACGGCGCCGCGCAGCCCGAAGTAGCGGTCGCCGATCATCAGCGCGAGGTTGATCACGTTGGGCCCCGGCATCACCTGGGCCACGGCCCAGTCCTCGAGGAACTGCTCGGGCGTGAGCCACTTCTTCTTCTCGACCATCTCGCGCTGCACGATCGCCAGCACGCCGCCGAAGCCCTGCAGCGCCAGCAGGGTGAAGGACACGAAGAGGTCGCGCGGCGACTGGGGATGCGCGGGGGGAGACGGTTGCATGGCGCAGCGATTATCGTAGGCGGACGGCAAGATGCCGGGCGTCGCACCGACAGGACGGCGCCACCACCGACAGGAGACTCCAACGCCATGCACCTTCGCGCCCTTTTCGATCTCTGCCGTCGCGCCGTCGCTTCCTGGTCCAACGACTACGCCCCGAGCATGGGCGCCGCGCTCGCCTACTACACCGTGTTCTCGATCGCGCCGCTGCTTCTGATCGTGATCGCCGTCGCCGGGCTGGTGTTCGGGCAGGAGGCCGCGCGCGGCGAGATCCTCGCGCAGCTCTCGGGGCTGATGGGCGAGCAGGGCGCGGCCGCGGTGCAGAGCATGCTGCAGGCGGTCAACAAGCCGCGCGAGGGCATCGTCGCCACCCTGATCGGCATCGCGCTGCTGGTGGTCGGCGCCACCACCGTGTTCGGCGAGCTGCAGGACGCGCTCGACCGCATCTGGCGCGCCCCCGCGCGTGCCAAGAGCAGCGGCATCTTCAACCTGCTGCGCGTGCGACTGCTGTCCTTCAGCATGGTGATGGGCATCGGCTTCCTGCTGATGGTGTCGCTGGTGGCGAGTGCCGCGCTGGCCGCGCTCGGCAAGTGGTGGTCGCCGATGTTCGGCGCCTGGGAGACGCTGGCCCAGTGGGTCAACTTCGGCTTCAGCTTCGCGATGGTCACCGTGATCTTCGCGATGATCTACAAGATCATGCCGCGCGCGAAGGTGCAGTGGCGCGACGTGTGGGTGGGCGCGGCGGTGACGGCGCTGCTGTTCACCGTCGGCAAGCACCTGATCGGCCTGTACATCGGCAAGAGCAGCGTGGCCTCGGGCTACGGCGCCGCGGGTTCGCTGGTGGTGGTGCTGGTGTGGGTCTACTACTCGGCGCAGATCTTCCTGCTGGGCGCCGAGTTCACCTGGGTCTATGCGCGCAGCTACGGCTCGCTCAAGCATTCCGACGTCGGCATCGGCAAGGGCAAGGACGACCACGTGCCGGCGCGCACGCGCTCGGGCGGCGATCTCTGAACGCGCTCAGCCCTTGAAGCCGCCCTCGGCGAGAAACTTCTCTTCCTCGGGCGTGCTCGCTCGGCCCAGCATCCGGTTGCGGTGCGGAAAGCGGCCGAAGCGCGCCACGATGTCCCGGTGCAGCACCGCGAAGCGCAGGGTGTTGGCATCGAGCGCGCCGCAGTGCACGACCGAGCGCTCCTGCTCGGCCAGCACCTCGGAGTGCATGAAGGGCATGTAGAAAAAAGGCCGCAGCACCTCTTCGAGCTGGCGATCGAAGCCGGCCTCGACCGCATGGTGCGCGACGGCCAGCGCCTTGCCGTCGGTGGCCAGCATGTGGGCGTTGTCGCGCCAGGCGTTGCGCGGCAGCTGGTCGAGCAGCACCAGCAGCGCGAGCGTGCCTTCGGCATCGTTCATCCAGTCGTCGAGCTCGCCGCGCGCGGCGGCGTGGTGGGCTTCGACGAAGCGGCCGGCGAACGCGGCATCGAAGGCCTCGTCCTTGGCGAACCAGCGCTTGGGGCCGGCCTCGCGCCAGAACTGCACCACATCGTGCGCCGAGGGCAGGGTGGAAGACGAAGAAGATTCAGAAGATTCGGAGGCGGAAATCATCGCGGCATTGTCTTCTTTCAGTCGGCTTTCAATGCCAGGGCTGGCGCCGCGTGCACGGCGAATTCGGGGTGGTGGCCGACAAGGGATCGCGCAGGGCCTGCCTATGCTGGTCCGCATCCATTCACGACCAGGAGACTTTCCATGAACCGATACGGCACCCTCTTGCGCGCCGCCCTCGTCGCCGGCGCGGCCAGCGCGGCACTGGCCGGCTGCGGCATGATGTCCAAGGCCAATGTCGCGAGCTTCAGCGGCGCGATGAACGCCGCCAGCGAGGTGCCGCCGAACATGACGCGCGGCAGCGGCATGGCCGAGGCCTGGCTCAACCGCGACACCAACGTCCTCAAGTACAAGATCACCTACACCGGCCTCAGCGGGCCGGCCACCGCGGCCCATTTCCACGGCCCCGCCGCCGCCGGCGCCAATGCCGGCGTGGTGCTGCCGTTCTCGAACGCGGCCAGCCCGATCGAGGGCGAGGCCACGCTCACGCCCGCGCAGGCGGCCGACCTCAGCGCGGGCAAGTGGTACGCCAACGTCCACACGGCGGCCAACCCGGGCGGCGAGATCCGCGGCCAATTGCTGCCGAAGATGTGAAGCAGGTCCGTTGAACGCGGCTTCGAGTGCCCCCTGGTCAGTCGGGGGTCACGGGGCTGATGTCAAATGACTTCATGACGACGTCCCCGAAGAAGCCCCGTTCCTCCCCTGTCTCTCCTTCTCCCCGTTCCCCGTCTCCCCCCGCCCGCCGCAAGAGCCAGGCCGCTTCCGCGGCCCGCAAGCTCGAGGCCTTCGCCGCGCGGCGCGAGGACATGCGCGCCGCGGGCAAGGCCCTGGTGCTGCAGGGCGGCGGCGCGCTCGGCGCCTACCAGGCCGGCGTCTACGCGGCGCTCAGCGAGACCGAGCTGCAGCCGCGCTGGATCGCGGGCGTGTCGATCGGCGCGATCAACGCCGCGCTGATCGCGGGCAACGCGCCCGAGCACCGGGTCGACCGGCTGCGCGAGTTCTGGCACCTGGTGTCCTCGGGCCCCTCGCAGCGCCTGCCGTCCTGGCTCGGCGACCGCGCCACGCAGAACCAGTGGAGCGCGACCATGGCCTCGCTGGTGGGCATTCCCGGCTTCTTCGAGCCGCGCTATTCGCCGGCCTTCCTGCTCGGCGGCGCGGCGCCGCTCCTGAGCTACTACGACACCTCGCCGCTGAAGGCCACGCTCGAGCGCCTGGTCGACTTCGACCGCATCAACCACTGCGAGGCGCGCTTCAGCGTGGGCGCGGTCAACGTGCGCACCGGCAACTCGGTGTACTTCGACAACACGCGCCAGCGCATCGGCCCCGAGCACATCATGGCCAGCGGCGCGCTGCCGCCGGGCTTCGCGCCGGTGCACATCGACGGCGACGACTACTGGGACGGCGGCATCGTCTCGAACACGCCGCTGCAGTACGTGCTCGACCTGCATCCGCGCAGCGAGCCGCTGGTGGTGCTGCAGGTCGACCTGTTCAATGCGCGCGGCGAGATGCCGCACACGCTGTCGGGCGTGATGGAGCGGCAGAAGGACATCACCTATTCGAGCCGCACCCGCATGAACACCGACGCGCTGGCGGCCAACATGAACCTGCAGCAGGCGATCGCCGACCTGATCGAGAAGCTGCCGCCGCACCTGCGCCGCGACCCCGCGGTCGAGGCGGTGCAGGCCGAGCTCACGCACCACCCGATCGACATCTTCCACCTGATCTACCGCGACAAGCCCTACGAGCTCGAGTCGAAGGACTACGAGTTCTCGCGCGCGGCGGTCGAGGAGCACTGGGAGTCGGGCGCGCGCGACATGCGCCGCGTGCTCGCGCATCCCGAGACGCTGCGCAGCGATGCCGCGGTCAACGGCGTCACCACCTTCGACCTCGGCGAGGGCGGCAGCGGCCGCGTGAAGCGGCCTGGTCTGTCACGCTGACGAGAAGAATCGCCCTCACGATTCAGCCCCGGCTAAGAAACCGGCACGAGACTGGTTGCCGGATTCAAGATGCTTCAAAGGAGGAATGTCGTGAACATTGAAGACGTGCGGCGCCAGGCTTTCGCCATGCCGCTGACCAGCCCCGCCTTTCCGCCCGGACCGTACCGCTTCATGCGGCGCGAGTTCATGGTGATCACCTACCGCACCGACCTCGACGCCTTGCGCGCCGTGGTGCCCGAGCCGCTCGAGGTGGTCGAGCCGCTCGTCAAGTACGAGTTCATCCGCATGCCCGACTCCACCGGCTTCGGCGACTACACCGAGTCGGGCCAGGTCATCCCGGTGCAGCTGCGCACCGCGCGCGGCCTGGAGCAGGGCGCCTACGTGCATGCGATGTACCTGAACGACCATCCGCCGATCGCCGGCGGGCGCGAGCTCTGGGGCTTTCCGAAGAAGCTGGCCTCGCCGCAGTTCGACTACGAGACCGACACCATCGTCGGCACCCTCGACTACGGCAAGCTGCGCGTGGCCAAGGCCACCATGGGCTTCAAGCACCGCGCGCTCGAGCCCGGCCCGATCCTTGCAGGCATCGCGCAGCCCAACTTCCTGCTCAAGATCATTCCGCACGTGGATGGCACGCCGCGCATCTGCGAGCTGGTGCGCTACCACATGGTCGACGTCACGCTGCACGGAGCCTGGACCGGCCCGGCCTCGCTCGAGCTGCATCCGCATGCGCTCGCGCCGGTGGCCGAGCTGCCGGTGCGCAAGGTCGAATCGGCCGTGCACTACATCGCCGACATGACGCTCGCGCTCGGCACGGTCGAGCACGACTACCTCGCCCCTTCCTCTTCTTCGCAACCCTAACCCAAGGAACCACCATGCAACTCAAGGACAAGGTCGCCTACATCACCGGCTCGGCCAGCGGCATCGGCAAGGAGATCGCGATCCTCTTCGCGCAGGAAGGCGCGAAGATCGTCATCGCCGACCTCAACAAGGAAGCGGCCGACGCCACCGCGGCCGAGCTCAAGGCCACGGGCGCGCAGGCCATCGGCGTGGCGGTCGACGTGACCAGCGAGGCGCAGGTCGATGCCTCGGTCGAGGAGGCCGCCAAGGCTTTCGGCGGCATCGACATCCTGGTGAGCAACGCCGGCATCCAGATCGTGCATTCGGTCGAGGAGTTCAGCTTCGCCGACTGGAAGAAGATGCTCGCGATCCACCTCGACGGCGCCTTCCTCACGACCAAGGCCTGCCTCAAGCACATGTACGCGCAGGGCCGCGGCGGCAGCGTGATCTACATGGGCTCGGTGCACTCGAAGGAAGCCTCGCTGCTCAAGGCCCCCTACGTGACGGCCAAGCACGGCCTGATCGGCCTCGCGAAGACGGTGGCCAAGGAAGGCGCCAAGCACGGCGTGCGCGCCAACGTGATCTGCCCGGGCTTCGTGCGCACGCCGCTGGTCGAGAAGCAGATCCCCGAGCAGGCCAAGACGCTGGGCATCAGCGAGCAGGAAGTCATCAAGAACGTGATGCTCAAGGAAACGGTGGATGGCGAATTCACCACCACCGACGACGTGGCGCGCGTGGCGCTGCTGTTCGCGGCCTTCCCGACCAATGCGCTCACCGGCCAGTCGCTGGTGGTGAGCCATGGCTGGTACATGCAGTGAGCGCGATCGCCGCTAGAGCTTGAGCGACCAGGTCTCGCCGACCAGTTGCTGTCCGAAGCCCTCGTAGGCTTCGGACTTCTCGAGTTCGAAGCCGCGCTTCGCATAGATCGCACGCGCGGCTGTGAGGCAGCTGTTGGTCCACAGCACCATCTTGCGGTAGCCCCTGGCGCGCGCGAAGGCGATGCATTCGTCGGTGAGCCGGCCGCCCAGGCCCAGGCCGCGCGCGGCCGGCGTGAGCAGCAAGAGCCGAAGCTGCGCGGTGGTGGCCGACTTGCGCACCACGAAGATCGCGCCCACGCGCTCGCCGTCGAGCTCGGCGATCCAGCCCTTGTCCCATTCGGGCTGGAACTTGCGGAGGTACTGCGCCACGATCTCCGCGACCAGCGCCTCGAACTCGCTGTTCCAGCCGTATTCGCGCGCATAGAGCTCTCCGTGCTGCTGCACCACCCAGCCCATGTCGCCAGGCCTGGGGTCGCGCAGCACCACCGTGCGCGTGGGCGCGCGCGGCGCCGCGGGGTCGAGCAGGCGCTCGATCCGTCCCATGGCCTCGACCACCTGTTCGCGCTCGCGCGGCGGCAGTGGCGCGAGCAGGGCGGCGGCTTCCTCGCGCGACTTCTGCTGCAGCGGCGCGAAGGCGGCATGGCCGGCCCCGGTCAGGGTCAGCAGGCTCTGGCGCGCGTCGCGCGGGCTCGGCGAACGCACGATCCAGCCCTCGGTCTCGAAGCGCTTGAGGATGCGGCTCAGGTAGCCGCCGTCCAGGCCCAGTTCGCGCGCGAGATCGGTCGCGACCAGCGCGTCGCGGTGCGCGAGTTCGTAGAGCACGCGCACCTCGGTCAGCGGCAGCGCGCCGCCGAGGTAGGGCTCGAGCACGCCGGCCTGACGTGTGAAGAAGCGGTTGAAACGGCGCACGGCCTTGACGGCCTCGACGGGAACAGCGGGGGATTCGGTGGTCGACATGGGCGCGACTATGCGCCAATTGATTGACAAAAGCAAGTAATTGGATGACTAGGGCTTTCAATGAGAGAGAGCCCAGCCTGGGCCGATGCCCCTAATCGAGGCCCCGGCCCATCGCTTTCACGGGACAGGAAGGGTGGAAAACCCTAAAATCGCGGGTTACCCATCGCAGCCGCATCTCTCGTTTGTCTTCGAGGCCGCCTGCCGCACCACCCCCATTTGATGAACGCCCCCGTCGACGTCTCCTTTTTCGCGCGCGCCGCCAAGCCGCTGACCAGCTACCGCAAGTACTGGGCAGCCCGCTTCGGCACGGCGAAGTTCCTGCCGACCACGCGCCAGGAGATGGAGGCGCTCGGCTGGGACAGCTGCGACGTGGTGATCGTCACCGGCGACGCCTATGTCGACCATCCGAGCTTCGGCATGTCGGTGATCGGCCGCATGCTCGAGGCGCAGGGCTTCCGCGTGGGCATCATCGCCCAGCCCGACTGGCAGAGCGCCGAGCCCTTCAAGGCGCTCGGCAAGCCGAACCTGTTCTTCGGCGTGACCGCCGGCAACATGGATTCGATGATCAACCGCTACACCGCGGACCGCAAGATCCGCAGCGACGACGCCTACACGCCCGGCGACGTCGGCGGTTCGCGGCCCGACCGCGCGGCCATCGTCTACTCGCAGCGCTGCAAGGAAGCCTGGAACGACGTGCCGATCGTGCTCGGCGGCATCGAGGGCAGCCTGCGCCGCATCGCCCACTACGACTACTGGCAGGACAAGGTCCGCCGCTCGATCGTGGTCGATTCGAAGTGCGACCTGCTGCTGTACGGCAACGCCGAGCGCGCCATCGTCGAGATCGCGCACCGCCTCGCGGCGCGCGAGCCGGTGCACCAGATCGACGACGTGCGCGGCACCGCCTACGTGCGCCGCGAAACGCCCGAGGGCTGGTTCGAGATCGATTCCACCAGCGTGGACGAGCCGGGCCGCGTCGAGGCGCACGTCAATCCCTACCTGATGGTCTCGGACCAGGCCAAGGCCAACGGCGCGAGCTGCGCGCGCGAGGACGAGGCCGAGGCGGTCGCCAAGGCGGCCGAGGTCGCCGGTTCGCCGGCCGTGGCCTCCGCGGCGGTCAACCCCGCCATCAAGCCGCTGCAGTTCGTGCCCAACCCCGCGCTGCAGGGCCGCGGCAAGACCAAGGTGCCGCCGCGCGACCGCTCGGTGATCCGCCTGCCCTCGTACGAGCAGGTGCGCGCCGATCCGGTGCTCTATGCCCACGCCAACCGCGTGCTGCATCTCGAGACCAACCCCGGCAATGCGCGCGCGCTGGTGCAGGCGCATGGCGAGGGCACGACCGCGCGCGACGTCTGGATCAACCCGCCGCCGATCCCGCTGACCACGGCCGAGATGGACCACGTGTTCGACCTGCCGTATGCGCGCAGCCCGCATCCGCGCTATGCCGACGAGAACGGCAGCCACGACGGCGCGACCAAGATCCCGGCCTGGGAGATGATCCGCTTCAGCGTGAACATCATGCGCGGCTGCTTCGGCGGCTGCACCTTCTGCTCGATCACCGAGCACGAGGGCCGGATCATCCAGAGCCGCTCGGAAGACTCGATCATCAAGGAGGTCGAGGCCATCCGCGACAGCGTGAAGGGCTTCACCGGCACCATCTCCGACCTCGGCGGCCCCACGGCCAACATGTACCGCATCGGCTGCAAGTCGCCCGAGATCGAGGCCGCCTGCCGCAAACCCAGCTGCGTGTACCCGGGCATCTGCCAGAACCTCAACACCAACCACGATCCGCTGATCAAGATCTACCGCCGCGCGCGCGCGCTGCGCGGCATCAAGAAGATCCTGATCGGCTCGGGCCTGCGCTACGACCTCGCCGTGCAGTCGCCCGAGTACGTGAAGGAACTGGTGCAGCACCACGTGGGCGGCTACCTGAAGATCGCGCCCGAGCACACCGAGCAGGGCCCGCTCAGCAAGATGATGAAGCCCGGCATCGGCAGCTACGACAAGTTCAAGCAGATGTTCGAGAAGTACTCGGCCGAGGCGGGCAAGAAGCAGTACCTGATCCCGTACTTCATCGCCGCGCATCCGGGCACCAGCGACGAGGACATGATGAACCTCGCGATCTGGCTCAAGAGGAACGGCTTCCGCGCCGACCAGGTGCAGACCTTCTACCCGAGCCCGATGGCCACGGCCACGACCATGTACCACAGCAACCGCAATCCGCTGCGCAAGATCACGCGCGAGAGCGAGACGGTGGACATCGTGCGCGGCGAGAAGCGGCGCCGGCTGCACAAGGCCTTCCTGCGCTACCACGACGCCAACAACTGGCCGCTGCTGCGCGAGGCGCTCAAGGCCATGGGCCGCGCCGACCTGATCGGCAACGGCAAGCATCACCTGATCCCGACCTGGCAGCCGCTGACCGACGGCGGCTACACCAGCGCGCGCCGCAAGAACTCGACCAGCGCACCCGCGACCAAGACCGCCAAGGCCGCGCCGGCCGTGAAGCTGCCGATGGTCAAGCCCTCGAAGGGCCGCATCCTCACGCAGCACACCGGGCTGCCGCCGCGCGACACCGGTTCGGGCCGCCCCTCGGCCAAGCCCGCCGGCGGCAAGCCCTCGGCGCGCAAGGTGCGCTGAAGCGGCGGGCGATCCCGCTGCGTCGATCGCCCCGGCCGCCATGGCACAGCAACGCATCCTCCTGGCCACCGACCCGCGCTGGCGCGTCGAGCGCGTGCGTTCGCATGCGACCGCGCCGCAATGGAGTCCCGTCTACACCGCGCCCTCGGGCCGGCTGGTGCTGCCCTTCGATGCCGCCGCGATGGAGTTCCGCGGCGACGACGGCCACGGTGCCTGGATCGATGCGCTGACGGCCCTGCGCGTCGCGCCCGCGCAGCGCTACCAGTTGCGCCCCCAGGCGCGCGAGCCGCGCTGCAGCGTGGTCGTGAGCGCCACCGACGGCGTGGCCGATGCGCCCTGGACCGGCGACGCTGCCCAGCGCCTGTTGTCGCCACGCGCCCTGTACCGGCTGCGCCTGCACTGGCGCCGCCTCGAAGCGGGGCTCGATGCCGTCGATGCCACGCCGCAATTGATCGCCGACGCTCTCGCGGCCGGTGGTCTCGCGCACAGCGAGGGCACCGTGGGCCGAGCGCGGCGCTGCCTGGCGGCGGAGGCGGCGGAAGGCCGCACGTTGTCGCTGCACGAGCTGGCGGAAGCCGCCAGCAGTTCGCCGTTCCATCTGGCGCGCAGCTTTCGCCGCCGCACCGGCCTGAGCCCGCACCAGTACCGGCTGCACCTGCGGCTGGCCGCCGCGCTCGCGCAGCTCGATGCCGGCGAACGCGACCTCGCGGGCCTGGCGCACGCGCTCGGCTTCTGCAGCCAGAGCCACCTCGGCGCGCTGTTCCTGCGCGAGGTCGGCGTGACGCCCGGCGAGGCGCGCCGCGCGCTTCACGCCGCGTAAGTCCGCACGCAGCTGCGCAGGATCCTGATAGCGCCGCCAGGCGCGCACGGCCAGACTGGCCGCATGAACCGATCCCTTCCCTGGACAGGCGTGCTCGCCGCACTCGCCACCGCGCTGATCGGCAGCGGCTGGCAGATCGTCTCGCGCCATGGCGTCACCACCTCGCTCGGCCCGCTGGAGCTCGCGGTGCTGCGCTATGCGATTCCCGCGCTGGTGCTGCTGCCGGTGGCGTGGGCCTCGCGTGCGGTGCTGCGCGCGCTGCCGGCGCGGCAGGGCCTGCTGCTGGTGCTCGGTGGCGGCCTGCCGTTCGGGCTGGTGGCGATGGCCGGCGCGCAGTGGGCGCCGGCCGCCCACATGGGCGTGTTCGTGGCCGGCAGCGTGCCGCTGTTCACCGCGCTCGGCGGCTGGTGGCTCGACGGCGAGCGGCCCGCGCGCTCGCGCTGCCTCGGGCTGGCGCTGATGGCCGCGGGGCTCGCGGTGTCCGGCCTCGGCGGCTTGGCCGCGGCCGCCTTGGCATGGCGCGGCGACCTGCTGTTCCTGCTCGCCGCGCTGCTGTGGGCGGGCTACACCCTGGCGCTGCGCCGCAGCGGCCTCACGGCCTGGCAGGGCGCGGCCGCGGTCAACCTCGGCTCGACGCTGTTGCTGCTGCCGCTGCTGTGGCTCGCGGGCGCGCCCCGGCTGCTGAGCGCGCCCCTGCGCGACGTGGCGCTGCAGGCCGTGGGACAGGGACTGTTCGCGGGCCTGCTCGGGCTTGCGCTCTACGGCGTGGCCGTCGCGCGGCTGGGCGCGGCGCGCGCCTCGCTGTCGGGCGCGCTGGTGCCGCTGATGACCGCCGTGGGCGCGGCCTGGCTGCTGCGCGAGCCGCTCACGGCCTCGACCTGGATCGCGCTCGCGCTGGTGCTGCCGGGCGTGGCATTGGCCGGCGGCGCCTGGGCTACGCGTACTGCATCTCTCCGTTCCCGAACGACCAGTTCTCCTTGACCACCTCGACCAGGCTGATGAACACGTCCTCGCGCCGGATGCCGAGCTGCTCGTGCAGCCCGTCGGCCACGCGCCGGTAGAAGGCCTTCTTCATCTCGATGCTGCGGCCCTGGTTCAGCGTGATCTGGATCAGCACGAAGCCCGCCGAATACTCGATGCCCAGGTAGCTGCGCGGATGCACGAGCTGCCCCGGCGAATGGCGCGCGATGACCTGGAACTTGTCGTCCTCGGGAACGTTGATGGTCTCGGTCATCACCTGGTAGATGAGATCGCCGATGGACGGGCCTAGCGTCTCGGGAGCGGTGTCGGGGAGGTCGATGCGGACGAGGGGCATGGTGTCTTCCTTGGCGAGCGGGAGGCGCTCGGCGCGATTGTGGGCGCGTCCGTGCCGGCGTGCAGGAAGCAGGGCGCGGGAAGCGCCCGAGCACGCGAAAGGCCGCGCCGTTGTATGGTGTGGCCCGATGAGCATTTCGTTCTACCGGTCGGGCCCCGGCATGTTCTCGCCAGCGCGGCGCCTGGGGCGTGCCTGTGGCGCCGTCCTGTGCGGCTGGCTGCTGGCGAGCGGCCTGCAAGCCACCGCCGCTCCCACCGCCAGCGAAGCGGCTGCCGGCGAAGCGCCCGCGCAGGCTTTGCGTGCCCAGCACCGGCAGCTCAAGGACAAGCTCGAACGCAGCAGCTTCGGCCGTCCGATACAGCTCGACTCGATCGAGACGCCCGGCGGGCTGCAGGGCGACGTCTATGCGGTGGTCGAGCATCCGCTGTCGGAGGTCGGCAGCGCGCTCAAGGGCTCGGCCAACTGGTGCGAGCTGATGCTGCTGCACGTCAACAACCGGCGCTGCCGCGTCAGCGGCGCACCGGGCCGCGAGACGCTCACGCTCTACGTGGTGCGGCGCTACGACAAGCCGGTCGACCAGGCCTTCGAGCTGCCCTTCGCCTACCGCGTGGCGAGCGCGACGCCCGAGCACCTGATGATCGACCTGTCGGCCGCCAGCGGCCCCTTCGGCACCAGCAACTACCACGTCACGCTGGAGGCGGTGGCGCTCGACGAGCGCAAGAGCTTCCTGCACTTCAGCTACAGCTACGACCACAGCCTGATGGTGAAGCTCGCCACCCAGGCCTACCTCGCGACCTTCGGGCGCGACAAGGTCGGCTTCACCGTGGTGGGGCAGGCGCCCGACGGCAAGCCCGAGTACATCCGCGGCATGCGCGGGCTGGTGGAGCGCAATGCGATGCGCTATTTCCTCACGCTCGACGCCTACCTCGCGGCCGATGCCAAGGGCCAGTCCGAGCAGCGCCAGCGCCACTGGTTCGCGGCCGCCGAGCAGTTCCCGCGCCAGCTCCACGAGATCGACCTCGACACCTACCTCGCGCTCAAGCGCGAGGATCGGCAGCGCGAGGGGCTGGGCCGCTGAGCGCCGCCGTGCCGGCCCTGGCCGGCGGCAGCCGCAGGTGCCGCGTGGCGCCGGCCGTGCGCATCACGGCCGACAGCAGCGAGCGGAACCACAGGTGGCCCGGCGCGCGCTGGTGGCGCGCATGCCAGAGCTGGTAGAAGCGCATCGGCGGGAAATCGAGCGGCGCCGGCACGATCGCCAGCGGCAGCAGGGCGGCGTAATGCTGTGCGAAGTGCCGGCTGGTGGTGAAGATCAGGTCTGTGCCGGGCAGGAGCTGCGGCGCCATCGAGAAGTAGGGCACCGTCACGGTCGGCGTGCGCGCCAGGCGCAGCGTGGCCAGGTGGCTCTCGACCACGCCGCGCTGCAGGGTGCTGTAGAGCTGCGGCACCACGTGGGCGCCGTGCAGGTAGTCGCTCAACGCGAGGCCCTGCGCGCCCGGGTGGTCGCGGTCGACCAGGCAGACGATCTCGTCCTCCATCAGCAAGGTGGTGTGCAGGTGCTCGGGCGGCTGCGGCCAGTTGCCCACCACCACGTCGAGCGAGCCGTCGGCCAGCGCGGCCTCGACGTCGAACTCGGGCCCGAGCGGATGCATGAACAGGCGCGCGCCCGGCGCGGTGCCGCGCAGGTACTGCACCACCGCGGCCATCAGCGGCGGCGCCAGGTAGTCGGGCGTGCCGAGGTGGAAGGTCAGCCGCGTGGTCGCGGGATCGAAGCTGTCGGCCGGCGCGAGCAGGGCGTCGATCTCGCCGAGCACCACGCGCACCGAGGCCTCGAGCCGCAGCGCGCGCTCGGTCGGCACCATGCGCTGCTTGTCCTTCACCAGCAGCGGGTCGCCGAAGATCTCGCGCAGCCGCTTGAGCGCGGTGCTCACGGCCGGCTGCGACTGGTTGAGCCGCGTGGCGGCGCGCGAGACGCTGCGCTCGGCCAGCAGAACGGCGAAGACGCGCAGCAGGTAGGTGTCGAAAGGATCGTTGGCGCGGGACATGGAGGAAGGGCGCTGCACAGCTTTGGTGCCGAGCCATCGCGCGGGCCCGGCGCTTTGCTATGCCGCGCATAACGCGCTAGCGATTGGCGTGCCATGGGCCGCTTCCTAGAGTGCGGGCATTGCTCTTGCTGGACCGCGCCATGACCTCCACCGCCCACCTTTCCCCTGTTCGTCCCACGCGCCGCGGCGCGCTGCAGCTGCTGGCGGCCGGCGCCGCCGCGCTCGCGCTGCCGGCCTTCGCGCAGTGGCCCGACCGGCCGATCAGGATCGTCGTGACCTTCCCGCCCGGCGGCTCCAGCGACATCCTGGCGCGCGTGATGGGCGAGCAGCTCGCGCGCCGGCTCGGCCAGGCGGTGGTGATCGACAACAAGCCCGGCGCGGGCGGCACCATCGGCGGCGCCCAGGTCGCGGCCGCGGCGCCCGACGGCTACACGCTGATGCTCGCCAACACCACGCCGATCGCGCTCGGGCCCTTCACGCTCGACAAGCAGCCCTACGACCCGGTCGCGGCCTTCAGCCACATCGCCGCGCTGGGCTCGGCGCCGCTGGTGGTGATGGCCAGCAAGGGCTCGGGCATCGCGAGCTTCGCCGACCTGGAAGCCCGCGCGCGCAAGGACGGCCGGCTCGATTTCGGCTCGGGCGGCCCGGGCTCGATCGGCCATATCCACGGCGAGCTGATCCGGCGCGTGACCGGGCTGCACCTGGAGCATGTGCCCTATCGCGGCGGCGCGCCGATGACCACCGACCTGATCGCCAACACCATCCCCGTGGGGATCGACGTGATCACCGCCTACGTGCCGTACTTCAAGAGCGGCCAGCTGGTGCCGCTGGCGGTCACGGGCAGCGCGCGCTCGCCGCTGATGCCCGAGGTGCCGGCCATTGCCGAAGTCGGGCAGCCCAGGCTGGTGCTCGAGAACTTCTTCGGCCTCAGCGGCCCCGCGAAGCTGCCGCCCGAGGTGGTGGCGCGCCTCCACGCCGCCTGCAACGAGGTGCTGGCGATGGCCGAGGTTCAGAAGAAGCTGATCGAGCTGGGCATCGTCGCCAAGCCCGAGACGACGGCCCGCTTCGAGGGCATCGTGAAGGAGCAGGTGGCGGTGCTCGGGCCGACGGTGAAGGCGGCGGGCATCAAGCTCTGAGGTCCGCCGGCCCGGCGGGCTTCAGTCCGCCAGCGTGAGCAGCGGCACGTCGCGCTCGCGCGCCATCGCCTCGAGTTCGGCGCGGCTGCGCAGCGCGATCCAGGCCGCCACGCCCTCGTGCGTGGCCGGCGCCATCATGTCGCGCGAGGCCAGGCCCGCGGCCTCGCACAGCCGGGCGGCGAAGTGCGGCTCGAGCGCGGCCACCGCCACGCGGCCATCGGCGCAGGGATAGACGCGGTAGCCCGCATGCGCGCCGCCGACCGCGCCCTGCGGCTGCGTCAGGCCCCAGGTGCGCGGCAGCGCGAGCCAGTCGGCCGAGACATTGAGCGCGACCTCGAGGTACACGCCCCCGGCCGTGGCGCCGCGCGCGCGCAGCAGCAGGGCCTTGAGCACCGCCTCGCTCGCGAGCAGCGCGCCGCCCATGTCGGCGAACAGCGTGGCCGGCAGCGCGGTGCCGGTGACCAGGCCGCTCTCGGCGAGGTAGGTCAGGTCGTGGCCCGGCTCCTCGGCGCGTTCGCCGTGGGCGCCGACGATCGCCACCTGCGACAGCGCCGGATGGCGCGCATGCAGCGCGTTCCAGTCCAGGCCGAGCTTGGCCAGCGCCGAGGGACGGAACGAGGTCAGCAGCACGTCGGTGCGCGCGAGCGCCTCGTGCAGCGCGCGCTGGCCGGCCTCGCTCTTGAGGTCGGCCGTCTCGATCGTGATGCCCTCGTGCAGCGCGGCATAGGCCGCCTGGTTGTAGAGCGCCATCGGGTCGCCCGCGGGCGGCTCGAGCTTCAGGCAATCGGCGCCCATGCGACGGCAGCGCAGCAGCGCGGCCGGGCCGGGCAGGTTGAGCGCGAGGCTCAGGATGCGCACGCCGGCGAGCGGCTGCGAGGAGGCGTCGATGGAGGCGTCGATGGGGTCGGGCATGGCGCCATTCTCGCCCCAGCCCCGCGTCGCGCCCGCGACCCGGCCCCCGATGCGCGCGGCGCCCGCCGCGCGTAGCATGGCCGCCGTCAGGCAAACCTCCAGGAGACGACGCATGTTCCAACCTTCCCTCATGAGCGGCCAGCGCATCCTCGTGACCGGCGGCGGCACCGGGCTCGGCCGCGCGATGGCCGAGCGCTTCCTCGGCCTGGGCGCCGACATCGCGATCTGCGGCCGGCGCCAGTCGGTCTGCGAGGAGACCGCGGCCGAGTGGCGCCAGCAGTTTCCCGAACGGCGCATCGACACCTTCGGCGTCGACATCCGCGTCGCCCAGAGCGTGGACGAGATGGTCGAGAGCCTCTGGCAGAGCGGCGGCCTCACCGGCCTGGTGAACAACGCGGCCGGCAACTTCGTCTCGCCGACCGAGAGCCTCTCGCCGCGCGCCTTCGACGCGATCGCGAACATCGTCTTCCACGGCAGCTTCTACGTCACGCAGGCCGTGGGCAAGCGCTGGGTGGCCGAGGCCAAGTCGGGCCAGTGGAAGGCCGGCGATGCCTTCCGCAGCGTGATGAGCATCATCGTGACCTGGGTCGACAACGGCAGCCCCTACGTGGTGCCTTCGGCGATGAGCAAGGCCGGCATCGAGGTGATGACCAAGTCGCTCGCGGTGGAGTGGGCGCGCTACGGCGTGCGGCTCAATGCCGTGGGCCCGGGCGAGATTCCGACCGAAGGCATGAGCAAGCGCCTGAACCCCGGCGAGGAGCCCGGCGCGCGCACCATCGCGATGAGCCCGATGGCGCGCACCGGCCGCATGAGCGAGCTGCAGAACCTCGCGGCCTTCCTGATGTCGCCGGGCCAGTGCGACTGGCTCACGGGCCAGAGCATCATGATGGACGGCGCCAACGCGCTGGCCAACGGCGGCAACTTCTACGAGCTGCGCCAGTGGAGCGACGGCGACTGGCTGGCCGCGCGCGAGCGCATCGAGGCGCAGAACCAGAAGGACAAGACGCAGCGCTGAGCCTGCGCGCTACTTCCTCGGCGGCTTCGCCGCGTGCACGGTGACGTGCTTGTTCACGGGGCTCGACAGCACCAGCGAGGTGGTGACCGCGCCGTCGACCGCGAGCGCATCCACCACGCGCTCCAGGTCGGCCGGCTCGGCGATCGCGCAGCGCACGATGAAGCAGTCCTCGCCGGTCACGCGGTCGGCGCTCAGCACCTCGGGCATCTGCTCGAACAGCTTCAGGTAGCGCGCGATGCCCGCATGCGTGGTGTCGATGCGGATGATGGCCTGCAGCCCCACGCCGAGCGCGCGCAGGTTGACGCGCGCGCCGTAGCCCTCGATCACGCCCGCGTCCTCGAGCTTGCGCACGCGCTCGCTCATGGCCGGCTGCGACAGGCCGATGCGCTTGCCCAGCGCCGCGAGGCTCTGGCGCGCGTCGGCCTGCAGGGCTTCGAGGATCAGGCGGTCTTTCTTGTCGATGTCCATGCGATGAGAAGAGGGGCACCGATGGTCCATCGGCCGGGAGCGCCGATTTTCGATGAATGCCCGTGGCCCGCGCGCGCAGGCGCCGCTAAGGTCGTGGCTTCGTTCAAGACCCAAGGAGGAACCTTCGATGCAACTCGTCGGCATGCTCGACTCGCCCTACGTGCGCCGCACCGCCGTCTCGCTGCGGCTGCTGGGCATTCCCTTCGAACACCATTCGCTCTCGGTGTTCAGCACCTTCGAGCAGTTCCGCGCGATCAACCCGGTGGTCAAGGCACCGACGCTGGTGCTCGACGACGGCGCTGTGCTGATGGATTCGACCCTGATCGTCGAGTACGCCGAGTTCCTCGCCGGCCGCAGCCTGTGGCCGGCCGGGGCGGCGGCGCGGCTGCGCGCGCTGCGCCTCACGGGGCTCGCGCTCGCGGCCTGCGAGAAGACGGTGCAGATCGTCTACGAGCGCAACCTCCGGCCGGCCGAGAAGCTGCATCAGCCCTGGGTGGACCGGGTGCTGGGGCAATTGCTGGCGGCCTATGACGAACTCGAGCGCGAGGTGGCGGTGGCGCCGTGGACCGCCGAGGAAGCGGCGCTGACGCAGGACGCCGTCTCGGCGGCCGTGGCCTGGTCGTTCACGCAGCTGATGCTGCCCGAGCTGGTGGCACCCGCGCGTTGCCCGGCACTGGCGGCCCATGCCGCGCGCGCCGAGGCCCTGCCGGTGTTCGCGGCGCTGCCGCAGCTCTGATCAGGCCGCGATGTCGGCGCCGCGCTCGGCCAGCAGGCCGCGCAGCAGCGAGCGGTGGCAGCGCGACTCGTCCTCGCAGTAGCAGCCCACGGCCAGCGCGGTCCGGTGCGAGAGCGCCGCGAGCAGGTCGAGGCTGCGGCTCGCGTCGGCCTCGGCCATCTCGGCCTTGTACTTGCGCATGAAGGCCGTCCACTCGGCCGGCGTCTGCGCGGCCTGGCCCAGCTTCATGGTCTCGGTCGAAGGCGCGAGGTTCGGGTACCAGACGTCGTACCAGTCCTGCGACGCGAATTCGCTCTTGGGCACGCCGCGCGGCGGGCGCCGCACGGTGCCCACGCGCAGGCCTTCGCCGGGGCTGCGCGGCGTGCCGAGTCGAACGATGCGGATGCTCATGGATGGGTCTCCTCTAGGTACCGACGATGCCGCCGTCGCGCCGCCGGATCGCCAGCGTGGCCGAGCGCGGCCGCGCGCTGCCCGGCGCGGTGCCGTCGGGCCAGGCGCTGTTGTGGGTGGCGCTGCCGTCGTCGCGTGACTCGCCCGGATGCTGGACGTTGACGAACAGCGCGCGGCGGTCGGGCGCGACCACGCAGCCCGTGATCTCGCAGCCGCTGGGTCCGGTCAGGAAGCGCTTGATGCGGCCCGTGGCCGGGTCGGCCACCAGCATCTGGTTGTTGCCCAGGGCGGTGTAGGGCGGCTTGCCGATCAGCTGGCCGCTCATGTCGGTCTGGATCCACAGCAGGCCGCCGCTGTCGAAGTGCAGGCCGTCGGGGCTGCCGAACAGGTCGGCATCGGCGCTCGGGTAGCGCGCGCCGCTGCCGGGCTGCGCGGTGTCGCCCGCGAGCACGAAATGCTCCCAGGCGAAGCCCGCGCTCGCCGCGTCGCCGTCGTCCTCGCGCCAGCGCAGGATGCCGCCGAACAGGTTGTCTGCGCGCGGGTTCGCGGCATCGGGGCCGGGCTTGCCGAGGTCGCCGCGCTGGCTGTTGTTGGTGAGCGTGACGTAGACCTCGCCGCCGGGGCTGATCGCGATCCACTCGGGGCGGTCCATCTTCGTGCCGCCCACCACGTCGGCCGCGAGCCGCGCATGGACCAGCACCTCGGCCTGGTCGGCGAAGCCGGCCGCGGCGTCGAGCCCGTGGCGGCCGTGTACGAGCTCGATCCAGCGGCCGCGGCCGTCGGCGTCGAAGCGCGCGACGTACAGCGTGCCCTCGTCGAGCAGCCGCGCGTTGGCCGCCGCGCGCGAGCCCTCGCCGGCGGGCGCGATGCGGTCGGTGCTCAGGTACTTGTAGATGTATTCGAAGCGCGCGTCGTCGCCCATGTAGACCGCCACGCGGCCGTCCTTCGTCACGGTGCAGGTCGCGCTCTCCTGGCGCTTGCGGCCCAGCGCGGTGCGCTTGACGGGCTTCGCGGCGGGATCGAAGGGATCGATCTCGACCACCCAGCCGAAGCGGTGCGGCTCGTTGGGATGGCGGCTCAGGTCGAAGCGTTCGTCGAAGCGCCAGTACTCGACCCATTGCGAGCCCGCCACCGTGCCGTAGCGGCGCTGCGCGGGCGTGGCGTCCTTGGCCGCCTCCTTCGGGCCGCCGAAGTAGCCGTGGAAGTTCTCCTCGCAGGTCAGGTAGGTGCCCCAGGGCGTGACGCCCATCGCGCAGTTGGCGAAGGTGCCGAGCACCTCGGTGCCGGCCGGATCGAGCGCGGTGCGCAGGCGCGGCGAACCCGCGGCCGGCCCGGCGATGCGCATCGGCGTGTTGCCGTGCACGCGGCGGGCATAGGGCGAGGGCAGCACCTGGCGCCAGCCGCCCTCGGGCGTGCGCGCGATCTCGATCACCGACACGCCCATCGCATGCAGCGACTTGCGCACCTTCTGCGCATTCCATTCCTTCGCGCCGTCGGCATGCAGCAACTGCTCGTCGGTGTACTCGTGGTTCATCACGAGCAGCGCGCGCCCGGGCGTGGCGAGCGGAAAGAAATGCATGCCGTCGTGGTGCATGCCGGCCTGCAGCGCCTGGTCGGCCGCGCTGTTGCCGCCGTCGGGCGCGAAGGCTGGCATCGGCTGGCCCGCGATGCCGGTGGGCGTGCCCCAGGGGTAGAGCAGGTGCCATTCGTACTCGGGGGGCACCACGACCGCATCGCGCAGCGAGGCCGGCACGGCCGTGAAGCCCAGTGCTTCTGCGCCTTCGATGGACACCGTGGGCTTGGTGGCCCCGGCAGGGTGCTGGGCCAGCAGCGCCACCACGGCGGCGGTGCCCGATTGCAGGAAGCGGCGGCGGTCGAGGGACATGAAAGGCGGTGCGGGTGTTGGGTCGGCGACAGCCGCCATCATCGCCGAGCACCGCGGCGCGCGATACTTTGCCAACGACCCCAGGAGACACACCGCATGACCGAACGCATCGAAACGATCCGCCACCCCGACGGCGTGGTGGAACTGCAGCTGGACCGCGCCGACAAGATGAACGCGCTCGACCCCGCGATGTTCGATGCGCTGATCGCCGCCGGCGAATCGCTGCGCGCCGACGCCACGGTGCGCGCGGTGGTGATCGCCGGGCGCGGCAAGGCCTTCTGCGCGGGCCTGGACATGGCTTCGTTCCAGCGCATGGAGCAGGGCACGGCCGGCGAGGTGCTGGGCCAGTCGGCCGGCGGCGCCGGGCTGGTGGCGCGCACGCACGGCCTCGCGAATGCCGCGCAGCAGGTCGCGATGGTGTGGCGCGAGGTGCCGGTGCCGGTGATTGCCGCGGTGCATGGCGTGGCCTTCGGCGGCGGCCTGCAGGTGGCGCTGGGCGCGGACATCCGCATCGTCGCGCCCGACACCAGGCTGTCGGTGATGGAGATCAAGTGGGGCCTGGTGCCCGACATGGGCGGCATGGTGCTGATGCGCGAATTGGCGCGCAGCGACGTGGTGCGCGAGCTCACCTACACCGGCCGCGTGTTCTCGGGCGAGGAGGCGCTGCAGCTGGGCTTCGCCACGCGCCTTTCGGCCGATCCGCTGGCCGAGGCGCTCGCGATGGCGCACGAGATCGCGCTCAAGAGCCCCGACGCGATCCGCGCCGGCAAGCGGCTGCTCAATGCCTCGCTGGCGCACAGCGCGGCCGAACTCCTGATCGCCGAGTCGGTGGAGCAGCAGGCGCTGATCGGCAGCCCGAACCAGGTCGAGGCGGTGCGCGCCAACATCGAGCGGCGCGCACCGCGTTTCGCCTCGCCCGGCTGAGCGAGCGCAACGACCGCGATACCCCCGGGGGACATCGATCGGCACCGCCGCGCGAGGCGGGTGGCCCTTGCACGCGACGCGCCCGGCGCCGCGGCGCGCGCCTGCGCGTTCGCCGGCCGGGCCGGTGCCTCATGGCCGTCGAGTGTGATCTTTTTGGCTCAAATAATTAACAAATTGATGCCGATCTGACACAAAGATTTACGATCATGTAAAATGTAAGTATTCGTTTTGGTGCAATGAGGCTCTTTGGGTCTCATTGTGTGCACTAGGTCACGACCCGATGCTCTGTACACGCCAGTCGCGGGAAATCCTTCGTATCACTGTCATCAATTACTAAAAGAACCTTGCCAAGCGGCAGCGACCCTGCATGTCGACGACCACGTTTTTCTGCAATCTCAACGTCCCCATCCTCGTGGGCGAGGATCGCTACAAGTACGTCCCGATCGTCGGCGTGTTCCGCACGATCGCGATGGACGACGTCGACGCCTGGGTGATGCATGCCGACGGCCGTCCGCGCAGCGACCGCGAACTGGCGGCGGAGGTGCTGGTCGAGATCCGCAAGCCGCTGGGCGCCACCGGCCGCACCGCGCCGCATGCCTTCGAGGTGGCGGACATCCTGCAGCTCGACCGCGCGGCGGCGATCGTGGTGTCGACCTACCTCGCCGCGCTGCCGCGCGTCTGAGCGGCCTTCTTCCTTATCTTCCTCAGCGCTTCCCGCGCGCATCCACCGGCCAGATGGCGACCAGCGTGTCGTCCTCGACCACGTGGTAGACGTCGTGCAGGTTCACGGTCGGGTCGCAGTGCGGCGTCACGAACTCGACGCGCGCGCCCAGCGCCGGGCGCTCGTCGGCCGGCACCAGCAGTTTGCCGTGCTCGTCGCCGAAGAAGGCATAGCGGCTGCCCGTGCCGGCGCCGCGCGCCACCAGCGGCACGCCGCTGTCGGTGGCGAAGCACTTGGTGCCGCCGTCCACCGTGACCCAGTCGGCCGCCTGCGTGCTGACCACCGCGGCCTGCACGAACAGCGAGACCTCGAAGGCCTGTGCCGGCGCATTGCCGGCCAGCACCTGCGCGTACTCGGCGTCCATGAACACGTACGAGCCGGCCTGCAGCTCGGTGAAGCCGTCGCCCTGCGCATCGAGGTCGTGGGTGCCGGTACCGGCGCCGGTCACGATCTCGAAGCGGATGCCCTGGCTTTCTGCCGCGGCCACGATCCGTGCCACCGTTTTGCGCAGGCCCGCGGCCGAGGCGCTGCGATGTTCGCGCTCCACGATGTGCTGCAGGTTGCCCGCATAGGCCTGCAGTCCGCGCAGCCGCAGCCGCGGCTCGGCCGCGATCGCCGCGGCCAGCGCCAGCACCTGGGCTTCGGTGGCCGCGCCGGTGCGGTTGTAGCCCGCGCCGTAGTCGACCAGCACGTCGAGCGGATGGGGCAGGGCGGCCGCGGCGCGCGCGAGTTCGGCGGCATTGCGCGGATCGTCGATCACCACCATCAGCCCGCCGGGGCCGGCCTGGCGCGCGAGCTTGAGCACGCGCGCGATCTTGCTCGGCGTGACCGCGGGCGAGGTCAGCAGCACGCCCGGGATGCCGCCCGCGACCATCACCTCGGCCTCGCCCACCGTCACGCAGCTCACGCCGATGGCGCCGGCCGCGACCTGCATGCGCGCGATCGCCACCGACTTGTGCGTCTTCACGTGCGGCCGCAGCCCCACGCCGCGCGAGCGCGCGAAGGCGGCCATGCGCTCGATGTTGCGCGTCATCGCGCCGAGGTCGATCAGCAGCGCCGGCGTGTCGAGCTGCTGGCGGCCGCCGGGCACGCCGATCAGCGGCGCATTGACGGGGGAGTGGGTTTCGAGGGACACGGGATGTCTCTTTCTGTGGAGGGTCGATGTGCCGCGCCGGAACACGCGGGCGAATGCCTTGTGAAATGATCGCATCGAAATGAGCGCGCCTTCCATCGTCCCCACCGATCCCCCAGCCTTCGACGGGCGCGCGCGATGAAGGCGCTCGACATCGAGGCCGTGCAGGCCTTCGTGCTGGTGGCCGACCTGCGCAGCTTCACGCGCGCGGCCGAGGCGCTCGACGGTACCCAGTCGGCTGTGAGCCTGCGCATCAAGCGGCTCGAGGACGGCCTGGGCCGCCGGCTGCTCGAGCGCACGCCGCGCCGCGTGCGGCTGTCGGCCGAGGGCGATGCCTTCCTGCCCTTCGCGCGCAACCTGCTGGCCGCGCACAGCGGCGCGCTCGATGCCTTCGCGGCGCCGCGCCGCAGGCTGGTGGTGGGCCTGAGCCACCACATCGTCGGCGCCGAGCTGCCGCTGCTGCTGCGCCGCGTGAAGCAGGCCGAGCCCGACGTGGTGATGGAGGTGCGCATCTCCACCTCGCGCGAACTGCTCGAGGCCTTCGACCGCGGCACGCTCGATGCCGTGCTGGTGCTGCGCCACGACAGCCGCCGGCTCGACGGCGAGGTGCTGTTCGAGGAGCCCTTCGGCTGGATGGCCGCGCCCGACTTCGTGCACCGCTCGGGCGAGCCGCTGCCGCTGGCGACGCAGGCCGAGCCCTGCAGCGTGCGGCAGATGGCCGTCACGGCGCTGGCGCAGGGCGGCGTGCCCTGGTCCGAGGTGTTCGTGGGGGGCGGCATCCTCACGGTGGGCGCGGCCGTCTCGGCCGGACTCGCGGTGGCCGCGCTCGGCCGCCGCGTGGCGCCGGCCGGCACGATCGAGGTCGGCCCGGTGCTGGGCCTGCCGCCGCTGCCCGCGCGCGACGTGGTGCTGCATGCGGGCGTGTCCGATGCGCCGGCGCGGCGCGCCCTGAAGTCGCTGTCGGACGCGATGCGCGCGACGGCCGGCCGCCTCACGCGCTGAGCGCGCGCAGGGCGATGGCCGCCACGGCGGTGGCCATCGCCAGCACGGCGGCGCTAGAGAGCACGGCCAGCAGATGGCCCGCGAGCAGGTCGAAGGCGGTGCTCATTGCAGCGTCTCCAGGCCCGGCTTCGCGAGGTGCAGCACTTCGTAGATCGCGTCGCCATCGCCCGCATCGGGCGCCTCGGGCGCGTCCGTCAGCAGCGTGAAGCGCACGATCCGCCAGGCAGCGAGGTCGAGCGCGCTCCAGGTCGCGACCACGCCTGCCTCCGGCTCGCGGGACTGCGCGGCGAAAACCGCCGCGCGATCGGCATCGGCATCGAGCGCGCGTTCGCTGCGCCGCAGCCAGGCCGCGCGTTCGGTGCGCGCCGCGCCGGCGCGCGCATCGAGCGGCAGCCAGCTCTCCACGCGCGGCCGGCCGAAGCTGTCGATCACGTTCTGGAAGCGCTCGCCCATCAGGAACGACGCCGCGGCCGCCGGCTCGCGCCACAGGTAGACCGAGGCGTAGAGGTGGCCGACCGCACGGTGCCGGCCGCGCTCCTGCGCGACGAAGGCCTTGAACACCAGGCCCTCGGTGTGGTCCCACAGCGGACCGCGCTGCGCCGCGCGGCGGCGGATGGCTTCCATGTCGTGGCCGGCCGGCAGCCGGTGCGAGTACTGCATCGCGAACATCGTGTCGCTCCTTGCATGCTTTGTTGAAGATGCAGCGAGCTTGCGATGCCGGGCGGGCCGGTTGAAGGGGCCGCGCGATATAGCTGTGATGTGGCGGCGCAATCGTCGCGTCGTTGCCGCGCAGCTAGGCGCGGCGCTTCGCCGCCTTAGGCGCCCGCGCGCGCAGGCCCTCGACCAGCAGGCGCCCCGTGGTCTGCAGATGCTCCGTGATCAGCGCCTGCGCGGCCTGCACGTCCTTGCCGAGCACCGCGTCGACCAGCGCCTGGTGCTCGCCGCGCACGTCGCGCCGGTCGCCGCCCAGCGGCGCCGACAGCTGCCGGTAGCGCTCGCTCTGCTGGTAGAGCATCAGGTGCATGCGCAGCAGCCAGCCGTTGGGGCAGCCGCTCACCAGCGCATGGTGGAACTCGGCATGGGCGGCGGTCCAGTCCTCGCTCAGCAGGGTCTGCGGCAACTCGTGCTGCAGCTCGGCCAGCCGCGACAGCCGGTGGTGGGCCGACACCACGCGGCCTTCCCATTCGAGGCCGCCATGGCGGATCGCCTCGGCCAGGCAGAGCTTCTCGATCTCGATGCGCGCCTGCACCAGGTCCTCGAGCTCCGGCTCGGAGATCGGGCTGACCCGGAAACCACGCGCGGGCTCCGACACCACCAGCGACTCGGCCTCGAGCATCGCCAGACCCTCGCGCACCGCGCCCGCGCTCACGTCGAGTTCCTCGGCCAGCGCGGCGATGTTGAGCTTGGCGTCGGGCAGCAGGCGGCCGCCGACGATCGCGGCGCGCAGGTGGGTGAACACCAGCCGGGTCTGGCTCATGCCCTTGGTCTTCTCGTTCATCGCGTCCTTTCGCGCCGTGGTGTTGGCCCGGATCATACTTGGCAGGCTTTTAAATCTATGATTCAATAAATAATATATTATTCGAACGAGAAACCACGGATCCACCCGTCCACCGGAGACAAGCCGCCATGACCGCTTCCTCGCTTCGCACCGTCAAGAACCCGCCGCGCGCCGCGCTGCAGGCCGTGCATTCGCTCGACCGCTTCGTGTTCACCGTGCCCGACCTCCCCGAGGCCGAGCGCTTCTATGCCGCCTTCGGCCTGGCGCCGCGGCGCGATGGCGGCCGGCTCGACCTCCACACCGTCGGCCATCCGCAGGCCTGGGGTTCGCTCCACGAAGCACCGGGCCAGCCCAAGAAGCTGCAGTACCTGCGCTTCGGCTGCTTCGCGGAGGACTTCGACGCCATCGCCGCGCGCGCGCGGCAGCTGGGCCTGCCGCGCTGCGAGGCTCATCCGCTGAGCGCGGGGCAGGGCGGCGAGGCCGGCCTCTGGCTGTTGCATCCCGACGGCTTCCCGGTGCAGGTCGTGGTGGCCGCCAAGAGCTCGCCCGAGGCCGCGGGCGAACGGGTGCTCGCGCCGCGTCCGCCGCCGGGCGTGGGCGCTTCGCTCAACCGCGCGCGCATCCCGAAGGTGCACCCGCGCCGGCTCTCGCACGTGCTGCTGTTCAGCGCCAAGGTGCCCGAGGCGGTGCGCTTCTTCGAGGAGGCGCTGGGCCTGCGCGTCTCCGATCGTTCGGGCGACCTGATCGTCTTCATGCACGGCGTGCACGGCAGCGACCATCACCTGGTCGCGATGGCCAAGTCGGGCGGGCCCGGCCTGCATCACCTGAGCTGGGACGTGGCCGACATCGACGAGGTCGGCCGCGGCATGGAGCAGATGCTGGCCGCCGGCCATGTGCGCGGCTGGGGCGTGGGGCGCCACGTGCTGGGCTCGAACTACTTCCACTACGTGCGCGATCCCTGGGGCAGCTACTCCGAGTATTCGTACGACATCGACTTCGTGCCCGGCGACTTCGACTGGCCCGCCGCCGACCATCCGCCCGAAGACTCCTTCTATGCCTGGGGCCCGCGCGTGCCCGAGGACTTCGTCACCAACTTCGAGATCGAGCCCGCGCCGCCGGCCGCCGATCCCGCCGCCTGATCCTTTCGCCTTCTTCTTTCTCTTTCACCCACCACAAGGAACTCCCATGCGCCTCCTGGCCTTTCAAAGCAGCGGCAAGCCCGCCCTCGGTCTTCGCCTCGGCGACGAAGTCGTGAACCTCAGCGCCGAAGGCCTGCCCGCCACGCTCGACGAGCTGCTGCGCGCCGGCCCCGAGGGCCTGGCCGCCGCGCGCCGCGCCGGCGAGAGCGCGCGCAGCCGGCTGCCGCTGGCCGGCCTCGACTGGCTGCCGCCCGTGCAGTCGCCCGCCAAGGCGATCGCGGTCGGCCTCAACTACATCGACCATGCGGCCGAGAGCAAGTTCGACCCGCCGACCTACCCGGTGCTGTTCCACCGCTTCGCCTCCTCGTGGGTGGGCCACGGCAAGGCGCTCGAGCGCCCGCACGTCTCGACCCAGTTCGACTACGAGGGCGAGCTGGTCATCGTGATCGGCAAGGCCGGCCGCTACATCGCCAAGGACCAGGCACTCGACCACGTGGCCGGCTACTCGGTGTTCAACGACGGTTCGATCCGCGACTACCAGTTCAAGTCGGCGCAATGGATGATGGGCAAGAACTTCGACCGCTCGGGCTCGTTCGGCCCCGAGTTCGTGACCGCCGACGAGCTGCCCGCGGGCGCCGCCGGCCTCAAGCTGCAGACCCGGCTCAACGGCCAGGTGCTGCAGGACGCCAACACGCGCGACATGATCTTCGACGTGGCGACGCTGGTGTCGGTGTGCTCCGAGCCCTTCGCGCTGCAGCCCGGCGACATCATCATCGCGGGCACGCCCTCGGGCGTGGGCCTGGCGCGCAAGCCGCAGGTCTTCATGAAGGCCGGCGACGTCTGCGAGGTCGAGATCGAGGGCGTGGGCCTGCTGTCGAACCCGGTGGTCGACGGCGCCTGAGCCGAAGCCCGGGCGCGCTACACCGAACAGTAGCGTTCCTGGATCTCGCGGTCGGCCAGCAGCTCGGCCGCGCCCGCGTGGTGCGCGATGCAGCCCTGGTCGACGATGTAGGCGCGGTCCGCGATCGACAGCGCCAGCTCGACGTTCTGCTCCACCAGCAGCAGCGTCTTGCCGGCGCGCTTCCAGGCCGCGAACAGCGCGAACATCTCGTCCACCAGCACCGGCATGATCCCCTCGCTGGGCTCGTCGAGCATCACCAGCTTGGGGTGCGCCACCATCGCGCGCGCGATCGCCAGCATCTGCTGCTCGCCGCCCGACATCGTGACCGCCACCTGCGCGAGCCGCTCCTTGAGGCGCGGAAAGGTCTGCGCCACCTCGTCGATCAGCTCCTGCTCGCGCGCGCGCCGGCCCGAGGCCAGGATGCCAAGGCGCAGGTTCTCGAGCACCGTGAGCCCGGGCACGATGCGGCGCTCCTCGAACACGTAGGCCAGCCCCTGGTGGAAGCGCCGGTGCGGCGGCAGGCCCAGCAGCGACACGCCGTCGAACAGCACGCTGCCGCGCGTGCGGCCCATCAGGCCCATGATGCTGCGCATGATCGTGGTCTTGCCCGCGCCGTTGCGCCCGATCAGGCAGACGATCTCGCCCGCGTGCACCTCGAGGTCGATGCCCTGCAGGATGTGGCTGCGGCCGTACCAGGCCTCGAGCTTGTGCACCGCGAGCAGCGGTGGTTGCGTTGGGGTCATCGGTGTTGCCCTCCGTGGCCGAGGTAGACGCGCTGCACGTCCTCGTTGGCGCGGATCTCCGCGGGACTGCCCTGGGCCAGCAGGCGGCCCTGGTGCAGCACCACGATGCGGTCGCTCACGCCCATGATCAGTTTCATCTTGTGCTCCACCAGCGCCACCGTGCGTTCGGCCACCAGCGCGAGGATCAGGTCCATCACCGAGCGCGTCTCCTCGGGGCTCATGCCGGCCGTGGGCTCGTCGAGCAGCAGCAGCTTCGGGTCGCTCGCCAGTGCCACCGCGATCTCGAGCGCGCGCTGCTCGCCGTGCGAGAGCCGCTCGGCGCGAAAGCCGCGCTTGTCCTGCAGCTGCACCCGCTCGAGCAGCCGCTCGGCCTTCTCGATCCAGTCGCGGCGCGCGGCGCGCGGGCGCCAGCAGTCGAAGCCGCTGTCGAGCGCCTGCACCGCCACGCGCACGTTCTCCAGCACCGTGAGGTCGGGGAACAGGTTGGTCACCTGGAACGACTTGGCGATGCCCAGGTGCGCGAAGCGGTGCTGGGCCAGCCCGGTGATGTCGCGGCCGTCGAAGCGGATCTCGCCCGCGCTCGGCGCGAAGGCGCCCGAGACCATGTTGAAGAAGGTCGACTTGCCCGCGCCGTTGGGACCGATGATCGCGGTGAGCTGCCCGCGCGGGAAGCTCACGCCGATGTCCTCGTTGGCGGTGAACTGGCCGAAGCGCTTGGTGAGGCCGCGCGTCTCGAGGATGGCGTCCTGTTGCATGGTCGTCATCGTTCCATCCTCGCGAGCAGCGTGCCCCAGATGCCCTTCGGGAAGAACAGCACCAGCGCGATGAAGATCACCCCGACGATCAGCTGCCAGCGCTCGGTCACGGCCGTCAGCGCATGCTCCATCGCGAGGAACACGCCCGCGCCCACGAAGGGCCCGAAGAAGGTGCCCATGCCGCCGAGCAGCGTGACCATCATCACCTGGCCCGAGGTGTGGTACGACAGGGTGTCGATGCCCACGGTGGCGAGGTTGATCGCCGTCAGCGCGCCGGCCAGCCCGCAGAACAGGCCCGAGATCACGAACGACAGCAGCTTGGCGCGCTCCACGTCGAAGCCCGAGGCGCGGGCGCGCTGTTCGTTCTCGCGCACCGCCTCGAGCACCGCGCCGAACGGCGACTGCAGGATGCGCGACAGCAGCCACACGGCCAGCGCCACGAAGCAGAGCATGAAGTAGTAGCGGTTCAGCGGCTGCAGCAGGTCGATCTGCCAGCCGCCGAGGCGCAGCGTGGGCACGTTCACGCCGCGCAGGCCGTTGTCGCCGCCGGTCAGCGAGGTCGCGTGGAAGGCCGCGAAGTACACGCACTGCGCGAGCGACAGCGTGACCATCGCGAAGTAGATGCCGCGCGTGCGGATCGCGAGCGCGCCGATGGCCAGCGCCACCAGCCCGCCGAGCGCGATGCCCGCCGCCACGGCCAGCGGCCAGGGCAGGCCGTGGCTGGCGATCAGGATGCCGCAGGCGTAGGCGCCGCTGCCGTAGAAGGCCGCGTGGCCGAACGACAGCTTGCCGGTGTAGCCGAAGGTCAGGTTGTAGCCCGCGGCGAACAGGCCGAACAACAGGATGTTGATCGCCATCGCGTGGAACGGAACGACCAGCGGGAACAGCGCGAGCACCGCGATGCTCAGCGGCACGCGGTGGCGCGTGGCCGCCTCGCGTAGCCGTCGCGCGCCCGGGGCCGCGGCGGCTTCGGCGCGCGGCGCGCGCAGCGGGGGCGGGGAGGAGGAAGTGGTGGTGGACATGGTCTGGAAAGCGTTGGAAGCGAAGGGCGCGCCTTCAGTCGCGCGCGCCGAACAGCCCGTTGGGCCGCAGGATCAGCACCGCGGCCATCAGCGCGAAGATGGCAAGTTCGGCGAGCTCGGGCTGGAACAGCGTGGTCATCGCCACCACCACGCCCACCAGCAGGCCGGCCACGATGGCGCCGACCAGCGAGCCCATGCCGCCGATCACGGTGACCACGAAGGCCTCGATCAGCACCGAGCCGCCCATCTCGGGATTCACCCCGCGCAGCGGCGCCGCCAGCAGCCCGGCCAGGCCCGCGAGCGCGGTGCCGAGGCCGAAGATCAGGAGCCACACGCGGCCCACGTCGATGCCCAGCACCTTGAGCACCAGCGGGTCGCGCGCGCCGGCACGGATCACCAGGCCCAGGCGCGTCTTCTCGATGAACAGCCACAGCGCCAGCAGCAGCGCCGCGCACAGGCCGAGCAGGAACAGCCGGTAGAGCGGGAACACGCCGAAGCCCAGGTCGACCGCGCCGCGCAGCGCCTCGGGCGTGGCGAAGGCCTCGCCCTGCACGCCCCAGACCATGCGCACGCCGTCGACCAGCACGTAGGCCAGGCCGAAGGTCAGCAGCAGCGGGTAGTCGACGCCGCGGCCGTACAGCGGCCGGATCAGCCAGCGCTCGGCCACCAGCCCCAGCAGGCCGACCGCGAGCGGCACCAGCAGCAGGCACCACCAGAAGCTGCCGGTGAGCCCGTAGGCGTAGACCGCCACGTAGGCGCCCAGCATGTAGAAGGCGCCGTGCGCGAAGTTGACCACGCCCAGCAGCCCGAAGATGAGCGACAGGCCGACGGCCACCAGCACGTAGATGGCACCGAGCGCCAGGCCCACGAAGAGCTGCTGGAGCAGCAGGGAGACGGAGAGTTCCACGGCGAGGCTCTCAGGCGTGGCCCAGCTCGGCGCAGCTGCGCATGCGCGCCTCGTCGGGGGCCTCGGTGGCGACGATGCGGAAGATGTCGTCCTTGCCCTTGGCCTGCGCGGCGGGCTTCGATTCCACGATCAGCACCGACTGCACCGACTGGTGGTCGCAGGCGCGGTAGTAGGTCGGCCCCTTGTAGGCGTCGCTCTTGAGGGCCTGCAGCGCCTCGGCCACGCGGTCGCTGTCGGTGCTTCCGGCCTGCTTCGCCGCGGCCAGCAGGTTGCGCACGCCCGCATAGCCCAGGCCCGCGTAGTCGGTCGGCGCGGTGCCGCCGTTGGCCGCGCGGAACGCCGTGTTGAAGGCGCGCGCCGAGGGCGTGCTCTCCTCCATGCCCCAGTAGTAGCCGGTGCCGCCGATGATGTCGGCATACACCTCGTGGCCGTCGACCATGCGGCCCGAGTGCATCAGGAGCGGCGCGATGATCTTCGACTTCTGCTTGACGCCGAAGTCGCCGGCCTGGCGGAAGGCGATCGACTGGTCGCGGCCGAAGTTGCAGACCACCAGCACGTCGGGCTTGAGCGCGAGGATGCGCGGGAAGTAGCTCGAGAAATCGGTCTGGCCCAGCGGATGGCGGATGTCGGCCAGCACCTCGATGCCGAAGGCCTTGCCGGCCGCGAGGAAGCCGCGCGACATCTCGTGGCCGTAGGCGTAGTCGGCCGTGAGGAACACCACGCGCTTGCCCATCTTCGGGAAGGCGTAGCGCGCCACCGCGCCCGCGGTCATGTGCGGGTTCAGGCACTCGTGGAAGGTGTACTTGCTGAAGTCCTTGGCCTCGTTGATCGAGTCGGACTGGCTCACCGAGTTGTAGATGATCTTGCGCTGCCTGGTCGCGTTGTTGACCGACAGCTGCACCGCCGCCGACACCGAGCCCACGATGAAGTGCGCGCGGTCCTTCTCGATCAGCTCGACCGTGCGCGTGACGGCCTCCTGCGGGTTGAGCTTGTCGTCGCGCACCAGCAGCTCGGCGCGCCGGCCGCCGGCCGCGTTGAACTCCTTGACCGCGAGTTCGGCGCCCTGCTGCACCGCGCGCGCCTCGGCCGCGAAGGGCCCGGTCAGCGGGATCGGCAGGCCGACGCGGAACGGTTCTTTCTGTGCCAGCGCGCGCAGCGGCAGCGCGGCGCCCGAGGCCAGCAGGGCGCCGCCGGCGGCCTGCAGCACGGTGCGCCGGCGCAGCGAGGGGGAGGGAAGGTCGAGGGGCGAGGTCATGGCGTGTCTCCTTGTCGTTCGGGTCAATGCAAGCGATGAAGGCGCGGGCCCGGGAGCGCCCGCGCGGCCGGGGATCAGATGCGCCCGAGGGCGCGCAGCACCTTCTCGGGGGTCACGGGCTGTTCCGACACGTGGGCGCCGAAGGGCCGCAGCGCATCGTTGATCGCGTTGAGCACGGCGGCCGGCGCACCCGCCGTGCCGGCCTCTCCCGCGCCCTTGGCGCCGAGCTGCGAGGTGCGCGTGGGCGTCTCGATGTGGGCCACCTCGATGTCGGGCATCTCGAAGGCCATCGGCACCAGGTAGTCGGCCATGCTGCCGTTGCGCATCAGGCCGTGGTCGTCGTAGAGGCATTCCTCGTAGAGCACGCCGCCGATGCCCTGCACCACGGCGCCGCGGATCTGCTCGTCGACCAGCATCGGGTTGAGCACGCGCCCGCAGTCCTCCACCACCCAGTGGCGCAGCAGCCGCACGAAGCCGGTGTCGACGTCGACCTCGACATGCGAGGCCTGCACGCCGTTGGTGAAGACGAAGGGATAGTCGCGCTGCGCATAGTGGCGCGTGACCACCAGCTCGGGCTGGAAGCCCGCGGGCAGCAGGTCGGGGCGGAAGTGCGCGAGCCGGCCGAGCTCGGCCAGGTCGGACAGCGTGTCGCCGGTGGCCAGGCAGCGCACCTCGCCGTGCGCGATCGTCAGGCCCTCGGCCGGCCGCTTCAGGTGCGCGGCCGCGAGCGCCAGGATGTGGCGGCGCAGGTCGCGGCTGGCGAGCAGCACGGCCTCGCCGCCGATGCCCGCGCCGCGCGAGGCCCAGGTGCCGCCGCCATAGGGCGTGGCCGCGGTGTCGCCGGTCAGCACGCGCACCGACGCCATCGGCAGGCCCAGCGTGTCGGCCACGATCTGCGCGAAGATGGTCTCGGTGCCCTGGCCCTGTTCGCCCACGCCGGTGGCGCAGTGAACCACCCCGGTGGGGTCGAGCCGCACGGTCGCGCCATCCTGCGCCGCGATGCGCGCGCCGCCCACGCCGTAGAAGGCCGGGCCGGGATTGGTCAGCTCGATCAGCGCCGCCAGGCCGATGCCGCGGTGCACGCCGCGCTCGCGCAGCGTGGCCTGCTCGCGGCGCAGCGCGCCGTAGTCCATCAGCGTCTCGATGCGGTCCAGGCAGGCCTGGTGCGACAGCCCCTCGAGCAGGATGCCCGAGGCACCCTGGCGCGGATAGCTGCCGTCCTCCATCACGTTGCGGCGGCGCAGTTCGAGCGGGTCGATGTTCAGCTTCGCCGCGGCGAGATCGACCAGCCCCTCGGTCACGGTGCAGGCGATCGGATGGCCGACGCCGCGGTACTGGCTGGTCTGCACCTTGTTGAGGAAAGCGACATCGAGCGTGGCCTTGTAGTGCGCATGCTTGTAGGGGCCGCCCGTGATGTTGATGACCTGGTTGCCCTCGATCGCGCTGGTGCGCGGGAACATCGAGAACGGGCCGATGCCCGTGAGGTCGTCGATCTGGAACGCCAGCATTCGGCCGTCGCGCGCCAGCGCGAGCCGCGCCTTCACGCGGTGCTCGCGCGCATGCACGTCGGTGACGAAGGATTCGAGCCGGTCGGCGACGAACTTGACGGGCCGCCCCAGCAGCACCGACAGCGCCACCGTCGCGAAGTCGTCGGCATAGGCATGCACCTTGATGCCGAAGGATCCGCCGACGTCGCGGCAGACCACGCGCACGTCGGCCTCCTGCAGGCCGAGCTGGCGCGCATAGAGGTCGGCCATCATGTGCGGCGCCTGGTGCGAGTGGTGCACCACGAGGCGCCGGCCGGTGGGCGTGAAGTCGGCCAGCACGGCGCGCGGCTCCAGCGTCACGCCGGTGTGGCGGCCGAAGCGGAACTCGTCCTCGACCACCACGTCGGCGCCCTCGAACACCGCTTCCACGCCGCCGGTGTCGATCTCGCGGTGGAAGCACAGGTTGCTGCCGAGCTCGGGATGGATCACCGGCGTGGCGGCATCGAGCGCGGTGTCCATGTGCACCGCCGCGGGCAGCGGCTCCCATTCGACCTGGACCGCGTCGAGCGCGTCCTCGGCCAGCGCCCGGGTGCGGCCGAGGATGGCGAGCACCGCCTCGCCCTGCCAGGTGGCGCGCTCGATCGCCAGCGCATGCTGCGGCGGCGAGCGCATGCCCGCCAGGTGCTTGAGCGTGCCGACCCAGGGCGCGCAGACCGCCGCGAGCTGGCGGCCGTCGACGATGGCCGCGATGCCCGGCATGCGGCGCGCCGCCTCGGCATCGATGCGCACGATGCGCGCATGCGCATGCGGGCTGCGGAGGTAGACCACGTGCAGCATGCGCGGCAGCTCGAGGTCGTCGACGTAGTTCGCGCGGCCCTGGGTGAGCCGCTGCATGTTGGGCCGCTCGACCGACTGGCCGATGTAGCGCTGCGCCTCGATCTCGCGCACCGGCGCGGGGAGGGTGAGGTCGTTCATGCCGCGCTCCCCGCGGCGCCGCTACAGCCGCCGCAGCGCGCCTGCCGTTCCTGCCCGGCCAGCGCGATCGCGTCGACGATCGCGTGGTAGCCCGTGCAGCGGCAGTAGTTGCCCGAGATCTGTTCGCGGATCGTGTCGCGGCCCGGGCAGGGCGTGCGTTCGAGCAGCGCATGCGCGGTCAGCAGCATGCCCGAGGTGCAGGCGCCGCATTGCGCGGCATTGCACGCCGAGAAGCTGCGCTGCAGGTCGGCGAGCGTGCCGGCGTCGGACAGGCCCTCGATGGTCTCGATGCGCCGGCCGTCCGCCTGCACCGCGAGCACCAGGCAGCCGCGCGCGATCTCGCCGTCGATCAGCACCGTGCAGGCGCCGCACACGCCGTGCTCGCAGCCCACGCGCGTGCCCTTGAGGCCGAGCTCGTCGCGCAGCCAGTCGACCAGGTGCTGGCGCGGCTCCACGCGGCAGGCGTGCACCTCGCCGTTGACCTCGATGCGCACCGCGAGCTGGAGGTCGTGGGTGTCGGTGGTGTCCATCACTGGGCGGTCTCCGGTTGCAGCACGCGCTCGACCGCGCGCCGCAGCAGCACGCCCGCCAGGTGGCGCTTGGCCGCGGCGCTGCTGTGCAGGTCGGCATCGGGCTGCATGTCCTCGTCGAGGCTCAGCACGGCGGCCTCGAGCGTGCTTTCGTCGGCCCGGGTGCCGGCCAGCCGGGTCTCGGCGCCGAGCGCGCGCATCGGCGTGTTGCCCATGCCGAAGAAGGCGATGCGCAGGTCGGACAGCCGGCCCTCGTGCACGTCGGCGGCCAGCGCGATGCCCACGATGGCGTAGTCGCCATGGCGCCGCGCGAGTTCGGCGAAGGCGAAGCGGCGCGCCGGGCCGGGCAGCGGGAACTCGAGCGCCACCAGCACCTCGTGCGCGCGCAGGTCGGTCTGGTAGAGGTCGATGAAGAAGTCGCCGGCCATCACGCGGCGCTCGCGCTGGCCGTCGCTCACGATCAGCTCGGCATCGGCCGCGAGCGCGCAGGCCGGCCACTCGGCCGCGGGATCGGCGAAGGCGATCGAGCCGCCGAGCGTGCCGCGGTTGCGGATCGCCGCATGCGCCACGTGTGGCGCGGCCTGCGACAGCAGCGGCAGCCGCTGCGCGATCAGCTCCGAGCATTCGATGTCGACGTGCCGCACCAGCGCGCCGATGCGCAGGAAGTCGCCGCGCAGCTCGATGCCGCGCAGCTCGGGCAGGGCGGCGATGTCGATCAGCAGTTGCGGCTTCGACAGCCGCATGTTGAGCGTGGCCAGCAGGGTCTGGCCGCCGGCCAGCACGCGGGCCGCGTCGCCGTGCTCGCGCAGCAGGGCCGAGGTCTGGGCCAGGCTCTGCGCGCGCAGGTAGGAGAAGGCGGGGGCTTTCATCGCGGGCTTTCCTGGCTCAGAACGCGCGGCTCGCGAGCCAGCCGATGCCGCTGCCGATCGCGAGCCACAGCAGGCGCTGCAGTTCGCCGGACCAGGGGCCGAAGCCGGCCGATGCGGCGGCGGCGCGCACGGGTGTCGCCAGTGCCGCTGGCGCGGAGGCGGTTTCGCGCCGTGCCTCGGGCAGGTCCGCCGCGGCTTCGAGCACCTGCGCCGCGGGCTTGGGCGCGAGCTGCTCGTTGAGCGCGAGAAAGAACTCGTCGGCCATCTTGCGTGCCGAGGCGTTCACGAGCCGGCCGCCGATCTGCCCCAGCTTGCCGCCGACGGCCGCCTCGACCGTGTAGGTCAGCCGCGTGCCGTTGCCCTCGGTGGCGAGCGTGACGCGCGATTCGCCCTTGGCCATGCCGGCCGCGCCGCCGCTGCCCTCGAAGGCGATGCGGCAGCTCTGCGGCTCGACCACGTCGAGCCGGCGGATGCGGCCGCTGAAATGCGCGCGCACCGGGCCGATCTTGGCGAGCAGCCGCGCCTCCATCTCGTTCTCGCCGAGCCGGCGAATCTCCTCGCAGCCGGGCACGCAGCGCGCCAGCTGCTCGGGATCGTCGAGGGCGCGCCAGACCGTCTCGCGGCCCGCGGGAATCCACTGTTCGCCTTGCAGTTCCATCCGTCGTCTCTTTCTTCGGTGGCGCACCGGGAGCCGGTGCCGTTCGCATGGGCCGGAGTATTTAACGATTGGTCAATAAGATCATTGGTACTTACCATGAGGTAAATTGCGACTCTCCAACGACAACACCGAAGACAACAGCCGTTTCATGAAAGACGCATCCGAAGACCCGAAGAACGTGGCCGTCAAACCCGCGCGCCAGCGGCTCTCGACCGAGGACCGCGAGCGCCAGATCCTCGACGGCGCGATCGCCTTCTTCTCGGAGCGCGGCCTCGACGGCCAGACGCGCGAGCTGGCGCAGCAGATCGGCATTACGCATCCGCTGCTCTATCACTACTTCCCGAACAAGCGCGCGCTGATCGAGCGCGTGTACGAGGAGGTCTACCTCGAGCGCTGGCAGCAGGAGTGGGAGGAGTGGCTGTCGGACCGTTCCACGCCGCTCGAGGCGCGGCTGGTGCGCTTCTACGGCGCCTATGCGCGCGCGATCCTCACCAAGGAGTGGGTGCGCATCCTGGTGTTCTCGGGGCTGTCCGACGGCTACGTGCCGGGGCAGTACATGGAACTGCTCAAGGAGCGGCTGTTCCCGCACATCTGGCGCGAGATGCGCCACGAGCTCGGCCTCACGGGGCGCGCCAAGCCCACCGAGCGCGAGCGCGAGCTGATGTGGGGCATGCACGGCGGGATCTTCTACATCGGCGTGCGGCGCTGGATCTACGCCGAGGCCATGCCCGAGGACCTCGACGCGGTGCTGGCCGACCGCGTGCGCGCCTTCATGCTGGTGGCGCCCGAGGTGTTCGGCCGCAAGGGCGCGAAGCCCTCGGCCTGATCGCGCCGAAGCGGGTGCCGCTTTCAGATGCATTGGTCATAGCCATATCGCAAACGCTTCGTTGGTGAGCGCGCGGCGACTCCCTAAAGTGCGGCCTGCACTTTTCACAAGGAGTTACGCATGTCGATCCTGAGCCGCTGGTGGCGAGTCGCCTCCCTTGCCACGCTGACCTTCATCGCGAGCGCCCCCGTGGCCGTCGCCCAATCCACGGCCGAAGCCGGCGAGGCGCTGGTGTCGACCGAGTGGCTCGAGAAGAACCTCAGGAACGCCAAGGTGCGCGTGATCGAGGTCAGCGTGAACCCCGGCCTCTACGAGCGCGGCCACATCCCCGGCGCGGTCAATTTCTCGTGGCACAACGACCTCAACGACCGCGTGCGCCGCGACATCGTGAGCCAGGCCCAGTTCGAGAAGCTGCTGTCGGCCGCGGGCGTCGACAAGGACACCACCGTCGTGCTGTACGGCGACAACAACAACTGGTTCGCGGCCTGGGGCGCCTGGGTGTTCGAGCAGTACGGATTGAACAACGTCAAGCTGCTCGACGGCGGCCGCAAGAAGTGGGAGGCCGAGAACCGCACGCTCGAGAACCGCACCCCCGAGTACGCCGCCACCGCCTTCAAGGCGAGCCGGCCCGACCCGGCGCTGCGCGCGCGCCTCGTCGACGTGGTGGCGGTGGCCGACGGCAAGTCGGACACGCGCCTGGTCGACATCCGATCGGCCGACGAATACAGCGGCAAGATCTTCGCGCCGCCGGGCGCGGCCGAACTCGCAGTGCGCGCGGGCCACATCCCCGGCGCGGCCAACGTGCCCTGGGGCCGCGCGGTCAACGAGGACGGCACCTTCAAGTCGCCGGCCGAGCTGAAGGCGCTGTACGCCGCCGCGGGCATCGACGGCAGCAAGCCGGTCATCACCTACTGCCGCATCGGCGAGCGCTCGAGCCACACCTGGTTCGCGCTGCACCGCATCCTCGGCTACAAGAACGTGCGCAACTACGACGGCTCGTGGACCGAGTACGGCAACGCCGTCGGCGTGCCGGTGAACAACCCGAGCGGCACCGTCTGGGCGTCGAAGTGATTCGAGGAGAGAAGAAGAACGAGGAGGGGGTGTGAGCCGTCCCGAGTTGGGTGGCCGTCCGCCGGAAGCGCGGACGGCATTGGGCGAGCCTTCGGGCTCGTTTTTTTTGGATGGCACGGGCGCGGCGCGCTGGCCCGCGCTGGCCACGGCGTCGGTCGTGCTCGTGCTGCTCGCGGCCGGCGTGCACCTGCTCGGCGAGCGCAGCGGCGGCCGCGCGCTGGCCTTCGCGCTGGGCATCGGCGCGGTGCTCGGCATCGTGCTGCAGCGCTCGCGCTTCTGCTTCTATTGCCATGCGCGCGACTACTTCGAGCGCGGCGACGCGCGCGGCCTGCTCGCGATCGTCGCGGCGCTCGCGGTGGGCACGCTCGGCATGCACGTGGTGATGAGCGGCTGGCTGCCGGTGCCGCAGCCGGGCCGGCTGCCGCCCGATGCCCACATCGGCCCGGTGAGCTGGGCACTGGTGCTCGCGGGGCTGGCCTTCGGCGCGGGCATGGTGGTGTCGGGCTCGTGCATCAGCGCGCACTGGTACCGGCTCGGCGAGGGCTCGCCCACCGCGCCCTTCGCGCTCGCGGGCGCGGCGCTGGGCTTCGTGCTCGGCTTCAACACCTGGAACCCGCTCTACAGCGCGACCATCGCCACCGCGCCCGTGCCCTGGCTGCCGCATTACCTGGGTTATGCGGGATCGGCGGCGCTGCAGCTCGCGGTGCTGACGCTCGCGAGCGCGCTGCTGTGGCGACGCCTGCCGCCCGCGCGGAACGCCGCGGTGCCCGGGAGCTTCGGCGCCGCGCTGCGCGCGCTGCTGCGAGGACGCTGGCCCTACGTCTGGGGCGGCCTCGCGGTGGGCGCCATCGCCGTGATCGTGGTGCTGCGGCTGCGGCCGCTGGGCGTGACGGCCGCGCTCGGCAGCGCGGCGCGCGCGGCCGGCGAAGGGCAGGGCCTGCTGCCGCAGCGGCTCGAGGGCCTCGACGGCTTCGCGGGCTGCGTCACGGCCGTGGCGCAGAGCCTGTGGCAGACGCCTAATGCGCTGCTGGTCGGCGGCCTCGTCGCCGGCGCCTTCGCGGCCGCGCTCGCGAGCGGGCAGTTCCGGCCCGCGTGGCCGCGGCCGGCGCAGGTCGCACGCGGTCTCGGCGGCGGCCTGCTGCTCGGCTGGGGCGCGATGACAGGCCTGGGCTGCACGGTCGGCAACCTGCTGTCGGGCACCATGGCCGGCGCGCTCTCGGGCTGGGTGTTCGGCGCGGCCGTGCTGCTCGCGGTCTGGGCCGGCCTCAAGCTGCGCTGGGGCAACTGAGCGGCATTCCAGGGCCGCGCATATCGAAGCACGCATTCCTTCTTTGTGCCGCGCCCGCGCCGTTGATACGGTCGGTTCTCTTTTCTTTCTTTGCAGCAGAGGACACGCGACATGGGCGCCAGGGATTTCGAGCGGCAGCTTCTTTCGGGCGCCGATGGCGGCACGCGCCACGAGGCCGACGTGCTGGTGATCGGCGGCGGCCCGGCCGGCGCCTGGGCCGCGGTGAGCGCGGCCGCGCGCGGCGCGCGCGTGCTGCTGGCCGACAAGGGCTTCTGCGGCACCTCGGGCGCCACCGCGCCCTCGGGCACCGGCCTGTGGCACGTGCCGGCCGAAGGCACGGCGCGCGAGGAGGCCAAGGCCAGCCGCTTCGCGATGGGCGGCCAGCTGGCCGAGCACGCCTGGATGGACCGCGTGCTCGAGCAGACCTGGACCAACGTCGAGACGCTCAAGGAATGGGGCTATCCGTTCCCGGTCGACGACCAGGGCGCGCTGCGCTGCACCTCGCTGCAGGGCCCCGAGTACATGCGGCTGATGCGCAAGCGCGTGAAGGCCGCGGGCGCGCGCATCCTCGACCACAGCCCGGTGCTCGAGCTGCTGGTCGACGAGCACGGCACCGTCTGCGGCGCCACCGGCGTGAACCGGCAGACCGGCGAAAGCTGGGTGGCGCGCGCCGGCGCCGTGGTCATCGCCACCGGCGGCTGCGCCTTCCTGAGCCGCGCGCTGGGCTGCAACGTGCTGACCGGCGACGGCCAGCTGATGGCGGCCGAGGTCGGCGCGGCCCTGTCGGGCATGGAGTTCTCCAATGCCTACGGGCTCGGGCCGGCCTTCTCGTCGGTCACCAAGTCGCTGTTCTACAACTGGGCCACCTTCTACACGGCCGACGGCGTGGCGATCGAGGGCGCGGGCTCGTCCAAGGGCCGCGGCGTGATCGCGCAGACGCTGCAGGCGCAACCCGTCTACGCCTGCCTCGACCGTGCCGACGCGCAGATCCGCGCCTGGATGCGCACCGCGCAGCCGAACTTCTTCGTCTCCTTCGACCGCCAGGGCATCGACCCCTTCACGCAGCACTTTCCGGTCACGCTGCGGCTCGAGGGCACGGTGCGCGGCACCGGCGGCCTGCACCTGATCGACGACAGTTGCGCCACCACCGTGGCCGGCCTCTATGCCGCGGGCGACGCGGCCACGCGCGAGCTGATCTGCGGCGGCTTCACCGGCGGTGGCAGCCACAACGCGGCCTGGGCGCTGTCCTCGGGTTTCTGGGCCGGCGCCGGCGCGGCCGACTTCGGGCGCGATGCGCGCGCGCGTTCGCAACGCGCGGCCCTGCGCGCCGGCGGCGTCGCGCTGGCCACGCGCGGCGCGCAGGCCTGGGACAGCCAGGCCGTGGTGCGCGCGGTGCAGGCCGAGGTCTTTCCCTACGAACGCAACTGGTTCCGCGAAGGCGACGCGCTGCGCGATTCGCTCGCGCGGCTCGACGCCCTGTGGGAGCGCCTGCGCCAGGGCGCACCGGCCGCCAGCGCGGCCGACGCCGTGCGCGCGCGCGAAGCGGCCGCCATGCTGGCCACCTCGCGCTGGATGTACCGCAGCGCGCTGCAGCGCACCGAGACGCGCGGCATGCACCGCCGGCGCGAGCATTCGGCCATCGACCCGAGCCAGCGCCATCGCCTGCTGAGCGGCGGGCTCGACGAGGTTTGGGTGCAGCGCCATGCCGTGCAACGGCGCGCCGAGGAAGAGGTGGCCGCATGATCGAACTCATCAGCGCCGAACGCTGCACCGCCTGCAACATCTGCGTGAGCGCCTGCCCGACCAACGTGTTCGAGGCCGTGCCCGGCGGCCTGCCGCGCATCGCGCGCCAGGACGACTGCCAGACCTGCTTCATGTGCGAGCTCTACTGCCCCGAGGACGCGCTCTACGTCGCGCCGATCGCCGACCGCGGCGCCACCGCCGAGGAGCGCGACGTGGCCGCGCAGGCGCTGATGGGCAGCTACCGCCGCGACATCGGCTGGGGGCGCGGCCGCCAGTCGACGGCCTCGGCCGACGCCAGCTTCGAACTGCTGCGGCGCGCGCACTGATGGCGGCGCCTGTCGATACCCGCCGCCGGCGGTTGCTGCGCGGCGCCGTCGCCGCAACCGCGGCCACGCTGCCGCTGTTCTCGATCGCCCAGGGCGCACCCGGCGCGGGCGTGCTGCGCCTGGGCTACATCGGTCCGGGCAGGAAGCCCGCGGCCGCCACCGGCTGGGCGCTGCGCCAGGGCCTGTTGCAGCGCGAGCTCGCGCCGCTGGGCTTCAAGGAGGTGGTCACGCGCAACTTCCCGAACGGACCCGATCTCAACGAAGCCTTCATTTCGGGCGTGCTCGACGTCGGCATCTACGGCGACACGCCCGCCGTGGTCGCGCGCTCGCGCGGCCTCGATGCGCGGCTGATCGGCTTCGACACCGTGGGCATGAACGTCTGGCTGCTCACGCCGCGCGACGGCGTGCGCAGCGTGCGCGAGCTCGAGGGCCAGGCCATCGGCGTGGCGCGCGGTTCCTACATGCACCGCTATGTGCTGGGCCTGCTCAAGGAGCACGGCCTGCAGAAGTCGGTGAAGGTGATCCACATGTTCCCGCGCGACGGCGAGGCCGCGCTCGACCAGCGCTCGATCGCCGCCTTCGCGGCCCAGATCGACGTCGGGCCGCTGCTCGCATCGCGCGGCTACCCCGTGATCGACGAGGCCGATCGCCATCCCACCCTGCGCGGCACCTCGGTGATCGTCGCTTCGTCGAAGCTGCTCGCCACCGCGCCCGGCCTGCCGGCCGCCTGGACCCGCGCGCGCCGCGCGGCCATTGCCGATATGCGCGCCGACAGCGCGGCCTACTACGCCTTCCATGCCGAGGTCAGCGGCTTCCCGCTCGAGGCGGTCAAGGCCTCGCATCCGCTGAGCCAGTACCCCGAGGCGGCCTATCCCGCCGAGGGGCTGGGGCTGATCGAGGAGGTGAAGAAGTTCCTGCTGGGGGAGAGGCTGGTGACGCAGGACTTTGCGTTGGCGCAGTGGCAGTGGGCGGGCGAGGGTTAGTGGCGTGGTCGTAGATCCCCGGGTGCGGCCACGCGCAGGCTGGTCCGGAATCTGGTGGCCCAGGCATCGCCCGACAGGATGGGATTTCCCACGATGCCGACGAGCAGGTCGGGCGACAGTTGCATGATGAACCCCTGCTGCGCATTCGTGCCGCCGTACACGTGCTCGTACCGGCTGGTCCTGCCGCGATTCCATTCGCCCTTGTAGACGAACTCCCCCTTCAGGGCGGACTTGCCCGCCAGTTGCGCCGGGTCCATGCGCGTGATGCTTCCGGAGACAGCGTTGGGCAGGTGCCAGCCGTCTTCGTCGGAGAAAAAATCTCCCAGGTCACGCTGGCCCATGTCGTTCAACCGGCCGTGGCCGACGACGACGGTGCCCACCGCGCCCAGGGGCACGGGGCCGAAGGCAAGATACCAATCGCAGACCTCGTAGGGCGGCGCGGAGGCATATCCGTCCGTGTGGCACTCGTAGAGATCGCTGTTCTTCGGTTTCGCGATCCAGACCGTGAACTGGCATTCGTCCCCGCCGGATGGGTTCTCGGGATAGTCCGGCCTGCCTATCTGGTAGTGGGGTGCGGGTCCCTGTTTGTTGTCGGCTCGTTCGGGCCGGCCGATCCGGTACTTGGCGGAGAGTTCGAAGGCAACGCCGCAGGAGACCACGGTGTTCACCGGAAAGCCGTCGGCTTGCCCAGTGGCCGGTGCATTGGGAGCCGCGTTGGCTGCAAGTGGGGCCAGGATCGCAACGGCGAGGGCCCAGAGGATGGAAATGACGGTACGCAGGGAACGCATCGGAGCTTCTTCGGATGGGCGATGGTGGCGGCCGCCCGACCATAGCGCGCCGGGTCATCGTCTTCATGAAGCTCGCGTGACACGAACGAGGCTGGCGCAGTCCGTTTCCTCCCCCACTCACGAATGGCAGACCAACCCATCCTTCAGCAACGTGATCTCGAACTGCAGATTCCCCGCACGCGCCCCCCGCGCCTGCGCGAGCGTGCCGTCGGCGCGCCAGCGGCGCAGCGCGGCGGCGATGTAGTCGCGCGACACGGCGTCGCCGGCGGCGAGCCGCACGGCCGCGTCGGCCGGCGCGCGCAGGTCCCGCGCCACCGGCTTGTAGAAGCGCCATTCCTCGTTGCCCATCAGCCGCTCTAGCACCTGCGCGTCTTCGGCCAGCGCCGCGCATTCGCCGGCCATGAAGGCCGAGGCCGCATGCACGGCCGAGGGATAGCTGCGCGGCTGCGCGCCATAGCGCAGCGCCACCGCGCCGGCATAGCCCGAGCCTTCGCCGACGCAGACCGAGGCGCCGCGCAGCGCCTTTTCGTCCTGCACCCGGCCGCGGCGCAGCGCGACCACCTGGCCGCGGCCGGTGTCGTAGCTGCCGGGCGCGGCGTCGATGCCGGCGCCGCCTGCATCGTCGCGTGCGTCCCGTGTGGGCACACCGGCCACCAGCAGGTCGACACGGCCATCGCGCAGCGCCTCGTCGCGCTCGTTGGGCGCGAGGCCGACCAGCACGGCCTTCACGCCCAGCGAGGCCGCGAGCTCGCGTGCCAGCGTGGCATCGAAGGCATCGGGTTCGGGCGGCGTGGGCGAGCCGGGCGGGGCGGGGCGCGGATAGCGCCGCACGCCGACGACCAGTTCGCCGCGCGCGATCGCGCGCGCGAGCACCGGGCCCTTGGGCAGTTGATTCAGCGGCGTGGCCAGCGCGGGCACGGCCAGCGGCGGCAGCCATGCGAGCCAGGTCGCGGGGCCCGACAGGCCACGCTCGCGCGGCGCGTTGTCGGCATTCGGCCAGGCACCGCCGGCGGCGGCCAGCGCGGCGACCACCGCGAGCACCGGCCCGGCCGCGACCAGGCTGGGCCAGCGGCCGATGCCGTCGAGCAGGCCGGCCACGGCCGAGGAGGCAGAGGAAGAAGAGGGACGCGGGCTCTCACTCATCGAGGCTCAACCCGCGCCGCCAGCGCAGCAGCCGGCGCTCGAGCAGCGCCAGCAGGTAGTTCAGCAGCAGCCCGAGCACCGCCAGCAGCAGGATGCCGGCGTACATGGTCGGGATCTGGAAGGTCTCCTGCGAATTGAGCGTGAGGAAACCCAGCCCCGAGTGCGCGCCGATCATCTCGGCCGCCACCAGCGCCGTGATGCTGTAGGCGCCCGCGAGCCGCACGCCCGTGAAGATCGAGGGCAGCGAGGCCGGCAGCACCACCTTGAAGAAGACGAAGCGGCGCGAGGCGCCCATCGACAGCGCGGAGTTCACGAGCAGCCGGTCGACCTGCTTCACGCCGCTCACGGTGCTCAGCAGCACGGGCCAGAACGAGGCCCAGAAGATGATCGCCACCTTCGACAGCTCGCCGATGCCGAGGAACAGGATGAAGACCGGGAACAGCGCGAAGGCCGAGGTCTGGCGGAACAGCTGCAGCACCGGGTCGACGATGGCCGCGAGCCGGCGGAAGCCGCCGACCAGCAGGCCCAGCAGCACGCCCGCGCTGCTCGCGAGCACGAGGCCCCAGAGCGAGCGCTGCAGGCTCGCGGCCACGTGCTTCCAGAGCTGGCCGTTGTCGAGCAACTGGCCGATGCTCGCGAGCACGGCCGAGGGCGGGCTCAGGTAGGCGTCGCTCACGATGCCCAGGCGCGGCAGCGCTTCCCACAGCGCGAGGAACAGCACGATGCCGGCGGCGCGTTCGGCGAAGCGGCCCGCGAACCGGGCGAAGCGCGCCAGCGTGCGGCGCGGTGCGGGCGCGGCAGGCGCGCCTTCGAGCACGGCGCTCACGAGACCACTCCTTCGAGAGAACGCGGCTTCAGCCCGACCTGCACCTCGTCCTTCAGCACCTCCCAGGCACGCTGGCGCAGGGCCGCGAACTCGCTCGAATGGCGCAGTTCGGCCGAGCGCGGCCGCGCCAGCGGGATGTCGATGATCGCCTTGATGCGGCCGGGCCGCTGCGTCATCACGGCCACGCGGTCGGACAGGTAGACCGCCTCCTCGAGGCTGTGCGTGATGAAGACGATGGTCTTGCGGTACTGCTCCCAGATGCGCAGCAGCTCGCCCTGAAGGATCTCGCGCGTTTGCGCATCGAGCGCGGCGAAGGGCTCGTCCATCAGCAGCACGTCGGGTCGGTAGGCCAGCGAGCGCGCGATCGCCACGCGCTGCTTCATGCCGCCCGAGATCTCGTGCGGATAGCGTTCGCCGAAGCCGTGCAGGCCCACCAGCTCGAGGTACTCCTGCGCGGTGCGGCGGCGCGCGGCCTTGCCGATGCCGCGGATCTCGAGGCCCACCGCGATGTTGTCGAGCACCGTGAGCCACGGGAACAGCGCATAGCCCTGGAACACCACGCCCTGGTTGCGGTGCACGCCCGCGACCGGCTGGCCGTCGATGGCGATGCGCCCGCCGGTGCGCTCGGTGAGCCCGGCCAGGATGCCGAGGAAGGTCGACTTGCCGCAGCCCGAGGGGCCGAGCACAGAGAGGAACTCGCCCTCGCGCACGTCGAGGTCGAAGCCCTCGAGTACGCGCACGCGCTCGCTCGCGCCGCGCGCCGCGTAGTCCATGCGCACGTCGCGCGCCGAGATTTTGATGCCGCTCATGCGCGCGCCGCTCAGGTCTTCGCCGCGGCGGGCTGCGAGGGCGCCTGCGCGTAGGGGTTGAACTCGTTGGTGTAGACGTCCTTCACCGCCACCTTGCCGGCCGGAATCTTGCCCTCGGACTGCAGGATGTCGACGTAATACTCGATCGGCGGCTCGGTCACCACCAGGTCCTCGACGTAGGCGTAGCGGTCCACGTTCCGCAGGTCCATGTTGATGCGCTTGGCGACCAGCTTGCGCGCTTCCTCGGGATTCGCGTTGACCCAGTTGCCGGCCTTGGCCAGCGCCGTCACCACGTCGCGCACCGCCTCGGGATGTTCGCGGATGAAGCGGCCGTGCGCGCTGTAGGGCGCCATGCCGCCGAGGCCGCCGTCGAGATCGAAGTCGCTCCACAGCCGCACCAGCGCGTCGGCATGGTCGGCGCGGCCCGAGAAGGGCGCATGGATGATCGCGAGGTCGGTGTTGCGCGTGACCAGCGTCTGCTCGGCCTGCTCGTCGGGCACCACCACGAAGTTGATCCTGTTCACGTCCACGCCCTGCTGGCGCAGGTACTTCTTGGTCACGAACTCGGCGCAGGCGCCGAAGCTGTTGAAGCCGATGGTCTTGCCCTCGAGGTCCTTGGGCTTGAGGATGCCCGAGTCCTTGCGAACGAAGTACTTCATGTGCGGCGCTTCCTGCAGCGTCTTGCCGCCGGCCGCCACCACCTTGAGGTCGGCGCCCGAGGCGATGGCCGAGATCACCAGCGGCACCATGCGGCTGCCGAAATCGATCTCGCCGGTGCCCACGAGCGGAATGATCTGCGGCGCCGCGATCTTGCCCACGTACTGCGGCCGCGTGTTCGTGCCCTCGAAGTAGCCGAGCTGGTCGGCCAGGTAGATCAGGTCGAACGAGGGGTTGTCGGGGTACTTGAACGCGACCTTGTCGCCGGTCTTTTTGACGATGGCCGGTGCGTCGGCCGAGGCCGACTTGGCCTCGTCGCGCGAGCAGCCCACGAGCGCGGCCGCGCCGAGCCCGCCGAGGCTGCCCACCGTGCCCAGCGAGACGAGGGTTTGCAGCAGGCCGCGGCGCGAGGGCGCGCGCAGCGCGACGGTGGCGGGTTCGCGGGAGGGGGAGAGCTTTTCGATGGACATGGCGACCGGCAGCGGAACTGCCTCTGAACAGGGATGGCCGATGCTAGGAAGCGGCCGGTGCCGGACCAACGAAGAAATCCATGCATGGATATGCGGGGAGTGGGGAAGCCCCTTTTCGCCTCCGGGCTCGATCGATCAGCCGGCCTCGCGCGGCGGCCGTTGCGCGCGGGCACTGGCGAGCCTCGTCCTCGCCAGTGCCAGGTGAGCGATCAGGAAAGGGAGGGGCATCAGGTAGACGCTCCAGTTGCTCCTGATCGCCTGCTGCAGCGGCGTGAGTTCGATCAGGTGCGGGTAGGCGGCCGCCCGTGCGATGGAGATCGCGTAGTAGGCACAGCAGACATACACCCTGGTGGCTGCGAACAGTCCGTTCAAGACGACGATGTAGATGCTGGATAGCCTTCTGTCACCAGCCACCAGACCGAACGCGAAGCTGTATGCCGCCACTTGAAGGAGCGAAATGCCAAGGATGAGGGGCCACCAGCCGCGCGCGTCCACGCTGAAGTGACAGGCGATGGCTGTTTCGACGATGGCGCCGATCGAAAGGATGGCCAGCGGCAGAGCGACGTTGCGATATCTCATGGTGGGGCGGTTGTACCGGCTGGCGTGCTCGCACCGCGGATCGCGCTGTTGAAGTATCGATTTCCAGCACCGAGGGTCGCAGCGACGGCTCGAACCGAGGTGCCCTGGATTGCTTGCGAAAATGCGGCATGCACAGCCTTCTCGCTGCCGACCCGGCAGCCGTTTCTTCCGCCCCCGACCCCCTCGCACTCCAGACGCTGCTCGAGCAGCGCGGCTCGACCCGTGGCTTTACCGACCAGCCCCTGCCCGAGGGCTGCCTCGAGCAGCTCCTGGTCCAGGCGCGCCGCGCCCCCAGCGGCGCGAACCTGCAGCCCGGCGAGTTCGTCTCGCTCGAAGGCGATGCCCGCGCGCGCCTGAGCGCGGCGCTGGTGGGCGCATTCCGCAACGGCGAGCAGGAAGCCGAGGACTACAGCTACTTTCCGCGCCCGATGCCCCACAGCCTGCGCCGGCGCCAGGTCGCGGCGGCACAGGCGCTCTATGGCGCGCTGGGCGCAGCACGCGAGGACCGGGCCGCGCGCGATGCGCAGTTCGAGCGCAACTTCCGTTTCTTCGATGCGCCGGTGGCGCTGCTGGTGCTGATCGATGCGCGCATGGGCAGCGGTTGCTACATGGACCTGGGCATGTGCCTGTTCGGTCTGATGATGGCTGCGAGCGCGCAGGGCATCGGCAGTTGCGCCATCGGCGCGATCGCGTCCTATCCGGGCCTGGTGCGTTCGACGCTGGGGCTGGGCGATGAGCACCACATCGTGTGCGGCCTGGCGCTGGGCTATGCCGATCCGCGGGCGCCCGAGAACGCGGTGCGGACCGCGCGGCGGCCGCTCGACGACTTCTTCCGCGTGATGCGCTAGCGGCTGGAGCCTAGAGCCGCTGCACCAGCCCCGCCGCGCCCAGGCCACCCGCGCCGGCAATCGCCGCGAGGCCGTGCGCGCCCGATGGGGCATCGTGCGCCATGTCGGCGAGCAGGCGCACCAGGCTGACCGCGCCCGAGGCGCCGATCGGATGCCCGCGGCCCAGGCCGCCGCCGCCGCGGTTCAGGCGCGAGGGCGGCAAGCCCAAGGCCTGGATGAAAGACAGCGCCTGCACGGCAAAGGCTTCGTGCAGCTCCGCGCCCCACAGCGCGCCCGCATCGAGGCCGGCACGGCGCAGCAGCGCTTCGGCGGCGGTGGAGGCACCGAGCATCGGCATCTCCGGTGCCACGCCGATCGAGGTGCCGCCCAGCCAATGGAAGCGCGGCGCGATCTTCAACGCGGTCGCGGCCTGTGGCGTGGCGAGCAGCACGAAGGCGGCGCCGTCGGCGCGCGGGGCGATCGCGAGGCGGCTGACAGCCATCTCTAGCGCAACGACCGGGTCGGACAGCGTGTCGGCGACGGCCTCGATCGGCATGCGGGCCATGCGCGAGGCCGTGAGTTCGCGCGCATAGCTGTCGTGCGTGGCATCGCCGATGGGCACGATCTCCTGCGACATGCGTTCGCGCCATGCGAGCGCCTTCGCATGGCTTTGGGCCGCGAACTCATCCTGCCGCGCGCGACCGATCGAATGCAGCGCGGCATGGCGCGCGGCGGCGAGCAGCAGGTCGGGATCGCGCGCCGGGTCGGGCGCGAAGGCGGGGCGGTCGTAGGGCACGGGCGCCTCGCCGGCATCGCGCGGGCGATGCTGGCGGATGGGAGCGCGGCTCCAGGCCTCGACGCCGCCGGCGATCGCGATGGCGGCATTGCCGCTGGCCAGCAGGCCGGCGGCCAGGGTCAGGGCATCGAGGCCGGCGCAGCACTGGGTATCGACCGACAGCGCGGCGACGTGGTCCGGCAGGCCGGCCGCCAGCGCGACCATGCGCGCGGGATTGCCGCCCGCGCCGAGCGCGTTGCCGGCGACGACCGCATCGACCGCTTGCGCGGGAACGCCGGCGCGCGCCAGCAAGGCCTGCAGCACCGGCGCGCCGATCTCGTGCGCCGCCAGCGCGCCGAGTGCACCGCCGACCGGCACCACCGCGCTGCGGGCCCAGCCGAGGATCACGGGCGGATTCACAGCCGTTCCCACGGCGCCGCCGATGTGTCGGCCAGTCGCCGCGCAAGGGCCGCGTGATCCGTCTTGCCGCTCGGCGTGCGAGGCCAGGCGTCGACGCGGTAGAAGCGCCGGGGCAGCTTGAAGGGCTCGAGCCGGTCACGGCACCAGGCCTGCAGTTCCTCGCGCGAGAGCGGTGCCGACAACGCCAGCAGGGCCACGGCCTCCATGCCGCGCAGCGGATGCGGCAGCCCCTGGATCGACGCGGCCGCGATGGCCGGATGCCCGGCCAGCACGTTCTCGACTTCCTCGGGGAACAGGTTCTTGCCTTGCACGAGCAGCATGCGCTGCTGCCGGCCGACCAAGTGCAGGAAACCGTCCTCGTCCACATGGCCCATGTCGCGCACCGAGAGCCAGTCGCCGTCGCGCAGCACGGCGGTGCCGTCTTCCTCGGCCGTCAGCGTCACGTAGTCGCTGAACACCATCGGGCTGCGCACGTAGATCAGTCCGGGCAAGGGCGGCTCGATTCTGAGTTCGACGTTGGCGAAGGGCCGGCCGACCACGTCGTCGGGCAGGGCCTCGTCGCTGTCGGCCCAGGCGATGAACGAGGTTTCCGAGGCGCCATAGAACTCGACGATGCGTGCCTCGGGAAACAGCGCGCGCAGCGCGGCGGTGCGCGCGCGCGGCCAGGGGGCGCCGCTGATCATCACGAGGCGCGTGCCGGTCACGGGCGGCATGCCATGGCGCTGCGCATGCTCGAGCATCAGCAGCAGCTGGCTGGGCACCGCGACCAGGCTGCCCGCGAGGCCGCGCTGCAGCGTCTCGAGCGCGGCGGCGGCCGAGAACTGGCGCTGCAGGCGCATGCCCGCGCCGGTCCACAGACCCAGCAGTGCGCCGAACAGGAACAGCGAATGCGAGAGCCGGCCCGGCACCAGCACGGTGGTGCCGGTGGCGGGGCCGAAGCTTTGCACGCAGATCTCGAAGCTGTGGGTCCACGATCCGTGCGTGCGCCGGAAGCCCTTGGGCACGCCGGTGCTGCCCGAGGTGAAGCCGATGTAGAAGGGGGTGTTCGCGTCCGCTTCCTCGATGTTGGCGGCCGCGCCCAGGTGCCGCGCCATGCGCGCCTGCACCTTGTCCCGCACGGCCTCGGGCCAGTCGGGATCGCCGACGGCCGCGGTGCGGTTGCTCGCGAGGATCGCGAGGAAGCTCGCGAGCTGGTCGGCCGGCGATGCGCTCGCGCTGGCCCAGGCGACCGTCGGCGTGGCTGCCTCGTTCAATGCGGCAGCTTCGGCCGCCACGCGTGCCGCGAGCTCGGCGAAACTCAGTCGCGTTTGGCCATCGTCGAGCGCGAGCGCATCGGGCGTGTGCCGCGCCCACCAGGCGAGCGGCGCATGGACGGTCCGGAAATCGGGCGCCGGGCCGGTCATCAGTCGCGATCGAGACGCCAGCTCGGAAGGCCGCGCGCCACCGTCTGCACCACCAGCGCGCAGACCACGCACTTGACGAGATCGCCCGGCACGAACACCAGGCTCGCGAGCGCCGCCTTCTGCAGCGGCAGGTGGGCCACCAGCGACAGCCCCGCGATGCCGAACAGGTAGACCACGACGATGCCGCCGATGAACGAGGCGGCCAGCGCCGCGGCGAACAGGGCGCGTCCGCGCGCGGCGGCGAAGCGCCGCATGACCCAGCCGCACACGAAGGCGCCGAACAGCCAGCCCACGAGGAAGCCGGCGGAAGGCGTCACGAACGCGCCCGGTCCGCCGCGGCCGCCGGACAGCAGCGGCAGGCCGAGCGCCACGCCCACGAGCAGCAGCGCCACCGCGAGAAAACCGCGGCGCGGGCCGAGCAGGCAGCCGGCGAGCATCACGCCGAGCGTCTGCAGCGTGATCGGCACGCCCAGGGCCAGGTCGATGCGCGGAACGGCGCCCAGGGCGGCGATCAGCGCGGCGAAGAGCGCGACGTAGGACAGCGTGCGGGAGGAGGTGATCGGGGTGGAGGTGGACATGGAAATGGGATGTCGGGGAAGGTCGCGCCACGGGCCGTGGCCCTGGCTTCCTTGCGTGGCGGACGGGCCGCGGGTGGCTGGGCCTTCACTGCCTGCACGGGGGCGGGCAGGAGGCGCCCGAGAGCGTAACACCGTCGCCGCCAGGCCCGCGCTGGTACCCTGTCCGTCCGACTTCAGACTCAGGCGCGAGGAGGCGCCGCCCCATGAAACAACAGATCTCGCGGCTCTCGCCGCATCAGAACGGCAAGGTGTTCGGCGTCATGATGGCGGTCACCTCGCTGGTGTTCATCGTGCCCTTCGCGCTGCTGTTCGCGCTGGTCCAGCCGGCCGGCAAGAGCGGGCCGTCGATCCTGGTCCTGCTGCTCGCGCCGGTGATGTACCTGGTCTTCGCCTATTGCGCGGTGGCCGTCGGCTGCCTGATCTACAACTTCCTGCAGAAGTTCGTCGGCGGCATCGAGTTCGAGACCTCGACCGACCTCAACGCGCGATAACGGCTCGGGCGGCCCCGGCAGCCGAACGCGGGCGTCAGGCCTTGTCGGCCTCCGACTTCTTGTCGATCGCCGCCTGCAGCTCCCTGGCATAGGCCAGGAGCTGGTCGCGCATCGCATCGGCGCCCTGCAGCAGCGCGTCCGACGTGGGCTGGCCCAGCAGGATGCCCGCCTGCTGGTTGCCGAAGCGCTCCATCCGGTCGAACAGCAGCCTGGGATTTGGGTGCGAGGACATCAGGGCCAGGCAGAAGCTCTTGAGCGCGGCCACTTGTCCCTGGAGGTAGTCGAGGCGTTCTTTGTCGGTCATGGGAGAGGCGTGCGGTTGCAAAGGAGCCGTGGTGGACTCGGGCGGGGACCCCGGGGTTCCGGGTCCGGCGACGGGCCGCATTATGAGCCGCCGGCCGGCATGGCCGGATGACGGGCGCGCCGCCTACGCGAGGCTGCGCCAACTGCTGCCGCACGCGGGCGCGGGGCACACGGAGACTTTGCCGTCCCTCCCCGCAACCCCCAGCCCGATCACCCACACGCCCATGGCCGACACCCCTCACGTTCCGACCCCCCTGACGGTGCTCGAAGGCACCGCGCACCCCCTCGGCGCCACCTTCAACGGCGACGGCGTCAACTTCGCCGTGTTCTCGGCGCATGCCACGCGGGTCGACGTCTGCATCTTCGACGAGGCCGGCACCACGCAGGTCGGCTGCGTCACCCTGCCTGAGTACACCGACGAGATCTGGCACGGCTTCGTACCCGGCCTGCAGCCCGGCGCGCGCTACGGCCTGCGCGTGCACGGTCCCTACGAGCCCGAGAAGGGCCACCGCTTCAACCACCACAAGCTGCTGCTCGATCCCTATGCCAAGGCCTACATGGGCGAGCTCAAGTGGGGCCCCGAGCTGTTCGGCTACACCGTGGGCCATGCCGACGGCGACCTGAGCTTCGACGAGCGCGACAGCGCGCCGCTGGTGCCCAAGTGCGTGGTGGTCGATTCGCGCTTCGAGTGGACGCAGACCGACGCCTTGCGCGTGCCCTGGCCCGAGACCGTGTTCTACGAGACCCATGTGCGCGGCTTCACGATGCAGCATCCGCAGGTGCCCGAGCAGTTTCGCGGCACCTTCGCGGGCATGGCGCGCGACGAGGTGCTGGCGCCGATCCGCGCGCTCGGCGTGACCAGCGTGGAACTGCTGCCGGTGCAGATGTTCCTGAACCAGTCCTCGCTGCTCGAGAAGGGCCTGACCAACTTCTGGGGCTACGACACCATCGGCTTCTTCGCGCTCGACCCGCGCTACATGGACGGGCCGCAGATCGACGAGTTCAAGCACATGGTCGACCGCTTCCATGCGCACGGCCTCGAGGTGATCCTCGACGTGGTCTACAACCACACGCCCGAGGGCAACGAGCTCGGCCCGACGATCTCGTTCAAGGGCATCGACAACGCGAGCTACTACCGCCTGCTGCCCGACACGCCGCGCTACTACATCAACGACACCGGCACCGGCAACACCGTGAACCTCAGCCATCCGCGCGTGCTGCAGATGGTGACCGACAGCCTGCGCTACTGGGTGACCGAGATGCGCGTGGACGGCTTCCGCTTCGACCTCGCGACCATCCTCGCGCGCGAGCCGCATGGCTTCGACGAGGGCGGTGGCTTCCTCAAGAGCTGCCGGCAGGACCCGGTGCTCTCTAGCGTGAAGCTGATCGCCGAGCCCTGGGACATCGGCCCGGGCGGCTACCAGGTCGGCGGCTTCCCGCCGGGCTGGGCCGAGTGGAACGACCAGTTCCGCGACACCGTGCGCGCCTGGTGGAAGGGCGAGGAGGGCATGGCCGGCAAGCTCGCGCAATGCCTCACCGCGAGCGGCGAACGCTTCAACCACCGCGGGCGCCGGCCCTGGGCCAGCGTCAACTTCATCAGCGCGCACGACGGCTTCACGCTGGCCGACACCGTGAGCTACAACGACAAGCACAACGAGGCCAACGGCGAGGAGAACCGCGA